>Ga0101945_1000140_pt1 | contig 162740 bp, 157 predicted proteins | sample DewCreD2012metaG_2_FD_75246 | JGI IMG/M metagenome (GOLD analysis project Ga0101945, IMG submission 75246) | Hot spring sediment bacterial and archeal communities from British Columbia, Canada, to study Microbial Dark Matter (Phase II) - Dewar... ... | reverse complement strand
AAGTATAATTTTTGAAAAAGGACCCAATTAATCGGGCAATTACAATTTTATTATTTTGAGGTATTGGATTTTAAATCCAATACCTCGGATTCAAACGGATAAAATAGAGGATTACGCGGATAAAAAAGCGTACAACCTGCATTTTAACCATTTAACCAATTACCATTTAATAAACTTATGTTTTCTGTAGGGTCCGACTTCAGTCGGACGAGGAATAATCAGCCATTTACATTGAAGCCACATTTTTTCCACAAAATGCACCAGATAAATAAAATACGATTCTCACTTTTTCGAAAAAGTGAGAAAGAAACAATTGCCCATTTGGAACTGGATGCCACCAAGAATAAATCCTGAATCCAAGATATTAATTGCCTGGATTACCGGTTAGATCTATCTGTTACATAAACCTTTCAAATCTTTCTTTCTTCGCCTTACAAATGGGGCAAACCTCGGGTGGTGATTCGCGGGCGCAGAGATAGCCACAGACCTTACACCGCCACACCGGATAGGGGAGACCTGTTTGGATTTGTTTGGTTTTATATGCATTTCTCTTCTCTTTCGGTGGTCTCCGTTCTGGTATAGACTGGAGTTTAATCTCTCCTTTGAGAACTTTTTCTGATACATATAGTCCGCAATAACAGGCTCCATATTCTAAGATATCTGCATCCCGATAATCACAGGGGCAGATTATATCCAAATCTTCTTCTTTTTTCCCTGATGCCAATCGACAGGGGCAGGCTGGATAACCGTATCTTTGCTCATTTATAATAAGTGATTCTACAAGTTGTTTGGTGAATTCTACATCCGGATTCAGGTGATAGCCACCATCTTCTGCCTCTTTATTCAATTTTTCATAAAGTTTTTGGATTGCCTGGGTGTTTATGTTAGGTGTCATATATTCTCCTTTTTAAATCCCTTCTCTAAAAGGGGAAAATAATTTTTTGCGCAGAACAAGTCTCGCTACTCCAATTTTCCATTTAGATAAACGTTATAATGGGTTATCAAATGGTGATAAGGGGTGATTAAGGGTTTCCTTTTCTCTGGCACTTCCTTTCGTTTCACGGTTAACGGTAAACGTTCCCCGATATTCCCTTCTTTACCCTATTTTTTAAAAATCGTCTTTCGTTATACGTTTTCGCCGCCCGTATCGTCTATCGGCATCGTTATTCGGTTAAATTCCCTGGTGTCTCCCTTTTTCACCCCTCTTTTCCCTTATTTTTCCTTTTTTGTGCCCTCTTTAGCCATTTTAAGCCCTTTTTTTAATTGCCGTCAATTGCCCCCAATTGTCTAATCTTTTTTTAGTAATTCCTTTATCTCATTTTCCTTAAATCCCACGATGCATTTTTCATCATTTATGACAATAGTGGGGAAAGAACAGGCAGGATTCCACTTTTCAATTTCTTTTTTTATTTTTTCTTTCTCATCGCTATCAAGCAAATCCACATCAATATAAGAATACTCAACACCCAGTTGATTTAAGAGATTCTTTGTCTTTCTACACCAGATACAGGTGCTCAAGGCATAGAGCATAATCTTACCTCTGTTCTTTCCGGTAATGTGTTTTATCTCCATCACTGCCCCTCATCTTCTTCCATTTCTTTCATATATTTCTCCGGATTTTGCTCAAATGCCTTTTTGCATCCCGGGGCACAGAAGTAATACTTCCTGCCCTTATATTCAGTTGTCCATTTTGCGGTCTTTTCAGAGACCAGCATTTTGCAGACTGGATCTGTAGCCATAAAGACCTCCCTTTCAAAAATCGTTTATAAGTATACGGTTTTGCAGCCCATAAAACATTAGATTCCAAATCTATCGTCCGACTGAAGTCGGACGCTACAACTTCTTCAACTATCAAACTATCCAACCATCTTCCTTGCTGCTGGTGTATATTTCTTCAGCAATAACGATAAACTCACCACAGTGACCGAACTCATTGCCATTGCGAGCCCGGCAAATTCAGGTTTGAAACTTATTTTGAAGAATGGATAGAGCACACCTGCTGCAATCGGAATAAGTATAATATTATAGAAAAATGCCCAGAAGAGATTCTGTTTTATTCTTACCATCACTTTTCTGCCCAGTTGTATACCAGCAACCGCATCAATGATTTCACCTTTTATTAGCACAATATCACCACTCTCCATCGCTATATCAGTCCCACCACCGATTGCAATACCCAAATCTGCCTGGGCAAGTGCTGGTGCATCATTTATTCCATCACCAGCAAATGCTACGACCTCACCTCTGTTCTGCATTTTTTTCACTATTTCAGCCTTATCCTGAGGATAGACATTTGCGACTATCTCGTTGATACCAATTGCTTCTCCAACGATTCTTGCTGATTCATAGTTATCTCCGGTTACCATAACCGGTTTTATCTTTAGTCTTTTTATCTCTTCAATCGCCTTTCTGGTCGTTGATTTTAGAGTATCGGCAATGCTGATTATACCTATCAGTTTATCATCAAATGCAACAAGAACCACACTCGCACCCTCATCTTCTATTTTTTTGATTACGGATTCTTGTTCAGGGCTGATCTTGATTTTATGTTCTAAGAGAAAATTCTTGTTTCCAACTAATGCAGGACTGGTATCAGTCTCTGCCTTAACCCCTTTACCTTCTACTGTCTCAAAATTTGAACAATCAATCGGTTTGATGCCCATCGCAAGTGTCTTTTCCACAATTGCCTCGGCAAGGGGATGGATTGAATTCTTTTCCAGACTCCCTGCAATTTGTAGCACTTCTTTTTCAGTCTTATCAAAGCCAATAATTTTTACTACTTCAGGCTTGCCAGAGGTTAAGGTCCCGGTCTTATCAAAGACTATCGTGGTTATCTTTTCAGAAACCTCAAGGGCATCGCCATTTTTTATCAAAATTCCTAATTCTGCACCACGACCAATTCCAACGGTTATTGCAGTTGGTGTGGCAAGACCTAAAGCACAGGGGCAGGCAATGACCAGCACTGAGATAAGGGTTGTAAGGGCAAAATGCAGACTTTGTCCAAAGGCAAAATACCAGAGACTGAATGATACAATTGCTATTATTAGCACAACCGGAATGAAATAATTTACTACCCTGTCCGCAATTCTTTGCACCGGTGGTTTTGAACCCTGTGCCTCCTGAATCAATTTTATAATCTGGGCAAGGAGTGTATCTTTACCCACTTTTATCGCCCTGAATTTCAAGACACTATTTTTGTTTATCGTTCCGCCAATAATCTTATCACCTTTCTTTTTTACGACTGGCAAAGGCTCACCCGTGACCATAGACTCATCAACCAGACTCATCCCTTCAATGACTTCGCCATCTGTGGGTATCCTTTGCCCGGGCTTGCAGATGATTATATCATCTACCTGCAAATCCTGAAGCGGTACTTCTATTTCCCTGTTATTTCTTATCACGATTGCTGTTTTTGGCTGGAGTCCCATCAATTTCTTTATTGCCTCTGATGTCCTTCCTTTTGCGTTTGCCTCCAGGAATCTACCCAGGGTTAGAAATGTGGCAAGGAGTATTGCGGTTTCATAGAACAGGAATTCTTTGTTAAGTATAATATCAAAGGTTGCCATTACACTCGCGATGAATGCTACACCAATACCCATTGAATACATCACATCCATATTCAAATTGTGATTCTTAATTGCGGAGTAGCCTGCTTTGAATATTGGATAGGCGAGATAAATAAATACCGGGGTGGAAATGATGAACTGGATATAGTGCAGAGGAAACATTGTCCGATGGATTGGTATGTACATTGAAATCATCAAGGGAATCCCAGAAATGAATCCTATGATAAAACGCAATCTCATTCTATTTAAGTTTTCTTTTTTCAATGTTTCAGCATACTGAGCCGTTTCCCCATCAGCAATGCCTAAAAATTCATAACCTGCTTCTTCAATTGCAGACTTTATATCATCTATTGCAATCTTTTGTGGTTCATAGACTATCTGTGCCTCTTCAGTCGCAAGGTTTACTACAACATCAATTGCGCCATCAAGTTTCTTTAATGATTTTTCAACCGTGCTCACGCAGGTAGCACAGTGCATTCCACCAACTTTTACGGTCTTCTTCTCAGTCATTTTTAAAACCACATTGTTGCCCCAGCATCCAAGGCGAAATCATTGAGTGTTCCTGCACCGACGATTTTGACATTTGGTATCAATTCTACTTTTTCCCAGCCTAACATCTGTTTTGATGCTTCACAGGCATAGAACTCCACACCCATCTCCATAGATTTTTTTATCATTTCAGCAACACTCGGGAAAGTGCCGAGTTTTATCTTTTCTGCAGCACCGGGTAACAAGATTTTCAAACCCATCCCAAGATAATAGACTCTTGCTGGAATATCCATCATCCTTGCGGTCTGTGCCAGAACCAGAGGCGCATATTGGCGTTCTGGTTGGTCACTCGTTTGAACATAGAGGATAAATTTTTTATCAGCCATTTTACCTCCTATTTTTTCTCATCTAATTCTTCCCTTTCCTGATAATGAATTTGATTACTCTTTCTGCTTTTTCTATTGTCAGGAGTTCATTTCCAGTTCTTTTACAGAATGCCTTTATATCTTCTTCTGCAGCTGGGTCATCAGCAAGGACTTCAAGTATTTCGCCTGGCTGTAATTTATCAAGTTCCTGCCGTGTCTGAAAAATCGGCTGAGGACAGAACAGACCAACACAATCAATACTTACTTTCGGTTTTATATCCATACGACCATTCCTTTCCTTTACCCTTTCTTTGCTTTTATCGCCTTATTGAACTTTTTCTTTTGCCCTCAAATGCCTCTAACAATTTTCTTTATCACAGTCCCCCGGTGTCCCCTTTTTTAAAGGTGGAATGAGAGGAATTTTTGCCCTAAGTGCCTTCTTTTTTCAGGTTAACGGTACACGGTAAACGTTTCACGCATTATCCTCTATTCACCCTTGTTTATTACCCCTTCTTGTTCAGATTTCCTCTAATAGACTTGTGAATGTATCGTGGTGTTCTTCCTCATCAGCAAGAATACCTTCAAATAATTTTCTTGTTACCTCATCATTCTCTTTTCGGGCAAGTTCAATCACCTGCTTGTAAAGTTTTATTGCACCTTCTTCGTCCTTTTTATCCTGTTCTATCATCTCTTTGAGTGTTTCACCAACAATTATTGGTTCGGGTTTTGTAGTTGGTTTTCCACCAAGATAATTGAGCCTTTCAGCAATCGCCTCAGCGTGTTTCATTTCGGTAATTGAGATCTTTTTTAATTCATCTTTTACTGCGAACCCTTTCACGCCCTTCCATTGCACATGCTGCCACATATACTGGATGGCAACCTGAAGTTCACGGGCTATTGATTTATTTAATAAATCAAGCAGTTCTTTTGAAGCCATTGTTTCTCCTTTTTTATTTTATTACTTCTTTGTTGTTTTCTTCTTTTTTGGAACCATCTCGGTTCCACAACAAATTATTGGGTGTGCCTCAGCACATCCACAGACATTATCAACCGTTACTTCAAGGCCACAGACTTTGCACACATATTTTGTGCCTTTTTTTATTGTTTTTTTAACCTTTTTCATAAATGCCTCCTTTTATAAATTCATAATTTTTTCCAAAAACATCGTTTCTGGAATTGCACCTTCAAACTGAACCGTTTCATTTATAACGACCTTAGGCACAGCAAAGACATTATACCTCTGGCTTAGATGTGGGAATTCCTGGGCGTTGATAGTTTCCGCAGTGATTAAAGAACTCTCCATTGCGAATTTGAATGCAGTAATCGCTGCCTGGGGACAATAAGGGCAGGTCAGGGTTACAAATACCATGATATGCACTGGTTTATTCAATCCTTTCAATTTATCTTTTATCTCTGATGATAAACCAGAATCCCGATTGGAGACAAATTTCATAGTCTCAAGTAGTGTTGCAAATTCGTATCCTGCAGGCATTCCATAAAATCTTATCCCATAATCAATCTCACCCTGGATTATATTTGCAGGAATTTTATCTATTTTAAATGATTCAACCTTATCTTTATCCTTTAAAAAATCATAGACCTCAAGATTTATCTTATCAGAAAGGGTAGAAATTTCTTCCATCAATGTGCGATTATCTTTACAATTTTCACATTCCAGCGAAGGCATTACAATAGGGGATTCCTGGGTAAAAACGATAAGTTTTACAGGTTCTTTTAAAGTTTCAAGAACCTTTTTTACTTCTGCCTTTACGGGTTCTTCTAACAACCCCATCTTTACTCCTTTTGTTTATTGCCCCGCAATGGGGACATTTTTTAAATTCAACATTATATAATTTTCCACAGTCAGGGCAGGTAATTAATTCTATATTACAGGTCGTGCAGAAGAGAGGTTCAAAACATTTCATTAATAACTCACTGTCACAGAATGGACATTTACACTTTTCCGGCATCTTTCGCCTCCTTTTTCTTTAAATAATCCTCAATCGCCTTATGTAATGCATCAGCGCCAAGGTTTGAACAGTGCATCTTATTAGGAGGCAGACCACCGAGTTCCTGGGCGACGAGTTCATTGGTAATCTTCAAAGCCTCTTCAATTGTTTTACCCATTGCCATCTCGCTCACCATTGAAGATACTGCAATTGCCGCACCACAGCCAAAGGTTTTGAATTTTATATCAACAAGCCGGTTATCCTTTACCTTTATATAAAAGGTCATCATATCACCACAAACCGGATTGCCGACCTCACCGATTCCATCAGCATCCGGAATCTCACCAACATTCCTTGGATGCTGAAAATGGTCCATTACTTTTTCTGAATAGAAAGGCATATAACTCCTCGCTTTCGCTCGTCAAAATTCCAAATGTGAATCTTTGTAGTATTTGAAGATTTGGAATTTTCCATTAATATAATGGACTGAATTGGGCATCAGCCCAGAAATCTTCTTTCAATAAATCAATCTGTTTTGTAATCGCAGAGAGATGTCGTTGTTCCCATTCCTGTAGTTTCCTAAACAATTCCCGGGCAACAGGGTCGTCCGACTCCTCTTTCATTCTGCGGTAAAAATCTATAGAATTTGTTTCCAAGAGTGCACCAATACTCAATGCAGACATTTCAAAATGTCGTTCTTTTATTCTGGATTTCAGTTCTTCAGTGAATATCGGGCTTTCACCCTCAAGAATTGATGGTGAACCGAGTTCAATATGGGATAGCCATTCGTTCTCTTTAAGCAAATGTTCATACTGCCTTTTCAGTTCATTAAAATGTTTTATCTCATCTTCAGCAAGACTTTTGAAGACCTCTTTGCCCTTAAAATCATCGGTCTTTTCCGAGGCAAGTCTATAAAACTCAATACCATTGAGTTCAGTCTGCATTGCAATCTTCAAACCTTCAAGTGCCTTTTTTGTTTCCATAACCTCTCCTTTTTATTCTCTTTCCCCTTCCATTGTAAACTCCCTTATACCAAACCAGAATCCAGTCTGCTCAATATGGTCAATCTCAGCCTGGATAAGGTCATAGTGGGACTCTTCCATCTCAATAATTCGGTCAAAGATCTTTATTGCCTCCGGGTTATTAACGAATCGTTTATTTTCATTATAGAATTCAATAGACCTTTTTTCAAGGTCAAGGGCGGTCTTCAAAGCAGAAAGTTCATCCTGGCCTTCTTCTGATTTCATCTTATCAATTGCTCTTATCCTTGGGGCAATCTTTTCAATGAATGACTCGGGAATGGTCTCACATACCCAGGTTCTATTGCACATTATACCATCAAGCATTTTTTCTAAGACCTCCATATGTTGGAGTTCATCCTGTGCAAGTTTTATAAACATATTCTTACCAGTCGGTTCTTTAGTTTTGTAAGCAAAGTTAAGGTAGGTAGAAAGTCCATTTTTTTCAATACTAATACCAGTCTTCAATATTTCAATTGCCTTTTCCATAATTGCTCCTTTAGTTATATTTTACACAATTTAGACACGAAGTCAAGTAAAAGGTTAACTCTGAATTCAACAATTATTTTAAATTTGAAATGATTTTAAATTGTATTTGTTTCCCTGATTAGCAAAAATGCAGCGAATTGGTTATTGACAAAAATTAGTTACTGTATATTATTGAGAATGGAAAAACCGCAAAATTATTTAACAAAAATTTTCGTAAAAATCAATCAATCAGGCAAAAAAATATTGTATCGAGTGGTATTATTTTTTGTTATTTTTTCATCATACATCAATGGGCAGATCCCTACCTGGATAAGGCAGTATGGTATAACTGACCGTGCGGATTTTGCACTTGGCGGTATTGTTGAAACCGATAATAACGATTTTGTCGTCTGTGGAGCGACTTTTAACAGATCACCTTTTCTCCCCTGGGATGTAGACGGTTATTTTATTAAGATAAATGTCTATGGTGATACAATCTGGACAAGGCGGGTTGGGACTATGGGCATGGGTGCTGGCATAGATATGATTTTTGATGCCCTTGTGAATAACAATAATGAACTCGTTTTTACAGGAACAAAACGCAGACCATCAGACAGGGATGTTTGGTTTTTTAAATATAGTCTTAATGGTGATTCGTTGATTGATAAGACAATAGGTGGACCATCGGAGGACAATGGAGCAGAGATAATTCAGAATCCAGATGGAACATATCTAATTATTGGTGATACAAAATCGTTTGGCACACAGATTGGTGGTGCGGATGTCTGGCTTTTAAAGCTAAATCAGAATGGCGATACGATATGGACCAGAACATACGATTTGAATTACCAGGACCAGGGTCTTGATATAATTCCTTTTCATAACAATAATTATCTGGTTATTACTTTTAGTGCCACCGATTCCTTTCAGATCGGCTTTTTCGGTGAATATTTGGGCTTTGGTTCTTATTTCGTGCTTGATTCCTCAGGCAATGTTTTGAAAACTATGATATTTGCTGAAGACAGCATTACTAAATTTTCTGAAATAATACCGACCGGTGATGGTGGGGCAATAATTGCAGGAAGCAGAAGTTTATATGATAATTTCCCGAACCGTGACATCTGGATATTAAAATTGAATTCAAATGCAGATACAGTATGGACAAAGACCATCGGGACTTATGGAAAATATGACGGTGGAATTAGTATTTTACAGAGTAATAGCGGCGGTTATTATCTTGCAGCATATTCACAGACTTATACACCACCGGGTATGGGATATGATAATTTGTGGCTATTGAGATTGAATGATAATGGTGATACAGTATGGACAAGGTGGTGGGGAGGTCCATTGAATGATGACCCGGCTTCTATTATATCTACCTCTGATGGAGGAATAATCATAGCTGGCTGAAGGGATGCGAATTCCAATCCATTTGATAGTCTCACATTAGGTCCGGCTGATTTCTGGGTGATAAAGGCTGATACCAGTGGAAATGTGACCGGAGTAATCGATTCAAGACAGATTATGAAAAACCCTTCAGAGATTTTAAGAATTTCTCCAAATCCCTGCAATAAGGCAGCAAAAATCCAAATTTCAGTTTCCCACAAAGATTATGTTATATTAAAAATCTTTGATATTTCCGGTTCTGAGGTTACAACGATTTTTAACGGAGAACTTAATCCGGGGGTATATTCTCATATCTATAATGCAACAGGTTTGGAAAATGGCATATATTTTGTATCACTGAAGATTGGAAACAGGCTTTGGAAGAACAAAAAGTTGATAATTTTGAGATAATAGGTGATAAAATGATGGAGGAAATAGAATTTACGCTGCATCTATTGCGGGGAAGTGGTGAAAGGAGGTTTAATGTCTACGCACCAATACAGAAATAATATAGCGGGTATTGTCTGGCAGTTTTTGTATTTAACAGGAATTTTTATGTTTTTATTGGTTCAACCGGTTCAGGCTGCAGTCACAATATTAGAAGATTTTGAAGACGGAGATACAATAAGCCCATACCTCTGGAGAGTTATAAAGACTGATTCGTGCATTGCTTCTTTTATCGCAGATTCGGGAAGTGGTTATCAGAGCATCTATGCTGGGTATGGGAATTACACGATACTAAGGAATAAGAATTGGTGCGTTTTTGTTGGTTTAAACTTTTTTGGCTCATTCCTTGGAGATGGTATTATATTTTATGCCAAGGGCAATGGAATCTGGAATATCAATCTCATTACCGCTGATATTAACCCAAATGATGACCCGATGCCTTTTGTTAAAGTAGTTTTTGATACCCTCTGGAAGGCTTATTACATCCTGTGGGATGAGTTTTGTTATCCAGCACATGCAAAAAATAGACCAGAAATTATTCCCAGCCATATTTATACTATATATATATCCTCAAAGTCAGCAAAAAGGACAGAACGAGCAATTCTTTATTGATAATATAGGTTATTTCTCTGCGGATAGTATCTCGCCCCAGGATGTTGATGGTGAGGGATTCCAAACGAATCTGACTGGGATGCAGACAATGATAGATGGTTCAACATCTTAGAGGGCTATGCCGGAACCGATTCCTTGAACGGAAGTTCATATCCACAATCCCGATTATACTTCCCTGTGGCAGGTGCATATACTGGAATCTTCCCCCCTTATGTATTGGACTGATGAATTCTATAATTTTGAAAAACTCACTTTTCCAAAAAGCGCTTTAGTCACGGTCTTTATCCCTGGCTGGGGCGATACTAATACATTCTATCATTTTGATAAAGGAAATTGCGCTTTTATTGCAAGATATGGTGCCATTCCTGTATATCAATGGCCTATCCTCAATGCCAGCCGAAGCAAATCCTACGGTGCAATATTGGATTCAATGTTCCGATTAAAAGATATAATTGAAGGAAGATTTGATACAGAACTTATGGAATTTGCAAGTGAAATAAAAAATTGGAAATTACCCATTATTCTCAATCCTGTGGTTGAGTATAACTAGGGATGGGAATCCTATCATGGATTGTCTAATTTCGGTGCTGATGGCAAACATATGCCTCCGCGCTCGCTCTTAGGCGAAATGGCTAACTCCTGGATAGTAGATAGTTTACTTTATTATTGTGATACTGTTCCTGTGGAGAGTAGCTCCAATTACTATGGTGATCATAATATCCCGGATGGTCCAGAAAGGCTCAAAGATGCCTTACTCCACATCAGAAATATCTTTGAAAATATTAATGCGTCTAATATCATTTGGACGATGCAGACACATCCGATTGTAAACGGTACCCATTTTGGCTACTGGTCAAATCTGTCCAATTACTATTCTGATCAGTTTGTTGACTGCCCTTCAATTAGTGCCCACCATGGCTACAGAAATGATACATTAAGAACATTATCTTACATTATTTCTGAATGTTGCGATACCCTTATTTCACTCAACCCTTCCAAACCAATAATTGTAATTGAGTTTGCAGTTCATTCAGATCGCACCGGGGTTGCAGATATGACAAATACCTTTGTGAATAATTTTACAATGTATTTTCCTGATAGTTTCCCGATGATAAAGGGGTGGACATATGCAAATTCTGACCGCTATGATAGTGACTATGTTCACACTGGACTCCAGATTGATAGTGGTCGTTATGAAGGAGAGATAAATGCCTTTCGCGCGGTTGCCCAAAATTCATATTTTATTAAGACGCCTATCCTTTTACCTGTTGGCATAGAGGAAGAACGAATGGCGGTAGCAAAAAAATCTGGCTCAACCATTGAAATTTTTCCCAATCCATTTATTGATAAGACCGAAATTAGATACACGATACAGGATACAAGATGCAAAATAAAAGATATAAATCTGAAGATTTACGATGTAACGGGTAGAGCAGTGAGACAATTTAGCCATTTATCCACCACAAATTATGGCGGAATTCAAAGATTTAACCATTTAATTTGGGATGGCAAGGATGACAATGAAAATTATCTGTCCTCAGGGATATATTTTGTAAAATTAAAAACAGGCGACTCATCACAGTTTAAAAAAATCATACTCCTAAGGTGAAATCATCTCTGGTTTTCAAATAGTGATTAAAATTCACATTGTTCATGCAAAGTCTTAAATCGAGATAGTGACACAGATCTGGATATGAATATAATATAACCATAAAACAAAAGTTGAGGATTGATAACACAAACTGGTAAGGTATCTGGTCTTGTTTTTTTGTCCGCAGAAGGAAATAGAGGAACTAAAGAGGGAAATCAATGATATAAAGAACAATAGAGGCAAATTATCTGCAACATTAAAATAATTAGGAAAAAGGTAAAAAGGGCGGGGTAAAGTCCCGCCCTTTTTTATTTAGAATTAAAGCGATTCCTGTCTAAATTAAATCTGCCCACTTGAAATTTTTGTAAAAATCTATATAATTTTCTATGCGGTTATATGAATACGAAGGTAAGATGCTCTTTAGACGGAAAAAGATTCCAGTTCCAGATGGAGTGGTTGTTGATAGGAATTCATTCGGGGAACTGGATAAGGTCGTTTATCCGGTAGTAATTAAGGCACAGGTTTTTTTGGGTGGCAGGGGAAAGGCAGGTGTAATTCAATTTGCTGAAAATAGAACTGATGCAGAAGCAAAGATAAATTCTTTATTAGGCAAAAAACACGGGTCATATGTTATTGAAAAGGTTTTGGTAGAAAGAAAACTTGAGATTGACCAGGAATTGTATGTTGCAGCGCTCATTGATAGAATAGAGCATAAACCCTTATTAATGGTAAGCATTCAGGGAGGAATGGACATTGAAGAAATAGTTAGAACAAATCCTAATGCAATAAAAAAGTATTACTTTAACCCTGGTGAAAAATTAATGGAATATCAAGGAAGAAAGGTCGCAGGCGAACTCGGGTTTAGTGCTGATTTATTAACAGGCGTTACAAATACGGTTCTCAATCTATATAATTTTTTTATCGAATATGACTGCAAACTTGCAGAAATAAATCCTTTTGTTATCACAAAAGACAAAAAATTCTTTGCCCTTGATGCCAAGGTTGATTTAGATGAAGACGCAATGTTCAGGCATCCTGAATTGAGAGAAATGGGAATAGTTGCAAGAAATGAAATAGGTGAATTAACCCAGCGGGAAAAAATCGCAAAAGCCGCTGGAATTCCATATGCTGATGTTGACCCTGATGGTGATATTGGTGTATTTCCTGGTGGTGCTGGATTTGGTATTGCAGCACTGGATTTAATCACTCATTATGGTGGCAGACCCGCAAATTTTATGGATTCTGGTGGCGCACCAACACAGGAAAAATTGAAGGCGATGCTCGGACTATTGATGGATAATCCAAAGGTGAAGGTCATATTTGGTGCACGGTTTGGTGGAATATCACGGTGTGATGACTGGGCAAAGGCAGTGGTTCAGTATGCGATAGAAAATAAACCAAAAAAGCCGATGATTATGCGTATGGCAGGTAATATGGAAGAAGAAGGTAGAAAGATATTTGAACAGGCAAAAAAAGAATATCCAGAACTGTTCAAAAATATAAAGGTTTATGCCTATGATACGCCGATTGAAGATGTGATAAGAGAAGTAATTAGAGTGGCGAAGGAGATTAAGTAAAAATGCTGAACAGACTGTTTGTAGACAATCTAAGAAATCCAAAATCCGAAATCCAAAATCCGAAACAAATTCTAATTACCAAATCACAAAACTACATACATAAATGGAATGTAGCACCTGGCAATTGTTTAGAATCATGGCTATATTAATTGATCAGAATACGAAGGTTGTTATTCAGGGTATCACTGGTGCAAATGCAGCACTCCATACAAAATTGATGCTTGAGTATGGAACCAAGATTGTTGGCGGTGTTACACCTGGAAAAGGTGGGCAGATGGTTGAAGGTGTACCGGTATATGATACAGTTGCACAATGTCTGAACGAACATCCTGATGCGACGGTATCAAGTATCTGGGTGCCAGCAAGATTTGCAAAAGAAGCAATATTAGAGGCGATCGATGCAGGGCTAAAGACAGTGATTGTGATAACCGAAAGGATTCCGATACAGGATATGCTCTATGTTCGCCAGAAGGCAAAGGAAAAAGGGGTTGTTGTAGTAGGTGGAAATACTCCGGGCGTCATATCTCCTAACAAATGCCTTGTTGGTATGCTACCAAAGATTGCATTCCAGCCAGGCAGGATAGGCACGGTTGCGCGCAGCGGTGCAGTAACTTACTATATTGCAAACTCATTAAATCTTGCTGGACTTGGCGAATCAACATCAGTTGGCCTTGGCGGTGACCCGATATTAGGCTCAAATTTTGAGGATATATTAAAACTATTTGAACAGGATTGTGAGACCGATGCAGTCGTAATGGCTGGTGAGATTGGTGGTGTTTATGAGGAACTTTCTGCACCATATATAAAACAGATGAAAAAACCGGTGATTGCATACATCACTGGAAAATCAGCACCGCAGGGAAAGCGATTGGGTCATGCCGGTGCAATAATTGAGGGGAATATGGGCACTGCCCAGAGTAAGATCTCTGCGTTGAAAGAGAATGGAGCAATAATTGCAGAGACTTTGAGTGAAATACCTACATTGGTAAAGAAGGCAATTGAGGGCAATTGAATCCAATTCTATATTGACACCATTAAATAATTCGGTATAATATAGAGATGCTTCAGAAAGTATTGGGTAAGATTTTTGGCACAAAGACCGAACGAGAATTGAAAAGACTCTGGCCTATTGTTGAGGAGATAAACCACATCTATGAAACGATGCCGGGCGTTGACCTGATAAAGACTACTGAAGACTTCAAAAAAAGGATTTCCCAGGGTGAATCCCTTGATGAGTTATTGCCCGAGGCATTTGCCCTTGTAAGAGAAGCCTGTAGAAGGCTCGTTGGCAAAAAATGGCTTGTTGTTGACATAGAGACCGAATGGAATATGATTCCTTTTGATGTTCAATTGATCGGTGGTATAGTATTACACCAGGGAAAGATCGCTGAAATGAAGACGGGTGAGGGTAAGACCCTGGTTGCGACAATGCCATTGTATCTAAATGCGCTCGCAGGTAGAGGTGCACATCTTGTAACGGTCAATGACTATCTTGCAAGGAGGGATAGAGAATGGATGGGTCCTGTATATGAATCTCTTGGTTTGACTGTCGGCGTATTACAGCAGGGAATGGATAACAAGCCACGCAAAGAGGCATATAACTGTGATATTACTTATGGAACTAATAATGAATTCGGTTTTGATTACCTTCGTGATAATATGGTATGGAGCTGGGAGGATAAGGTTCAGAGGGGTCATTATTATGCAATAGTGGATGAAGTTGATAGTATACTCATTGATGAGGCAAGGACACCTTTAATTATATCCGGACCTGTTGAAAGGGAGACAGGAAGTTTTGATGAATTAAATCCAATTGTCAAAAGACTGCACTCTGCCCAGGCGGTATTTGTTAATAGAATAGTTGAAGAAGCAAAGAAACTTCTTGATGAAGGAAAAGAAAAAGAGGCAGGTATTAAACTACTCCAGGCAAGAAGGGGTGCACCTAAGAATAAACAGTTGTTAAAATTAGAGCAGGAAACCGGAATAAAAAGATTGATTGAAGACACCGAGCTTAATTTCTTCAGAGAAAAAAGTTTTGGCAAGATTGATGAAGAATTATACTTTGTAATAGATGAGAAACTACATATTGTGGACTTAACAGAAAAAGGCAGGTTGTTCATTTCACCCAATAATCCTGAATTGTTCGTTCTGCCGGACTTGAGCGAAAAGATTGGTAAGATTGATCGCGATGAGAAACTCTCTCCAAAAGAAAAACTTGTGGCTAAGGAAAAGGCTTTTGAAGAATATGCAAAAAAGAGCGAGATACTGGCGAATCTAAGGGCATTACTTAAGGCATATTCACTCTTTGAAAAAGATGTTGAGTATGTGGTCCAGGATGGAAAGGTCATAATTGTTGATGAATTTACCGGCAGGTTGATGCCGGGTAGAAGATTTTCCGATGGTTTACATCAGGCACTTGAGGCAAAAGAAGGGGTGAGGGTTCAGGAAGAGACACAGACTTTTGCTACAATCACAATCCAGAATTATTTTAGAATGTATGAAAAACTTGCAGGAATGACCGGAACCGCAGCGACTGAGGCAAATGAGTTCTGGACAATATACAAACTTGATGTCGTTGAAATTCCAACCAAAGAACCGGTGCGCAGGGTTGATTATGAAGATATTGTCTATCGTTCAAAACGCGAGAAATATAATGCCATCATTGAGGAAATTGTAAAATGGCATAAAGAAAAGAGGCCTATTCTTGTAGGAACAACATCTGTTGAAGTATCAGAGGTCCTTTCCCGTTTATTACAGAGAAAGGGTATTCCCCATAATGTTCTCAATGCAAAACACCACCAGCGTGAGGCTGTCATTGTTTCTCAAGCCGGGCAGCCTGGTGCAGTAACGATTGCCACAAATATGGCAGGTAGGGGAACTGACATAAAACTTGGACCAGGTGTGGTTAAGTGCGATAAATGCTGTATAAAATGCGCGGATCAGAATTGTGCAGAATGCAGTCATCAAATAAAAAATGAATGTTTTAAAGAACTTCCCTGTGGACTTTACATAATAGGCACAGAAAGGCATGAATCGAGAAGAATTGATAATCAATTAAGGGGAAGAAGCGGACGTCAGGGTGATCCCGGTTCATCGCGATTCTTTTTATCACTGGAAGATGACCTGATGCGGATATTCGGTTCAGACCGTGTTGCAGATATAATGGACCGTTTTGGTGGTGAAGAACAAAAGCCCTTAACCCATCCTCTTGTTACACGGGCAATCGCAAATGCCCAGAAAAGGGTTGAAGAAAATAATTTTGAAATCCGAAAACATTTACTTGAATATGACGATGTTATGAACCGCCAGCGCGAAGTTATTTATAAAATGCGTGATGAAATATTAAAAGGTGAAAATTATGAAGAACTTATATTTAAAAACTTTGAGGATGCGATAGAGGAAATCATAATTAAATATTCAGACGATAAAAAACCTGCAGAAGAATGGGAATGGGACGGCCTTATCAATGAATTCAATAATTTATTTACCACAAATTTTTATATCGATAAAAATGAACAGTCTCACATAAAACAGGCAGAATTATTTGACAAATTACTTAATAAAGCAAAAGAAGCCTATAACCTGCGTAAACAAAACTATGAACCTGAAACCTATAATGAAATGTTGAAATCTATCTTACTTTTGACCATTGATAATAGATGGCGTGAGCATCTTTATTCACTTGATGCGCTGCGCGAGGGCATCAGTTTAAGGAGTTATGCACAGAAAGACCCGCTTGTTGAATATAAACAGGAATCCTTTAAAATGTTTGATGAGTTATTATCTGAAATTGCACGGGATGTGGCCGGGATTGTCTTCAGGGCAAGCCCCAGACCAATTCAGAGAAAACCCGTTGTGACCCAGGAATATAAACCAACGACTGATGGCAAGGTTGATGCACAAAAACAGGTTGCAAAACCAGCACCTGTTTTAAAAACAGCGAAGGTAGGAAGGAACGACCCCTGTCCCTGTGGAAGTGGAAAGAAATATAAAAAGTGCTGCGGCAGGAATGTTGTATGAAACCATACCAGGTAAATCTATTTGCAGAACAGGAAAAAACCTCAATATTTTTACCATCTGAACCAGTATTTATCCATAATAACAAGAAATATATAAATTTCGCCCTTATTGATTGTTTTAATCGCAGAAATAGTGAATATTTATCTGAGACAGCGAGGTTGAATATTAATAATCGCAATGTTGTTGACCTCAGAAACCCTGATGACTATATGGAAGAATTGAAAAATAAGATGTCAGAATTTAAAAAACTTGATTCACTCACTATATTTTCCGATGAAATTTCGGCAATTTATGCCCTTTTTTCAATTTTTAATTCAAAGGCGACATTCTTTATTGATTATGAAACATCTCCTGTCATATGCACAGTCTTGCAATACAGAAATATTGAATTCTACAATCATCGGGATATAGAACAACTCTCAAAACTTCTGGCAACCCATACTGAAAAAGTTATTGTGATTGATGGATTATATGAATGGCTCGGTTATTCAGGTCCTATCAATGAAATTATAAAGATTGCAAAAGAAAATCAGGCAGTGATTATTGCCAATGAATTAAATTCATTTGGTTTACTGGGCAGGGATGGCAGGGGGTTTGTCGATTTATTCAACCTTTATGAAGATATTAATTTTGAAATCGGCAGTTTCAATCGTTATATAGGTGGATATGGTGCATATATTGGTGCAAAAAAATATTTAATAAATAAAATCAAAGAGAATACAAATGGTGTTTATATGCCGGTTCCCAAATTTATGCTTGCAGTAAATCTTGCAGGAATTGAATTGCTAAAAGATGAGACCAAAAATCGACAGACCATCGCAAAGTTGTGGACACACAGCAGATTCTTTATAAATCGTTTAAAACAGATCGGCCTTAAAACAATGAGCGAAACCCCTGTGGTGGTTATTATTCTGAATAATAATCAGGAGGCAGAGACTTTCTCAAAAAGACTACTCGATGATGGAATAATTACAGATACGAATAAAGAAAGGGTGAAAATGATGCTTTCAATAGAACATTCCAGGGCTGACCTTGACTACACACTTGATCGGATTGAAACCCATTTTAAAGATATGGGTATTGTCTATCCAGCATAAAATACTTCTTGACTTATCAATAAAGTTTGAATATACTCTAAACTTGAAAGGAGGTTAAATGATACCTTTAATAGCAATATTATTTACGATTATGCCGCAGGATTATATTAATATGGTTATGAAAGAAGATTATGAGTCTGCGGTAAAATATTGCAAAAAAATGATAAATGAAACAAAAGGGTATAAATGGTATTTAGAACTGGGCGACATATATTTTGATAAACTTGATGAGCCGATAAAGGCAAAACAAATTTATCAAGACATTATTGATAAATATCCCCAGAAGGACGGATGGGTTTATTATCGTCTGGGCCTGGTGCTTGAAACACTGGAGGATTATTTAAATGCTGCAAAGGCTTATGAAATAGTTGCAACAAAGTATCGCCAGCCACCCCTTGATTCATTTTCCTTGTCAGGTGTTGAAAGATGCTTTAAAAAGAATTATCAGGATACAGTTGCACTCATCGATGGCTATAGAATTACAAGATTAGAACTGGATGAAATGATGGCGAAACAATCTCCTTTTGCAAAAAAGGATGAAAGGGGAACACTTGACCAGATGATACTTGAGCGCCTTTTATATGTCCAGGCATTGAAGAATAATGTTAAGGCAATGCAGGAATATAAGGATTTAACAAAACAAAACCGAACGATACTTTTATTGGATGAAGTCAGGGCTATAAATGTCATTGAAAAGGCAGTTCCTACTGAAAAAGAAATGCGGGATTATTACAAAAAGAATAAACATTTCTATAAATTATCTAGAGAAGTAAGGGGTAAGGAGATTGTCGTTGAATCAGAAAGTCTTGCAATCTTTATCCGTGATTCTTTATTGAAAGATAAGGCAAGTTTTGATACACTGGCAAAGATTTACTCAACTGCACCTACAAAAACAGGGGGCGGTGAGATGGGAATTGTTATTCCCGGGACAAAACCTAAAGAGGTAGAAGATGTTTTATTCAGCGTAAATTTAAATACTATTTCAGATATAGTAAAATTTGAGAATAAGTTCGGAATATATCTTGTTTACGAAAGGAAACCTGAAAGATGGCGGAGTTTTAATGAAGTAAAATCTCAGGTTGAAGCAGGGGTGCGTGCAGAAAAGATTCAGAAGATAGAAGAAAAATTTCTGAAGGATTTGAAGGCAAAGGCGAAGATAGAAATATTTAAAGACAGTATTATCACTGATTCTGCACTCAAATCAGATACAAGGATTGTTGCCCGCGTCAATGGAAGGTCTATTAAATTCCGTGATGTAGAGATCAAGAATGCAACCCAGCCAATGTTTGCGAGACTTGATGTCTCAAAGCCAGAGGAATTTGAAAAGGTTCTTGAAAGTTTGATAGAAGAGGATTTGAAATTAGAACTTGCGGAAAGAAATAAATATTATTTTAATGAAGGTTTTGTTACAAAGTTCAATGAAGGTAAGAAAAGGGCACTTGAACAGGCATTGTATACAAAGATTGTTATGCAATCAGCAAAAGTTGATTCCAATGAAGTACAGGAATACTACAATGCTCATAAAGAGGATATGAAAATACTCGAAACAATTAGATGCAAAGAGATCGTGGTAAATAGTAAAAAAGAGGCAGAAAAAATAAGGGATGAACTGGCAAAATATTATGGCGAGAGAAAATCTATTATCCCATTTTTGAACAGGAAGGCAAAGATAACGGATTTTACAATGTTCGATTCCCTTGCCAAAACTTATTCTACTGCTTATAATAGAACTCGTGGTGGTGATACCGGTCCTTTGAAAAAAGGAACAAGACCAAAGGAGTTTGAAGATATAGCATGGAAGTTGAAGATTGGCGAACTAAGCAAAGTATTCCTTGTAGGTGATTCCAGCTGGACAATACTAACAAAGACAGAATATTCCCCTACTAAATATCGAACCTTTAACGAAGTAAAGGCTGCAATAGAGATGAATCTATTAAGAGAAAAACAACGCCAGATTGCTGATGATTATCGCGCCAGGATAAAGAATGAGGCAGATATAAAGATAATGCTTCCAGAACCAGAAAAGAATGAAGAAGAAATAAAACCGCCCGAAAATCCTGAAACTCCACCAAAGGAATAATGCCTGAATTAAGGAAAGACCCGGTCCTGGGGCGCTGGGTCATTATTTCTACTGAAAGGGCAAAACGACCAAAAGATTTTAAGTTTGAACCAGAGCAGAGAGAAATAAATCCCAGCGAATGTCCATTTTGTCCTGGAAATGAGAATACAACTCCCCCTGAGATATTTGCAATAAGAAATAATGGAACCCAGCCCAATTCACCAGGTTGGAGTTTGAGGGTCATTCCCAATAAATTTCCTGCCTTAAGGATTGAAGGTGAATTAAATCGCAGGGGCGAGGGTATATATGATAAAATGAACGGTATCGGCGCTCATGAAGTGATCATTGAAACGAATGAACATCAATTTGACCTTGCAGACCTATCAATAGATTCGGTTTATAACCTTGTAAATACCTATCAGAAAAGAATACTCGATCTTAAAAAAGACCCGCGTCTGCGATATGTAATGATATTTAAAAACTTTGGAGCGATTGCTGGAGCATCACTTGAACATAGCCATTCACAATTAATAGCAACGCCGATTATTCCCAAAAGGGTTATTGAAGAAATGGATGGTGCAAAGCGATATTTTGAATACCGTGAACGATGTATATTTTGTGATATAATTGCCCAGGAGACAAAGGCAAGCAAACGGATGGTCTCTGAGAATAACAATTTTATTGCAATCTGCCCCTTTGCTCCGAGGTTTCCATTTGAAATATGGATTTTACCCCGTTACCATATTTCAAATTTTGAGGATACTGATGATACATCGTTGCATGACTTTGCATCTATATTAAAAGACTGCCTGGTCCGTCTGAAAAAAGCATTGAATACACCACCTTATAATTTTATTATTCATACGACTCCCATAACGCTCAAAGGGATTGAGTTTTATCACTACCATATTGAAATAATACCTGTTCTTACACGGATTGCAGGATTTGAATGGGGGACAGGCTTTTATATAAATCCTACCGCACCTGAAGAATCAGCAACTTACCTGAAGAACATCGTATGATTCAAAACTTTTGATTCAGTAAAATGTCAATATTATTCAACGATTTTACCAGATTATGAAGGTTGCATTCGTCTGTTCTGAAGCGATTCCCTATGCAAAGACAGGTGGACTTGCTGATGTATGCGGAACCCTTCCTCTATATTTGAGAGATTTAGGTGTTCAGACTTATATCATTCTGCCCAAGTATAAAGGGATTTTGGCAGAAAAGTTTATTGACCTTGAAGTAGAATTTGAAGGAGATAAGAAAAACATTTCTGTATTTAAAGATGACATTGCGTTTTTCATTGACTATCCTGAATACTTCAATCGCGAAGGACTTTATGGAACACCATCCGGAGATTACGCTGATAACTGTGAGCGTTTTTCACTCTTTGCCCGAGCTGTTATTGCCTTACTTAAAAAAATCAAATTTGATATCGTTCACTGCCATGACTGGCAAACCGGCTTAATCCCTTTATATATGAAAAAATATGGAATTGATTTTAGGTCAATTTTTACAATTCATAACCTTGGTTATCAGGGGAGATTTTCCAGGGAAAAATTTCCGGTCTTAGGGGTTGAATGGGATTATTTCACCTTAGAAGGTATAGAGTTCTATGGTGGGATAAACTTCCTTAAGGCGGGTCTTCTTTATTCAGATATCATAACAACTGTTTCTCCAACATACGCACAGGAGATTCAAACACCAGAATTTGGTTTTGGACTTGAAGGTGTGTTGAAAAGATATAATCATAAGTTGTATGGGATTCTGAATGGCATTGATTATAAGATATGGAATCCAGAAAATGATAAATACATATATGAACCATACAATAATTATTCAGGCAAAAAGAAAAATAAATCAGGAATTACAAACGAATTATTCCTTGACACAAATAAACCATTGATTGGAATGGTATCAAGAATTGCCGGGCAGAAGGGATTTGATATCCTGATAAAAATACTTGATGACATTGTTTCTTTAAATTACAATTTCGTTCTTTTGGGTTTTGGTGAAGAACACTATTATGAAAAATTAAAAAAATTTGGTGATTCATATCCTGGTCAGATTTCAATAAACATAAAATTTGATGAATCGCTTGCCCATCGCATCTATGCAGGAAGCGATTTCTTTTTAATGCCTTCTAAATATGAACCCTGTGGTTTGGGCCAGATGATAAGTTTACGGTATGGAACTGTTCCCATCGTTTTTAAAACAGGTGGTCTCGCTGATACGGTAATACAATTCAACCCAGAAACTCTATCTGGGAACGGATTTCTCTTTGATTCTTACTCTGCACAGAGTTTGATTGATACGCTAAAATATGCCTATCTTGTATATAACAGGGAAGAAATTTTTTCAAAACTTTCAGAAAATTGTATGAAATATGATTTTTCCTGGAATAATTCAGCCCGGGAATATAAAAAACTATACGAAAAAATGATTTATAAGAATCTTGACTTTTGATAGAAATTAGATATAGTTAGTAAATCTTTTAATAGGAGGTATATCTATGGCAATGCCCAAATCAGAATATATCTGGATGGATGGAAATTTTGTTAAGTGGGATGATGCAAAAATTCATATTTTGTCCCATGTAATACATTATGGAACAGGTGTATTTGAAGGTTTGAGATGCTATGATACGCCAAAAGGTTCGGTCATATTCCGTTTGAAAGAACACACTGACCGTCTTTTCAACTCAGCAAAGATATATCGTATGGAGATTCCATTTCCAAAAGAGCAGATAAACAATGCAGTCATTGAATTGATAAAAAAGAATGGTTTAAAATCTGCCTATATCAGACCCATTGCCTATCGTGGATACAATGAACTTGGCGTAAATCCCTTTCCCTGCCCGGTCTGTATTGCTATTGCAACCTTGCAATGGGGAAAATATCTTGGTGCCGATGCCCTTGAAAATGGAATTGATGTAATGGTTTCTTCGTGGAATAGAATGGCGCCGAATACATTTCCTGCAATGGCAAAATGCAGTGCAAATTATATGAACTCACAATTGATAAAGATGGAAGCGATTGTTTATGGTTTTGTAGAAGGAATAGCCCTTGATAACACAGGATATGTTAGTGAAGGTTCTGGAGAAAATATATTTGCTGTTAAAAATGGCGTTGTCTATACACCACCTCTCCACGCCTGTATTTTACCCGGGATTACCCGTGATACAGTGATACAACTCTGCAAAGATTTGGGAATCCCTCTGGTTCAGGATATGCTTAACCGTGAATTTCTCTATCTTGCAGATGAGGTATTTTTCACCGGTTCAGCAGCAGAAGTTACACCAATAAGGAGTATTGATAAAATAACAATCGGTGAAGGCAAGGCTGGGCCGATTACCAAAAAACTCCAGAAGTATTTCTTTGATATAATTGAGGGCAGGATAGAAGATAAACACGGCTGGCTCACTAAGGTTGATTAAATGGTTGAATGGTTAGATGGTTAAAAGAGAAAGAGATACATTGAATTTTGGAGTCATTAAATTTAACCATTTAACTAATTTTAATTTAACCAGATGAAAATTGGTATTGGCGCAGACCATCGTGGGTTTAAATTAAAGACAAGGTTAAAAGACTACCTTCTTCGTAATGGCAACAAAGTGATTGATTTTGGACCTGATTCTGAAGAGCCAGTAGATTATCCTCGGATTGCGATTAAGGTAGCAAAGGCTGTGGTGGGAAAGAAAATTAAATTTGGGATACTCTCCTGTTTCAGTGGCCAGGGGATGGCTATAACTGCAAATAAGGTTAAGGGGATCAGGGCAGCCATCTGCACTGATAAAGAGCTTGCATATTATGCGCGGGCTCATAATGATGCAAATATACTCGTGCTTCCTGCACGTTCAATCAAAAGTAAGAATCAGTGGAAACCGATAATTGAAACTTTCTTTAATACAAAATTTGAAGGCGGAAGACACCAGCGGCGACTGATTATTATTAAACATTATGAGACGAAACAATTGGTTAAATAGTTAAATGGCATTATTATGAAGATTCTTCCTGTAGCCTTTGATTCTTTTGGCGCACGAAGTATGGCAACATATTTGGAAACAAAGGATGTGAAGATATTTATTGATCCGGCTGTAGCACTATCACCAGACCGTTATTCATTACCGCCCCATAAAGTTGAGATTGACCGCCATAAAAAACTATGGGATGATATTAAAAAATGGGTGGCATTATCTGATGTTGTGATAATTACCCATTATCATTATGACCACCATAATCCAAACGAACCGGACATATTCATAGATAAGGAACTTTTGATTAAAGACCCGCACAAATTTATAAATGAGAGCCAGAAAAATCGGGCTGCTTTTTTTCTAAATCAGATTGAAGGAAAAACACGAACTCTGCAGATAGCGGATGGCGCATCATTTATTTTTGGTGGAACAAAGATCCAGTTTTCTCATCCTGTATTTCACGGTCAATCAAACCGACTCGGTTATGTGCTTATGGTCCTCGTAGAGGAAGATTCAAAATTTATTTTCAGTTCAGATATTCAAGGGCCTCTCATCGAAGACCCTGTTGATTTCATTCTGAAAAATGAACCAGAAACATTGTTTCTTGATGGTCCATCAACATATCTTGTTGGTTCTCATTATAAAAAAAGCGATATGGATTGCGCGTTTAATCATTTAAAGAGAATAATCAATGGTACCATGATAAAAAATCTAATCATTGATCACCATCTCCTGCGCGACCTCAACTGGTATAATTTTGTAGATGGTCTTAAAAATTTAAATAATCATACCGTTATACAATCAGCAGCGCGATTTCGCGGATATCAGGAAGATTTACTTGAGGCAAAGAGAAAGGATTTTTATGAAGGAAAGTGTCAATATGTTAATAATTATGAGTGATTAAAATGGCACAAGTTAGTGGGATTGAATCAATTAGAGAAATCAATAAATCCGTCGAAAAAATTTATAATGAGATTGCAAAGGTTATTATTGGACAGGGTCCGGTTATAGAACAGGTTCTCATATCTTTGTTTTGTAATGGGCATTCATTGATAATAGGTGTTCCGGGTCTTGCCAAAACAATGCTCGTTAACACAATCGCCCAGATTGTTGATTTGACATTTAACAGAATCCAGTTTACACCTGATTTGATGCCCTCTGATATCACCGGAACCGAGGTGATAGAGGAGGACCGGACTACGGGCAAGAGAAATTTCAGGTTTGTAAAGGGTCCTTTATTTGCCAATGTCATTCTGGCAGATGAAATTAATCGTGCACCACCAAAGACCCAGTCTGCATTGCTCCAGGCAATGCAGGAATATAAAGTCACTTATGCAGGAACAACTTATCTATTGCCTACACCATTTTTTGTCCTCGCCACACAAAATCCTATTGAACAGGAAGGAACATACCCATTACCTGAGGCACAACTTGATAGGTTTATGTTCACAATAAACATTGATTATCCAGAAAAGACAGAGGAGATTGAGATTGTGAAAACCACGACCTCAGCATATCAAGCAGACCTTAAAAAGGTTATCGGTGCTGAAGAATTCACCAATTTGCAGAAAATTATCCGCAGAATGCCGGTTAGTGATGAGATCATAGATAGGACAGTGGAAATGGTAGGGCAGACCAGGCCTGAAAATAATAATGCCCCAGAGATTGTTAAAAAATATGTTGCCTGGGGTGCAGGACCAAGGGCATCACAGTATTTAATCCTTGGAGCAAAGGCAAAGGCAGCCCTTGATGGAAGATTCTCACCCAATTTAGAGGATGTCCGTTATGTCTGCCATCCGGTTCTGCGCCACAGGATAATTACAAATTTTGCCGCGGAGGCTGAAGGTGTAAAATCAGACCATATCATTGATGAGTTATTAAAAAATTTTTTGTAATGCGATTTATCTTGCAAGTCCAATAAATTGGGCGAATAAAATTTGATTATAAAAAAGGGGGAGTTTAAACTCCCCCTTTTTTGTCTAGGTTATGCTTACCGAACGATAGTCATCGTTTTTGTTGCAGTTCCTTCTGGTGATTCCACACGGACAAAGTAGATGCCATTGGGTAGTGTTTGATTATTTAGATTTAAGGTGTAGGTACCAGCAGATTTGGTTTCTTTAATTAAATTGGACACAAGCCTGCCACTTGCATCATAAAGAGAAATCTTCACACTGCCTTGTTTATTCAAGACATAAGAAAGTTGAGCAATACCATTTGAAGGATTGGGCGTAAGAAGTAAACTACTCTTTTCTGCTGTCTGTTTTCCCTCTTCTACACCAGTATTACCGAACCAATCGAAATAAGGTCTATAACCCATTGCAAGAGAAGAATAGATTATTGCTGAATATCCGCCGGTTGTGGTAATCCAGCCTGCTGTGGGTGGCCAGAGTCCTGTGGCATAGTAATCATTAATCTTTACACCATTACCGAATCCAGTGGGATTTCCCGGTGTTGTCCAGGTAAACATCGTGGAATCTCCAGGGTCGCAATTATAGGCGACTGTTATTGATCCAGTTGCTTTATTGCAACGCACCGTGCTCATATTTTGATGACCACTCGCTGGATAGATTACATTTCCGTAAGTCCAGTTTACGCCACTGTTTGTGCTATAGTAATATGCAATATTATTATCACTGGACCAGGCAAATGTAGCAAATATCCAACCTGTCTGTGTAGTTCCATGTGAATATCCAATATCAGTATACACTAATGGCGCTCCACCTGAATTATCACTAACCTGTTCTGAAAAAAGCCAGTATGCTCCATAATTTGTGCTTCTTTTGATTCTGATTTCCTGATTTGTTGTAACTCGGTCATCAATAAATGCAACCGCTACATTGCCACCAGCACCAGCAGCAATTGCTGGATAAGGGAATACCCGTGGATCATCAAATAATAGTGCGTTGTCCTGCCAGCCAGTTCCTGTTAGAGCATTACGCGCAGCATATATATCATCTTCGCCTGCCGCATCCTCTTTACAATAGGTGCAATAAACCCAACCACCAGTGCCAACCTCACCATCAATATCTGCCCAGGTTACGTTGTCAGGTGCTATTTGTTCAAAAGTTGCACCAGTGCCGTCGGTTCTTACCCTTCCTGACAAGAGTTGTCGTGCACCGCTTGGTTCATACCATATTCCGATGAATACCACCCATGCCTGGCCTCCAGCATCCTTTACAACGCGAACCTTCGGATTCCCAATCTGTCCATCGGCATTAAAACCAATTATAAAGATATTCCAGGTTAATCCGCCATCGGTTGAACGATATACAATGATACTATCATTTGTGTCGAGATAGGTATCAAAAACGGCATATATATCGTATGTATCTTCGTCTTCATCAAAATCCTGACCTTCGCCCACTTCTTTGTCATCAATGCGTATATCAGTTCCCCATCTTGGTCCATCAAAAATAGATGTTGACTCATTTCTAAAAGATTTAGGAATCGGTTTTAAACCAGGATATGTTCTATTTGATGTTGGATCATCAGGATTAAGCAGCTCTGAATTATTTAACGGCGGTGTGGTTGGAATATACATTTGCCCTGAAGGACAGTCAAATTCAATTCCACTTACCCTGACACTTGGATTTGCTGGTATATTTTCGTTCAATGTTCCTTCAATTTTTGTCGATGCAGTCGGTTTAGGATTCAAAATCCCATTGTTTTCAATATTATTCTCAGCATATATCAATCCTGCTGAGAATATGATTATCAATCCACTTATAAGGATTATTTTCTTCATTTTTCTCCTTTCTTATTTGCGCGGAGACTGCAGAAAAATAGCAGAGTCCGTAAAACTACAGATGTTCTCAGGCACATCTGTAAGAAGCCTATGTATAGATTCGGATACATTAAGAGTATATCCGAACTGTTTTTCTGTAACCACCTCCTTTCTTCATAAATTTTTATACACTCAATCTTCTATTTAAATGTTGCCTTGGTTCAACAATAATTACTATCTAACCATTTCTATTATACCCATTATCAGCAAAATGTCAAGGACTATTTTTGAAGTTCACGGTACTTCTGATATTTCCTTGTAGCGGTCGCATTTATGCGACAATGAAAATTAAATTTTGTGTGATGAATCACACCGCTACATTTTTAAAAAGTGAGACTGAAGTCTCTACTCCTTTTTTATTTAAGAACTATCTTACCACAGTCATCGTTCTTGTTGCAGTTCCTTCAGGTGATTCCACACGAATAAAATAGATGCCATTGGGTAATGAAGGATTATCAAGGGTTAGTGTATGTGTTCCTGCAGATTTTATTTCGTTTGCAAGTATGTTGAGCAGCCTTCGGTTGCGTCATAAAGTGAAATTTTAACATTTCCACTTTTCATTATGGTATAAATAAGATTTATGATTCCTGCTGAAGGATTAGGTGAAATTTTGAGAACTCCATTTTCTATGCTATGGAAATTTGCTTCTTCAATCCCGGTCCAGTCACTGCGGTCATAGTATACTGCTCCATAAATCGGATAATAACTAATATGCATACTACCATAAACTCCATTACCCAGATATTCAATCGCTGGCTTTACATCATTTCTGGGCTGGTAATCTCCAAACTGAACAGGTGTTGACCAGGCACCATAATAGTCGCGCCAGGTATATCGGAATCGGCGGTTTGAACCACTGTTATAGGCGTATATTATCCCCTGACCACCATTATCTCTTGCGGCAACATCAGGACAGCTGGAAACATATGTAGTGTCTTCATTACCAGGAATACCCCAAACCCAATTTGAACCACCATTATAAGATGTCAGGTATTTACAGTAGTATGCAACTGCAGTGCCGCTCATTTCATAGACTGTAATTACTGTATCTTTATATGCACCTATAGATATGAATCGCGAATTAGGACCAACGAAAGATGTAGTAATGTGAGTCAGGTTGCCATACCAGTCAATACCATCAATCTGAAGATAATCGTTATTTTTTACATAACTTGCAAATGCAGAGTAGTTTGAATAACCCTCATTTGTGCAGGCATCAAGTCCGCGCCTGGCATTGGTTACGCCGGTAGAAGCCTCATACCAGTTTATCCCGGCAGTATCACTGTAGAAATATCTGAGCGAACCATTGGTGGTAATCGCAAATAGATTCAGATAGGCATTATCAAAGTCCTGGTCACTGACCAAGGCAATCTCTTTTATTGAATCTCCGGGGTTTGTTGAAAAAATGTCAATGTATTGGGCGCCATTATTAAAATTTTCCTGCTGTCCATTAGATGTCCTGAATCGCCTAATTAAAACTAATTGTCTACCCGCACCAAATGTATGCGCCACATAGAAATGATTTGCAACTACAGAGACACTTGCCCTGAGATCCTGAATGAATATCCCATCAAATATCGAACCGATAGAACTCCAGGAAGTCCCTCCATTTGAAGAAAAATAGCCGTAACCCAGAGTAGTATCACCCGAGTGATAGACAAGCGCGGCAAAAATGTTTCCGGTTGCCCGATGGATATCATAGGAGACACAGAAAATAGAATCTTTATTTCCGATGCGCACATCATTTCCCCATCTCTGGTCTGCTCGGGCAGAATAGAAAAAGCCCAAAAGAAGCATCACAGAGATTGTCATTGCAAAGATTTTTTTGTTATTCATTTTTTCCTCCTTTTTTGCTGCATAAAATCCAGATTTTATTGTTCATAACAACCCATATCCACACCGTTACCTTGAGGTCTTGTCTTGCCTTCAAGGTCAATGTCTGGTGCAGATAGCGAATCACCCGCATCAATACCCGGGCTACCTGATTTTAAGTGATAATTACCTTCAGTTCCCCAGGCAACGGTATTGAATTGGGGATTACCATAGATATTACCAGTTCCAATCTGGTCAACTTCAGATGAAGTATAGGTAGTATTGCCCTGAATCAGGAGTCTATCATCCTTTGGTGCATAGAAGAGATTATAGGTGATGTCATAGTTTACTGCCTCAGCAAGCCATATCATCGGTGCATTATTTCCACGACTGCAAAAGATTGTATTGACGATTCTCAGGTAGACTGGGATACTTGGAGAATCATACTGGACATGCATTATATAATTCTCACCCACAGTATCATCAACCGTGCAGTTTATTATTTCAAAATGGGCATTGTTATTTTCAGTGCTGATAACAATCGGAGACCAGGGCGTGGTCGTCGCATCGCCATCGCCCCTTCCATATATCAAGGTATTTTCAACCCTTGAGGAATCACCCCATAATTTCACACCATCACAGGAATTATTGGCAATAATACACTCGTGGATATATGTCCTCTTTGCCTTGGAATCAAGACCATCGCCATAATTATGGGTTGCAGTTGTGTTGCGGATTTCAATCGGACCTTCTGATGCCTCAATACCAAATCCATCAGGGCGGTCATAAGGTCTGTTTGAACCATCACCACCCTGATAATAATGACCACTATAAGAAAGGTCACACCCACTGATCAAAACATTGCGTAAACCACCCTGTTGGCCTGCGGGACCACCAATACAACCAAATCCACAATAGGTGATTCTACAATCTATTATCTGAAGGTCATTCGCATCACCAATATCAATGGCAAACTCATCAATGTGGTGGATATACAGGTCTTTCAGAACAATATGGGCAACCGGACCCCCAGTGCCAGAGATTGCCTCACGAAATTCCTTTCCATTATTGCTCGTTATCTCAAGATTTTCAATCCGCACATACTGGCAATTTGAGATATCAAATGCCGAGATGAGATTTTCTTCACCGGCAATAATCGGTCGGGCATTTCTATCAGTGCCAAATACGACCAGGGTATCGCCAGGCTGGAGTTGTGAGGCACCATAGGCAATGGTCTTGAAAGGCTGTTCTTGAGTGCCTGGATTATTGTCATCACCATCAGGAGAGACATAGTATTGACCTGTATGATTTCCTCCGATGATAGTAACCCAGGCATTTTCTGTTCCAGAAAGCGGGAATATGACATCCGTATATTCCCTCAAAAGATAGTCATACTCACCTTCTTCACCTTTTTTACAAACAACAAAGGCACAAAGACACAACAAAAAGATTAACCTCTTTTGCATTTTACCTCCTTTTTTAATTTTTTTCTTAAGTTCACCCCGCATACTGAACAGAAGCGGGCAAGGGGATAGATAAAATCTGCCCCGCACTTGGGACATTTTTTTATGAGTTTCTCACCACAGGTAGGGCAGAATTCTACTCCACTCTTTATACTGAAAAACCCGCATTTAGGACAGAGACGGACTGATTTCTTCACATATAATTATACTCCAGGCGTATTAGGGAAACTATTAAATAAAGCGCGACAAGAATGGAGAAAGAGGGGAAAATAAGGGTGAAGAGGGGAGTTCGTGAAACGTTTACCGTGAAACGAAAAAAGAAGAAGGCAATTGATGGCACTTGAAGGCAATTGAGGGCAAACTATCCCCCTTATTCCCCCTTTAGGAAAGGGGGACACAGGGGGATTTAACCGAATAACTATGCCGATAGGCGATACGGGCAGCGAAACCGTATAACGATAGACGTCTTTAATTTGTCTGTAGCCGTCGGATTTATCCGACTTTTTCTCGCTACTTGCTGCTCTCTACTCGCTACTGCCACAGGAAGAAAAGGGCTCAAGAAGGCTAAAAAAGGCTAAAGAGGGCTAAAGGGCGACAAGAAGGGGTAAAGGAGCGGTTTCCAACCGCGATAAAAACTTGAAGAATACTTCCTGTAGCGGTCAGATTTATCCGACAATGAAAATTTAATTTTGTGCGATAAATCGCACCGCTACATTTTTCAAAAAATGAGACTAAAGTCTCTACTCCAACTTCCATTATATCTACAGTAGTTTTCTATACAACTCCTTGGTCTTTTCTGATGGTTCACAACCGAGTTCTCGTTTGAATATCTCGGCACACTTTTTATACTGCCTTATCGCCTTTGCCTTTTCGCCAGATTGGATATAACAGGAGATTAAGAACCTATGGGCCTCTTCATCAAGCGGGTCCATTAGAATCAATTTTACAACAAGTTCAATTGCCGAATCTATCCTTGATTTTTTCAGATATATATCTCCAAGCATAAGCACTGCCCTGCGATATAAAGATGCAAATATATCACGCATTTCAAAGACCCAGTCTTCATAAAAATCCTCAAGAAATCTACCTTTGTAAATTTTTATCGCCTTTGTCAGATTATCCTGTGCAGTATGGATTTTACCAGCATTGATTAAATTATCTGCATCAAGGACAAGTTCTTTAAATTCTTTCGCATCAATCTCAACATTAAGCAATTGATAACTTTTCTCTTTATAAGAAATATACTCACCAACAACGCTCTTAAGTTGATTAAGACAGACATGGAAATTATTCGCAAGTTTTTCCCTGGATAGGTCAGGCCAGAGGTGAACACCAATCTGGTCTCTGGTCAATACCTGGTCATTGATACAGGCATTGACAAGAATTGCAAATAACTGCTTTGGTTTTGCCCATTCCCATTCTTTCTGTTCTACAATTCTATGGTCAGGAAGTTCAACGGTCAATTTTCCAAAAGTTTTAATCCTTAATGGAATTTTTTCAATGTGTACTTTTGCGGGCATTAGTAAATCCTGCCAGCCAATCATACTATTCTTCAAAGCATATTCTATTGCAGTATTTTTAAATTCTTGTGCCTTTTGCTTTAGTTCTTTATAATGCGAAAAAATTCTGCTACAAATTATGAGATACTGAACCAACTTTATGCAATCCTGTTTTTGGTCAGTTATTTTAAGACCCCTTTCAATATCCCCAAACCCTTTATCCTCAAGCAGAGATGGAGTATTTTGTAGATTATTTATTATATGTTCCAGTCCATTTAATAAGAGAAATTCAACTTCGTTCTCTAAATCAGAAGAAAAATTATTTTTTAGATTATTCAAAACTTCTTTTAACTCTTTTGTATCATTCTTTAGAGCAGATATAAAACCCTGGATATACTGAAACATTTTCAAAAAGTTCTTATTTTCGTGTATCCGTGCAATGTCCATACCCCTGAATAGAAGTTCAGTGGCTTTCTTTAGGTCGTCTTTGAACAACGATAACCAGCAATAATAATAACTTAGCCATAGATAATCTGCCTTGATATTCAATCGCTCAATAGTTTTTAACGCCTTTTTGTATTCATCTTCAGCCCTTCCGAGATATCCCTGGGAAAAATATAAAGTGCCCAGATTAAGATACGACATAAATTCCTCGCGCTTCCAGCCGTTTTTCAAACTTGCTTTTTGGTGTAGTAAAAATAATTCCTCTGCTTTCTGGAAATTACCTGTAAAGAGATGTGCAATACCCTGATTGCCCTGGGTTGCGGCAATATATCTTTCATCATAGAGTTTCTGGGCAAGATGGATTGTCTTTTCAGCCCATTCTATTGCATTTTTGTACTGACCAGACCTTAAATAAACCAGAGTAACACAGTTATTTTTGCGAAATAATTGATTTGAATCCATCTGGTTCTTATATCTTTCCTCAAGTTTAAGGGCAATATCCAGTGCCTTATCTGCCATATCCAGGTCCTTGTATGCCAGTGCTCGGTTTATCTCAAGTTCTATTAAATAGTTATTTTCATTCTGTAATCCATATCTTTTTATTAATTTTTTTGCCTGATTTACAAGATTGATTACCTTTTGGCAATTACCCAGTCTCAATTCTGCTAAGGTCTGCGAATAATATAGAAAAGGGAAAACCTTCAATAACTTCCCTGTTTGATTTTTCTTGATATATCTAAACGCAAATTTATAATAGTAAATCGCATCCTTGTATCTGCCAACGCGACGCAGGGAATTTGCTGAATCAATAAAAAAAGGCAGGGTCTTTGAATTGAGCAGCTTTGTCCTTTGTTCAAATAGCTTTAGTGCGATTTCCTCATAAGACAATGCCTTTGAGTGTTCTTTTATTTTATGATATTTATCAATTTCATCCATTAGCATTTTTAGATAATTTCTATCCTGCCTGCCTGCTTTATAATATTGATGAATTGCCTCTTCATTCATTCCCTTTTTGAATAAATAGTTTCCAAGTGAATAATGCAATCTTCTTCTTTCTTTTTTAGGAATTGTATTATAGACAATTTCTTTTATGAGACTATGGGCAAAGGCGTATTTTCCATTTTTTTGTATAATGATACCATCATTTCTAAGGCGGTCAAGTTCTTCAGACGATAATAGGACATCAATCATTTCTTGATTGAATACATCAGTTGATATGAGTGATGCGCGTTTAATGAATTTTTTGACTCTTTCGGAAAAAGATTTTATCTTATTTTCAACCATCAGAGATAGTGTATTGGGAACAAAAATATCTGTAAAAGGTGAGTGCAAACAGCATTTATTCTTATGTGTATCAAAGTAGATTATATCTTTAGCGATGAGAAATCGTATAAATTCTACAATGAATAATGGATTCCCCTCGGTCTTATCATAAATCCATTCAAATAACTCTTCAGAAAGTTCACCGTGAAAAAGTTTTTCATTGAGCAAGGATACTTCATCCTTTGAAAACGGGGTTAAATTAAATATAAATAGGGGAGAGGCTGATTTGAATGAATTAAGCCAATTAATTGTGGTTTCTTCAGGACGCAAGTTAATAACAAGAAACACAGGGAGAGATTCAATGTTTCTGATCAGCAAATTTGTAAGATTTCTTATTTCAAGAGTCCCGAGATGAAAGTCATCAATACTGATAACGATAGGGTAGAGGTTGCTAAGATTTTTCAGAAACTGGTAAATCTTTTCAGGAGCGATTTCTATTTCTTTCTTCTTCAATGGCTCATAAGGATAAAGGGATTTCAATATCGGAAAATGTCTAACAAAAATTGTGTATAAATCTTCGTCAATTACTGAAGGGACAATATCATTAATCGCTTTGCGAGAAAGAAAAGTAGAAATAATTTGACGAAACAAATCATTGAGTGTTGTATGGGTCTCGGTCTTTAAAGAAAAGGTAAAGAAAACATTTTTATCGGTGAGATTGAGAATTTGCTGATTCAACCTTGTCTTTCCAATGCCCGGAACTCCTACTATTGTAAGAACATAACCTTTATAATTTAATACATCTTTTAATTTATCTTTATAAAGTTGTATAATATCTTCTCTACCTATAAAAGGTAATTCAATGAGTTTCATTTTACATAAATTATTTAGAAGCAGAAGGGAACAGCCTATGATACAAAGACTGTTCCCCTGATGCCTTTTTCTATCTTCCTATCGCCTTCAATTGCCCTCAACCGTATTCAATTGCTTTTTCTTTTTTCCGTTTCACATTTCACATTACACTTTTCACGAATCTACATTTTTTCTTTTAGTAGCGAGTAAAGAGTAGTCCGCCATCCGCCACACAGTATGGCGGAAGGGTGGCGGGTAGCGAGATGAACATTTGAGCCCTTTAGCCCTCTTTAGCCTTTTTTAGCCCTTTTGAGCCCATTTATTTATTTCTTCAAATGCCTTCAATTACCCTATAATTTAAGTATCTCATTTATATTCTTTATCAACTCTTTTATCTCATCCAGTGTCAAATCGCCCATATGGGCAATCCTGAAGGTCTTTTCTTTCAAATCACCATAGCCATTGGAAATTTGGAATCCTCTTTTGCCAAGTTCTGAATTCAGGTCAGCGACTGTAATCTTGCGGGTATTACCAACACAGGTCAGGGTGACTGATTCATACCCAGGTTCAGGGAATAATGCAAAGTGTTTCTTTGCCCAATCACGCACATATTGAGCCATTTCCAGATGCCTCTTATATCGATTCTCCATTCCTTCAGCAAGAATCTTGTCCATCTGTTTATCCATAGCATAAAGTAGTGTCACTGCAGGCGTAGTTGGAGTCTGCCGGTCTTTTTCATATCTCTTTAACATCGCATCAAAATCAAAATAGTATCCACGGTCGGTAATTGTTCTGGTTCTTTCAAGTGCACGCTGGGTAACAGTGCAGACTGCAAGACCAGGAGGGAGGGCGAAACATTTCTGACTGCTGGTCAGACAGACATCAATACCAAGTTTGTCAATCTCAATCTTATCACCCATAAGTGAACTGACCGTATCAACAAGGAAATATGTATCAGGATATTTTTTCATCACTTCTGCAATCTCTTCAATCGGTGCACGCACTCCTGTGGAGGATTCATTGTGGACGAGTGTAACTGCATCATACTTTTTCTTTTTTAATTTATCTTCAATCATTTCGGGCTTTATTGCTTTACCCCAGTCAACCCGGATTTCGTCTGCATTTTTACCGCATGCCTTGGCAATTTTAAACCACCGATCACTGAATGCGCCGTTCACACAACAGAGCACATCCTTATAAACACAATTTCTGATAGCACCTTCCATTATACCGGTACCAGAGGATGTGAAGACGATAACATGATTCTGGGTATTTAGTGCCTTTTTAATTTTATTGACTATTCCTTCATATAAGGCACTGAAATCCTTGGACCGGTGTCCAATCATCGGCTTTGCCTGTGCCTGCAATATATCTTCCCTGACCTCAGTTGGTCCGGGAATGAAGAGTTTTTTGTGCATTTTGCCTCCTTTTAAAAACTTGAAGTTAGTATTTAGGTGAAGAAGCCGGTTTGGAATTTAGAATATCGGCATTAGTTGAAGAAATTGGCTTGGATGTTTGATGTTTGTTTTTGTCAAAGAATTGACCCAACTTCCATTTTCTAAATTCCATACTCACTTCCTCACCCATTGCCCAATTTCTCTTTTCACTGCTCACTTCTTCACCCAATTTCAGTCTTCTATTATTTTCACCCATACCTCTCGTGTTCTCGGTCCGTCAAATTCGCATAAAAATATGCCCTGCCAGGTGCCAAAGCAGGGTTTTCTATCTTCAATAAAAAGGGTTCTTGATGAACCAACAATTGCTGCCTTTATATGGGCATCTGCATTACCTTCGGTATGGGAATAATTGCCACGATATGGAATGAGTTTAGCAAGGGTTGTGGAAATATCATCCTGGACCGAAGGGTCATAATTTTCATTTATTGTTATGGCTGCAGTCGTATGGGGACAGAAAATATGGATGACACCAGATTTAACCTTGCGTTTTTCTATGATTTTTTTAATCTCACCAGTAATATCAACAAGTTCGTTTCTGCTCTTTGTTGAGATTCTAATTTTTTCAATCACGGCAAATTATATTCAACTTTTTGTTCAAAGTCAATATAATGATATATCGTAAACCCTCTGTCACTGGGGAGTCTCTGAACGAAGTGCAGAATCTTCGCCATAAATCTAATCTAAATGAATGTCTGATAATATATATTATGTAAACTGATAGATTGATATGATTTTTTCAGAATATCTTCTTCCCTCTGTCGTTGTTTCTATTTCCTGTAATAGCGGAACAGGTCTTAGACTTTACTATTTCCTAAAGTCCCGGACTTCAGTCTGCGCCTTAACGCGAAACAATTTTCGTATTCCTGTATTACTTTTTAGTCAATGCAAAGGACGAAGTGCTGAAGCAATCTCATTTTTTGCATAGTTGAGAGATCGTCAGCCCGACAAAAAACTTTGCAACCTCGTATTGATTTTTATAATAACCTGTGTATAATAACCTGTGATAGGCACTATTACAAATACGGTTCCTGTTATTGCAGGAAGTATTGTTGGTCTGATTATTAAAACCGAAATACCTGAAAAGATTAAGATAATAATAATTACCGGACTGGGTATATTTACCTGTGTTTTAGGTATAAAGATGGGAATACAGATGGAAAAACCTGTGTTTGTAATACTAAGCATTATCATCGGAGCAATTATTGGTGAACTACTACATATTGAAGAAGCAGTTGAGCAGATTGGCGAAAACCTTAGTGATTTTAACATCAACATTAGGTATTGGAGTAATCTTCTCTTCTATTGTTGTATTTTTATTCCAGGGCTCAATGACTCTCCTTGCCGGACAACTCCATTTTCTTGGTCAACACCATTTTCTAAATGACTTCACGGGTATTGGTGGGATACTTGTCTTTGCCATTGGTATAAGATTATTAGGAATTAAAGACATAAAAGTCGGCAATTTCCTTCCCGCATTGGTATTGATAGTTCTGTTAAAATTGATATTTTGATTCAGCCCAAGATTGTCATGAAGATTGCATTTGTGAATTCCGACTTTTGTCGAGGAATTGGCAATCTCATCCAAACAAAGAATTATTAAAAAACTGTAAATGTGATTTTTTCGGATTTTTGTCCAGTTCTGGTATTTCCGATTACCTCAAGTTCATACTTACCTAATTTTGGTTGCCAGAGAAAGGTTGTGGTATTCTTGCACAATGTATTTCCATTCAGTTTGATACTGAAAGATTCAATTGTTGAATCTATGTGCACCTTAAACGCGATTGCCTGATTCTTGTATGGTATCTGGGGATCCAGTTTAAAGATATCACCATTCCGGGGATGCAGGATATAGATATTTTTGATGCTTTTATCCCCGTGGACAGGGACAAGCCATGTCCCTACACCACAATAATTACAGGTGTCTTTTGGTTCGGTCCCCAGGACAAAGAATTCTTCTACTACAGAACAATTTTTGCCTGGAATTAATCCAGTCTTTGCACAGATCTTTAACTGGATTAGTGATTTTGGACTTTCAAAAGTCTTGGGATATTTATTTCTGTGTAATTCAATCATAATATCCCTGAATAATGGCGCAGCACCAGAGATACCTGATACACCATTCATTGGTGAACCGTCAAAATTGCCAACCCAGACGCCGACCGTATATTTCTCGGTAAATCCCACACACCAGTTATCCTTAAAATTTTTTGTTGTGCCGGTCTTTACTGCACAGGGAAATGGCAGATTCAAGGGCGAATCATCTCCAAATGCCTTTATCCGGCTTGAGTTATCAGATAAGACATCAGTTATGATATAAGCAACCTCTTCAGAAAATACCCTCTCCCCTATTTTTTCTCTGGAGCTTTTGATAAATTTATAATCAGTCCATACACCTTTATTGGCAATTGCCCTGTAGGCATTTGCAAGTTCAAGGAGTTTAACTTCTACCCCACCTAAAGAAAGAGAAAGGCCATAAAAATCTGGTTGTTTTAATATACTGGTAAAATGCAATTTGATCAGAAAATTATAAAAATTTTCAATCCCTAATTTATCAAGGATATGAACAGCAGTCACATTAAACGAAGACCCGAGTGCCTCCCTTGCCCTGACAAGCCTGTGGTATTTGTCACCAAAATTTCTTGGTGCATATATAGTACCATTTGAAAGTTTAAACTCAGTTATGGTATCATTCATTAAATAATTCATTGGGATACCACTGGATAAAGCAAGAAGGTATAAAAATGGTTTTATACTTGAACCGGGTTGACGCAACGACAGACAACCATTTACCTGTCCTTCTTTCTCATCAAAATAGTCCCTTGAACCAACCATTGCAAGTATATCTCCGGTCTTTGTATCCATAACTACTACCGCACCCTGGTTCACATTATATTTTTTTAAAGTGTTGATTGATGTAAATAGCATTTTTTCAACATTTTCCTGGAGATTGATGTCAATAGTTGAACCGATATTTGAAGATTTAAAATCGATGTTCTGCCCCAATATAAAATCCACAAAATGTGGTGCGCGGAAAATAATCTTTTTCTTATCAATCTTTATTGGTTCATTGATTGCATTTATATATCCTGTTGAATCAATTAACCTGTTGGCGATGAGTTCATTCAGTATTTTATTTCTTGCCCATCGTATTTTTTCATAATTTTTTAAAGGATTTAAAAAATTAGGAGATTTTGGTATGGCTGAAAGAATACAGGATTCACTGAGGGATAGTTGATTTGCTGACTTTTCAAAATAAAATTGTGATGCCGCCTCTACCCCATAATTTTCATATCCATATGGTGCCCGATTAAGATATATTTCAAGAATTTTTTCTTTCCTCAAATAAAGTTCAAGTTTTAGTGCATATAGGATTTCAATTATTTTGTTTAGAACTGTTCTTTTTTTATGATTCAAAACAATCTTTGCGACCTGCATTGTAAGGGTTGAACCACCTGATATGATTTTTCGATTTACCAATTGTTCTTTTATTGCCCTGCAAAGGGCAATGACATCAATGCCTTTATGGAGGAAGAATCTCTTATCCTCTTTTATTATCGTTGCTTTAATAATTTCAGGTGAAATCTTGTTCAGGGGCATCCAGAGACTTGTCTTATAGTCCTTTGAAACAACCATCCTGAGCAAGATTCCATTACGGTCGGTAACATTAAATGAATTAAAATTTGGATATAATGATTTAATATCAGGTGGTTTGATAAAAAAATTTAGTGCTAACATTAAAATAATAACTGATAATAGACTTAGAAATTTTCCCATCAATAGATTTTATTCAATAAACTGATAAAATCAAGCATAAAAATAACCTAAATAATACGATTAACTTGACTTAATGATAAAAAAAAGTATAATAAAAAACTTATGATTCATACCATTAAGTCAGGTGTTTTTTTGAAGAAGGAAAAATGCCTTCTTGATTTGCCGATTGAAGTTATGCCTGTTCCTCAAAAGGTTTATATCCATTTCTGTCAGCATAAGGGAACTCCTGCAATCCCTTTAGTCAAACCCGGTGATTCAGTCAAAATAGGGACCAAGATTGGTGAATCAGGTTCTAAAATTTCATCATCAATCCACTCAAGTGTTGCTGGTAAGGTAGTTGATATAAGACTCCATCCCCACCCTATCCTTGGTGCAGGTCTATGCTGTATCATTGAATCGGATTATTCAGCTAGCTGGGACCAGAAATTCATAGATACTGATTATCAATCTCTCAATATTAATGAATTATTAGAAAGAATTAAAAATGCAGGCATTGTCGGTCTTGGTGGTGGTGGTTTCCCCACTGATATAAAACTTTCTGCTACGAAGGATAAAAAAATAGAAAGATTGATAATAAATGGTTGTGAATCCGAACCAAACCTTTCAGCTGATTTCCGCATAATGATGGAATATCCGGGCTGTGTCGCTGAAGGGGCAAGAATAATTCAAAGAATCATCAACGCATCAGAAATGCTTTTTGTATTGCCAAAAATTTATAAACAGGCAGTTGAATTATTAAAAAAAGAAGGGGTTGAGGTAAAGGTTCTGCCTGATAGATTTCCACAGGGTTCAGAAAGATTATTAATTAAAGAGGTCGCTAATAAAATTATACCAACGGATAGACTTCCTTTTGAAATGGGATTTATGATTCAAAACGTTGGCACCTGTTTTGGAGTATTTCAGGCGGTCAAATACAGTAAACCACTTATAGAAAGGGTTATCACGGTTAGTGGAAATGGTATTAGAAAACCAAAGAATCTCCTGGCTAAAATCGGTACACCATTGCGCGATATCATTCAGTATTGTGGTGGTTTGAATGGAAATCTTAAAAAAGTTATCTATGGTGGATTGATGACCGGCAATGCACAATTTTCATTAGATACCCCCGTGATTAAAACAACGAATGGTATTGTTTTTCAGAATTCCCTTGAAGAAGAGGAGGAAACTGAATGTGTTCGTTGTGGAAAATGTATTGATGTCTGCCCGATCGGGCTCTTGCCCCGGATAATCTATCATTATATAAAACAGAATGATTTTGTAAATGCGGTTGATTATGGTCTAAGAGAGTGTATTGAATGTGGGTGCTGTGGATACATATGCCCTTCCTTTATCCCGCTTGTCCACTATTTTAAATTTGCAAAAATGAGAATAGCAAATGGATGATTTATTTGTAGTCTCTTCAGCACCGCATATACATTCCAAACTCAATTTAAAAAAGTCGATATTCATCGTCATCCTCTGCCTTTTGCCATCTTTAATTGCAGGCGTAATCTATTTTGGATTATATTCATTAATTGTTGTCGTTTTTAGTATTTTATCATCTACAATATCTGAGATGTTTTATGAATATTTAAAAAACAGGAAAATAACATTTTCCAATGGCTCAGCAATATTGACCGGGTTATTGCTTGGGATGTCGCTTCCGCCTATGGTTCCTTTATGGATTCCAATCACTGGTTCTGCTTTCGCCATAATTATTGTTAAACAAATTTTTGGTGGGATTGGGTTCAATCTTTTAAATCCTGCACTCGCTGGAAGGGCGTTTCTTACCCTTACCTTTCCATTGATAATGAGCACTTCATATCAAACGCCTGTATACGGGGTGCTTTCGGGAATTGATGTGATTACCCAGGCAACACCATTAACGATACTTAAAAATCCTAAATATTATGGAGACGCCAACTTAATCATAGAAAAGTTTAGTTCACCTGATTATTTAAAGATATTGTTATTTGGTAAGATTGGAGGGGCAATCGGTGAGACCTGTAAAATTTTATTGCTCATAGGTGGAATATCTTTGCTTTTTTTGAAAATCATTGATTTTAGAATTGTTATTGGATATTTATTCAGTTATCTGATATTAAACCTGTTCATTCCAGGCGGTATCAATCCATTATTCCAGTTATTTTCAGGTGGTGTTCTTCTAACAATATTTTTTATGGCTACAGACTGGGTCACAACACCTATAACAAAAAATGGAAGATGGATATTTGGTATAGGTTGTGGCATATTCACAGTTTTGTTGCGTCGTTTCTCAGTCTATCCTGAAGGCATAACACCATCAATACTTTTAATGAATCTTTTGAGTCCTTTAATAGATAAATTGACTATAAAAAGGAGGATAGAATGTCAAAAATCAAACAGATAATTCCTGTCTTTATCGCTTTGATATTCAGCATCCTTATTCTTACGATATTAAATGGATTGTCAAAACCATTGGTTGCACAGGTGAGTAATAATAATATCGAGATATTAAAAAAGGTAATTGATGGCGCTGAATTTATCCCTGTTATCCCTGAAACCTTATGGCAGGTATATGATTCTTCAAAAAATTTTAAAGGAATTGTATTTAGAATCTCCGCAAGGGGTTATGCCGGTATAATTCCCATAATTGCAGGGGTTGATACGAACGGTAAAATAACAGGGATAAAGATCCGCGGCAAAGCCGAGGGTTTTAAAGAGACAGAAGGATTGGGTTCAAAGGTCAGAGAAAGCTCATTCTTAAAACAATTCATCGGGAAGGATGCATCACAGGTTTTACTAAAAAAAGATAACGGCGAAATAGATGCAATATCAGGCGCAACAATTTCATCGCGCGCTGTTTGTGCAGGTGTGAAAAAGGGGTTGGAGATGTATACAGCATTTTTGAAAAATAATGGGACAAAAGACCGGAAAAAAGAGATATTTGCTGCTGCAAATAGATTTGTAGAAATAATAAAAGATACACTCTGGTATGCTATCTCCTATCCTGAGACCATTGGGATAGTTTTTTATGGTGAGACATTCGGTTACCTTGATACCATAAAATATCTTGCCGGAATGAATAAAACAGGTAATATTGAAAAGATTGTTATTATCTATTCTAAGGAAACAGAATGTATTGGTGAAAAAATTAGAGAACAAGAGTTCCTTGATAAATTCAAGACCGGTATTCCTGATGCAATAACTGGTGCTACAATATCATCAGGGGCATTGATTAAGAGTGTCCAGAAAGATATTGAGAGATTCAGGGAATACTTAAAATGAATCTTAAATACAAAGAAAACGAATTATTGATTATTCTTGGTGTTATTCCGTTTATTGCTCTGACTGATTCGGCACTAAATGGTCTGGGAATAGGAATGATAGTCCTGATAACCATTTTCTTTTCAGTTCTTATATGCAGTCTGACCATTGTTAATATCAAAGAACCTGAGAGAACACTTATCTGTATTATAATAAATGCAACAATTGTATCAATCCTCGGTTCGTTACTTTCACATAAATTTTCTGAATTATACAGTAATATTGGAATATTTTTACCGTTAGTTGCAGTAAACAGCTTTGTATTCAAAAAAATTCAAAGTTTTGAAAATAAATATTCAGGGATAAGAAGAGGATTTTTGGCAGTAAAGGATTATCTAATGGGGATCTTTATTCTTTTTATTGCCGGTGCTATTCGTGAGATCTCTGGAAAAGGGATGTTGTTGAATAAAAATTTAATGAGTCCTGATTCTGAGACAACAATAATTCTATTTTTCAATACACCTGCTGGAGCACTTATAGCCACAGGGATTGTAGTTTGCTTTTATAGACTATTGAAAAAGAAAAATGGATTATAATTTACTGAATATTTTTATAGATGCTGTTCTGGGAAAGAATATAGTCTTATATTACATTCTTGGTATATGCCCGCTCATTCTTTATAAAGCGAATATCAACAAAATACTCTCAATATGTTCCATTCTTACGATAATAATGGTAATATGCTCTTCAGTTTGTTTGACAGTTAATAATTTGATTCTGATTCCACTTAAACTTAATTATCTCCAGATCTTATTGATTCTAATAATAACCTATCTTATTATTCATTACACAAAAATTCTATTGAGTAGTTTTTCTCCTGCACTTTCATCTCTGTTTGATAAATATACTGAATTTTTCTATACAAACTATGCAGTCTATGGTTTGGTTTTTTTAACCGTCAATTTTAAATTAAAAATTATGTCCGGGATAATGTTTTCGTTCGGTTCAGGGATTGGTTATCTGATTGTTGCAATCATATTTATGGCAATAAAGGATAGACTCTGGTCTGGATATAAGACAGGGCATCTTAAGAGAATATATGTAGAGTTAATTATTCTGGGTCTGGTAAGTCTGATATTTATGAGTATTACTGGTTTGAGATAAGAAATATGTTAAACACAGCAATTGACTTTAAAAAAGAATTGAATGTTGAACAGTGGAAGGCAGTTCAGATAATAAACGGACCGATACTAATTCTTGCCGGTGCCGGGAGTGGAAAGACAAGAGTGATCACTTATCGCATCGCCTATCTAATCTCAATGGGCATAAGACCAGAAAATATACTTGCTGTGACATTTACCAACAAGGCAGCGGATGAAATGAAACAGAGGGTTTGCTATCTTTTGAATGATGAAAATCCTGAAGTCTGGATAAGAACATACCATTCTACCTGTGCAAGGATATTAAGAAAAGAATCAGAAAAGATAGACATTCCCCAGAATTTCGCAATCTATGACGAATCTGACCAGCTGGCTCTAATCAAGGAATGTATTAGTGAACTGAATCTTGATACCCGGGAATTAAAACCTGATTTTGTATTGCATTGCATAAATCGGGCAAAAGAGAATTTAATAACACCGGATGAATATTATGTTTCTTCAAATATTTTTAGTAATACAATAAAAATAATATATAAAATTTACAATCAGAGACTAAAACAAAATAATGCCCTTGATTTTGACGACCTGATATTGAAAACTGTCGAATTGTTTGAAAGTTTCCCTGAAGTCCTTGAGCGATATCAGGAAAAATTTAAATATATAATGGTTGATGAATATCAGGATACAAATCACGCCCAGTATGTCCTGACAAATCTCCTTGCTTCAAAGCAGAGAAATATATGTGTGGTCGGAGACGATGACCAGTCAATCTATTCCTGGCGTGGTGCTGAGATAAGAAATATTCTTGATTTTGAAAAGGATTATCCTGAAACCACGGTTATTAAACTTGAACAAAATTATCGTTCAACGAAGATTATATTAAAGGCTGCATCTGAAGTTGTTAAAAATAATACCCAGCGCAAAAAAAAGGTTTTATGGTGTGAAAATGAAATGGGCGACCCGATAGAATATTTTGATGCTGAAGATGATAAACAGGAAGCCAAATTCGTTGCCCAGAAAATTCTTGAAGAACATTATCAGGGGATTGAGTTCAATGAGATAGCAGTCTTTTATCGCTTAAATTATCAATCGAGAGTCTTTGAAGAATGCTTCGCTCAGTTCAAAATTCCTTATGAAGTCATTGGTGCATTGAAATTCTATGAACGGGCAGAGATTAAGAACTTGCTCGCTTATCTGCGTGTGATTAATAATCCCAGTGACTCGGTAAGTTTGAAGAGGATAATCAATTTACCAGCAAGGAATATTGGAAAGGATACAATCGATAAGATAGTAGAATTTCAAAAAGAAAATAATCTGACATTTTTTGAAAGTCTGAAAAGAATCCCTGAGATAAATGGTTTGAATAAAAAGAGTATAGAAAGTGTTAAAAAATTTATCAAAATGTTAGAAAAATTTATAGAAATGAGTAAGAAATTGAATCTTTATGACCTCGCATTGCGTATCGCTAATGAATCGGGTTATCTTGAGCATCTACACCGAAAAGAGACTGAAGAAGAAATAAATCGGCGCAAAAATGTAGAAGAATTGCTATTGTCTATAAATGATTTTGTCAGAAACAAGCCTTCAGCCACAATCCAGGATTATTTAGAGGGTGTCTCTTTAAAGAGTGATATTGATGACTGGTCAAATGAAAAGGTCTCTTTGATGACCCTTCATAATGCCAAGGGTTTGGAGTTTGAAATTGTTTTTATAACAGGGGTGGAAGATGGTATAATACCACATTATAAGGCTCGTGATGAAGGAAGGTATGAAGAAGAAAGGAGGCTATTATATGTCGGTATCACAAGGACAAAGAAAAGACTATATATCACAGCTGCTGACAAACGAAGGAATTATCAGGGTAATCCTTTTTATACAAAAAAATCACCTTTTTTAAGGGAGATTCCTAATGAAGTCTTTGCAACATTACAAAGGTAAGATAGATAATTATAGAAATTTATTTGAGGTGACAAAGAGCAAAATATATCTAAACCATGCAAGCACCGGACCTATGAGTCTAAATGCAAAAATAGCGATAGAAGAATGTATAAAGGTTTACCAGAAACAGGCAGAATTTGATTTCAAAACATATTTTGAAAAATTAAAGTATAGTAGAGTAATATTCGCCCGACTCATAAATGCTGAACCTGAAGAGATTACATTTACCCACAATACATCAGAGGGTATTTTCATTGCATTGATAAATCTGCCCTTGAAAGACGGAGATGAAATTATTGTTATGAATGAAACATTCCCTGCGGTCCGCTATGTTGTTCAATATAATCTACCTAAAATCACCAAAAAATTCATAAATTTTTGCGGAGAAGATCCAGTTAAAATCGTGGGTAAAAACTTGAACCGAAAAACACGAGCTGTGGTTCTTGATCATACCCAGTTTTTTACTGGTGAGATGGTCGATTTATTGCCCTTATCTGAGTTTTTAAGAAATAGAGGAATACACCTTATTGTTGATGGGATACAATCAATTGGTGCGATTGAGTTTGATACAAAAAAGACGCAGGTAGATTTTCTTGCCACAGGGGGTGGCAAATGGCTATTTGGACCGGGTGGAACAGGGTTTTTGTATGTAAATAAGAAAAATTTTAAAGTATTGAAGAGATTACATACTGGCTGGCTCGGTGTTGATTGGAAGAGTTTTGAAAATTTTGAAACTTCCCCCCCACTTTTTGATGATGCGAGGATGTTTGAAATGGGAACAAGAAATGTAATAGGAATAAGCGGGCTTACAGAGAATGTAAAAATTCTCCTTGAATTTGGAATGAAAAATGTTGAAAAAAGAATATTGAAATTAAAGAACCAATTGTGGGATGGATTTAAAAGATTAAAGATCCCGGTGATTACAACGGACAAAGGACCACACTCAGGTATCATCACAGTAAAACCAGAAAACCCAAGACAGATATATGAATTTCTCATTAAAAATCAAATCACTATATCACTGCGCAATAATTGTCTGAGATTTTCACCACATTTTTATAATACAGAAGAAGAAATAGAAGAGGTTTTGAAAATTTTAAAAAAGTTTAAAAAATAATTATCAAAGATTCATCAATTTTTGAAGGATTAAGACAATAATGGTTGTATAAAGACCGGCTCCGAGGTCATCAAACATAATACCCCAGGCACCAGGGAGTTTTTCTAATTGTCTTAATGGTGGTGGTTTTATTACATCCAAGACCCGGAACAGAACAAATGCAATCAAAAGGGGTAATATCTTTTTGGGAATAAAATATAATGGTAGAAGGAATGTTGCATATTCATCAACAACAATCCTGTGCGGATCCTTGCCCCATTCTTTTACAAATTCCTGACTTATTAATAGACCCCAGATAAATAGATTTACAAAAACTGCCCAGTAGATCAATGGGAAATCAATCAAAAAAAACCAGAGCAAAATACTTATTAAACAGGAAAATGTGGCTGGTGCGATTGGAATATAACCCGTGCCTAAACCTGTAATAAATCCAACTTTTAAAATTCTGATCATATAAATCTAATTAAATGCATCAGTAATTTGATGCAATCCTGAGGCTCTATTTCAGAATAATCTATTTTCTTTTCTGGGGAAATCTTTCTTCCCAGTCAGTGACAAGGGCACAGACAACGAATGTAGAAGAATATGTTCCAAATATTAATCCTACAATCAAAGTAAATGCAAAGTCAGCAATAACAGGTCCTCCTAAGAATAACAAACAAAAAAGTGTAACAATGACGAATGAACCAGTTAGAATGGTCCTGGAAAATGTTTCATTTATACTTGTATTTATCAAATCAACGAATGGAATTCCGCGCAATTTTTTCCTGTTCTCACGCACCCGATCTGAGATGACAATTGTATCATTAATTGAATAACCCACAATAGTAAGAAGTGCACCGACTACAACAATTGTAAATTCCCTGTTGGTAAGGATTAATGCGCCTATTGTAATCAGGACATCGTGGAATATTGAAATTACTGAAGCCGTGCCAAAACGGAAATCAAATCGGTACCAGATATATATACCCATCAGGAGCATTGCTACTAAAACACCGATGATTGTATTCCTCGTAAGTTCAGCACTTATCTTAGGTTCTACTGTCTCTTTTGCCCTTAAGTCAAGGGGATTATCAGAAAAATCCTTTTTTAATTGGGCGATAACTTCGTTGGCAAATTTATCCGGGTCAACCTTGGTGACTGAACGAATCACGAATTCAGTTGTTCCGGCGAGTTTCTGTATTGATGCCTGTTCCTGCCCTATCTTTGCAAGTGAAGCGCGGATATCGCTTATTTCGAGGTGGTTTTCAAATTTTACCCATACAAGTGCACCGCCAGCAAAATCAACCCCAAGTTTTGGACCCTTTACAATCAATAATAAAAGTGCAATTAAAACAAGCACACCTGAGAAGATATAACCATATCTTCTCCAGGACATAAATGGTAGGTTTGGGTTTTTTATCAGTTCCATAGTTATATCCTCAACTTTGTTACTTCAAATTTATAAGTAAAGTAATCAAGGATTGCCTTTGTGACAAAGATCGCAGTGATAAGGTTGGCAATCAGACCGATGATAAGGGTGAGTGCAAATCCCCTTATTGGACCAGTACCAAAGATATAAAGCACTATACCGGTAATTATCGTTGTTACATTGGAATCAAATATCGCTAGCCAGGCACGGCTGAACCCCTGGTCAATCGCGGTCCTGACGGTCTTTCCAATGCGCAGTTCTTCCCTAATCCGTTCAAATATAAGAATGTTCGCATCAACTGACATTGCAATGGTCAAGGCAATACCAGCGATACCAGGCATAGTAAGGGTTCCACCGAATGCAGAAAGAGCACCGATGAGTAATAGGACATTCAAAACAAGGGCGAAATTTGCAATCAGACCTGTCATTGAGTAATAAACAAGCATAAAGACAACGACGAAAAGAGAACCAATGAGTGAAGCCCTGATTCCCCTGGTAATTGAATCTTTACCAAGTGAAGGACCAACTGAACGTTCTTCAATAATCTTTAATGGTGCGGGTAGGGCACCTGCTCTCAGGACAATCGCTAAATCCCTTGCCTCTTCTGCCTTAAAATTGCCGGTTATTACAGCCTTGCCCTGGGGGATCCGTTCTCTTATGAAGGGAGCAGACTGAACAACATCATCAAGGACTATTGCTAATCTTTTACCAATATTTTTTCCAGTGACCGATGCGAATAACCTTGCCGCCTCTCTTTTAAACTCAATATCAACCATCCAGGCACCTGTGTATTGTAACTCAGTTCCTTGATATGGTCTATGCTGGGCATCGCGAATGGTTTCACCACTCAATTCAGGCTCCTTTTTAAGGAGATATAATCTCTTCACTTCTTTACCCTGATAGATTTCTTTTGGACCAAAATAAAACTTAAGGTCCTGTGGTATCACCCCCTGTGCCTGGGCAATCAATGCATTTAGTGAATCTTCGTCACGGACATCAAAACCTAAATCACCCTCAACCCCAAAAAGATATGAACTGAAAGGCTCTTGAATTCCCATTGTATCACCTTTTGAAAGGTATTTATCAATATTTTTTATCACATCCTGGGTCTTGTCGCTGACGAGTTTGAATTCAAGGTGCGCGACCCTGCGAATTATATTCAATGCCCTTTCCCTATCTACCCCTGGTAACTGGACAAGTATCCTTGAACTACCCTGTTTTTCTATTGTTGGTTCATATACTCCGAATTCATCAATACGGTTCTTAACAATCTCAAGTGCCCTATCACGAAGGTCTGCTGGTTTTTCTTTCAATCCAGTTGTATCAATTTCAAGAACGAGATGCATTCCTCCCTTAAGGTCGAGGCCAAGATGTATCGCCCTTTTCAAAAGGCTATTTTCTTCTTCTTTTGAGAGTTCCTTTGCAGTATATAGTTTCACACTTGGATAAAGTGTATATAATCCAACAATTATCAGGATTATTACAATTGCCATTCTCAACCCTATATATCTCATTTTACTCCTTTGATTATTTTTACCATTTCTTCAGTTGCCTGGCGTAATCCAACAAATACTGCGCGGGCAACGATTGCAAAACCGATTGAATAACCTGTAATCTCTTTTATTTCAAGCAACTTAACTATATTTTTATAATCAATACCATGCCCTGCATGGACTGAAAGCCCTGTTTCCTTTGCCTTTTTTGCCACTTCACTTATTTTCTCAATCTCATTTTTATTCTCGGGATTTTTTGAATACTCATTTGTATTTATCTCAATATATTCTGCACCAACTTTTATTGCCTCGTTGATCTGGGAAATATCAGGGTCAATAAATACGCCCACTATAATACCCGCTTCCTTTAATCTTTTTATAAATCCAGTCAAATCACCTTTTAAATTTATCAAATCCAATCCACCTTGTGTAGTTACTTCACCTGGTGATTCAGGAACGAGTGTTACCCTATCGGGTTTCACGGAACAGGCAATCTGGAGCATTTCTTCAGTAACTGCCATTTCAAGATTCAATTCGGTCTTTATTATCTCCATGAGGAGTTTCAAATCCCTTTCTTTTATATGCCTTCTATCACCCCTTAAATGGACAGTGACCCCATCTGCCCCACCCAGTTCTGCCTCAACAGCGGCAAAGACCGGGTCAGGGAATTTTTCTCTTCTTGCCTCACGAAGTGTCGCAATATGGTCAATATTGACTGAAAGTTTCATTGTGAATTATATCCAATTTTTAACCGATGTCAACTGACTGCTGTTCTGGGTCATTCAAATTGGAATTTGATTTATCAGCTTTAAAAATCGTCTTTCGTTATACGGTGTCGCAGCCCGTATCAAGGAATGGAAGTTAGTTATTGGGTGTATTTGAAGGGATTTCCTGGATAAGTGACAAAAATTTTATTAATTGAATATCACCGCGCTCAATCTTTTTATATTCTTTCCAATACCTATCCCCCAACTCCTTTTTAAACTTCTGGTAATACTTCTCCAACTCATCAGCAGACCTCTTAAAGAATTCTTTTTCTTCCTTCAGGATTTTCATAAGAAAATCCTTTCTCTTCCCAACCGCTGTTTTTAATTCATCCATATCAATTATAGACCGTTTTGAATTCTTTAAAGTCTCTATCAACTCCCTGGACCTTCGCTCTGCCTCAATTATCTCCGCACATTTCTTTGTTAATTCCCGAATTCGCTCAATAATTCCCGAAAGATAAAAGAATGTATCCCGCTGCGTGGTCATAGACGTCTTGCCTGCCCGATAGTCTTGCACTGTTTTATCCCATTCTTGGGCTAATTGATACGCTAATTTAACAAACTCCAATGAATAGTGTCTGCAACACTTCACTACCACTTTCTCCGTAGGCTATCATTACTGAGCGATGCACTATCTAATAACCAAGAGTCAAATAATGCACGGTCGCTTGTCCAACTAACATCACCGGTTGGAGGCATTATTTTAGGCTCTAAATGCCAAATACGCCTGCTTTGATGTTCGTTTGTTCCTCTGACAGACATCACGCCTGTGATGAGGATAGCACTTATTATTGCAATATTTATTTTGTTAAATATTTTAGTCAGGCTAATCCCCTTTTAAATATAATTTTTTCTATTTACCTATTTCCGAGCAAAATTTCCTGCCCAAAACATAACTCCGCAATGAATATTGCACAAAAAATAATTTTACCCATTGACCTCTCTATGCTTAAATGATTGAAAGATTTTTGTAAAACTGGTGAGTGTGGTTGAGTCAAAAAAAAATGCCCAAAGAGAGTTTGGCTCTCCTTACGATTGAAGTTAACCATCTTAAACCTCTCAACTAATGATAAATTATATTTATAAAATTTCACCTATCAATAGGCAAGTGAAAAACGATTCCTGCAAAACCACCAAGCTTGGCGGATGATACTGCAAGAATAGCGATACTGCAATTCCTGCAAGCGAGGCGATACTGCAATTATTTATCGGCTCGCCTGCCTCAGTCCAATGCTCATTTTGCAACATTTTTCAGACAGGTGAAAAAGTGTTGCAAAATTCCAGTCCGCCATCCGCCACACTGCTTGGCGGAAGAGTTGCGGACAAACTTCAAAATTACAAACTCACTTCTTCAACCAAAATCAAGCATTTAAATAATCTTTTGGAGTAGAGACATCATTAGAAAATCAGAAGATCAGGTTATCGGGGAGTGAATATCAGGATATCAGTTATAAAATCTGATGTCCTGGTCTTCTAATGTCCTTCTTCCTGATTTCCTGATGACCTGTTACGCGTCTCTATGTCCATTAGTTTGCATTTCATCGCACAAGATTAAATTTTATTGTCACATAAATGCGACGCTGCAATAAAGCGTTTGGAAAAGGTGGAGATAACTCGGTTAAGGTCTTGATTGACATTTAAATCTAAATGTGTATAATAGTTTATGGATGAAGTTAGAAAATGGCAACAGGAAAAAATTTTATTAAAGGTAGTTGATGCCCTCAAAAAAAGGGATTTTAACGCAGAGTATTTTCAAACCATAGACAATCTGAATGAATACCTGTTAAAATCAATACCACCAGAAGCAAGCATCGGTATTGGCGGTTCAATGACAATAAGGGAGATTGGAATTATAGAACGTTTGGAGCAGCGCGGGAATAAAATTATCCATCACTGGCAGAAAGGATTGACTGAAGAGACAGATAAGGAGGTCCGAAAGAGAGAGATGCTTGCAGACTATTATTTGACGAGTGCAAATGCAATCACAAAGAATGGGGATATAATAAATATTGATGGAATAGGAAATCGCATCGCAGCAATGATTTATGGGCCTGATAATGTTTATATCATCGCAGGATATAACAAAATCGTTCCTTCCATACACGATGGGATAAAAAGGAGCAAAGAGATTGCGGCTGTTATGAATGCAAAGAGGGTGAGTGCAAAGGCCCCCTGTGTCAATACCGGTATGTGTATAGATTGCAATGTAAAAGGCAGAATCTGCAGGGTTATATCAATTATTCAGTTCCGACCCTGGCAGACAAACATTAATGTCTTGCTTGTAAACGAGATATTGGGTTTTTAAAAACTCCGCCCTACAAGTCTATTTTTTCTTAGGCTTTTTCTCTTTTTTACTCTTAAACATCACATTTGCCTGGGCAGCAGAAAGTCGCGCAATCGGTACTCTGAATGGCGAGCAGGAAACATAATCCATACCAACCTTATGACAGAAATGTATTGAGTTGGGTTCTCCACCGTGTTCACCACATATCCCGACTTCTAAATCAGTCCTTGTTTTTCTACCACGCTCAATCCCTATCTTTATCAATTCACCAATTCCTTTTACATCAACGGACTGGAATGGGTCACCAGGCAGAATCTTTTTCTTTAGATAGTCCGGTAAAAATCCACCAATATCATCCCTTGAAAATCCAAACCCCATCTGTGTAAGGTCATTCGTTCCATAGGAGAAGAACTGGGCAATCTGGGCAATTTCATCAGCAACAAAGCAGGCACGCGGGATCTCAATCATCGTTCCATACATATATTTTATCCTTTTCAATCCAAATTTCTGTAAAACTTCTTTGTAGGCACGTTCAACGATCACAACCTGGTCTTTGAGTTCATTAACCTCACAAACCACCGGCACCATTATTTCAGGATATGGATTCTTACCTTCTTTTATCAATTCTGCCGCTGCTTCAAATATTGCCCTTACCTGCATTTCACTAACCTCAGGATAGGTAATTCCGAGCCTTACCCCACGGTGCCCCATCATCGGGTTTGATTCATGGAGACTATCTGCCCTTTCATTCAATTCATCAAGTGTGATATTCAATTCTTTAGCAAGTTTCTCTCTTTTTTCAGGTTCATTTGGCACAAATTCATGGAGCGGTGGGTCAAGGAGTCTGATTACAACAGGATAACCATCCATTGCCTCAAGCACACCTTTAATATCTTTTTTCACAAATGGGAATAATTCATCAAGTGCCTTTCTGCGCTCCTCTTCGGTCTTTGAAACAATCATTTTACGCAACAAGAACAAAGGCTCATCAGAACCTTTTCCATAAAACATATGTTCAGTGCGCATAAGTCCTATTCCTTTTGCGCCAAATCTCCTTGCCCTTTCAGCATCTGATGGTGTATCTGCATTTGCCCTTATCCCGAGTCTTTTTACTGAGTCGCAGACCTTCAAAAACTCCTGGAGTAATACATTCTCTTCTGCTGAGGCGAGCATCGGTAACTGCCCTTCATAAACATAACCTTTTGTTCCATTAAGTGTCAACCAGTCACCTTCTTTAAAAACTTTTCCATCAACCATGAGAGTTTTTTCTTCATAATCAATCTGCAAGGCACCACAACCAACAATACAGCATTTCCCCCATCCACGGGCAACGAGTGCAGCATGTGAAGTCATACCACCGCGGGCAGTGAGAATCGCCTGTGCAGCGCGCATACCATCCACATCCTCAGGATTTGTCTCTTCCCTGACAAGTATTACTTTTTTACCCTGTTTTGACCACTCAACTGCATCCTTTGAAGTAAAGACTATCTGCCCAGCAGCACCACCAGGACCTGCAGGCAATCCTTTTGCAATTGGTTTTACATTCATCTCTGCCTTTGGATCAACCATTGGATGTAGTAATTCATCGAGTTGTGAGGGACTTACCCTCATCACAGCTTCTTCTTTATTTATCAATTTTTCCTTGAGCATATCCATTGCAATTCTTACTGCTGCAGGACCATTCCTTTTGCCCACACGGCACTGGAGCATATAGAGGATGCCCCTTTCAATCGTAAATTCAATATCAAGCATATCGCGATAATGACGTTCAAGTTTTTTCTGATAATCATAAAGTTCTTTATACACTGCAGGCATCGCTTTTTCAAGAGAAACCAGTTCTTTGTTATGTTCACTCTTTGAATATTCATTCACCGGTGCAGGAGTTCTGATACCAGCTACAACATCCTCACCCTGGGCATTTATCAGATATTCACCGTAAAATTGATTCTCACCATTCCCTGGATTTCTTGTAAATCCAACCCCGGTCGCTGAATCCTCGCCCATATTTCCAAATACCATTGCCTGGACATTACAGGCAGTTCCCCAGTCATCAGGGATTCCTTCTATCCTTCTATAAGCAACTGCCCTCTTTCCATTCCAGGAGGCAAATACCGCCTTAATTCCACCCCAGAGTTGTTCATTATGGTCATCAGGAAATTCTTTTCCCAAGACTGCCTTGACCCTTTCCTTGAATAATTTGCAGAGTTCTTTTAAATCCTCAGCTGTAAGTTCAATATCACTCTTATATCCTTTTTTCCGTTTCATACCATCCATTATCTCTTCAAGTTGCCTTCTGATACCTGAGTTTTCGTCTTTTGGTTCTATCCCTGCTGCCTTTTCCATAACAACATCTGAATACATCATTATCAATCTTCGATAGGAATCATACGCAAATCTTTCATTTCCGCCGCTCTGTTTTATCAATCCAGGAATGGTCTTTTCGGTCAGACCAATGTTCAATACGGTCTCCATCATCCCTGGCATTGATGCCCGAGCCCCGGAACGCACAGATATAAGAAGTGGGTTATCAGGGTCACCAAATCTCCTGCCCATAATCCCTTCTATCCTTTTCATTGCCCTATCCACTTCTTTTTTCAGGGTCCTTGGCAGTGTTTTTCTGTTCTTGTAATAATAGTTGCAAACTTCAGTTGTAATTGTAAAACCAGGCGGAACCCTGATCCCGATATTTGTCATCTCAGCAAGGTTCGCACCCTTGCCACCGAGTAAATTTTTATCTGTGGCTGAACCATCAGCCTTCTTCCCACCAAAATTATAAACCAATTTTTTCATTCTACTCCTTTCACTCATTTAACAAATCTTTTATCATTTGTTCAAGGACATTTCCTCGTTTTTCTTTCAATTCATAATTGACTTTAACCGCAGGTTTGTTTATCCTTAAAAATTTGCGCAGATCAACAGGGGTGCCAATGATAACTACATCTGCATCCGCCCTGTTTATACTCTTATTTAATTCATCAATCTGTAATTTTGAATAACCAAGTGCCGGGATTAAATTACCAATATGTGGATATTTTTCATAGGCATTTTTTATTGAACCGACAGCATATTTCCTTGGATTAATAATCTCTTTTGCACCGTATTGTTTTGCAGCAATAAAACCAGCACCATAACTCATTTCACCATGGGTCAGAGTTGGACCATCTTCAATCACAAGGACACGCTTATTTTTAATCAAAGACGGCTTTTCAACTGTGATTGGAGAATATGCTTCAATTATCTTAGCGTTTTTGTTTAACTGTTTTATATTTGTCTTCAATTTTTCAACACTTTCTGTTGTTGCTGAATCCACTTTGTTAATAACAACAAGATCTGCCATTCTTAAATTTGCCTCTCCTGGATGATAGGTAGATTCATTCCCTAATCTTAAAGGGTCAACAACCACAATATGAAGGTCAGGTTTATAGAATGGCAGGTCATTATTTCCTCCATCCCAGACAATTACATCAGAAATCTTTTCTGCTGCTTTCAATATCTTATAATAATCAACACCAGCAAAGACCGTGTTCCCCCTTTTTATATGTGGTTCATACTCTTCTCTTTCTTCAATCGTGCAATTATATCTATCAAGGTCTTCAAGTTTTGAAAACCGCTGTATTTCCTGTTTAATCAAATCTCCATAAGGCATTGGGTGTCGGACAACAGAAAATTTTACTTTATATTTATTTAATATATCGCACACCCTGCGTGTGGTCTGACTTTTACCAGCGCCTGTCCTCACTGCACAGATAGAAATAACCTTTCGAACAGATTTCAAGATTGCTGATTTAGGTCCAAGAAGCCAGAAATCAGCACCTGCAGCCAGTGCCTCTGATGCCTTATGCATAACATAGTTGTGTGAAATATCTGAATATGAAAAAACTACTACATCAATATCAAATTTTTTTATCAAATTTGTCAAATCCTTTTCTGGATAAATAGGTATTCCAGTAGAATAATATGGTCCAGCAAGTTCAGCTGGGTATTTTCGTCCTTCAATATTCGGTATCTGGGTGGCAGTAAAACAGATAACTTTGTAATCCTTATTATTTTTAAAAAAAGTATTAAAATTATGAAAATCTCTGCCTGCCGCACCCATAATAATAACTCTTCTCATCAGACCTCCTTTATCTTTGAGAAATCTCTATTTTAAGTAATGGATAAAGCCCATTACTGATAAATAAGTAATAAAAAATTCTATTCTATGCCCTTTATTAAATATAGTTAATATGAAAAGGGCGAACAAGGGGCTAAAACGATGTTATATTATATCCAAAATCAGCAAAAAGTCAACTATGCGGTTATTTTTGCGGTATTTGCACCTGATTGATTTTCTTTATTTTACCAATTCTATTTTTTTGTGCTCAATAATATTGTCTGTTTTTAAACAGCAAAAATAAACACCGCTTGAAAGGTTTTTCGCATCAAAAACAATTGAATGATTACCAGAATTCATTTCCTTTTTATTCAATAATGTAGCGACTTTTTTACCAAGTGCATCAAAGACTTCTAAGGTAACGAAATTACAACGAGAAAGTGAGAATTTGATCATTACCGTCGATTTGAATGGATTGGGATTGTTCTGATAAAGGTTTAACGAATTTGATATCGTATGTTTGTTTTCACTAACAGCAGTTATAACCCGATTCCTTTTTCTGAAATACACCCTTAAAAAACCAGATAGATTGTTTATATCACCCGGCGATATAACCTCGTAATTAACACAAAATTCACCATCTGGTAAAAGTGCACCGGCTTTAAATGCAACGGTAGAATCATATCTATCTGTAACAAATTCTGGAGATGACCAGGTAATCCCCCTATCTGTGCTATAATCCGCGATCATATCTGCCTCAGCATCACCCGTAGAAGTATTAAAATTCCGCTCATCCTTCCAGGTAATCCATAGTACGTTATTCTGCATATCATATCTAAAACCTTCAACAAGATGGGAACGTATGCCTGAAGGGGATAATTGTCCATTTGAGGGGTTTGAAGGTGTAACCCAGGTTGTTCCTACGTTATCACTATATCTATATTCAACCCGGGCACCCCACAAAGGATTTGATGCTGGATAAACATTATACGCGAGGTGGAACCTGCCTTGATTATCTACTAATAAGTCTGGATCCCAGTCTGAATCGTTTGTGCATATGAATGCAAAAGGATTTGACCAGGTTTGCCCACCATTTGTGCTCACAACCCCATAAATATCCCATCGCTTTATACCACCAATTGAACCCCGCCAGGGAATTGCCAGGGTATCTCCAGCATTATCAAACTCTGCATGGGGAAAGGCTGAATGATGTCCGTCAAATACACTTAGGGTATCTGGTTGTGACCAGGTTAGTCCCCTATCTGTTGAGCGGGTATAGAAGCATTCAGCAGTCTGGGGTGTATTAGGACTGCCTTCATTCCACATAACATGAATACGATTGTATCTATCAATGGTGAAGTGTGTTGCAAACCCTGGATTGGAATAATTTGTGACCTGAGAAGATACCCTGATAGAATCCTTTATGATATTGAGACTTTTGTCAAGTTTAGAAATAAAAATTGCCGATGGATTCCTTGAACTCCATAAGGCGTAGAGTGTATCATTATAATCCATTGCAAGTTTTACACCACTACCTCCTACAACTAAGTTGGGTGGAGTAAAATGCACAGGTGGATTAAGCCAGGTTGTTCCTCCATCATCTGAATAGGTCAGATAATGACCAAGGATTATATTTACATTTGCAGTATCTACTTCTGCAGTTGAGACAATAATTCTTCCATCACTTGTAGTAATAATATTATTAAAGAGTACACCGCGCTGTTTTGCCCAGCTATGAACCAATGGCAAAAGAACTTCAGATTGCCATTCACTACCTACCCCGTGCTGGCAAAAACCGAGCTCAAAAATGCTGATTATTATAATACACAGGAAAAAGTATTTCCTCATTTCAATCTCCATTTTTTTGACGCAAAACAGACTAATAAAGTTTAAAACCCCCCACCTCATAAGTGGGGATAAAAAAGTGAGGGTGAAGGATTTGAAAATCTTAAGCGCCAAGGTATGCGGCACGAACCTGGGGATTTTCGTGGAGGTCTCTTCCTTTTCCCTCAAGCGTAATCCTGCCGGTCTCAAGTACATAAGCATAATTGGCTATTGATAATGCCTTATGTGCATTCTGTTCAACCAGTAGGATGCTTGTGCCCTGGCTATTTATCTCTTTAATAATTGAAAAGATTTCATTGACCAGTATTGGAGATAAACCCATAGAAGGTTCATCGAGCATCAGGAGTTTTGGTTTCGACATCAATGCCCTTGCCATCGCAAGCATCTGTAATTCACCACCTGACAATGTGCCTGCTGACTGGGATAACCTCTCTTTTAATCTGGGGAATGATTTAAATATTCTATTTAAGGTATTATTTATTGAACTGCGGTCACTTATGAGATAGGCACCAAGCCTTAAATTTTCATAAACCGATAGATTCGCAAATGGTTTTCTTCCTTCAGGAACATGACCAATACCGAGTTTTACGATTTTGTGTGCAGGAAACCCTGTAATATTTTTAGTTAAAAAATAAATGGTTCCAGTTACTGGTTTCACAAGTCCAGAAATGCTGCGTAATGTTGTGCTCTTTCCTGCTCCATTCGCACCGATCAATGCAACGATCTCACCTGAACAGACCTTAAATGATATATTGTCTAATGCCCTTATCCCAACATAACTAACACTCAATCCTTTGACCTCAAGGATAGGGTTCGTCCTTTCCATCTCTATTCCTTTCCGAGATATGCCTCTATGACCTTTGGATCATTTTGAATTTCCTCAGGATGACCTTCCGCAATCTTCTCACCAAAATCCATAACAGTTACCCTCTCACATATTGACATTACCACCTTCATTTGATGTTCGATTAGAAGTATCGTCAAATTGAATCGCTCACGAATAAAGTGTATCAACTCCATTAATTTTATGGTCTCCTGTGGATTCATACCGGCTGCAGGTTCATCAAGCAAGAGCAATTCCGGATTTGTGGCAAGCGCTCGAACTATCTCCAGCTTCCTTTGCTCACCATAAGGCAAATTTCTTGCGAGTTCTCTTGCCCTTGTCTTTAGATTGAATATGGACAGGATTTCATAAGCCTTCTCTTCAATGATATTTTCCTGTTCTCTGAATTTTTTATTTCTGAATATTGCTGAAAATAATCCATATTTCACATCCTTATGACAGGCTATTTTGACATTATCTATAACCGTGAGATTGTTGAATAATCTGATATTTTGGAATGTTCGTGTAATACCGAGATTAACAATTTCATACGGTTTTAAACCATTAATTCTTCTGTCCTTAAATATAATACTTCCTGAATCAGGGATGTAAATGCCGGTTATCAGATTAAATACCGTGGTCTTGCCTGCACCATTGGGACCGATAAGACCTACCAGTTCTTTTTTATTCACCTCAATGTCAAGTTCTGAAACTGCCTTTAATCCGCCAAAATATCTGGTCAAACCTTTGATACTCAATAACGGACCCTGGTTCATACCTGTTTCACATCCTTTTTATCTTCTGGTTTAAGAAATCCAAATTCCATTCCACTTCCTATACCCATTGGTTTTATCAGCATTACTATGATCAAAACAAGTGGATAGATCACAAGCCGCCAATCAAGAATCTGTGGCGGAAGGACAACCCTCAGTCCTTCAAGGAGAAAGGTCCAGGCAATAGCTGCAATAATTGTGCCAGAAATGCTTCCCAACCCGCCCAGAACCACTATCAATAGGACATCAATAGATTTTAAGAAGTCAAAATTTGATGGATGTAAAAAAGCATATAAATGGGCATAAAGAACACCAGCAACACCGGCAAAAATTGAACCAAAAACAAATCCTATTGTCTTATATTTTGTCGTATTGACACCGACACAATCAGCTGCAATATCATCTTCGCGGATTGAGATACATGACCTGCCGATATCTGAAAATACAAAATTTCTGATAACGACAATGGCGATTACAAAAAATAGATAGGTCAGAGGAAAGACAGTAAACCTTGGTATGCCAAGCATACCACGAGAGCCACCAAGTCCTGGAATGACTGCATCGGCATTGTCAAATAACACCTTCACAATGATTCCGAATCCCAATGTTGCAATACCGAGATAATCTGATTTCAGACGGAGTATGGGTAAACCGATCAAAAGGGCGATTATTCCTACAAGGATGATTGCGGCAATGAGTCCGATTATAAGAGAGAAAAATCCCCAGTTATGAAGGGTCTTTGTTATGAACGCTGAACAATACGCACCGATACCATAGAATGCAGCATGGCCTAAAGAGAATTGACCTGTATAGCCATAAATAAGATTCAAACCGAGTGCTGAGATTGTAATGATTAATGCAAACTGGATTATCTGGATCCAGTAAGGATTTAAAAAACCAAGACCTATCAAAGCGGTTATTAAAATAAAAATTGTAATGATGACTGCAATGAAAAACAATTTTTTATCTGAAATTTTTTTTGGTTTTAATGCATTGGTGTGGAGATTGTTCATCATACCTTCTCGGTCTCCCTTTTTCCCAATATACCTGTTGGCTTGACCAGTAAAACAATTATCAGGATTGAAAATGCAAAGGCATCGCGCATCGTTGAAGAAATATAGGCTGAACACATCGTCTCGACCACACCCATAATCAATGCACCAATCATTGCTCCAGGGATTGAACCTATTCCACCAAGCACAGCAGCAACAAATGCCTTTAAACCGGGCATAATCCCCATAAATGGATGGATCTGGGGATAGGCAATTCCATAAAGCACACCACCTGCACCAGCCAGTGCAGAACCAATACCGAATGTGAAAGAGATAATAAAATCCACATTAATCCCCATTAGTTTTGCGGTATCCTTGTCATAGGAAACTGCTCTCATCGCCATTCCAACCTTTGTTTTTTGAACAATGAATTGTAAAAGAATTAATAATATAATCGCCACGCCAAATACAAGTATCTGGATATTAGAAATACACACCGAACCAATTTGATATGTGCATACCTGAAAAGGCCTTGGATATGCAAGATAATTAGGACCGAATACAAATTTTAAGCTTGAAAAATATTCGAGGAATAGCGATACACCCATTGCAGTGATGAGTGCAGAGATACGGGGTGCATCCCGCAAGGGGCGGTATGCAAGTCTTTCTATGGTGATACCAAGGATTGCACACCCTGCCATTGCAAATAAAATTGCAAGTGGAAAAGGCAAATGGTATAATGCCAGGGCATAAAATCCAAAATAGGCACCAACCATAAAGACATCGCCATGGGCAAAGTTTATTAAACGGACAATCCCATAGACCATTGTATAGCCCAGCGCGATCAGGGCATAAACAAAACCCAATTGCAATCCATTTATCAATTGCTGAAGAAAATAGGACATTGATGATATTATATAAAAAATTCTCCTAAAATCAACCCTGTATCTTGACATCATTAAAATTTTGAATATATTTAGGCGTGGCATTGAAAAACGATCCGCACTCTTTTTCTACCATCATCCTTGCTGCAGGCATAAGTAAAAGAATGTATAGCCGGACACCCAAAATATTATATAGGATTTTGGGTAAACCTATGATTCAGTATGTCGTTGACATCGCTTTGGGTTTGAATTGTGAAGAGGTGATCGTTGTAACGGGTAAAAACAAAAACGAAGTTAAAAAAGTCCTGGGTAAAAAAGTAAAATATGCTGTTCAGGAAACACCCCTCGGTACCGGCGATGCGACAAAAAAAGGAATCGTTTTTGCAACCAAGCCGAATATATTGATACTCTATGGAGATGTCCCACTTTTGAAAAACGAAACGATTTCTACAATGATAGAAAATCATTTTAAAGAGAATGGGGACCTCTCAGTGCTGACCTGCAAAATTGACAACCCGGCTGGATATGGAAGGATTGTCAGGGACAAAAATGGTAAGTTTATCAAAATAGTTGAGCATATTGATGCTAACGAAAAAGAATTGAAAATTGATGAAATAAATACCGGGATCTATTTTGGTTCTCGGAAACTTATAAATGATGCCCTTTTTAGTTTAAAAACAAATAATAAGCAAAATGAGTTTTATTTAACTGATATTGTGCATACTCTTATAAAAGAGAAAAAAAAGGTAATCGGGTTCCAGATCGACAATCCGGATGAAATTCTGGGTATCAATAACAAAGCAGATCTTGCAAGGGTTAGAGAAATAATCAAAAAGAAATGGTTTGAGGAATTGATGCTCAGAGGGGTATATATTGAAGAACCAGCAACAACGAATATTGATTTGACCGTGAAAATTGGAAATTTTGTCCAGATCAGACCCTTTACTATAATTGAAGGTAAAACTGAGATTAAAGATAACAGCATTATCGGACCATTCGTCTGGATTAAAGATGGAATAAAAAAGAAGATAAAGTTATGAAATCAGGCAGGATTGGCTTGATAATCTTGATAATATTAATATTTATGTTTGGTGCCTCAGTCATTTATATGCGCACACGGGAAGACCCTGAAGCGGTATTTAAAAAAAATAGTAATATCAGGGTTGAAGTCCTTAATGGTTGTGGAGTAAATCGTCTGGCAATCAAAGTTAGCGATATATTGAGAGAAAAGGGATTTAATGTCGTAAAAATTGGTGATACGGATAAAAATTATTTAGAGACTGTGGTCGTTGAAAGGGCTGATACTAATATGACAAACGGAAAATATTTTGCCCGAAGAATTGGTTGCAAAAATATCGGCAAAGATGTTGACCCCGCACTCTATATCGATGTTACTATAATCATAGGTGAAGACTATAAAAAATTATTCCCCGATGTTGAAAAAAGATTCTAATAAAGAACCAATCGGGCTGGCAAAAGAACTTGCCCGGATTATAAGTGACAAAAAAGGTGAGGATATAATCATATTTGATCTCAGGGATATCTCACCAATTACTGATTTTTTTGTCATTGCTACAGGTCTATCAGATATCCATAATAAGACAATCGCTGAATATTTGAGCAAATTTGAGAAACCCGAACATATTGAAGGTATTGAAGGAGGGGGCTGGATTCTTATCGATTATATAGATGTAATCGTCCATATCTTTTCAAAGGAGGCAAGAGAGTTTTATGGACTTGAACGTTTGTGGGGAGATGCCCCGAGGGTGAATTTTTAAAAATGGTGCGCAACGAGATAAAAGATATTCTCAAACAACTTTACCCAGAAGAACCAATAATTGTTGACTATGTTCCAGCTGATAAAAAGGGTGATTATTCAACAAATCTTGCCCTGCGGATTGCCAGAAAGAGTTCCACTCCTCCGCTACAGATTGCACAGGATATAGCAAAGAAAATAGACTCTCCGATTGTGAGTGAAACGATTGTATATCCACCCGGTTTTATAAACTTTGTGTTGAATCCTTCATATCTAAAAGAAAAGATCAAAAAGACCGAAAGATGTAATATCGGCGATGGTTTAAGGGTAAATGTAGAATTTGTTAGTGTCAATCCTACAGGACCTATAAATATCGTAAATGGACGGGCTGCTGCATTTGGTGATTCACTTGTAAGAATACTGAATTACGCTGGCTATAACGCTGATTCTGAATATTATATAAATGATTGTGGAAAACAGATTGAACTCCTTGCGGAAAGCATAAAACAGAGAATGAATCAAATCTCAGGAAAAGAATTTTCCATCCCTGAGGATGGCTACCACGGTGAATATCTTATTCCATTAGCCCGTGATTTTCTCAATGCGGGCATTACTGATATAGAAAGAATAAAGAAAGAGGCAGTTCACTATTTCCTTTCACAGCATCAATCAATGCTTAATAACTTCAGGGTAAATTTCAAAAACTGGATCCGTGAATCTGACATTAGAAATAAGGGATATGTGGAGAAGATTTTAAAGGTATTCAAAGATAGAGGTCTATTATTTGAACAGGACAGAGCAACCTATCTCAAGACGACTGATTTTAATGATACACGCGACCGCGTCATAATCACCAAGGACAACAGGTATACATACCTCCTTCCTGATATCGCCTACCATCTAAACAAGATTGAAAGAAACTATCAGTTTTTGATTACGATACTTGGACCCGACCATCTTGGACAAATCAGCAGTCTTTACGCCGGATTGAAGGCTCTTGACTATAAAGAAAATATCCTTAAAATTATAATTGTGCAGGAAGTGAAGTTAAAAAGGGATTGTAAATATATTCCGATGTCAAAAAGGGCTGGAACATTCATCACCCTTGAGGATTTATTAAATGAGATACCAGTTGATGTCAGCAGGTTTTTCTTCCTTATGCGTTCCAGTTCCCAGCACCTTGATTTTGACCTTGACCTGGCAAAAAATGTTTCTGAAGAGAATCCTGTTTACTATGTTCAATATGCATATGCACGGATTATGAGTATAATAAAATTTGCCAGTGAAAAGGGCTTTATTTTAAACGATGAAGTAGCATTGGATTTGATAAAAGAAAAAGAAGAGTTAGACCTGATGAAATATATATTAAGGTGGGAAGAAACAGTTGAAGATGCGGTGAAAAATTTTGAGCCGTTTATGATAACTTATTATTTAATCGGACTGGCAAGGATTTTCCACCATTTCTATCAAAAGTATCGGGTCGTAAGTGATGACGAGTCATTAACAATGGCAAGATTGTTTTTGATAAAAAAGACCGCCGAGACAATAAAGACCGGTATGGAATTAATCGGATGTTCCTGTCCGGAAAGGATGTGATGAAAAAATTCCAAATTCTTTTTGGAACTCGGTGCTTGGTTTTTTAATGATTAATAATAAGGAGGTTAAATGAATCTCGCAAGTTTGCTTTCCAGAGATAGAATAAATCTGGAATTGAAATCAACAAAAAAAGAGGAAGTGCTAAAAGATCTTGTATATATGGTCAAAAGCAAAACCGATGCTGAGTTGATTTATTCAACTTTATTAAAAAGAGAAGAATTAGGATCGACCGGTATTGGAAAAGGTATCGCCATTCCTCATTGCCGTTCGCTCGCTGTAAGCAAATTAGAGATTGCAGTGGGCAGAACTGTAAAGCCAATAAATTTTAATGCGATCGATAAAAAACCGGTTTCATTGTTCTTTTTAATCATTGCCCCACCGCAGGACCCCGGCAATCAATATCTCATAACCCTTGGAAAGATCGTTCAAATCTCTCGTGAATTGACAAAAAGCAATTTGATAAACAAACCCCAAACCCCTGATGAATTCATTTCATTAATAAATGAAATAGAGAAAAAAATTGTAAAAAAGAGGTAGATATGGATAAAGAAATAGATATAATGCGAATTCTAAAAAGACTCTTTGATTTAGACAATTTAATTGCTGATAAAGAGGCAGATAAAAAAATCGGATTTAAAATTGATGAAGAAGTTGGCCTTCTAAGTTTAAAAAGGGAGAGGGCAGCACTGTTGAAAGAAATTCCAAAGGAATATGCAGATACCTATGAGCGGATAAAAAAGCGTTATCCCCTTGCGATTGCTGAAGTCAAAAATGGTTTTTGCTTTGGTTGTTTTCAGCAACTACCTACGGAAATGCTCGTCAGAAGCAATGAAATAGCCACCTGTCCTAATTGTGGCAGGATTCTATTCTGGCGTGAAGAATAAAATATAAAAACAATGGCTGGGCTTGTTAAAAAAATTTAAAAACACAAACGGCTTAATATAATAAAAGATAATTCATAAAGATAGTGAAAAAAAATTATCTAATCTATTTTATAATTTTAATAATTTTCATTGTTAATATAATAAATCTCAAGAACCTTTCACTCATTGATTATGATGAAGGGGTATTAGCATTACAGGCGAAGTGGTTTTCAAGTATGGGCGCAGAGGGTAAACCATTCAATTTTCAAACCCCTCCCCTGTTCCAGATTATTATCGCGCTCTTCTTTAAATTGTTCGATTATAAAGAATGGGTCTTGCCACTACTCTCAATTATCTCTTCCTGTTTAACCATTTATATCTTTTTTCTTTTTTGCATTAGAATATATAATGAAAAGGTTGCCTTACTCAGCACCCCTCTCTTTATTTCAACCGAGTATTTTCTTTTTTTCTCTAAATCAGGATTGAGTGACGCGACCTTCCTTTTCTTTTTCTTAACTGCCCTTTATTTTTTCTATCGGGCGCTGGAAGACGAAAAAAAATCTCATTTTCTGTTGTGCGGTCTATTCACTCTACTTGCCTGTTACACTAAATATACAGGGCCGATCCTGTTTTTGATATATTTAATAGTCAGTTTTACAATTGCAAAGAAAAGGAACTTCAGTTTTTATTTATTCACAATTATCATTCCAGTTCTGTTACTGCTCCCTTATTTTATAATTTTTATCAGGATCGTTTCAATAAAAGGAATCTTTTCTCGACATAGTAAGTTATTAGGAATCAATCACTTAAAGTTTTTGTATTATCTAATCCGTTTTGCTCCTGTAATATTCATATCCGCACTATTTTATCGAATTAAAGAAAGGAATGATTATTTTATCCTCACAATCATCCTGACATTCTTTATAACCCTGGGTTTTTATTATCCTTACTTACGCCTTGCCTACCCATTGATACCATTTTTTGCCTTATTTTCTGCATCCTTCATTTATAAATTTAAAAGGGTGCGCACTTATCTTTGCGGTATAATCATCTTGGTAAATATTTTTTTAAGTTATGATACGATCATCTATCATTCAAAAATTCCTTCTTTGATAAGTCAGAAGATAAATAGCCTTTGTGAATCTTATAAAATAAATTATATTATTACAGCCACACCACCGAATATATTATTCAATATCTTTGGGGATATTATGTTAACAGAAAATCAAGCCCTCAGGAATACAAGAATAAATAAACTTACTGGTTTAGATAAAAGAATAATAAGAAAAGATATCAACTTAATTAAAGGAGAAAGGCAAATCTTATTTCTTGGTTCAAATATATTTCCTGAAATTGATAAAAAACTGTTACCATTTAAATTTAAAGCGGGTTATAAAGAAGCAATAGAATTTATCGATGCCCCGATTTACTATAAAGATGTCTTTAATGAACTGAGAACAAAAAAGCAGATCTACGAAATACTTGTCCTTGAAATGACAAAATTGAATGGAATTGAAAATGATAGTCTATGGCAATTATGTCTTGAATCCGGTGTTACGATTATAAAAAAATAATCACTTACCTATACAGAATTCTTCAAATATTTTATTCACGATATCTTCACGCAAAACCCTGCCCACAAGTTCACTGATAATATCAAGGGCAGAATGTAATTCAAATGCGATTGTTTCAGGATTATAATTTTCTTTAATATTATTAAGGGACTGGTATAAATTTCTAATACCATCAATCTGGCGCTGTCTTAGAACCAGTGTGTCTTCTTTAATAGAATTAGAAAAAAGACGTTCTTTAATAACTTTCTTTAACAGGTCAATATTTTCTCCATTTTTTGCTGAAATTTTTATTGCATCGGATAATATTTCGCTCTCTTTTAATTTCAGGTTTAAATCAATTTTGTTTATTATAAAAATTTTATTTAAATCCTTTGTAAGGTCAAAAAGCAATGTATCCTGTTCATTCATTGCCTCAGAACCATCGAAAACGAGGAGTATCAGGTCGGCATTTTTTAAAATCTCTTCACTCCTTTTACTCGCAATACCATCGGGTCCGGTTACATTATGAAATATACCAGCAGTATCTATCAGTCTTATCAAAATCCCTTCTATTTCTAATTTTTCTTCTATGAAATCCCTGGTCGTCCCGGGTGTTTCATAGACTATGGCACGATCATAACCCAGAAGCCTATTAAAAAGGGTTGATTTTCCAACATTCGGCTTTCCAGCGATAACAACCGAATAACCCTGTTTTACTTTTATTCCCTGCTCAGCATTTTTTAATAACACCTCGATTTGATTCTGGATCTTATCGACCTCACTTTTTATTTCATTCAAATCGATTACCGCATCTTCCTCATCCGGAAAGTCTATGCTCGCCTCTATTTTGGTCAAAAGTCCAACAATCTTTTCTTTTATCTTCATCAGAAAATTCGATAACCTTCCTTCAAGTTGATAGATTGCAGCCCTTCTTATAACATCACACTGTGCGTAGATCGTATCAAGAACCGCCTCAGCCTGCATTAAATCTATTTTATTGTTGAGAAACGCCCTCTTTGTAAATTCGCCAGGGAGGGCAAGTCTTGCCCCAAGATTTATTAAAATTTTTATTATTCTGTCAACGATAAGCGGATTGCCATGGCAGGATATCTCTACTACATTTTCTCCAGTATAGGAATTGGGTGCGAAAAATACACTGATCAGCACATGGTCAATAACTTCCTGTTTGGCAGGTTCTATGACACTGCCATAATATATGTGTCCAGAAAGAAAAACAGAAATATCCTGGTTCGAAACAAAAATTTTTTTTACAAGTTCAAGGGCATGCTCCCCACTAACCCGAATTACTGCAATGCTTGAATAACCAACCGGTGTGGCACAGGCAACAATTGTATCATTCACATCTTTACGCTCTTTTTTCTTCTCTATTTTCTCCTGCCGGTGCTATTATCACTGTTCTGTTGCTACCCCGTCCAATTGTATAAAGTTTTACACCCTTTAGTTCATTTATTTTGCCCGCAACAATCTTCTCCTCACGGGGTGTCATAGGATCGAGTGCCATTTCCCGTCCGGTCTGCAGAACAATACGCGCTATTGCCTCAGTTTTTCTCCTCAAAAAATTGGTTCGGCGCTGACGGTAACCGTTTACATCTATTAGTAATTTTATGTTGGAATAAAACCTTTTCGCAAGCCTTGAGATTATGTATTGTAAAGCCCATAAATGTTCGCCGTTTTTACCTATAAGGAGTGCATCACTCTGTTTTGTCTTTATGTTTACTGTGTAGCCCTGTTCATCCTTGTTCACAGAAATACCTACTTTAAATCCCATACTGGTTAATACATAATTTGTAAGAATCTGGAGATACTGACGAGGCTCTTTTATTGTAATTCTGACCTTGGTTTCTGTTTCATTTTGAGAAAGAACTTCATAGGTTACCTCATCCAGGGCAACCCCTAATGTTTTTATTCCCTGAGCGAGCGCTTCATTCAGGTCTTTTCCTGTAGCCTCTATCATTTTCATTGTGCCTCCTCTTTATTTTAATTTAAGAACCACCGGATAATCCGATGGTATATTAAAAAATTAACGAAAAACTTTTTTCTTTATCAATAAATTTTCTAAGATTGAAAGAATATTATAGGTAAACCAGTATAACTGTAATCCTGAAGGAAAATTCAAAAAAACAAATATCATAACCAGAGGCATCATAATAACCATAAACCTTTGCCTCGGGTCAATCGTAGTCATCAAGGATTGAATGAGCATCAATACACCCATTGCAATGGGCAGAACATAATAAGGGTCCTTTAATGAAAGATCCGTAATCCAGAGAATAAAAGGTGCACGACGGAATTCAATTGCTGTGGAAAGGACCTGATAAAGGGCGATGAATATCGGGAATTGAATCAGAAGTGGAAGACACCCTGAAAATGGATTCACCTTATATACCTTATAAAGATGCATCATCTCTCTATTTAGAGCCTGCGGGTCATTTTTATATTTTCCCTGAATCTTTTTTAACTCGGGCTGGAGAAGTTGCATCTGCTGTTGAGAAATCAACATCTGCCGAGATAAAGGGAAGAATATTATTTTAAACAAAAGTGCAAAAATCATTATAGCAAATCCATAATTTTTCAAAAAGGAATAAAATAAATTGAGAATAAACATAATAACCCTTGCAATAGGTTCCCAGATACCGCCACTTGCTATATGTTCATAACCTCTTTTATATCCTGATAGTTCACTGAATCTAATTGGTAATACTAAGACAGAGATTACAAATGAAGAGTCTGCGAACATTTCAAGTCCGTACCGGGAGGTATTTCCAGACATTGCGCAACCGAAATAGGCGATATCTATCACCATATTGTTTTTTAGATTTGAGAGTTTATAGAACTCTGTATTCCCTACATTTTTGATATTATTAATTATCACAGCGAAATACTTTGTTCTTAAAGCAATCCATTCCCAGTCATCCTGAAAAACAAATCTATCCTTGATATCCTTTGTAATGTTTGCGAATTTTTTACCCTTGACATATACATTGAAATGGCGCAGGTCCTCTCCCTGATTCTTTTTCTCTGTTATATTCAAACCTGATTTCAGACTCAATACCTGATTCAGGGTTTCAGGATAATCTGTTTTTAAGGTGAAACCATAATTTTCATTAAAATAAAAAACCTTGTAAAATGGTTTATTGTTTATAATTTTGGAAAATACAACCGAGTCATTATCAATAAAATATTTGAAATCAACCAGTGAATCAGATATCTTTGTTGAAAAGAGCAAGCCTTCTTTTACGATCTCGGCATCATATTCTTTTAAATAAAAACTTTTTATCCCGGCACCTGCAGAAGAGAAAACAATACGAAAATTATCGCGGTCAACAACGAATGTGTCCTTAATGGAAAAATTTTCCTTCGTAATCGGAATGTCTGTCTTCACGGTATCGGTCAATTTTTCTTCTTTTTTCTCTACAACCTTCTGGCCTGTTGGTTTTGCAATAAAACTCCAGATTAAGAGGATGACTATAATCAACAGAAATGCAGTGAGTGTCCTTTTCTGCTCATTATCCATATTTCTCTTCCTTTTCGGGTAATATTACCGGGTCATACCCCCCTTTGCAGAATGGATTGCAGCGCAAAATTCTATAAACACCCATAAGACTTCCTTTGAAAAATCCAAATCTGGTAAGGGCTTCGATAGTATAATTTGAACAGGTAGGGGTGAATCTACAGGTATCAGGCAATAAAAGTCCCAGTGTCTTTTGATAAAATTTAATAAAAAGAATACACAATTTAACAATAAAAGAACGCCTGATGCCAGAGTTATTTCCTTCCATTAGCACACTCCTTTTTAAATACCTGAAAGGCATTCAAAATTTCTTCGGCATCAAGCAAACCCTTTGCATAGAAAATAACCTTAAACCCCATAAATATCTCCTTGTTCATTCGATATGCCTCCCTTAAAATTCTTTTTATCCGGTTCCGTTTCACCGCACCCTTAAGCTTCCCGGAGGCAAAGAAACTAACCTTAGAACATAAGTCGGGTTTATATATTATAACTAAATCCTTAAAATTTAATCTCTTCCCATTCGAAAATAAATCTTTAATCACACTTCTATTACTAATTATATTTTTTTTCTCAATACCAAACCGACCCCTGGGTTTAGACAAGGCACTTTTTAAACTACCAGACGTTTCCGACCCTTTTTTCTTCTTCTGCTCAAAACTTTCTTGCCGGACCTCGTATTCATCCGTGCCCTGAAACCATGGGTTTTTTTTCTTTTTCTTCTGCTTGGTTGATATGTCCTCTTCATAAAATATTATACGCAAAATTACAGAAAAGTCAAGGAAAATAAATAAACAGTTGACGAATTCCAAAATTTAGATAAAATTCTATATGCCAGCGAATTTACCACCACAGTATTTTGAGGTAGAAAAGAAATACCGGGAGGCAAAGACCCTTCAGGAAAAACTATTTTATCTTCAGGAATTGCTTGCTATAATACCAAAACATAAAGGCACAGAGAAACTTCAGGGTGAACTAAAGGCAAAGATCTCTAAAACCAAAGAAATGATGGAAAAAGGCAAAAAAACGACAGGTTCCACTGCCTGGTATCAGGTTGATAGACAGGGTGCAGGCCAGGTTCTGCTCGTTGGTCTTCCCAATGCAGGAAAGTCTTCCTTATTAAATCTTCTCACCCGAACCAATGTTGAGGTAGCACCATATCCATTTACAACAACGACATTCCAGGTTGGAATGATGGAATATGAAGATATAAAGATTCAGATCGTAGATACACCACCAGTGGCAGAGCAGGCATCTGCCTGGTTATATGCTGCATTCCGTTTTGCCGATCTACTTCTGGTATTGCTCGATGCCTCAAGTGATGACCTTCTGGAGCAAATGGAAATAATAAAAAAAGAGCTTGAATCAAGAAATATCTACATAGAGAGGGAAAAGGCTGATGCAAAGAGAGCGGTTGTTCTATTGAACAAGAGCGATGTCAATAAGGCAGAAGAAAACAGTGAAGTCTTTCTTGAATTTTATCAAAATAAGTTCAATACCCTGAAAATTTCAACAGTGACTGCCTTAAACATAGAAACCTTAAAGCATTTGATTTTTGAAAACCTTGATATAATAAGGGTATATACAAAAAAGATTGGGCATCCCCCGGTGAAAAGAGAACCGATAGTTCTGAAAGCCGGTTCAACAGTAATTGAGGCGGCTGAACATATCCATAAAGACTTTAAACATAATTTGAAGTTCACACGATTGTGGAATGATAAGGGTTTCAATGGACAGCGCGTTGAAAAAAATTATATTTTGCATGACGGCGATATTGTAGAATTCCATGTATAATGCTTATAATTTGGCAAAAGGCATTTAACCGTTCTATTTATTTTGAAATTTGGAATTTTTCATAAATATATGGGTGAATTGGCATTGATTGATTATATCCGCAAAAGATTTCACAGAAAAAACCCTGATATTTCTGTTGGTATAGGTGATGATGCTATGGTCTTAAAAAATGGCATTGTAATTTCTACTGATTCCTTTGTTGAAGGTGTCCATTTTGAATTCAAATATTTTTCAAAATTTGCCCTTGGTTACAGGGCAATGTGTGCAAGCCTTTCTGACCTTGCCGCAATGTCTGCAAAACCAATCTGCGCATTAGTAAGTTTATATCTCCCCCAGAGAACAAAAAACAATGATGTTATTCAACTTTACCGGGGTTTTGGTGAGATTTGCAAAAAATACCGGTGCGATATATCTGGTGGTGATATTATAGAAAGCCCATTCTGGGGTATCACGCTCACTGTCATTGGAAAAACAAAGAAACCACTATTGAGGTCGGGTGCAAAACCTGGTGATTATCTTTATACTACCGGTTATCTCGGGCTTGCGGAGACTGGTAGAATTGTCCTTTCAGAAGGGTATAAAAAGGGGTTGTTTCCGCAATCAATAAAAAGACATCTTTATCCAGAACCGAGGATATACGAGGGATTAAAGATAAGGAAATTTGCTAATGGTGGCATAGACACATCTGATGGATTATCAACCGATGCATTCCATCTTGGCACCGAGAGCAAAGTCAGGGTGATTATTGATAATATACCGATTCATCCTGAGGTCGAACTTTTATGCAAATTGAAAGGAATATCTCCTGTGGAATTTATCCTTTCCGCAGGTGAAGACTTTGAACTCCTGATTGCAGCAGGAGAAATTAAAAATATTTCAGGAGTGAAACTATTCAGGATTGGGAGGATTACAAAGGGAAAAGGAATTTTTATTTTATCAAATAAAAAATTAAAGAAGATTTCTCCTTCAGGATATGAACACCTTAAAGGCTGATACACCAAGAGATACGCAAAAAAGAAATATAATATTATTCGTCACAACAATAGGTTCATTCCTCACTCCTTTTATGGGTTCTTCCTTAAATGTTGCACTTCCTGCAATCGGAAATGAATTTAATATCAATGCCCTCTTGCTCAGCTGGGTTCCGACATCCTATTTACTTGCTGCGGCAATGTGCCTTGTGCCGATCGGCAGGATAGCAGATATAATAGGCAGACAGAAAGTATTTTTCTATGGTGTCATCATCTTTGGAATTTTTTCTTTTTTGTGTAGTATGGCAAGAAATTTTTTATTTTTTATCGTATGCCGTGTATTTCAGGGAATTGGTGGCGCAATGATATTTGGAACAGCAGTTGCGATACTGACCGGTATTTTTCCAATCCAGCAAAGGGGTCGTGTCCTGGGCATAAATGTTGCCGGGGTTTATCTCGGTCTTTCCCTTGGTCCGATCTTTGGTGGGATATTGACCCAGAACCTTGGCTGGCGGAGCATATTTTATTTAAATGCCTTCTTGGGATTTTTGATGTTTTTTTTGATCATCCTTTTTTTAAAACTTGAAAAAGAGAAGGTTACATTAAAAAATTTTGACAATATTGGCACTTTATTCTATAGCCCTATGCTCCTTCTTTTAATGTATGGTTTTTCTCTACTACCACAGATTTTGGGGTTTGTATTATTATTGATTGGAATAATATTTCTTTTTATTTTCATAAGATATGAGATGAATGCTGTCCAGCCCTTATTAAATGTCGGTCTGTTCAAAGCAAATCCTATATTTCTATTCTCCAACCTCGCTGCGCTCATAAACTATAGTGCGACAAGTGCGGTCTCATTTTTATTGAGTCTATATTTGCAATACATAAAAGGATATCAACCACAACAAGCAGGAATCATTTTGATCGCCCAGCCTCTTACAATGACACTCCTCTCCCCTGTTGCGGGAAGATTATCAGACCGAATCCAGCCCCAGATAATAGCATCAGCCGGAATGGGTTTGACCGGCCTTGGATTATTCTTTTTATCTTTTATAAACAGTTCAGTCTCTGTTGATTCTATTATAATCTATTTACTCATTCTTGGACTGGGGTTTGCTCTATTCTCATCTCCCAATACAAATGCGGTGATGAGTTCGGTTGAAAAAGCAAATTATGGCATAGCGGCAAGCACCCTGGCAACGATGCGATTACTCGGACAGATGTCAAGTATGGGAATTGTTATGCTCATCTTTTCACTCGTCCTGGGCAGGATTAAGATCACGCCCGAGGTTTATCCATTATTTATAAATGCACTGAAAATTGCATTTTATATCTTCACCGGCTTATGTATTTTCGGAGTTTATGCGTCACTGAAAAGAGGAAAGATAAAAAGAAGGTAGAAAGAAGCTATTTTTTTAAGTCATTTATCGGTTTTATCCGTAGTATCCTTTTACGGGCAAATTTTATTGCTTCAATCTCGGCATACGCAGAATTTAAAGCAGTAATGAAAGGAATATTTAACTCCACGGCAAGACGACGCATTGTATATCCATCCCTTTTTGCGCTATAACTCATCGTCGGCGTATTGATAATCAAATCTATCTTCCCCTGTCTCATCATATCAAGCGCATTGGGTGATTTATGTTCGCTTATTCTATAAACGGTTTCAACCTCAATACCATTTTCACGCAAGGACTGAGCAGTTCCTCTTGTTGCTACAATTTTGAAACCCAATTTTTTTAATTCATGGGCAATATGCATTATCTCTTTTTTATCTTCATCACGCACGGTTATATATACGGTTCCTGAACTTGCAAATTTATTATCCGCAAGGATTGCCTTGTAATATGCACCACCAAATGTCTTATCAACAGCCATCACCTCTCCGGTTGACTTCATTTCTGGACCGAGTATCGGATCAACGCCTGGTAGTTTAAGAAAAGGAAATACCGGACCTTTGACCGATATAAAATCCAATTTTATTTCACGAGGAAGTTTAAGTTCTTTAACTGTGTAACCGAGCATTATCTTTGTCGCCATCTTCGCAAGCGGAATACCTATTGTTTTTGATACATATGGCACGGTCCGTGATGCCCTTGGATTTGCCTCGAGGACATAAACAGTGCCGTTTTGAATTGCCAATTGAATATTTATCATACCTATCGTCTTGAGTGCAATTGCGATATCGCAAACAATCCTTTTGATTTCGTCTACTGTCTTTTTAGATAAACTCCGCGGTGGAATAACGCAATATGAATCCCCCGAATGAACACCTGCCTGCTCAATGTGTTCCATTATTCCTGCAATAAAGACATCCCTGCCATCACACAATGCATCAACATCAACTTCTGTAGCATTTGCAATATATTTGTCAACAAGGATCGGATGTTCAGGCGAAACCTTTGCTGCCAATCTCACATATCTTTCAAGTTCCTGTTCGTCATAGATTATCTCCATCGCCCTGCCCCCAAGCACATAACTCGGACGGACAAGAACCGGATAACCAATCTTACCTGCAATATCTTTTACTTCATCAAAACTAAAACCTGTAGCAAATGGGGGCTGAAGGATATTGAGTTCCTGGAGTATCTTTGAAAAAGCTTTACGGTCTTCAGCAAGATTCATATCAACTGGATTTGTGCCAAGTATCTTTGTTTTGAGACCGTATTTTTTTATCGCCTTATATAACGGCATTGCAAGATTTACAGATGTCTGTCCGCCGAATTGCAAAATAATACCATAAGGCTCTTCTTTGAAAACAACATTTAATACATCTTCAAGTTTTAATGGCTCAAAATAGAGACGGGTTGAAACATCAAAATCAGTGGAAACAGTTTCAGGATTATTATTTATGATTATTGCCTCATAACCCAATTCTTTTAAGGCAATTGCTGAATGAACACAGGCATAATCAAACTCAATGCCCTGCCCTATTCTTATGGGACCCGAACCAACGATCAAAACATTTTTTTTATTTCTGCGTCTGAATTTTTTATTATCCGATTCACCCCAGTATGTAGAATAATAATAAGGTGTATATGCTTCAAATTCACCCGCACAGGTATCCACAATATTGAATGCAGGTGTAATATTTTTTTCAAATCGCTTTGCTGTTATTTCATCGACCGGGATACCGGAGATCTTGCTGATATACATATCACTGAATCCCATTTTCTTCGCCCGATTTATCAACTGAACGGATAATCCCTGTTTTTTTATCATCTTTTCCATTTTTACAATATTTTCAATCTTTGCTATAAAAAATTCATCTATATAGCTCAACTCTGAAATTTTCTTCTTGGTATATCCCCTGCGCAGCGCCTCGGCAACAGCAAAAATAAATCTATCGGTTGGCTCTTGGATTTCTTTTATCAATTCATATTCTTTCCAATTATCTGGTTCAAGACCAATTTTGTCAATCTCAAGAGAACGAATGGCTTTAAGGAGTGCTTCTTCAATGGTTGAACCGATCGCCATTGTCTCGCCAGTGGATTTCATCTGTGTGCCAATCCTTCTATCAACCGTCGGAAACTTATCAAAAGGCCAGCGCGGAATCTTTATCACAACATAATCAAGTGCTGGTTCAAATCCTGCTATCGTCTTTTTTGTAATGGCATTAGGAATCTCATCAAGGTTGAATCCAACTGCTATCTTTGCACTCACACGGGCAATTGGATAACCTGTGGCTTTTGAGGCAAGGGCAGATGAACGAGAAACCCTGGGATTGACCTCAATGACCCGGTATTCCCATTTTTCTGGATTTACGGCAAATTGAATATTACATCCGCCTGCAATCTTTAATGCACGGATAATCTTTATCGCAGCACTGCGCAATAATTGATGCTGTTTATCAGTCAGAGTCTGGGCAGGGGCAACGACCACACTTTCTCCGGTATGTATTCCCATCGGATCTATATTTTCCATACTGCAGATGATAATACAATTATCGTCATTATCGCGCATTACCTCATATTCATATTCTTTCCAGCCCAGAACACTTTCTTCAATCAGGACCTGTTTGATCGGTGAACGGATTAAGCCTGTCATAACAGACTCATAAAATTGGTCTCCATCATATACAACACTGCTTCCTGTCCCTCCAAGTGTATAAGCAGGCCTGATTAATAACGGAAAATTCATATTTTTTAAAACATTGCGTGCCTCATCAAAATTGTGCACGGCAAAACTGCGTGGAATTGGTTCGCCAATTCTGTTCATTAGCGCACGAAAATAATCCCGATTTTCGGCCATTTCAATCGTCTGGAGATTTGAACCGAGTAATTCTACTTTAAATTTCTCAAGTATCCCCTGGCGTGCCAGTTCATAAGATAAATTCAATCCAGTCTGTCCACCAAAACCCGGGAGCAGCCCCTGCGGCTTTTCTCTTTCAATAATTTTCGTTAGAACTTCGGTTCTTAATGGTTCTATATAAACAATATCCGCAGTTTCAAGGTCAGTCTGTATCGTTGCCGGATTGGAATTGACGATTACAGTTTCATACCCTTCTTCCCTTAAAGATCGGCTTGCCTGTGAACCAGAAAAATCAAATTCTGCAGCCTGTCCGATAATGATCGGACCGGAGCCGATGATCAAAACCTTTTTAATATCCTTTCTCGCCGGCATTTACTATTTTAAAAAATTTTTCAAAAAGGAATGATGTATCATAAGGACCCGGTGAAGCTTCAGGATGGAATTGAACCGAAAATATGGGTCGTGATTTATGATGCATACCTTCTACAGTTCCATCATTCAGATTAATCCAGTCAAATATTATATCTTTATTTCTGCATTCTTTTTCAATTGCATATCCGTGATTCTGGGATGTTATATAAATCTTGTTATCTTTTAGAAATTTGACCGGATGATTATATCCCCGATGTCCAAATTTCAATTTGTATGTTTTTAAGCCGAGAGCAATTCCCAGTATCTGATGTCCCAAGCATATTCCAAATAAAGGATAACCATATTTTATTAAATTTTTCAGCGTCCGAACTGTAGAATTTATGATTTCTAAATGTGCAGGATTCCCAGGACCATTTGAAATCACAATTCCATCTGGTTTTAATTTTTTAATTGTCTCAAAATCAGTATTGTAAGGAACCTGAATAACCGAACCATATTTCAGAAAGGATTTTAAAATACTATTTTTCACACCGCAATCAATAAGTACGATTCTATTTTTGTTTTCGCCCTTATGGAATATCGGTTTTTTACATGAAACTTCTCCCACAAGATTTTCTGCATGCGGATGCGGTCTATTTTTTATTTTTTCCAATAACATTCCAATATTGATATTTTTTCTGCAGACTGAAAGTATAACCCGCATCGTTCCATAATATCTAAGTTTCAGGGTTAGCCTGCGTGTATCTATATCCCAGATACAGGGTAGATTGTGCTCTTCAAGATAATATTCTATTTTTTTGTTGTTGGTTGAAAAAAAAGCGGGCTCTTTTATTACAAGCCCGCGAATCTTCGGAGAATTTGATTCCTGATGTTTTAAATCAAATCCATAATTTCCAATCAAAGGATAGGTCATTAATAGAATCTGCCCTGAATAGGACGGATCTGTAAAAGCCTCTTCATAACCAGTCATTGCAGTATTAAAAACCAATTCACCATAAACAACTTTATCCGGTCCAAGACGCCTGCCCTGGATTACTGTTCCATCTTCAAGTATCAATATACCGTTTTTCATTAAATTTCTATTATATCCAATATTTATAAATTGTCAATAATTATGCAAATCTATACATCAAGATTTTTAAATTTTATATAAATTGGAACGACCAGATTGATAACACTTTTTGCATCAGGGGTTTTCTGAATATAGGGGTCCTTGATATAATTCAATATTATTGTTATAAAAATGGAATCCTTAAACCGCTCAACTTCATCATAGTCAGAACCACTTCTTTTTTCAATGAATTTCTTAATTTTGTTCAAGGGTTCTCTAACCACACCCAAACCATTATAATTTATACCTCCAATGCGTTGTTTTGCTTTTTTAATCTCCTGGTCTGCAGTTAAAAGTGTCAATTCAATTTTTGTTTCGTAGTCATCAATCAAAATTGATAAGTCTTCACGGGGAGCTGAATAATTATGCAATTGGGTAGTATCAATGTGCTGGTTCTGATTTAATTGCCCATAAAGATCACCTATCCGGCGGATATAATGTTTTGTCTCTTCACTAAGTTTATTATAAAGGCTCTTGTGCTGGAGCCAGCGGAGTGAAACCGCAATTTTTATTCTTCTTTTAGTCTTATCAATATGAGTCTCACCTGGTTTATTATTTGTTTCTTCAAGTATCTTTTCAATATTTTCATTGTTTAGATAAATAGGTTCATAATTTGGTTTTTTAAGGAATTTATGTATGTCTTGAATTATCTTATCAATCTTTTCTTTTTTTCCGACTTCAGATAACTGGGGATATGTTTTGTCAATAAAGAATTTTACAAGATATTTGTTGATTGTATATCGTCCTTCTTCAAGTTCCTGTTTGCTCACTGCCTTTGGGCACCACTCAGCAAACGTTTCTACATCCGGTCTTCTTAAGAATTCAAGGTCAAAGGGCAATTCAGTAATAACTGTATCAGGTTGAATTAGCCACTGTAAATTCATTAGTATTTCTTCAAGATTCTCAAGATGGTTCTTACCTGCCCATGCCATTATATCTCCTTTCGGATTGGATTAAAAGATTTATAATCTCCATAAGGCTTATTATGATTTTATGCAAAAATTCAAAAATGTCAATTATTAACAAAAGTGCCTGCCTATTTTGGCAGGCACTAAAAACAGAATGGATTCCTCAAGTTTTTCTTTACTCGCCACCCTTCAAAACTTTCAGTCGTGCTTCGGTTCTCTTTTTATAATCCTTTGCACCTTTATGATTGGGATCCAAGGCAAGGACCTGATTAAATACCTTCAATGCCTCATCAAAATTATTTGCGGAAAATAGGCTGACGCCTTTCTTATAGAGTGCATCTATCTCTTCAGCCGTGGCTTTTTTGGTGGGTTCCTTTGGTTTGGTCGTTGTCGGTGGTTTCTTTTCCTGAGCAACCTTAGCCTTTAAACGGGCAATTGCTTCGGTTGATTCAGTGTTTTGCGGGTCAAGGTCAAGAACTTTCTGATAAAATTCAATCGCCTTAGCAATGTCATTTGCCTTTTCTCTATTCCTTGCTTCGGTCAGATATGCAGTGATCAATTCAGTCCTTCGGGTTTCAATATTAGCAAGGTAATCTTTTGCTTCCTTATTATCGGGGTCAAGCGAAAGGACCATCTCAAATGCCTTCTTTGCTTCTTTAAGATTGCCTTCAGAGAAGTATATCTTACCCTGAGAAAGATAGGTCTTTATGGATTTTTCCCTTTCCATTGCAGCAATTTCACGCTGTATCGCCTCCTCTGTCTTTTTCATATTAAAGACCAATTTACTCTTCACACCGGATTTTACGCTCACCTTCGCCATATAGTCAACATAATTCGGGGTGATTATCGTTATTGTATAGTTTCCTGCGGGAAGACTCAAACTGAATGTTCCAGCAGGTGCACGATAACGTTTATTGATCTCTTTTATATCCACTATACAGTTTTGAAGCAATTCTTTGGTTGTCTGGTCCTGTATTACACACTCAATTGAACCAACCTTAGGTGCTGCTACTGCAGTCCGGTTATTACCCTCAAGCCCAAATGTCCAGCGTGGTGACCAGGGTCTGAAATTCCCCAGGTATTCAACCTTACAAAGGGCAAATGTTGCAGTGACAACCGGAAAGTGATATTTCAATCCCACATTCGCATCCCTGCCATCCATTTCAACAGATGCCTCAAGCCCAAACGGGAATTTTAACGAACCACCCATAAACAGACCCATTGCCCACCAGGAGTGGTCTTTGGTTTTGTAATCATTACCCAGTACAAGAAAATCAGTGTTGAAGATATGACTGCGCCAACCATAACCAACAAACCTGCCCCTGCCGAGCCCTAATACAAAATTTGCCACCCTGCCAAAGTATTTCTGCATTGCGATATAACCTGAAAACAATTCCCAGGGTCTGCCATTCATATATTTGTGATAACTTATCTCCTCAATTGTGCCATCATTACCGCCCGCACCTACAGTTGAGATATGTTTTGCATATGAAATATCATCCACACCACAGAACCAGGCAGTTCCACTTTCTTTAGCCTCTTTCAGCAAATAACTGACACTTGCCACCCAGGTCGTGGGTGTAAACATAGAGATTGCAAATTCACCCCTGCCAAATCGATACTTGAATGCCATTGAAAAATCTTTTGGGTCAACGAATACACTATCATTAGGATTAGGGTCATCAGAGTACATAGGAAATGAAAATTCTGTGGTTATTCCCCACATCCCCTTTATATCATACTGGGGAACAGTGGGTATGTCTATATATCCAGAGGTCCGACATAATTGTGAAATAATAAACAGATAAACTATCATCATAACACCTTCTTAGTTATGAAAATAATTCCACTCATCATTATCTCCACCAATCCTATTATAGAATATAACTAAAATTTCTATTTTGTCAAGCCCCATTTACACCTCCTTAAAAAACTCAATTTATTCCGTTTTCTTCCCCAGGTTCCATTGAATGTTATCAAAAATGAAATGAGTATTAATTTTAAATCCAGGGAAAAACTCCTCTTTCGGGCATATAGCAAATCATATTTAAACTTATGCCGCCTGGATAGATCACGTGGGGCAAAAATCTGGGCAATACCTGTTAGCCCGGGCTTTATCTTTATCCTTTGCTCATACCCGGGGATCTCATAGATATGAAGATAAGAATCATTCTGTTCTATCTCAGCAGGCAGAAGCGCCCTTGGTCCGACAAAACTCATATCACCGAGCAGAATATTTATTAATTGGGGCAATTCGTCTAAAGCAGTCTTGCGCAAGATTCTACCCATATATGTAATCCTCGGGTCATCTTCTGATGCCTGAATATTGATCTTCTCATTGAGCGTAGTCTTGCGCATTGAGCGGAATTTAATTACCTTGAATACCCTTCCATTCTTACCAATTCTGAATTGTTTTATACAACAGGGTGAACCATCCTCACACCAGATTCCAATCCAGATCAATACCCATAACCAGGAAGATAGCATTAATCCAAAACCACTTAAAGCAATATCAAAAATCCGCTTCAATACAGATTCTCTATCTTCTTCTCTGCTGCAACTATCCTTCACTTCTGCTATATGGCACACTGCCCCATTAATCACCACCATAGATTCCTCCTATAAACAGCCTCCTTTCAGAGAAAAAGATGGGGTAGAATATTTTCCACGTTTAAATCAGTCTATTATAGATTATATCTAAAATAATTTTTTTGTCACTACTTACTTTGAAATATCTATTTCAATATTTTTTAGCCACTGAATGTTTTGTTTATACCAATTTATCGTTCTTTCTATTCCTTCTTCAAACCCGATCACTGGTTTCCAGCCCATCAAGAGCCTTGCCTTTTTTATATCTGCCCAGGTCGCCTTTAAATCTGTACTGGCAAATGGCTTTTTAATAACCTTTGCTTTTTTGCCAAATCTTTTTTCAATCAATGTAATCAATTCATTTAAACTATGGGGTGTGCTGTTGCCTAAATTTATTATTTCAAATCCCTTAATATCAAGTGCCCTTATCGTTCCATCTGCAATATCATCTACATATGTAAAATCCCGGCTCTGGGAACCATCACCATAGAGAATCAACTCTTTTCCTTCATCAATCCATTTTATGAATCTGAAGACACTCATATCGGGCCTGCCCGCTGGTCCGTAGACTGTAAAATACCGGAGGATAATAACATCCATATTGTATAAATAGTGATAAGTATAGGCAATCGATTCAGCTGCTTTTTTTGATGCCGCATAAGGAGAAATTGGCGTATTAACAGGTAATTCTTCTTTGAAAGGCATTTTCTGGCCTGCATAGAGTGAGGAAGTTGAAGCCAGAACCATTTTTTTAATACCATACTCCTTCATCAACTCCAATAGATTCAATGTTCCGAGCACATTCGTTGTCATATAGACCTTAGGGTTTTTCATACTATAACGAACCCCGGCACGGGCAGCGAGGTTTATTACCGTTTCAAAATTCTTTACCTTTGTAAACATTCTTTTTAATACCTCGTAATTCTCAATATCAATTTTTGTAAAATTGAAATTATCATATTTTTCCAATTGTCCCAGGCGCCATTCCTTCAGCCGCACATCATAGTAGTCATTTAAGTTATCAACACCAAATACCCTGTATCCTTTGTTGAGGAGTAATTCCGCGGTTCTGTAACCGATAAAACCCGCAGCACCGGTTAGAAGAATTTTTTTCGATTTTGTATCCTCTTTCATTTTTTCTCCTTTCTTACCAGTGACTACAAACTTTTGCCTTTCTAATTTTGTTCCTTTATCAATTTTTAAAAAATATACATCTTTCAAGATTTATTTACAAAACACTATCTTCTTTGCTGATAACCTATCGCCGGCGTAGAAAATTATTAAATAGACACCAGGCGGAATTCTTCTGCCATTTTTATCCTTACCATCCCAGACAACTTCATAGTTACCTGGACTCTGTTTTTCATCGATCAATTTTCTTATCTCTTTCCCGGTTATGTCAAAAACCGAAATCACTACATCTGCCTGCTCAATCAGGTTATATAGAATCTTTGTCTGGGTGATAAAAGGATTGGGAGATTGGTTAAAGAGTTTATCTGCAGGTATTAATTGATTTTGGGTAACTTCTTCAACACCTACATAAGGTTGAATATGAGTAAATTCCCATACTTCGCCATTGCGATTACAGCCATATACCCTTACTGTATCGTCATTTCTACCCCTACCTATTGCAACACCACAGGTTGCTGCAGAGACTGCGTCAATGACCGTATCTACCCAGGACGAACCGCTCCAAGAAATCTCAAGAAACTGTGTCCCTGAACAGGTAACATAAATGCGGTTTTTACCATCTACTTTTGTCTTTCCAACAGTTAAGTTATATCTACCTTCATTACCATAATTAGGAATTATATCAACATACTGCCATGCCCCTGATTGATAGGTAAATTCATAGACCTTTGCTCTTGAACTCACATAAACACGATTTATGCCATCATTTCTTCCTGGAGCAATGGAAATGCATAATGGATTTCCACCAACCGCTGGAAGGTCAGTTCTTACAAATCCAAAGCCGGTCCAGCTATATTCTGCAACTGTCATCGTAGAACCCATAGAATTGGGTAAATATAAACGATTGATACCATCATTCCTTCCTGGTCCAACATACGGTAGCCATTGCTGTAAGCTTGCATTTTGAACTGTATCTTTTCTCCAGAAAGAACCTGTCCAGCTGTATTCTACTGGAGGAACTCCATCGCCGCTTGCATAAACCCTGTTAATTCCATCATTTCTTCCGGGTCCAACAAAAACACCATAAATAGTTGAATTTGGATTACCAAGTGCTGTCCTCACCCATTGGGTTCCATTATAGAAAAATTCGTATACATTTCCATCGATCTGTGTAGCATAAACACGATTAAGACCATCATTCCTGCCTTTACCTATATCAATACCAAGGCACCAGCCTGTGCCGGGCAGAATTCCCACAGTTGCTCTTGACCAGCCACTCCCTGTGTAAGTCCATTCATAGACCCGTGCATCTTCACAGATTGCGTATACCCTCTGCACACCATCATTTCTACCATCTCCCACACGGATTAGATTCAGCACATTTGGCGCAGTGCCAACCAATGATTTGTTCCACGGCCCATAAGAAAACATTATAGCCATTGCTAAGATTAAACATTCTTTTATCATATTGCCTCCTTTTTAGTTTATAAAATTTTTTGCGTAAACAATTTTAATTATATTTTTTTAAGAGTCAATTATTTTTCTAAATAAATATGCTATTATTATAAACTACATCAAACCTTCAATTCTTACCACTTCAGGTGATTCTACTACAAAAGAAATGCTGATTTTAATTGCCTTTTCAGGTTCAATTTCACCTTTCCAGTAATAAATACCTGAATCCTTTTCCTGTTCTGATGGTTCTGGTTCAAATTTAATGTCATGAACCTTCAACTCTAAAGATTGCGGAACAGGTATCTGGTCAATAAGTTTGTATCTGATTGCCTTTTTATGATAATTTTTAATAAGATTTTCATAGACAAATTCGTATTTCAGACTTTTCTTTACGAGTCCACCCTTTTCTATATGTGACTTTTTCTGCTTTCTTTCAACCTTTAAGTGTTCATCAACACCAAATGAAAATATTATTTTTTCACCTGGCGCAATTGTATTCAAATATACCTTGCCGGTCAAATCATCTCCAACATAGGTATTGCCTTCGCCATTCAGGAACAGATAATCAGTTGTATTCTTTGCCTCACCACTCAAATATGCAAGTTCTGTGATTCTTGGTATGATGAAATATTCAAAATCTGAATCAAGCGATACATCACAGATTTTCACCTTTTTAGCCTGTTCACCACTCTTTATGTTGTATTTCCCAGGCAAGGGATACCTTACAGCGATTCCTGTTTCAACTGGTGGTGCTGATTCATATTCAGCCCTCTGTTCCATTGCCGGTGCTGCTGCTAATTTATCAACCGACTCTGCTGGCATTGCCCTCTTTGCTTTCACAGGTTCTGGAATGTAAATATTTATGTACCAGGGTTCTGGTTCAGGCGCAGTCCCTCCAATTGCGGGCTGTGCAGTTGAAAGAATAATCTGTGCATCTTCCCAGTCTTCGCCTGTTCTCTGCTCAAGTTTGGCAAAATATGATAATCCAATCTTAGATTCAGATGGATTGGCTCTGATTTCATAGTAAGTATACCAGTTTGCGCCATAAACAACATAACTGATTTCCAGTTGCGCCTTTCCTTTTGATTGTGGGTGGGCATCAAAGACGATTGTCTTTTTACTCTGAGATACTGCCTGCATATCATTTAATTCTCTCTTCAACGCATCAATTTTCTCTCTGAGTTCAATCCTTTTGCGCTCGATCTCAGCAATCCTGTTTTTTGCATTCAAGAGTTCTTCTCCAATAAAATTCAATCCTGCACGCCAGGCATCAGGAGAAATATTTCCAGTAAACAGTTCTTTTGAAATAGTCTGGGGACCACTCACAGAAATCGTGTTGAGATACTTCATCTTTTCCTGCAAAACAGTGATTTCGTCAGAAAGACTTCGGTCTTCGTATGTAAGTCCTTTTATGCGGTCTTCTATATCCTTTAATTTAGGTGTCAGTTCTTTTGTATAACCTGCCTTTACCTGGACTTCACCAATCTTCAATCCTTTTGCCCTTATTCTTACTGATTCATCATCCAAAGAACCCGGCAAATTCGGAATGACAATATCTGTGCTCTCATTAATGTTGATTTCACAGATCTTTACCATCTGAACCCGGTCAGGATAGACTATGACCGTATTGATTTTTGGAAAAATCTCCAATTCTGACATAACACATCCTTGTTCTTAATACAGCATCTCTTCTACATTTGAAGTTTCTGGTGCCTCAACCGAGAAGAAAGTTTTGATTTTGAATTCCTCTCCCGGTTTGATTGTTACCTTCCAGTAATATATCCCGCGGTCTTTGTCTTCTTCGCTTGGCTTTGGCTCAAACTTTATGTCTCCAACTTTAATATCTGGTTCCTGTGAAACCGGCACCTGATCAATGATTGTGCAGGTAATATCCTTGTTGCGAAAATTCTTAATTGAATTTTCATAAACAAGTTCATGCTTTTTTATTTTCTTAAACAAACCACCTTTTGTAACCTTTGATTTTTTGAGTTCTCTTTGAACCTTTATCATCTCATCCACACCAAATGATACAGTGGTAGAATCATCAGGTGCAAGATTAGATAAATATGTTTTGCCTGTAAAATCATCGCCAACATAAGTGCCCGCATCACCAGCAAGAAACAGATAATCTGATTTATTCTGGAATTTACCCGTTGAATAGGCGAGTTCTGATAACCTCGGAATGATAAGATATTCAAAACTCGCATTGAACCCTGTCTCATAGATCTGAACTTTTTTCTCCGGTTCTCCACTCTTGATTGAATATCTTCCGGGCAATGGATACCAGACTGCAATGCCGGTTTGAACCGGAGGCGCTGATGGTGGTGTCTGTGGAATCTCTGGCTCTTTAGCAACAACTTCCATTGCCATTGCAGACGGTGCAGCCCTGAGCGTCATTTCCTCCTTTTCATATTCATACGAGTAAATATACCAGGGCTCTGGTGTCGGCGCTGTGCCACCAAGTGCAGGTTTACCAGTGCTCAGGACAATCTTCACATCTTCCCAGTCTTCACCGGTGCGTTGACTTATCTTTCCAGAATATGTGATACCAATCTTTCCGTTTGAAGGGTTTGCCCTCAATTCATAGTAAGTTCTCCAGGTCGCGCCATAAAGAATATAATTCAATTCTATTTTATAATTACCTGATTTTTCTGGATGGACATCAAATTTAATTGTCTTTCTATTTTCTATTATTGCCTTTGTATCATTCAATTTTTTTCTTAATGTATCAATTTCAGTTGCTAATTCTTTGCGTTCCCTTTCAATCTGTGCAATACGAGTTTTAGCACTGAGCAGACCATCCACCATAAACTTCAATCCCTGTTCCCAGGCAGATGGAGAAACCTTTCCGGTATAAACCTCCTTAGAAATAACATCCGGGGCACCAACAGAAATCGTTTGGAGGAATTTCTCTTTTTCTTTTATTACTAAAACTTCATCAGAGAGTACACGGTCTTTCTGTTCAAGTGATCTTATTATATCATCAAGTTCCTTCACTCTGGGATGGGGTTGCGCAGTATAACCTCTTTGAATTTGAACCTCGCCAACTACAAGCCCGCTTGACTTTATTCTTATGGACTGGTCATCAAGACCACCTGGCAAATCAGCAAAAAACAAATCGACAGATTTGTCCAGATAGATATTCGCAAATCTTGAGACCATTACCCTGTCACTGTAAATTACTACAGAATCAATCTTTGAATCTACAGCGATGCTTAATAAAAAAAGAATTGTTAACATAAGACCCCCTTTTTAAAAAATGCCTGACCACTACTCATATATATACCTTCCTTTATCATCCACATCAAATTTGAGAATCTTGTTATCCTTCATAGCCCAAGTTAACTCGCATTATGAATGTTATTGTATTCTAAATCCCTGTAATGTCAATATTTCGATTTCAATCATAAATAGAGGAAAGGATGATGGATAAGAAAATAAAAGAAGAAAATGTGAGAGGGACAAGTCATAATATAATTCTGCACTAAATATGTATGGTTTTACCCATTTTTGTGCATATATGGAAAAAACTTGCGATATTTCATCTATTTTTTGTAAAAAACCGGGCACGATTTTTGCATATTATATTGGCAGGTGAACCTATGGAAAGAGTTAAACAAAGAATCGACCCTGAAGTTTGCACCTATCTTGATCCTGAAACTAATATTATTACTGTTGAAATATTGCTTCCCCTGGTTGATAAAGACCATATATATATTAAGGTTAAAAATGATGCTATTCTTGTCAAAGCAGAAAACGACGAGATAGAATATTCCAAATATATCTACCTATCAATGCGTTTGAAAAAAGAAATAGGTAAAGCAATATATAAAAACGATATTCTGCGGATAACGGTTCCTGCGCAAGATTAAAAACTTCTACTGATTTTTTTCTTTACTCTTATCGTATCTTCAAGTGAGGCAATAATTTATAGTTCTCACTATACATTAATGCTTAGTGGGGTAGTGGCAGAGTTTACTCTGTAAATATATTTTTTGATAAAAAGTGTCTCTATGTATATCTGAAACTTATCCTTACCATTATCTATTATAGATGCCTGACTTATCAGGCAATTCAATTAAATATCTTAATATAAGTTTTATAAAAAATACTTGATTTCACATTACATTGAACTAAGTCAATTTTTCAAGTATCTGTTTTACTACTGTATTACGGTTCGGGAGCGTTATTTCAAAAATTGTGATATCAGTGCGTGCTTTTATCTTATCGCAAAACGGATTTGGTGCAGAAAGAATCGTTGCCAGCACAGGACAATTTGAATCAAGTGCTTCAATTACTACATCTTTAAATTTTTGTGAAAATAATTCCATCTTACCAATCTCATCTATAACTACAATCTTTTTCCCTGCAATTGCTTCTTTTATTGCACTAACCCCGAAATTTTCTATACATTCAAGACTCACTCCATACCTGCCGACCCGAAACGGACTTCTAATATTCCTGTGCGCCATTATACAACTATTTCCATCCAGTGTAATCAATTTGAAACCCATCCTGACATTATTCTCTCTAATCTCTTCTGTATAAAAACCTGCACAATGGCTTCTATAATTCTGAACAAATTCTTTAATAATGGTCGTCTTTCCAACTCCGGGGAGCCCGGTGAGTAGAATCTTTTTCATAATTAATATACGCTCTTCAACCAACTATTTTAATCTGTAGTATTCTATCAATTCGAAATACTCGTTCTTCATCCCTTTTTTCACAATACGCCCTGACCCCTAAGAATGACTTGCCCTGGAAATTTTGCTCGCCCAACTCAATCGGTTTTATCACGCGCCGACTCTTTTCATCATTTGGTTTAAGATAGCCTATCTCGAGTCTCTTATTATCTTTTATTGCCTGATTAATAATCTTTATTTTCTCATCAACAGGTATCTCTTTCTCGGAAATCTTATATTGAAACCGGGTAAGAAATTTTACAAACCTATAGTCAGTAAAGATATGACCTTTTCTAATCGGCTTTTTCAAACTAATTCCCTCAAAAGAAGTGCATCTACTTAAAGCAACATATACCTGTCCACCAGCAAAGGTGCCCCTTCCCACATCAATAATTACCTTATCAAATGTCTTGCCCTGGCTTTTATGAATCGTCACGGCCCAGGCAAGTTTTAGTGGATACTGGGTAAAACTTCCCACTGTTTCAGTTTCAATCTTTTTCGTTTGTTCGTTATATTTAAAGTGAAAAAGTTCCCAGCCAAAAGGTTTTACATATTCCTTATTCCCTTCCTGAAACTGCACATCAATTACAATACACTCTTCTTTTCTATGATAGCGCACCCTCAATACCCTGCCCAAAGAACCATTAACCCATCTACCTTGAGGGTCGTTATTTAACATCATCACCTGGGCACCGGGTTTAATATTCAATTCATAATCAGCCGGCAGTGAATTCCTATCAAACTCACCCCGAATTTCAGCAATCCATTGATAAAGTTTACCAGGCAATTTATTTAAATATTCGTTATTTATCTTATACGCCTTCTCATTCAATGTTGTAAGATAAACGACAAGATCATCTTCTTTATGAGAAATTTCTGCTCCAACCCGGGAATTCAAAAGATTGAGATTCTCTTCTGTAATTGTATTATTTCTGATCTGATTGAGCAACTCAATAAATTTCGCATCCTTCTGCCGATAGACCTTATTTAGCTCCACAAATTCCACAGGAAGATTTTTAAAAACATTAGAATCAAAAAAATATGGGCTTTCATAATGGTCGGTAAATATCTTCTTTTCTTTTGATGTAACGACTGGTGGAAGTTGGTATAAATCGCCAATAAAAATCATCTGAATTCCGCCAAATGGCTGATTAGTTTTCTTCCCATTCAATCGTAAAAATTTATCCACGCAATCAAGCAAATCTGCCCGCACCATTGATATTTCATCAATCACAATTGCATCAAGTTCCTTATAAATCTTTGTATCTCTTGGGTGGTATTCTTTCAATTTTATCTATTGTCACATCGGGTCTAAAACCAAAAAAAGAGTGTATCGTCTCACCTTTGACATTCAATGCCGCAACACCAGTTGGTGCCAGAACCACAATCTTTTTTTGAGTTGTATCACGAAAATATTCTAAAAGTGTTGATTTTCCAGTTCCTGCCTTACCCGTGATAAAGACATTTTTACTCGTTCCCTCCATCAACTCCAGTGCCCTTTTGAATTCTTCGTTCAGGTCAATATTTGAGAAATCCATTTTCAATAAATGTAGCGTCCAGATTTATCTGGACGAGAACAAAGCCTAAACCTTTGTAAATGGTGTTGACTTCATAAAACAATTTCCACCTAAATGATATATGAGCCCTGCCTTTTCTGTATCCCATACCCCTTCTTTGAACAAATCCTCTTCTGCCTCCGCATAAAGAACTTCACCAGAAAATAAAATATGATCGCCAATTTCGGTTGCATTAATCACCGAGCATTCAATGGAACCGATACACTCTTTAATCTTTGGTGTTTTTAGAAGTTTTTTTGCCTTTTCTGGAGTGAGTCTCGTTTCCTTGAATTTATCTACATCCCTGCCTGAATGTGTTCCACAATAGAGCATCTGTTCAAGTAAGTCCCAGTTTGGAATATTTACGATGAACTCACCAGAACCCTTTATTAACTCCGCAGAAAATCTCTCTTTGCCAACTGCAATGGTCAGGGCTGGTGGTTTTATAGAAACTGGTGTGTGCCAGGCGATGGTTATTATGCTTGACTTATCTTTATAATGTGATGTGACAAGTATTACATTTCCTGAATTGATCAATCTATTTGCTTTTGAAATAGGGATTTCAATCTTCATAAATCACCTCCCTCTTATTTTTTCAGCCTCCTCCAAAGTTTTTCAAAATGTTTAATCATTTCTGGCATCTCCAGAATACTGGAAAAATTTCTCAACCATTTGCGAATATATCCTATATTAAGGCTCTTTCCCTGACGCAGAATTATGCCTTCAATATCACTTATGTCCTGCGGTCTTCCCGCAACAACTTTATGAATAATAAGGTCTTCAGCTGAGCATATCTTAACCGAAACCCTGCCTATCTGACATTCTACTGCCTTTTTTATAACTATCTCTTCATAGCCTGGTATACCAAGGGAAATATCCACCTCATAACTATTTTTGCTTTTAACCAGGCATATTCTATTTTTAAGGGCAAACCGTAATGCATCTTTAATGCGTGGAGAAAAATTGGATAAAATTTTTTTTATGACTTCTTCTTCCGCTCCAGAATCAACAAGAATAGTTACATCAATATCTCGGGTAAATCTTGGTTCACCCCAGTGCTGAACGGCAATACCTCCGATTAAAACATAGGGTATCTTTTTCTTTGTAAAAAATTGATGAACTTCTTTAATTGCCTCTAATTGTCTATTCAATTCTGTTATTAAATAACATCCTTCTTTTAATGAGAACCTCTAATCTCTTTTGCAAAATTTTTTCTGATTCTATCTTCTCGGATAACTCATCTGCCAGTTCACAGAGTTCAATATAATCACGCAATGACTGCTCAGGGGTCAATTTAGCGAGCCTTTTCTTTCGCTCTTCGTATATAACTTTGTTTGCCCTTTTGTATCCATTTAAAAAGGAAACCAGCGATGTCTTAGCAATCTTTATTCCTGAACCCATCCTTAGCCCTCCAATTCTACAATTGGCACAAAGGCATCTACCTGCTCGCCTTCTTTAAAGTTTATCTTCTTCACAATACCATCAATCGGTGCCCGCAACTCATTCTGCATCTTCATCGCCTCAACAATCGCCAGCGTGGTCCCGGACTTTACAGAATCACCGATTTTTACCGGAATCTTAACCAGGAGTCCAGGCATTGGCGAAACAATGAAATTTGACTTATGCGCAACAGCAACCGCCTCTTTCTTCTTTTCAACCTTTACCGGCTCTAATAAATAATATTCGCCATCAATTGCGATATAGACCTTACCATTATCCATTGCAATGTAGACATTCTTCAACTCATTATTGAAAACAAATGAGATATGGTTGGAATGGGATATATAATCATTTATCTGATAAGTTCTTTCACCATTGATGGTAATAAAAAAAGATTTATCCTTTTCTGTAATCTCAATCTCGTAGGGTTTGTCTTTGTAGTTGAATCTATACTTCATATTGTGATTATATACCTTTATAAAAAAAAATCAAGATTTGTCTTTTACATCAAAAATTTCTAATAAGCCTTTTGCCGCATTCTCGTTACAAACTCCTCAAGCATATCGCAGATTTTTAGAATCAAATCATCCTTTATCCAGTAAATCTTCTCTTTCCATTTAGTATCATATCTAACAACATCAACATTTCGCAAAATTCTGAGTGTTGCTGAAACCAGCGGAGTAGAAATTCCCAGTTCATACGCAATCTCACTCGGTGTCTTTTTCTTTCCAATTAAAAATTTAACAATTTGATAGGCAGTTGGATTACCCAGAACCCGGCACAGCCTTGAGGCACGATAATCTGTCTCCGGCATCTTCTTTCTCATACCAAATTATACACAAAATTTTACAAATGTCAATTAAACACTTAAACAATTGTTTAATTGATTAATTATTTAAGTGTCTTGTGTCGGTGAATATCAATTGTTTAAAGAGTCACTGTAAATTTTTTATTTTAATTCCCGAATGTAGAGCAGTTTACCAACTTGTTCAGATATAAAATTTTGAAAATAGTTGTAGGAGCGGTTTTCTAACCGCGATAAGAGTAGTTTATAGTGGTCAAGGTTGCTTGATATGGAAAAAATTAGTGTAGTGGTCCAATACGACCGACTCATTAAATGCGATTGACCGCATTGTGGATAATGAAACGCATTAAAATAGATGCGGCGACCAGCGGTCGCCCTCGCAAGTCATTATGCAGGTTCTAATCTAACCTGACTTTAGTGTCAATTTTATAGCCGAATTTTGCTAAATACTCTGCTATCTTGGAATAGAAAGTTTGCAATCGTCTGATGTGTCCATTACTATATGTCCTGTCGTCTATCACAATTTCCCAGATTCTGCCATTTTTTTTCATAGAAATTAAGTGGGGACCGATGTAATTACGATAACAATCATCCATTTTTCTCAAGATTTTTCTGAATAATCTTGCTGTTTCAACTGATGGTTGTAACCGCGCAAAACCACACCCTGAAAATTCTTTTTCCCAGTAAACTTTAGTTCCAGGGATATAATTACCATTCACATCCGTTTCATAAATAAAAGCCGAACCTTCAATCACTTTCTTCTCTTCTTCATAAGCCAGTTCAATTGCCTCCACCAGGCATTTTTTAAATTTTTCCAGTTCTTCCATTTAACCCCCTTTTTAAAAATAAACCACACAAAACAGAGCTTATAACCCTTTACCTTAAAAGCACTTACTCAAAATCCTTTCTAATATATTATTTCCCAAAATTTCTAATTTTTCTAAACCAAAATTAAATTCCAGCGATGGAAGGATTAAGCCAACGATGAGATTGAATTTATCAGTGCCTTAAAAATATTTATTGTCTTCTGCTTACTCAATGGTGTTCCGAATTTGATATGATATTTTATACGGTTTTTTTCGCAAAAAGATATAACTTTTTGAGCCATTGCTTTGTAGAAATCTTCGTTGTTTTTCCATATAGAAGAAAAACCGTTGTTGTATGTTGCCAACCTGCGGTAGTTTAATCTTCCAAAAATCACCTTTTTTACAAATACCGTTCTATCTAAAATTTTTTCAATATTACCTGCTTGACCATCCAATTCAGGGGTTGGATAAGGCTCTAAACTAACCCAGGTTTTTAAACCATTATCAGCCAATTTTTTTAAAGAGGCAATTCTTTCATCGTAAGGCGCTAAAAAGGGTTCAAACAGATTTTTAAATTCATTGTTCAGTGAAACTATAGTAATACCATACTCATTTATTTTTAAAAATCTTTTATCATCTAAAATTTCATCGGGATAAACTCCTTGAGAGGATGTTTATTAGAGTTATTTATTTCTGTTATGATTTTATCTATAATTTGATTGCAGTCATTATTAAAAAATCTTATATCAATTTTACTCTTAATTTCAGGGTTATTTTTTAAAAATTCACTGGTATGTTCCGTTAGGTATTTGAAAGTATTATTATTTTCTTCGACAAAAAATAATTTGATTTTTAAATTGTCTTTTAATTTTTTATCTCTGGAGGCGATATTTTCCAAAAAAATTAATGGCGAACCATTGCTTCCATCAATGTACTTCCCCCTACCTGCAAATAAATCTACAACATACCACTCATTGGCTACCCAACTTTGTTTATTCCAAATGGTAAGCCATACATCAAATACTCTTTTTAATATTTCAAGTTTTGTTCTCGTAGATGGTCTATTACATATATCCCATAAATCTATCTTATCTCCCATTTTTTTCTCCTTCAATTATCTCTATCTCTTCTTCTTTTAAATCATACAACTTATAAACCAAATGGTCAATTTCTCTTTCTAACTGGCTTGTGTCTGCCCCTGGGTTTTGATTTTTGGCTGAAAGGATTTGGTCAACGAGGGCTATTAACAATTGCTGTTGCCATTTGAAATCTTCGGAAAAGGCATACTATTAATCATATCCTTGGTAAAATTGATACCTTGATTATATGTATAAGATGAATATTTTTCCTTCAAATAAAAAAAAGCCAATTTACAATTTATTATAGCCAAGAGAAGTTTTAAAGTGGGTATATCTTTGGCAATAACAACTAAAGTAGATTTCCCTGGAATAATTAAACCTTCTAAATCAATGCAAGCCTCTAACAATGTTAATCCTTTTATTACTATCTTGGGACTAAACACCCTTTTTTTGTATGTATCATTAAACTTCTTAATAAATTCATTTTTGTTTACAACAGGAAGCACATACTTATTACCAAGATAAGTCATCTCCCTTTTTCCCCATTTTGAAGAATATTTTCCAATCGTTCCAGTGTTTATGACTTTTAAAAATATTTCCTTATCAAAAGTTTTATCTTTCAATTCTTTTATGAGAGGTTTTAACTTATAGGCATCGGATGTAGCACAAGCATTTTCACATTTTCCAAAATCGCTTAATTTCAAAGAAACAATTTCGATTTTTAGTAATAACCATAAATAATCTGAAAAGAGAAAATCTAAATTATATGGTAGAGTTAAAATACTTTTATTTATGGAATTTTTTAAAATAATTCTGTTATTCTGAAATTCGTAAATTTTTATGATATTATTATTAAAAGCCTTTTCAGAAAAAATTGAAATAATAGCATCTACATTAGAAGATTCAAACACATCTCTACCACATCTCACAAGAGAACTTATTTTACTTATAGACCTTTTACGCATTTCTTCACCAAATGGTTTCGTTAACCGCTTGTCTGGAGTTATGAACGTTAATATACCTTTATTGTTTAGTAATTCAAATCCTTTCTCAAAAAACGCAATATATATATCCCAGTTCCCTCTTGCAAAGTAGTAATTTTTTAATATGTATTCTCTCTCTTTATTTAACCCTTGCCTTACCATATTTTCAGAATCGATATACGGCGGGTTTCCTATCACAATATCAAAACCATCAACCACTCCAAACATCCACTCCGGGTCAAACCAGTCAGCAGAGGCATTCTGGTCAAAGAGGTCAAAGGCTGCGATTTTACGGGCTTGTTCTTTTATCTGCTGCTCTTTTATGTTTAGTAACTTATCCAAATTTTTTTTCAAATTTTTGATAACTCTTTTTTGTGATTCAATTTTTTCTTTCCTTTTGTCAATAATTTTGTTTTCTTTTTCCCCAAAAAGAGTATGGATTTCTATTATTTCTTTCTCCTCAGGACTCTGTTTTATTTTTAATAAAATATCTTCTTCGCATTTAATCCTATTTTCTAACTCTTTGGTCTCTTCCTGTATCTCATGGATTAACTTCGATTCTAATATATTTGTCATCTGAGTTCTAATTCTTCTGTCAAGATGTTGAAGGGTCAGTTTTTGTTCCCTTGTTTTAGCGGTGAAATACTTATGTCGTAGATTTTTTAATTCTTCTTGTAATTTATTTATCTGATCATTTTCACTGAATAAGTTGATGCGAGGTACGTCTAATCTTATGATGGTATTTGCTGTAACAAATTTTGTTTCAAGATTCGGAAGAGGTCTTATTCCATAATTTTCTTTTTCTTTATCAACTTTTTGGTCAAGAACAAGAGAGATAAAAAATCTTAATTTGCTAATCTGAATTGCTATTGGTTGAATATCCACACCGTAAATACAATTCTCTATAAGATAGAGTTTTCTTGCATAGTCAGGATAATTTATACTTTCATCAAAAGCTTCATTTATCTCTTTTAGCATCTCCTCACGCTCTAACTTATCCTTTTCTTTAAATACCTCTTCGGATGCCTTGAGCGCCTTTTGATACTGGAGTTCATACCAGTATCTATTGTCTGGGTCTAATTTATGAAGTATATAAACGAGTTTGTGGAGTATTCCCATTGGAAAGGCACCAGAGCCACAGGCAGGGTCAAGGATTTTGATCTTGTCAATGGCAGAAATTATCTTTTGTTTTTCCTCTTCTGAAAATTCTGGCGCTTCTTCCACATATGAGATAAGCAGTTCTATTTTTTCTTCATCAATCTCTAACAACCGGGTTTTAAAATATTCTTTTAAACTCTCATCTACCATATAATCTACAATCTCTCTTGGGGTGTAATAACTCCCGGTTGCCTTCCTTGCTGTAGTTGCAGTTTCTGGATTGTAACAGGCAAGGAGGTTCTCAAAAACCTTACCAAGAAGTTCAGGGTCAAGGGCTACTTCCTGATCAATGGGGGTATTCTCGTCAATGGTGAAGTTATAACTTTTTAAAATTTCAATTAGACCGCGAACTGGCTTGTTTGAACCGAGCCCGTATTTTGATAAGTCAACCATTATCTCATCTTGCTGAAAAAACAAATCGTCTGGAATTATTGCCTGCTTATTTGAATTTCTTGAGAAACCATCAATGTAAATAACCCTGCCCGATGCGTCTTCTTTGTCAAGGCAATCAAAGAGGCCGCCGTTTAAAAATGGAATTTCTTTGAAGAGATTTAAGCCCTCTTCTTCGTTTATTAAAAATTTCTCCTCATACCTGTATAGGTTCTTAACTCCATAAGTTGTTTTGTTTTTTGGGAAACCTTCATCTTTTGCCCAACCCCTTTCTTCCATCTTGCTGTTTAATGTTGCAAAAAATAGGTTCTGAAGGTTGGAGGTGTGAGATTTACTAAAATCTTTTACTATCCCTTTGAGTTTTTCTCTATCAAATAAAATATCTGGAATGAGTCCTTTTTCTTTTATGAACCAGATGAAAATAATTCTTGTGATAAGGCGAATAAGGTTTGTAGCATTTCTTATCTCTTTGTCCCTGTTTGGATCGTCGCTATATTTATAATCTTCAGGAAATCTAACCTTATCAACTGCCCAGAAATACCAGTTAGCAATCTCTTGATAGAATTGCTTTGTTACTGGTTCAACAGAGAATGCTTCTTTGCTTTTTTCAAGGGTTGAGAAATCACCTTCTCCAATCTGTTCAAGGAAAGTTTTATTTGTGAGGCGTGGGCTTACAAAGTAGGTAAATCTTTTAAAATAGCTAAATTTTCTCCTTGTGCCAAAGTATTCAGTATAAATTAGAGAAAATCTGAAATTGCCATTCGGGTCATAAAAAATAAAAATTCCAGTGTCAGTATTTGTCTCTTTTAAAATTTTCTTTCCGAGTTCATACTGTTTTTTCGTACCCGAACGCTCGGTAAGTTCTTTTAAAACTTGAAATGCACAGATAATAAGATTGTTGTCCTGAAATTTAATCTCACCAATTTTCTCGCCCGATGTGAAATCTCCATCATTGTAATTTGGTAGAGCCTCTTGCATTGGTTTAAAAGAAGTATTTTTATTTCTGAAGAAATGAATAAATCTTTCAGTGGAAAAATTTTCAATTATTTCTTTCAAAATTTCTCTGCTCATAATTTCTGATTCTCAATTGCGATGATAATCTCTTTGTTTAATTCCTTTTCAATTATTTTTTCTCTCAATAAATAATCTTCTCCAAGTTCGGACCTCAAATTTTTTAATTCCTCTATGGTTTTGTTTATTTCATTGTCAGATATTTTTAGGTTAACGATTCGTCGCAAGGTATAATCGGATAAAGTCCCATAGTCAATAATATCTTCTCTCAAAGTTCTTAAAAAATTCTTAAATGGCATTAGTTGGGGATTATTTAGGTTTATCAATGTTTTAAGATTATTCAAGGCTTTTTGTTCCAGGCTCTGTTCTGGAGTAGGTAATTTTTCTTCTCTGATTTCCTTTACCACTTCATAGATATCCCAGAAATTCGGACTCAAATTAAGTGGCTTTTCGTCTCTGGAGCAGCGGATTCTATCTATTACTTCTTCAATGATAACTGGTTGAGGTTTATCGTTATTATTATAGTCAACCTTCTGGATATAGAGTCTTCTTTTTTTGATAAATACAATAAGTTCATTCTTATCCGATTGCTTTGCCACTTTAACTCTTGCCGGACAATCTGTTATTCTTTCAATAATTTCAGGATAATTTTTCTTTACTTCTTCATATTCGTTCAGAATCTTTGTATAAAAACTTTCAGATTCTATCTCATCAGGATTTTGCTGAATCCTCTGATATAAACCTGATGGAGTGGGTTCATCATCAATATCAAATATCTTTGCATCTTCACCGAGGGCATTATGAATCAAAAACATCTTCTGGGCTGCAATCTCTTTTGATTTTACAAGTTCTGCTCCTCTTTCGGTGGGAAAGAAATTTGCGATGTAAATTTCATCAAAGACCTTCTTACCAATGCGATTGATTCTTCCTACCCTCTGTATCACCCGAACTGGATTCCAGGGTATGTCATAGTTTATAACTAATCCTGCACGGTTTAAATTAAATCCCTCGGATATTTTATCAGTGCAAAGCAATATATCATAATCGTCTCTTTGTTTTTCTTGTGGATATGAAGCATCAAAATTTTTATTTATTTCCTCTATCTTACGTTCTGATAGGTCGCCAGCAACAACCAATACCCGGCCATTAAAATCTTTTATTAAAGCCTCTTTGAGATATTTAATGGTATCAATATATTCAGAAAAAATAACAATCTTTCTCTTCGGGTCTTTCTGCCGCCATTCTTTTAGTTTGATTATGAGAAGCTCAAGCTTTGGGTCATTGTTGATTAAATCCAAATCAGACAATTTCTTCAAAATATCTTCAAACAAGCGGCAATCGGATTTAATGTCTTCAATAAATTGTTTTTTATAAATAAATTTATCTACATCATATATCTCATGATTTTTGGGATATACACCTTCGGTGATTTTCTGGGCATACTCCGCGAGTTCTTTTTCTATCTCATCAATCTCCAGTGTCCATATCTTTTCAAGTAAATCCCGATCGAGTATAAACTTACCGGTCTTTTCAATAAATTTTTGACAATGCTCGGTAACATTCTTAAAATTTTTAACACTCTGCATAAATGCACCAAACGAACTTTCAAATCTTTTGACCAATAATCTGCGCATAAAATCATATAGGTTTCTTTGCTGCTGGTATCTGCGGCTGTCCTCTTCAGAAAGTTCATTATCCCTCAAACTTTTCAAATCAATCTTGTATTCAAAGGGTCGATAAATGGCACCCATAAACCTGCCACCATCTTCAGGATAAGCAAAAAATTTTATGACTTCATCATAAAATTTTGACTGTTCTTCTGCTAATTCAAAAAACCATTCCTGTGGGTCAGCGACTCTAGTTAGATTTTTAATCTCATTTGTGTAGAAAGGATTTTTTTGTAAATCGAGCCGATTCCTTCTAATGGTCACTGGTTCAATTACATCCCTTATCTGTTTTGATAGATATTTTGCCCTGTTAGCCACTTTTATCAGATCGATTTGGTCCAAGTCAAAAAGTGCCTGAAAATAATTTTTAGCCCTTTCTGCTTTTTCTTTGCTGGTAGAATTATAATATTTCTTTATATATCCAAGTTTGTCAAAAATAGATTTAAAAACTCTGAACTTATCAGCTAAATTATTTTCTAAGGTTATGGTGGATTTTTTAGGCGCAATAAATAATTTTAACAAAGAGAGTATATCTCCAGGACGGTTATTAAAAGGAGTCGCGGTAAGCAATATTACTATTTTGTCCCGACAAATGTTTTTAAGTTGCTCATATGATTTCGTATCTTCGTTTCTAAATCTATGTGCCTCATCAACAACTATAATCTCAATATCTCTTAACTCTTTAAGAGATTTTACAAATTCTGCATCGTCAAGTTTACCAATAGATTCTGCCGTCCAGCCAAGTAAACCAAAAGATTCAAAATACCACCTCCAGCCAGATCTCACCACTCTTGCATCACCAAGAATTCCGGGTGGACATAAAACAAGTCCCCTATTCCCCAATATATTGCCTATTAAACAGGCAATTATTGTTTTGCCCAGACCCACTACATCAGCAATAATCACACCATTATTATTTTTTATTATTTCAAGGGCTTGATTTACTGCATCTATCTGATATCTATATGGGATATAACCGTTTTTTGCCATAATATTTGAAATGGCATTAATATTTTTATCTTTCGGCATAAAAGTTTCAAGGTAACTCTTGAGCACAAGGACATAGGCTTCAAACGGGGAGAGTTGTTTTATTAAAGTTTTGTTCTCAAGAAGATCAATGAGATTGGCTTTAATAACATCGTTTTCGGTTATGGGAACTGCTCTGTCCCAGAGTTCATCATAATATCGCTCTGCCTCTTCTACTCCATAATCACTTATCTCAACATTGAATTCCTGTTCCCTTGTAAGTCCAGCCGAGGTCAAATTGCTGCTACCGGTAATAAATAGAGTATTTCTTGCCACCTGGGAAGGGTCTCATTTGAAAATATAAAGTTTTGAATGATTTGGTTTAAATGTTTTCCTGATTATCAGTCGGTTCTGTTTTATAAGTTCAATAAAAAATTTTACTTGTTCATAAAAATCTTTATTGTCAAAATATTCTGAATTAATAGACTTCTTGATTGATTCAAAAAAATTGTATATTCTTTCTTCATCTGATATTGAGAGGTCTTTTTCAGCATATTCTATAAGACCATAGAGTTCTTTATTACATTTAAACCGACAAGAATTTTTAATTTTACATCTCTATTATTTTTAAGCCCCTCATATAATTCCTTCAAGCCTGAAAAATAAAAAAAACCAACAAGGAATTTAATCTCCTTGCTCTTTGAAATCAATTCAACGATTCTATCCTTCAGTCTTTTTATGGGACTATTTGTGATAAAATTATCCATTTTATTTATCTAAACATTATACAAAAAATTTTTATGATGTCAAGGAAAAATTATCTTGATGCAGGATACTTCCTTGATACAGGATACACGATGCAGGGTTCAATCTGTAGTGGTCAAGGTTGCTTGATATGGAAAAAATTAGTGTAGTGGTCCAATACGACCGACTCATTGAATGCGATTGACCGCATTGTGGATAATGAAACGCATTAAAATAGATGCGGCGACCAGCGGTCGCCCTCGCAATCCTTTATTCATCAAGGAACGGTTTCAGACGACTATTTTTTTAAAGGCATTACCAAATGCACCCCTTAAAATTGAGCCAGGATAGACCGGAAGGGTTAAATCCTCACAAGTTTGATAGTCTATCTCAAATCTTACAATTTCCATTTATGATGAACTGCAGATTTCCCATTTTCCAATCTCCAGCCAGGGGTTGGATTGGGCGAGGATTGGAGTCTCCCTTTTTGTTGCAGTTGCCCTTTTATTGGATGATTGTACTGCAGCAGAAATAAGCGCAATATCAATCTTTTCGTGTTTCGGAGACAGAACTTCAAGATTTTCATCAATGAAATGGGTATTGAGTTCACCATTTATAAATTGTGGTGTTTCTATGATTCTAATTAAAAAAGGAATATTGGTCTTTATACCAAGAATGATATAATCTTTTAATGCCTGTGCCATCCGTGCGCTAGCCTCTTTACGTGTCTCTGCCCAGACAATCAATTTGGACAAAATCGGATCATAATGGGGTGGCACATTCCATCCTGAATAAATACCTGAATCAACCCTTATCCCTGGTCCAAGTGGCTCTTTCACAAATAAAATCCTGCCTGGTGATGGAAAGAAATTATTCTCCGGGTCTTCAGCATATATCCTTGATTCAATTGCACTTCCACGCTGCTGGACATCCTCCTGTTTGATATCAAGCCTTTCACCAGCGGCAATCATAATCTGCCTTTTTACAATATCATATCCTGTGACCATCTCGGTTATGGGATGCTCAACCTGAACCCGTGCATTGACTTCAAGAAAATAGAAGTTTTTATCCTTATCAAGCAAGAATTCTACAGTCCCAGCATTCACATATCCTGCAGCAGTGATTATCTTCTTTGCAGTCTCGCCCATCCTTTCGCGCAAATCAGGGGTCAGTGCTGGTGAAGGAGTCTCTTCAATTATCTTCTGATGCCTGCGCTGTATTGAACATTCCCTTTCACAGAGATGGACAACATTTCCATATTTATCACGAAGAACCTGAAATTCAATATGGCGTGGTTTTTCCAGATACTTTTCTAAATATACTGATTCATCACCAAATGCACTCTTTGCCTCACGCCTGCTCGTTTCAATATTATTTTTTAGTTCTATTTCATTATTTGCAATATGCATCCCTTTTCCGCCGCCACCCAATGCGGCTTTGACAATCACAGGATAGCCAACATCATTTGCCATCTTCAAAAAATCTGTTATCTCACCACTGCATATCTCCATTCCAGGGATGACCGGAGCATCGATTTTTTTCGCAGTTATCCTTGATGCCACTTTATCACCAACGAGTGCCAATGCCTTTGAATCAGGACCAATAAAGATTATACCATTATCCTCACAGGCTTTTGCAAAATCTGGATTCTCTGCGAGGAATCCATAGCCAGGATGTATTGCATCTGCATGAGTCTTTTTTGCAACCTCTATGATTTTTTTGATATTCAAATAGCTTGATAATGGTGGTGGCTCACCGATTAAAACCGCCTCATCACAGTATTTCAAATGCAGGGATTCTTTATCAATTGTAGAATAGATACCAATAACCTTTATGCCCAGTTCATAACATGCCTTTGCAACCCTTATTGCGATCTCACCACGATTGGCAATTAAAATCTTCTTAAACATTATCCTCCTTAATCTTTTCTTGAATTTTTTTTAGTAATTGAGAAACTTCTAATTTCTCTGCCCATTCCTGAAGATAATCCCAGTCCAATTTATCCATCTGAACACGAACTATCGCCAGTGCATCATTAAATTGTCTCTCTGCTTCACCCATCTTTGCCCATTCAAGTTTTGTTAAAATAGTATCTTCAGGAGACGAGAACCAGATTTTTTTATTCATAAACTCTATCTCTTTTCGCCGGGCAAATTCCACCTCACTAAAAGTTCTTTTTCTTATCGGCACAATATCTATCTTAAATCCGGTTTTATAATGTATTACATTGAAAATTCGCCGATTCTCAATAAATTCCTTTGGTGACTCCACATCTGCATAAAATTCATCTTTAACCTCATCAATAAATTTTTTTAACCCGTCCAAATCGGTTTTTATAACAATATCTGTATCAAAGGTTGTGCTGGGTATCCCATATAGATTACTGGCAAGAGAACCTGCAATCATATACTCTATACCGCACTTTTCATAAACTTCTATAACTTCAAAAAGGACACCGGTCAGATTCACTTGCCTAAATAAGTTTTTTTATATAACTCTTCAGAAAGGATTATTCTTTTCAGTGCACTGTCAATCTCGGCATCTGAATATTCAGGATGGCGCATTTTTATGCCTGCCCTTAATAATTCTAAGGCAGTGTTTGATAACTCCAATCCCAGGATGAGTCTTTGTTCTGGTTTCATATTTCTAAATATCTCTACCTGTACCTTTTGCGCTTTTTCTGTCGTATCGGTCATACTATTTTCCCGTCCACTCTGGTTTTCTTTTTTCTAAGAATGCTGACATACCTTCCTGCGCCTCATCAGAGATTCTCATCCAGGCAATCACTTCAGCAGTATATCTTTTGAACTCTTCAACTGTCATTGAAGGAACATTACGCAACAATTCTTTGCATTGTTTAATTGCCTCTGGACCGCTTGAGAGCAATTGATTGACAAGTCCATCTACTGCACAGTCCAGTGCATCAGGCGGCACAATGATATTCACAAGCCCGGCATTAAAAGCCTTTTCTGCAGACATCCTCTCGCCAGTAAGAAAGAATTCACGACACCTTCCTTCACCACACTTCTTCACCACATAGGGTGAGATACAGGCAGGGATTAATCCTAATTTGACCTCACTGAAACTGAATCTCGCATCCATTGAGGCTATCGCAATATCACAGACTGCAACAAGTCCGGTTCCACCGCCGATTGCATAGCCCTGAACTTTCGCAATGGTTGGTTTTGAACAGATGTATATCTTGTATAACATATCTGCAAGAGCCAAGGATTCTTTTAAATTCTCTTCATAAGAATAGTCCTTTACCCGTCGCATCCAGTTTAAATCCGCACCTGCACAGAAGGATTTTCCCTCACCTGAAAGAATAACCACACGCAGTGAATTATCTTTTTCAATTTCATCAAAGATAATGCTCAATTCTTCAATCATCTTGTCATTGAATGCATTGTGAACTTCAGGCCGATTCAGAATAACATTGCCGACATTTTTTTGTTTTCTGTATAAGATGGTCTCAAATTTATATTCAGCCATAGTTTACATTATAACCAGATTTGGGAAAAATTCAAGGAGGATTTTAAAAAACTGAAGTTTTTACTACAGATTTTTTATGAAACCCACTATTTCAATACCTTGTGGATAATTTTCAATTCCTTTACTATCTCTATCTTCTGCGGGCACTTTTCTTCACACTGTCCACACTCAGTGCATTTATCTGCCTGATTTTCAATAAATTTATTGTAAAACATCCTTGATTCTTCAGTTGCATCGTATATATAAAAATCATTGAGCAATTCAAATATAAAAGAAATAGGAATCCCCTGGGGACAGGGCATACAATAACCACAATCAGTGCAATTTATTTTTATTCGTGATTTGTATACCGTTCGTGCCTGTTCATATAATTTTAGTTCCCGGTTATCAAGGGTATTGATATGATTCTGTGAGGCAAACTCTATATTCTGTTTTACCTGCTCCATAGAACTCATTCCACTCAAGACACAGGTTATTTCAGGTCTATTATAAAGAAACCTGAGGGCAAATTCAACAGGAGATTGCTGGAATCTACTCTGGGCAATGATATTCAAGACCTCTTGAGGGACCCGTTTGACAAGTTTACCACCACGTAATGACTCCATAATAATTACAGTCAGACCCTTTTTATGGGCATATTCAAGACCTTCAATTCCAGCCTGGAGATGGATATCCACATAATTTAAATGAATCAGACAAAATTTCCAAGGATAGTAATCTACTATCTCTTTGAATAATTCAATGTCATCGTGGAATGAAAAACCACAAAAACGAATCCTGCCCGAACTTTTTGCATCATCTAAGAATTTTAAAATTTCACACTCCTGGATTGTCTTCCACGCCTTTTTATCTATTCCGTGGAGCAGATACATATCAATATAGTCAGTCTGCAACCTCTGTAATTGTTCATTAAAATATTTTGTGGTATCCGATTTCTCTTTTATCAGATAAACCGGCAATTTTGTTGCGAGAAAGACTTTTTTGCGTAAACCATCTTTAAGGACATTACCGAGAAATACCTCACTCATTCCTGAATGATAACCATAGGCAGTATCAAGATAATTCAGACTATTATCAATCGCATAATAAAGCATCTTTTTTGCTACAGGTTCATCTATTGATTTTGGGTCATTATCATCTTTAAGCGGAAATCGCATACAGCCAAATCCGAGTTGTGACACCCTGATATCGGTCTTTCCAAAAGGACGATAAAACATTTGCTTAAACTAACTTTATTGATTCAAGAGTATAATCCAGGCATTGAGGATGCTTGCAAAGCTCACCCAGAGGATATAAGGAATCATAAGATAACCAGCAACAGGTGCGATTTTTATAAATCTTATTATTGTAATCAATATCATTACCCAGAGAATGAGGATATTTACAAAACCGAGTTTTGGTGAGCGGAGCGCAAAAAAAGAGAAAGACCAGAGGATATTGAGAGCAAGCTGAATTATAAAGATTATTATTGCAACCTTTACCCCGGGATAATCAATCCCCTTTTGCCAGACAAGATAGAACGAAATGCCCATCAATATGAATAATGCGGTCCAGACCGGAGCAAAAATCCAGTTTGGTGGTGTTATCGGTGGACGGTTTATCTCAAGATACCAGGTTTTTACTGATTGGCTCGTGGCAAAAGAGCCGATAAAGCCTGCACCGAGCGTGATTACCAGAGAGATTATAAGTTTTATTATGTTCATATATTACCTCCTCATTATTTTTTTACAATTACTGATGCCTCAGGATTGAACGGATTTGTTCGTAATACAAGAGAAAAAAGATAAGGATACTCTCTTCTCAAATGCTCAACATATCTGAGCCACTCATCAAACAGGATTTTATATATCCTTATTATGTCGTTTGAAAGATGCTCATAATCAGAATCTGGAAGATTGGTTAAATCCTCTCGATATAAAAGTTCTTCGGTCAGATGGAATACTGCTTATAAGAGATTTGTAAATGTCTCGTGTTCAAGAATATTCGGATTTTCAAGCAATCTGAGCAAAAATTCCCTTTTTGATTTTAGAAAATTTTTAAGATTAACCAGGTCAATCTTTTTTGAATCAATAAGAAATTTGTGGCTCAGAATCGTATTTCTGAAATTATTAAGTCTCTTTTTGTCCCATTGCTCATCAAGGGATATAAATTTTATTATCTCTTCACTATTGTTATCATATTGATTATACATTTTTAACAACTCATAACCGAGTTCACTAAAGAAAGGACCAATGACCATATTGAGTTTTTTGAGCAAACTCTGTTTTTCACGAAGATAAAGAAATCTTTCAAGGACAAGTGTAACAAGGAGCACCTGCACAAAAACAAAGGCAATGCCACCAAGAAGATATATAAATATATGGTGGGGATCGCGGAAGATTAAGTAATGGATAAGATAAAAAATGACACTCAAACAGATAAGCCCGAGCCCCAGCAAAATCTGCCAATCCAGGAATCTTTTATTCATAAGTAATTATACTTAAAAATGAACTTTAATCAATATTCACTCTCTATTTCTGGAGTAGCGGACTTCAGTCCGCGTCCAGATTGTCTGAAGTAGCAGACCTCGGCCTGCGCCATAGCGCGAAACAAGTTTCGCTACTCCAGAATTTCTTTTTCCCATGCTATTTTACACCCTGCCCTTTTTTGCAATTATAATCATTCGCCGTGAATCATTGGTGAATAGTTTGGAGTCAAAATCGCTGAAAATCTTGTAGAACTTCAATCCTGCACTTACTGATAAAAATATTTTTTCCAAGGATTTTCATTGATTTCTTTAATCCTAATTCCCGAATAAAGAATTGCACCTCTTTTTCAGTCCGTTCTTCAGTTAGTCCATCCCCATAGAAATATAGCAAAGATTCAATGATGTCAAGCAAGCTTGACCACTACAAAAAACATTAGCAGGATCGCCCCGACAAGAAAATCGTGGCTTGCAGGAAATGCAGTAACACCTGGGGAGAAAGGTAAATAAGGTTGAGCAGGGGTAAAATAAAAACTGTAATAAGTCAGTTTTCCAATAGCGTCATTTTAATCTATAACCGATACCAACCGCAAGATTTAATGGATTATTAAAATAGGGAATCTGATGGCCAAGGTATATAACAAAACCCGAGCCCTCTGCAGGACCGATGTTTATATAGAAATCATAAGGGTAATAAAACGATAGATGGGTCCCAAAAGATACTATTGTATTCTTTGCCCCCTTGGCACCATACATAATGTTTAATTTGACGATTTCAGGAAATGCTGGACCGATGGAAACTGAAAATATATCACGCGATGTATTTCGGGTTAATTCAAATTTAGATGCAAGCCACATTGAAAGAAAGGATATTGTTTGGTATTCAAAACCATCGTAGTATCCATTCATTCTATAAAACAATATAGAAGAAACCAACCCTATGTTATCTGTAAAACCATAATTAAATCCAGCCCCAAGAGATATACCATAAGTACTTTCAAATGAATATCCATGAAATATAGCAGGTTTACTATGATCAAAACACCTGTAGCCGCCAGCAAAACCAACCCAGCTCTGATTGCCCTTGTGAACTGCAGACGATTCAAAGGTAGGTGAAATACAGGTTGTATTTATGAGTATTAAATAACCAAGCAGCGAAATGCATTTAATTGTATTGTTTTTCATATGCTCATAAGAAGATAGGTTATGCCGATGATAATAAATACAGCACCGGCGATGTATGAAATCAGACGACGAGGGACTTTTTCCATAATAAATTTTCCAAGATAGACTGCCATCAAAGATAAAATCCCAAGCGCAAGGACAACACCTGTAAGAACGAGCAATGGCTGATACCTTGTTGCAAATAATCCAGCGGCAATCTGGGTCTTATCACCAAATTCTGAAACAAAAATCACACCAAACCCAGTCAAAAATGGATTTTTCAAGTCGCATTCTGCCCTTTCGTCCTCCCTTCGCAAGAGTGTTACGATACTAAAGATAATGAATATAATTCCACCCGCAATCTTAATATATTTCTCAGGAATAATATTTGTAGCATAATTTCCTAAAATGACTGCGATGCCATCGGTTATGAAAAATGCCAGTAATACACCAGCAAGCAATAAGAAATGTTTTCTCGTCTGGGTTGATAAACACAAGACAGCAATCTGGGTCTTATCCCCGAGTTCAGCAAGCCCAATTGTAACAAATGGAATAAGAAAATCCTCAAGCATTAAAGTGCTTCAGGATTTACAAACATATCTATCCAGGGCAGTTGAGTTGCAAAAAGACCGGATAGATAAGAACTCAAAAGAGCCCAGAATAATTCAATAGTTAAAGAGCCTGTTTTACCAAATAGTGCGGGCACCAGATACCAGATGAGAAAGATATACCAGGGTAAAATAATTGTAGACAAAAATCTACTATACCAGAAACTACTATTCTTTTCTATTCTCTTTTTAATCAGAAGATATTCAATTAGGCTGGCAAACAGATACGACCAGAATGCCATTTTCAGATGTTGAAAGATAGATTCGTCAATTCCACAGAAAGGCGTGAGAAAAGACCAATTTGTCAAATCATAACCGAAGTGTAATATAGAAAAGAGAACAAGGAATATTACAGGTTTGACAAAAATATTCATCTTTTATTTTGCAAGGTCTAACTTCTGCCAGGTCAAATTAGATCCAACATTGGGATTGTAATTTGGGTCGTCAGTAAGGATATATTCACCTAAATTGTTTGAATAGACATTTTTGTATCCTGTTGGCAGTTCTACCCGCTTTTCTGCAAATGGGTCATAATATTGGTCCACTCCTCTCATATAATCACTGAAGTTCTGGGCAATCTTGTCATTGATTTCCTGGCGATATTCCCATGACCTTTGCTGGTCCTCACGCATCTCACTGCTTGCCTGGGCGATTATCTGGCTCATACGTCCTACCGCTTGAATGTTTTGAATCGCCATTTGCGCAAGTTGTTCCTTTACATTCGCAACCTTTGCATACCACTGTGGATTTACCTTGAAAGAATATAACATAGTTTGAAATAATTTTGTCTGGGCGTCGAGTTTCCCTTTTTCTGCTTTGAACGAAAAAATCAAATCAATATACCAGTAGTTTATGTAATAACCAGGAGAATAATAACTGCCCGGAAGATTTATAATAAACTGGCTGACTGCAGCATAGAATTCTTCCTCCATTTCCTTGCCATTTTCATTATATTCAATCCGCATTTTACCTGCCTCAGCAAGTGCATTAACACCCTGTGTCGGTGGTCCTTTTGCTAATTTAACAAGTTCCAGAACTTCTTTTTCTTCTACGATTTTCAAATCACTAACCTCACCCCTGAATTTAGGAATAATAACCCGGGTGAAGGCAGTGTGAAGATCGATGGGCTGGGCAACGGGTGTTCCGAATCGTAAAGAACCAGGTGGATTTGTATATAGAAACATTTGATTATCAGTCCAGAAATAATCCTGTGTAGGAAAGAGATTGAATTCACTTAAACTTTTTGTATTATAAAAGCGAAATCTAACTCGCGCAGGGAGGGCTGGAACTGCTTCCCATTTAATTGCTCCCTCTGCTTTCCAATCACCAGGCATTAACAGTCTGAAAACCTCAATCCCAACCATCGGGTCAATATAAGAATAGGTATAAAATTTTTGCAATTTCGCCTGGCTTTTTATTTTATCAGACTTCGTATCATCACTACCAGTGCATAACAAAAAAACAAATACGAGTGAGAGAAAAATCACTTTTGCTATATTTTGTTGAGCAACCATAATAACCTCCTTTACCCTCACCTTATCCTCCAATCAGTGTGACGGACTCTCCCTTCAAATAAGGGGAAAAAGTTAGGGTCTCCTTTAACATTTCTTATATTATACTAAATTTTAAGAAAAAATCAATACTTAATTAAAACTTGTAGAAAACTGATACTAAACCATAGTGTATCCAGGCAAAGTTATAAACCGATGTCACATCTGCCCCACCTTCAACGGTTCGGTATCCAAAGGATAATCCCCATAATCTACTCGGGTAATACCTTAGTTTCAAAGCACCATCAAATGCCCTGCCTGGTCCACCAGCAAGCCCCTCAAGATCAAAGATAAATCCCAATTTATCGTTAATTCTTTGTTCTGCTCCAATATGTAGCAAAGGCACAAAGCCGAGGTTTGTTTCCTCTGCCCCTCTCCCCTGCTGTTCAAGCCTTATCTTTGCATTCGGTATCAGGTATTCCAGCCTTTGTATAAAATAGGGGTGCAAGCAGGATATGAACCTTATGCCGGTTCGTAATATTCCAGTTAAGATAAAGACGAGCCCAGGGCAATGGACCAGTCCCGACAAGGTCAACGAGTGAAAACCTTGTGCCTTCAGAGGTATTAGGAATTTGCACAACATTTTTGCTCTGCCATACAAGACCACCTTCCAGTTCAGCAGAAAACCTGCTATACGCAGAATCAGCCAATAATGGCTGAGCGATAAAAAACAAACAAAGGAATGATTTAATGAATTTCATTTTTTCCTCCTTTTTTTCCTTTCTATTTTTTTTGCCGCCTTGAGCCTTTTTTAGCCCTTATATCTTTTTCAATCTAATATTTTGTTCTAACTTTTATGATCAACTGCTTTTTCTCTGTATCAAGTATCGCCAGAATGAAATCAATCAGGTCCTTTTCCAGCGAGAGTTTAATCTCCTTTTTTTTATGCATTATATCATCACCTGCGGTCCTACATTGAAATAATCCTTTAGTCTCTGGTAATTCAACAGACTTCAATGCACTCTCAAATAACTGTCCCAATGTCGGATTGTAAATCGAACCTTCTTCAGGTAGTGCCTTACCCGATTCTTTATATGACCTGATAATTCCCTCTTTAGTTGACTTTATTCCAAGCATCTTCATCAAGAAATCTTCAGGAATCGGTAACTCAAGCCAATTTACACCTTTTTTTGCATCATCAAAATATTTTTGAAAACTTCGCTCATCAAATTGGAATGCAATATCAATCCTCAACCCCTCACGGCCGAAAAATCCAGGTTTTTCCGGATAGACATTATAATAAATTGTCTTAGCAGAAGGGGGTATTAAAAATTCCCGACGGAGTATTGCTTCATCAGACTCATTGATACAACTTGCGATTAAGAGACATAAAAGAGAAATTTTAGCTATCTTTTTCATCGTTTTTAATTATTATCTTTAAGCCCAATAAATTGGGCAACCACAGTGTCATAGATTTTGTTTTTCTCTATTTTCAAGATAAACCATCCTTGCTGGATAAGGAAACTTTATGTTCTCCTGTTTGAATCTTTTGTGCAATCTCTTTATAAATTCGTGTTTAATCAAGAATTGACTGGCAAATTCTTCGGCTCTCAAAAATACAGAAAGATTAATACTGAATTCACCAAATTTGTTATACCTGACAAATGGCTCAAAATCTTTAGCACCACCCGGAACTTCATTTAATACTTCTCTTGCGACATCAAGCACAATCTTTTCAATTTTTTCTAAATCACTCTCATAACTAACTCCAATCTGAACCAGAACTGTTAACCCCTTTTCCGGTAGATAGTAGTTTTTAACAATCGTTTGTGCGAGTTTGGCATTGGGTATGATAATCAAATTATTTGAAAACTCTTTTATCGTTGTATTTCGCCAAGTAATATCAACCACATAGCCGTCCTCACCCGTGCTTAATTTCACATAATCACCAGGTTTTAATTGCCGTGAAACAATAATCTGTAATCCGGCAAAAAGATTTGAAAGTGTATCCTGCAGTGCCAGGGCAACTGCCAGGCCACCAATGCCCAATCCGGCAAGAATCGGCGCGATAGAAATACCAAGGGAATGGAGGATTATCAAGATACCGATTATCAGGACAAAGACACGGGTTATATTTACAAGGATTGTGGTCTTTGGAATTGCTTCTTTTATCTTCTCGGTCCATAAATCTACAAAACCCACAGCAATTCTGGATAATACTATGGTGACAGATAAAATTGTCGCAACCAGCAGAATTTTGTTGATGATCGATAATGCCTGGACATCAGTGATTAGCTGTGGTAATGCAAAATACAAACCAATAATTATAAACCAGAATAAGACCCAGCCCTGCAAGGACTGGATGATTATCTCATCGCCACGCCATTTTGTCTTTTTCGTAAGCCTTTTCAACCAGTTGAATAAAATCACCTGGCAGATGACGCCTAAAATTATTGAACCAAGAAAGACACCTATTGGTAAAATATATTTCATTATTAATAATTTCATAATAATCTCACTATTTGTCTAATTCCAAAATCTTAATAAAAAGTATTATATTGCAATTATTCAATATGTCAATATCAGATTTTTCTCGGGAATATACTTAAAGGTGTAGAAATTGTTCTTGCTATGAGCGGACCGGCACTCAAATATTTACATTCCCTCTATCGAAGAAATATTAGTGATACTCCACTCACTGCAATAAAGGTGCCAATGAGTGTAATATATGTAATCCGCTCCTTAAATATCCAATGCGAAAGAGGAATCAAAATCACTGGTGGTAGTGCCATCAATGTAGATGCTATTCCGATATAAGTATGTTGTACAGCAATCAATGAAAGCCAAACACCAATGAATGGACCGAATATAGCACCTCCCAGCATTGCCATGTCGGCTTTTTTATTGGACAACAACGAAATAGTTTTGAAGGCTTGTTTCTGGAATAATGCAATAACCCATATAAAAAATGCACCCGACATAATTCTAATAAGATTGCCTGATAATGCAGGGAAATCGTTATATAAAAGCCCTTTCTTAGAAGCAAAATATCCTATTGCCTGGCACAGTGCAGCGCCAAAACCACAAAAAATACCTGCAAAAAAATCTTTGTTTTTATTTTCTGTTTCTTTTTTATTATAAATTACCATTGAAATACCTGTAATAGTGATCAAAATTCCAAGAAATTCCCTTAAATTCAATGACTCGCCAAGGAAAACCCAGGCAAGTATTGTTCCAAAAATGGGAGAAAGAGACATTAACAACATTGTCAAGCGCGGTCCGATTAACACATATCCGCGAAATAAAAATGTATCACCGATTGTAAAACCAATTAATCCAGATATCCCAAACCAAAACCAATGATGAACACAGGCATTCACCGGGATAATACTTCCAAATAATAATAAGTGGGTAAACATCAAAAATAACATCCCCAATACTAACCTGATGCGGTTTACTTCGTTTGAGCCGATTAAACGAGATGCGATTGTAAAAAATACTGAACCAAACGCCCAGCAAAAAGATGTCCCGAGTGCCGCAATTTCACCAAAGTATTTATTCATTATTAGATAGTAAAAATGCCAGGGCGCAGAATCGAACTGCGGACACCCGGATTTTCAGTCCGGTGCTCTACCAACTGAGCTACCCTGGCTAATGTGAATGATTATATAAAATTTTAGACAAAAGTCAATAGTCTCATCTTTCCTCTCTAATTGTTCCAACAATTTCTTCAATAAGGTCGTGAATAGTTATTATACCAATGGATTTCTGTTTGTCATTATTGACAACTGCGATATGTTCACCCCTTTCTTTCATTTTTAAAAATGCCTGCATACATTTTTCATTTTCGTTTATGAAAAAGGGTGATTTAATCTGCACAGAACCACTAAAAAAGTAATCCTTTGTATTTATTATGCCCACAACTTCATTCTTTTCTTCATCCAGTATAGGAACATATCTGAATATCCTTTCAGATTCAAGACACAATTTTTTGAAATCTTCAGTCTTTCTACATACCAATGCCATATTTAGTGGCACCATAATTTCAGAGACATTTCTTTTTGAAAAATCGAATAATCTTGCTGCAAGCAAGCTTGTATCTTTCTCATATTCGCTTATAGCGAAAACAATATCCTGATGGCGAATTATGTCAGTGCTTGAGTAATTTTTAAACAAACTGGCGAGGCTCTGGCTTATTCCAGCGAAAATTGCCACAATAGGTGTGAGAAGAGTTTTGAAGAAAAGAACTATGCGCATGTTTACCGCAAGAGTTCTTTCTGGATGTAAAAGGGCGATTGATTTGGGTATTAATTGACCAAATATCAAAGAGAAAAATGATAAAAAGATTGTTGAAAGAAAGACCCAGTTTTCACCATGATTCCTAATAAAATATATCGCGGTTAGATTTGAAGCGATCACAATTAAAAAATCCTCACAAATCAGAATTGTAGAAAAGAACTCTGCAGATTTCTGCATAAAATTATTTGTTATCACAGCCCAGGTTTTTTTCTCTTCGGCAGCATAGAGCACCTTTGTTTTATCAACACACAGAAAAGCGGTTTCTGATGAAGTGAAGATACCTATTGATAATACCAATAACAGGGCACTAAGGATCAGTAGCATATCAGACTCCGGGTATTTCACCAAAAAGATATTTGAAAACATCATTCAGTGTGACAATACCTAAAAACTTTCCTCCCTCATCACATACCACAGCAAAATGCACACCCTTTTTTCTAAATTCAACAAGTAAATCGTCGAGCGGTTTTGTTTTTTGAACAAAGAAAGGTTTACGCATAAAGTCTGAGACACTGGTATTCCCTGAAACTTTTCTCAAAACAAGTTCTTTTGCATATAAAACTCCAATGACCTTATTCTCATTGTCATATACACAAATCCGCAAGTGTCCTGTCTTTTTCATTAACTCAATCGCTTCATTCACTGTTTGACTCATATTAAGGCCAACCACACTACTTGATGGAACCATAATTTCTTCCACAAGGGCTTTGCCGAATTTCAGTATTCTATATCCTAATTGCTCTTCTGTTTCATTAAGAATTTTTAATTTCTTTGCCTCAACCAGCATTTTTCTAATATCGTCTTCTGAAACATTAAGAACCCTTTTTTTACCGGGCAGTATTAAATGTATTATCTCACCAGTTATTTTTGTAAATGGCAATGTAATATTATTAAGAATCTCAATAATAAAACTGAACTGCAAGCCAAAAAATTCTGCATTGTTAAGAAAAATAATTTTGGGTGTGATTTCGCCAAAGACCAAAAGGATAAATGTCATTATGAATATCTCAAAAACATAGAAAAAAACAGGACTCAATTGATAATGCAGTAGTATTTGACTGATGATGATGGCGGCGACCGAAGAAGCACCAATGTTAACCAAATCGTTTAATAATAATAATGTGGAAAGGGTTTTACCTGATGCCTCTTTTATCCGGGACAGGCTACCGGCTCCTTTTATATTATCAAACAATAAACCCTTAACCCGGAATTTACTGATAGAAAATACCGCTGCCTCCATACCGGAAAAAAATGCACTGCAAATAATTAAAACCGCCATTAAAAACCAGTATAGAAACATAAATTTTTTACTTAATCAGACAAAAATTTTTTAATATACTTACGGCATTTTGCATCCATAAAACTTTCTGTCTTTTTCGTTTTGTGGTCGTAGCCGAGGATATGCAAAAGACCGTGCACCATATAATAATACAAATCTTCAGGAATATCCACCTCATCATTCGATATATAAATCTCACCCGTATCACCAAGATTGAATGATATTACATTTGTTGTTTTATTGTGCTTAAAGAATTTTTTGTTCAATTCTTTAAGATAAGATGCATTAGCAATGATGATATTGACCAAAGTTAAACTATAAACCCTTTCTTTTTTTAAAACATCCATTACGATTTTTTTTAACTTCGATTCATCACAAAATTTATTTTCTGCTAAATTATATATTTTTATCCTGGTCTTCCCTGGCTCCATTTTCATAATCAATCCTTGGATGGAATATTCCAAGTAGTATAGGTAAGAATGCTGTCTTTATATGTTCAAGATCAACCCTGCTTATCGGGCAATCATCAAGTTGTCCCTCATTAAATTTTTTGTCAAAATTATCCTTCAAAATCTTCTGCAATTTAGAAACAGTAATATTCTTTTCCGCACGTGCTGTTGCCTCTACTGAATCAGCAAGCATTACGAGCGCTGCCTCTTTGGTCTTTGGTTTTGGTCCAGGATAATTAAAGACATCTTCGCTCACCTTTTCGGTAGAATGGAGGGCTTTCCGATAGAAACTTTCTATACGGGATGTTCCGTGATGTTCTTCAATAATTGATAAGATTTTTTTAGGCAATTTCATTGCCTTACCCATCTCAAAACCCTCTTTTACATGGGAGATTATCACAAGGGCACTCATCTGTGGTTTCAAATTGTCATGCGGATTCTTCTGGCCAATTTGATTCTCAATAAAATATTCGGGTTTTTTCAATTTACCAATGTCATGATAATATGCACCAACCCGTGCCAGAACCGGGTCCGCACCGATTGCACTGGCACCTGCTTCAGCAAGATTACCAACAACGACTGAATGATGATAGGTTCCAGGTGCACGCATCGACATCTCTTTGAATATTGGAAGGTTTAAATTACCCAGTTCAATCAAAGTAAAATCAGTTGTAAAATCAAAGATATGTTCAAAAAGAGGCAAAAATATTACGAGTGCAACGATACTTATAAATGCATTCAGAATTCCCATACCTAAATTGACGATATTTATTCCGGTTTTTGTAAGATAATTATCAACAAAAAATATCAAAATAACATTGGCAAGGCTAAGATACAGAACAGGTCGATACAATAAATATCTACTTTTTAATGACTGCACAATTAAATTTGCCACAATACCACTAATCAACAAATAAACAAATATAGAAAATGCGTTATATATAATCCCGAAAATAGAACTTAAAATAATCGCAGTAAGAAATCCTGTGTAAAAATTGAAATAGACCGAAAACAAAAATACAAAAAAGGCAATGGGTAATAAATAAAAAACCCGTGTTTCATAAGTGATTTTACCTAAGGCGACATATGTTATTAATAATAAGAGAACAAAATACAGATTTTTTTCCTTGGATAATTCTAAATTTTCCTGTCGATTGTAATACAAAAAAAATAAAAAAAGACTGATAAAGAACAAATTGCGGAAAAAGAGCGTTTTAAGAATTGTATGCACACCAGAAGCAGTATAAGTCTTTTCCAGTGCCATAAGTTTTTCTATTGCATTATAATCAACCTTCTTATGCTTTTCTACAATCAATTCGCCTTTCAACACCTCGCCCTTGGTTTTTTTCACATTTGCATATACTTCGTCAATTCTTTTTTCAGTCTCCTGCTGATTAAAAATTACATTCGGCTTAATAAAAAATTTAACCAGCTGTCGGTATTCATTCGGAACCTTTATACAGAGTATGCTCTCTGCTTCTGCAATTGAATAGATTTCATCAACTGAGATTAAAGTCTCTTTATCACCCATTATTACAATCAGAATTCTATAAGGAAGTGACTTACTCTGGATAATTCCCTTAGAAAGATAAAAACCCAATTCCTTCAATAATTTTCGGAGTGTATATTTATAGTCACTTTTTATTAAATACTGCACCAAATCTTTCGGTAACCCGGACTCCTTTTGAACTAAATAAACAATTGTATAACGGTTGTATCTATTTTTGAGTGTATCTATCATTCTTTCCAGACTACTGACTGTCGTCTCTAAATGTTTATAAATGCCATAATCATAATCATATACCGGTGGAAGGCGCTGAACGATTGCATTTCTTTCTTCAAGTAATTCAGCATCAGTCTTGGGTATGGAAAAATCATAAGGTGCAATTATATCTTCCGTAGCGATCTCCCCTTCCTTAAAATTGAACCGTCTTCCACCTAAGGGTGGCAAAAAGATTATGTTTAAATACAGAAGTGCTGCGATAAGTAGAAGATATTTATAAGGAATTTTTGTTTTCATAGGCGCGGATTATTTCCTGAACGAGTCTATGTCTTACAACATCCTTTTCATCAAGATATACAAATTGAATGCCTTTAATACCGAACAAAAGTTTTTGTATTTCAACAAGCCCGGAGAGAACATTGGGAGGAAGGTCAATCTGGGTTATATCTCCTGTCACCACCACCTTTGACCTCCATCCCATTCTGGTTAAAAACATCTTCATCTGCATTCCTGTAGTATTCTGGGCTTCATCAAGGATAATAAAGGAATCATTAAGCGTCCTTCCTCTCATATATGCAAGTGGCGCCACTTCAATAACCTTCATATCAAGATATTTTCTTATACGGTCATAAGGGAGAAAGTCATTCAGCGCATCAAAGAGTGGTCGTAAATAGGGATCAACCTTCTCCTCAATAGCACCAGGGAGAAAACCGAGTGATTCTCCTGCTTCAACTGCAGGACGCGTCAGAACTATTCTCTCAACCTTTTTTTCTAATAGATAAGAAACAGCCTTTGCAACACCGAGGTATGTCTTGCCTGTCCCTGCAGGACCAATACTCACAACAATATCGTATTCATCTATTGCCTTTAAATACGCCTCCTGTCCAGGACTCCTTGCGCGCACAGTCCGTTTTGGTGTTATGATTGAATAAGACCCTTCTTCCTCAGTTGCTTGAAGATATTTATCCATAGTAAAAGGCTTGGGATATGACTTGAGTGCGTCCTGTATAAATGTTCTTGCTTTTTTAACCTTCTCGTTTGGACCTTTCAAATATATCGTCTCATTGCGGAATACTACAATAATACCGAACTCTGCCTGCACATACTTTAATAGCTCATCCTGCATACCTATAAAATATGCAGGGTCATAACCACTTAGTGAAATTGCTGCTTTCAAAGGGATTATTTTTTCAAATCAGGAGGAGGGGCATGCCCTCCTCCTATCCACTATTACTCATGCGGGATGGTAATAACCTGCTTCGGGTATATCAAATCAGGGTCTTTAATCTTATCTTTATTTGCCTCATATATTTCGGGCCATTTCTTGGCATCCGAATATATTGAGAGGTATGAGGCAATCATCCACAGACAATCACCTGGAAGCACGGTGTATGAATCAATGGTGGGGATTAATAAAACCCAGTTAGGATAAATTAGATTTGGGTTTTTGATTTTATCTTTATTGGCTTCGTAAATCATAGGCCATTTTTTACCATCAGCATAGACATTTCGCATACTCGCAATTTTTGAAAGCCAATCACCCTCAACAACTTTATACCTACCATACTGGCACTTTTTCCAGGTCTCTTTCAGCTCGGCAAGTTTATTTTTGAGTTCATCACGCCTTGATTCAAGCCCGGCAATCTCGGATTTTAAATTTGCTATCTCTGATTCAAGGGATGAAATCTTAGCCTCTGTCTGTTGTAATTGTTCTTTTACGCGTGCCAACTCTGCCTGTGCCTGTTCTTCAGTCAATTTTTCCTGGGCAAAACCAATAACCCCGGTGATCAACAAAAGGATAGATATAATGACAGTGATTCTCTTCATTTTACCTCCTATTTCTTTTTGCAGCGGGTATCAATCTTTGTCTGAAGGGCGTCAACCTCTGACTGTAAATTCGCAATCTCCTGTTCTAATGCCGCCTTCTGTGAGAGTAATTGAGCCTTCTCAGCCTCAAGTTCACCAACTCTTGCCTCAGCCGATTGGAGCGCTGTGCGTGCCTCGTTCAAGGCATCCATTGTCTCCTTCTTTGCCCATTTTGGACCACAACCGACAAGGAATAGGGCAATAAGAAGGAAACCCAATAGTTTTTTCATAAAACCTCCTTCTTGCATTAGCATATTTAATGATATATAAATTTAATAAAAAGTCAAGCCCCTATTTAATTTTAATTCTTGTTGACTAAGGAAGTGTTTCTGGATATAATATAACCGAGGTTGCTATGGAAAATATCAAAAAAACTCTTGATACCCAAGGACTTTCCTGTCCTATGCCTATCGTAAAATTGTCCCAGGCAATGAAGGATATGAAGATGGGTGAGGTCATTGAGGTCCTTGCTTCAGACCCATCTTTTATCCCGGATGTTGAAGCTTGGTGTCGCAAAACCGAACACAAACTTATTAAAATTGATGAATCTGGTGGAATCATAAAGGCTTACATAGAAAAAGTAAAATAAGGAGCGATATGAGCGAAAAAGAAAGGGTTTCAGTAGTGGTTTTCAGTGGGGACCTGGATAAATGCCTTGCTGCATTTATCATTGGCACAGGTGCTGCTGCTTCAGGAATGGAAGTAGATATGTTCTTCACCTTCTGGGGATTGAGTGTATTAAGAAAAAAAGGAGTACAGACAGTAGGAAAATCATTTATGGATAAGATGTTTGGAATGATGCTTCCAAAAGGACCTGAAGGACTTGCCCTGTCCAAAATGCATATGATGGGAATTGGCACAAAGATGATGAAGGATGTGATGAAAAAGAAAAAAGTTGCATCCCTGCCTGAACTCATTGATATTGCACTCCAGTTAGGGGTCAATCTCTATGCCTGTGAGATGTCAATGAATGTCCTTGGTCTAAAAAAAGAAGAACTGATTGATGGCGTGAAAGAAATCGTAGGTGTTGCAACATATCTTGAGAATGCTGCAAAATCGCAGATAACACTATTTATATGAGTACTCAAAAAAGAATCGGATTTTTGATAACCGGTGGACCATATACATACCAGGCAATAGATACTGCATATAACCTCAGCAAATCTGCACTCCAGAAAGGCTATGGTGTGAGTATATTTTTGTATCTTGATGCGGTGATAGCACTTAATAAAAATATTAAATCACCGGGTGAAAGGCATATCCCTTCAATGCTCAAGGAATTATCTGATGCCGGAGCAAAAATAGTTGCCTGTGGCGACTGCGCACATTTTAGAGGGCTATTCCGTGAAAACCTGATAGAAGGGACAAAATTGACAGGCATTGCTACACTTGCTGAAATCATAGAGGAATGCGACAGGTTTATCACTTTAAGGATTGGAGAATGAAAAGGGTAGTTATTTTGAGTTTCAGGCCACCCTATGGCTCCTCAATTAATGCTGAGGCATTCAGGGCCGGGCTTGGACTGGCTTTTTCCGAAACCATTGTTGATTTGATTTTAATCGGAGATGGTGTTTATTCAGCATTAAAGGGGCAGAATCCTCAACAACTCCAGATGAAACCCATCAGCGATGTATATAAGAACATCGGAGATTTCAATATAAATCTTTTTATCGACGAAAATTCAATCAGAGAAAGGAATCTGCAGATTGATGAATTGGTTTCAGCACCGATTATAACAAATGATGATTTAAAAGAAAAAATAAGCAAAGCAGATACTGTCCTAACCTTTTAATTATGAAGACACTCTGGCTATTAACTCAAACACCAAATCAGGAGAATATTAAACTTTTAAAAAGATTGGTTGATGAAACAGATTGTATCGTATTTATTCAGAATGGAGTGTATATTGCTAAACATAATATTGATATTACCTGTCAAAAGTATGTATTGAAATCAGATATGGAGGCAAGAGGAATTGATTGTGCAGAAAAGATAATTGAATACAGTGAACTGGTTGATTTATTTTTTGGTTATGATAGGGTTGTGACTATATAATAAGGAGATTTTATGAGTGAAATCTTTGGAAAGAATAAAAAAGAGCAGTTAAAGGAATTGATCAAACAGCTCCATAAAGGAGCAAAGATTGAAGATGTAAAAGAACGATTCAGCAAAATAATACAGGGGGTTGATGCAACCGAGATTGCAAGAATTGAAGAGGAATTGATAAAGGAAGGAATGCCTGTAGAAGAGATCCATAAATTATGTGATGTCCATATTGCAATGTTCAAAGAATCGCTGGAAAAAGAAAAAACGATTGCTCCTGCGGGTCATCCGATAAATATTTTGATGGAAGAGCATAAGATTCTTCTATCCTATGCCGGTGAAATTAAAAAGACAGTAGAAGATATAAAGAATAAGAAATCTTTTGAGGATGCAAAACAGGGTATTGAATTTTTAAATCACATTGCCGAACATTTTAAAGATTCTGAAAAACACTATTTACGCGAAGAAATTGTGCTATTCCCTTATCTTGAAAAACATGGAATAACCCAGCCACCAGCAATTATGTGGTCAGAGCATAATGTGATTCGTGAACAGAAGAAAAGATTTTATGAAGTCCTTGAGAAGAGAGGAGATTTCTCTGAATTTGTAAAGGATATTGAAATCATTGGTGATGAAATAAATCAGATGCTGGGCAGCCATTTTTATAAGGAGAACAATATCCTCTTCCCGACTTCAATGAAGGTAATAACTGACGAAGAGTGGGAAGAAATAAAAAAGGAATTTGATGAGATTGGTTACTGCTGCTTCACACCGGGTGTTCAAGAATCTGTCTCTACAGTCCGTTCGGAAAAACGCACCGGTATAGAACAGGGTAAAATAAACCTTGAAACCGGAAGTTTCACTGTTGAGGAGTTAGAATTTGCACTAAATACCCTGCCTGTGGATATAACATTCGTGGACAAAAATGATACAGTAGCATATTTCGGTCAGACAAAAGAACGAATATTTACCAGAACCAAGGCAGTCATTGGCAGAAAAGTCCAGCAATGCCATCCGCAAAAGAGTATCCACGTCGTAAATCAAATTCTTGAAGATTTTAGAAACAAAAAGAGGGACTCAGCAGAATTCTGGATTAATCTTAATGGAAGGTTGATTTACATAAGATATTTTGCAGTAAGGAATAAAAAGGGTGATTATCTCGGGTGTCTTGAGGTTACCCAGGATATCACTGAAATTCAAAAAATAACCGGAGAAAAAAGACTTCTCTAAAGGAGGGTTTATGGCAAACCTTTTCTGTGCAAGTGAAATAATAGAGATAAATATAAAAGCAAGAAAGAAGGCGATTGATTTTTTTAAAAAGGTAAATAAACGGACAAAATCATCGGAAATAAAAGAAACATTTAAATGGCTTGCTGGTGAAGAAGAAAAACATATTGATTCATTGAATCAGGTCTTACAAAAGATTGAAATATGCCAGCCATTTGAGGCATACCAGAACGAGTATTCCTTATATGTTGAGGCACTCCTTAAAAGGCATACATTCAACAATGTAAAAACCAGTGATTTATTAAAAAAGATAAAGACGAATGCAGATGCAGTTGATACTGCGATTGAATATGAAAAGGATGCCCTGCTCATCCTCTATGAAATGAAGAATTTTGTGCGCAAACCAGAATTAAAAATTATAAATAGACTAATAAAGGCAACACAGGATAACATAAATCGGCTACATAATTTGAAGAAATGCCTTTCAGGCAAGGACTTAAAGACCTGCCTTTTAAAATAAAATGAGAACGGTCTACCTTGATAATGGCTCAGCAACAAAGATCGACCCCGAAGTCCTTGAGGCGATGCTTCCCTATTTAAAAGACGAATATGGAAATGCCCAGAGTATGCACTCACTGGGACAAAAGGCAAAGGATGCACTTGAAAACAGCCGTGCTGCTGTTGCTGGATTGATAAATGCACCTACCAGTCAAATAATCTTCACATCCTGCGGTTCAGAATCAAATAATCTCGCAATAAAAGGTGTTGCTTATGCATATAGAGACAGAGGAAAACACATTATTGTCTCCAGCATTGAACATTTCTCGGTCTTGCAGGCAGCAAAGAGATTGAATCAGGAAGGTTATGAAATCACTTATCTACCTGTTGATAAATATGGCGTTGTATCACCGGATGAATTAGAAAAAAATATAAGAAAGGATACCATCCTTGTCTCAATCCAGCATGCAAACCCTGAGATCGGAACCATCCAGGATATAAAGAAATTAAGTGAGATTGTTCATAAAGCAGGTGCGTTCCTCCATACCGATGCGGTTGCCAGTGCTGGTATTATACCCATTGATGTAAATGAACTCGGTGTAGATTTACTGAGTTTTGCCGGTTCAACTATTTATGGACCAAAGGGTGCTGGTGCACTATTCTTCAAAAAAGGGTTAAGGCTCGTTCCCCTCTTTGATGGTGGCATCCAGGAATCTGGAAGAAGGGCAGGGACTGAGAATATTCCAGCGATTGTCGGATTTGGCAAAGCCTGTGAGATTGCAAAAGAAGAACTGAGAACCAATGCTGAAAAGATGGCGGGTCTGCAAAAAAGGTTGATAAATGAACTTTCCCAGCGCATACAATATATCTATCTAAACGGACACCCTGAAAATCGCCTTCCTAATAACGTAAACTTTTCTGTGGAGTTTGTTGAAGGTGAAGGCATGCTATTATTTTTAGACCAGAAAGGGATATATGTGACGAGTGGTTCTGCCTGCACATCAAGGGCATTGAAGATGTCCCATGTGCTTCAGGCAATAAAAATAGATCCGGCAGTTGCCCAGGGCTCGGTCTTAATGGTCTTATCAAAGTATAATACAGATGAAGATATTGATTATATTCTGAATGAATTCCCGCCGATTGTTACACAATTACGGAATATGTCACCCCTCTATGCATATTTTCTAAAGACCGGGAAAAGGATGGAAGCAGGACCAGGCACTGATTATGAACATCATCACGATGATGAAAATTCTTAAAAGCTGACTACTTTTTAAAGCATCTTAAAATATTCTCCCTGATTTCAAATTCAACTGGCAGGAATTGTTTTACCACCCAGATATTCGTCTGGGTATGGAGGGTTAATTCAGAAAATCTTACATTGATAGGCATTCCTGTCGCATTCGCTGTTAGAGCGATATAAGGTATTATCTGGTCAAGCATATATTCATCAACACAACAAGGATTATTAAGATACTTTTTCAACTGTTCTGCTACTTCTTTACCAATCTTCTCTGCTGGTTTACCTACCTCACCCAGGCCATCAATACCGATGATTCCATTTTCAAATACTCCAGTTGAGTGTATAAAACATCCTGGTGAATCTGTATCAACATACTTGTATTTAAATTGTGCTTCAAAATATACATCCTGGAACCCGGTTATAAGCCTTTCTGCAACCCGTGCACTCCTCAATTTTTCTGAAGATAGTGCAAACACAGACACCATCTTTAATTTTCCACTTTCTACAAAATCAACGTGTTTTAAAACCCCGGGATTAATAACTACTAAAACCCTGCCTCCACCCTTCGGATAAAAACCGTGCCTTTTTATATCAACTGTGATCTCTATACCCATCTTCCTTAAATAATAGCAGACGACATCTTCAAAATAGAGAATAGTAGGGCTAAAAGGGACTGCTGTGCCACCCTTTATATCAAGTCTGAGGGGTTTTTCTGCATAAATACCTATAGGCACGAGGGTCTGAAGGATTAGTGTTATCGCACCAGCAGTCTTTGTATCAACCTCATAAAATCCACCTTTAATATCACCAGGCTGGAAAACCACTTCCATTGAATTAAGTTCTGCACCTCTAATTTCTGCATTACATATTTTTGCTGCTGATTTTATGCCTTCAAGGTGTTGGGGTTTTAATCCTGGTTTTTCTCTACCCTTTCTTATGTTGTAAACCCTGATCGGCTTCTTTGTGATTGCAGAGAGGCTGACAGATGTCCTCAAAATCTGGCCGCCACCCTCTAAATACGAACCATCAATCTCAATCATATCAACTCCTTAGGTATGCCATCAGGTGTATAGGCAATATAGGGTTTTATCTGTGCCTTTTTCAGACGTTCTAAAACATGGGGATAGAGGAAAACATACTCTTCTTCAAAATCCTCAATTATTCTATTAGAAATCTTTTTTAATCTTTCCTTTAATTGCACAACATTCTTATCCGGGCTGAAAGAAAGCATCACCGCAAGATTGAAGCGTAAATTAAATCTGACAAGATTATTGAGATTATCTAATATGAGATCAAATGTCTCAGGAATTGCACCCGTCAGCATTGAAAACTCATCGGGTATTGTTCCCTTTAAAGAAACCCGGATGCGAAGATTTTTGAATTGTGAAAGTTTTTTTATAAAATCCTCATCAAGAAGGGTTCCATTAGTCTCGAGAATAAATAAAAGGTTGGTCTTCATAATAATAGAAATTATAGAGATAAGATGGTCTTTGCCCAGAGTCGGTTCATTGCCGCTGACTCTCACATAACGATATCTATTCTCCATTGCACATCTGATTAGTTTTTCAGCAATAAATTCCGGGGAATGAAATTCACCGATCTTATCAGGATTATCCCTTGGCTTATTGCTCCAGCAGAATACACAATTTAGATTACAACCACAACAATCCGCAGTTGCAATTCCGCCATACCACCTTCCTGGTCTTGCAATGCGATAATATTTTCTTTCGTTATTTCTAATGACTATCTTTCTGGTTTCATCTGCAATTTTAATCGGATCAAATAATTTCATACAATAAATATTACTAAAAAAATATATGGTGTCAATCAAAAGTTAACTGATGAAAATCAGAGATGCTTTACTTGATTCAGAATACAATTCATAATTGGTAGAAAATTTTTGAGTTCGATTTTCATCCTTGACATCCGTTATATTCGGTGTATTATTAATTATGAGATTGTTGCTCATAACACCACGATCATCTGAGAAGAAACCACCGATAGGGGTTAATATACCACAACTTGCATTGCACATCCTTGCTTCACTAACACCCCCGGATGTTGAACTAACCGTAATAGATGAACAGATTGATGACATTGACTTCACCCAGAATTACGACCTTGCTGGTATATCAATAATGACCGCAAATGCACTGAGGGGATACAGAATTGCCCAGAGATTAAAAGAAAGAGGAACAAAAATTGTATTTGGCGGAATCCATGCATCAGTCCTGCCTGATGAAGCATTAAAATATGGTGATTCTATTGTAGTTGGCGAGGCAGAAGGTATATGGCAAAAGGTCATTGAAGACTTTAAAAATAATCAATTGCAGAAAGTATACAAACCAGGACCTTTTGATTTGAATAATTCTCCCCTGCCCAGAAGGGATTTGAATCTTGAACCAGTCATCCTTGGTTATAAATGGCCTGGGTTCTTTACTACAAGGGGATGCCCATACAATTGTGAGTTCTGTTCAGTGAGTGATATCTTTGGTAGGAAAATAAGGCATTTACCTGTTACCAATGTGATAAAAGATATTGAGAATGCAGAGTCAAAGATATTTTTGAATCTTGATGATAATGTTGTGGGAGATACCAAATATGCGAAAGAGCTATTCCAGGCACTTGCACCTCTAAAAATAGAATGGGGCGGGCAGAGCACAATAAATATTGCCAGTGATAATGAATTATTAAAACTCTGTTACAAAGCTGGTTGTCGCGGACTCTTTATCGGTGTTGAATCCATATCCAGGAAAGGCTCAGCAGGTTTTAAAAAAACCTTAAAGACGGTTCAGGAAAACCTTGATGCGGTCAAAAAGATTCAGGATGCAGGGATATTATTCCATCCTTCATTTGTATTTGGACTTGATGATGATACAAAGGAGATTTTTGAAGATACTCTTGATTTCCTGGACAAGGCCCATATAACCACTGCAACTTTTAATATCCTTACACCATATCCCGGGACAAGACTCTATCTGAGATTAAAAAATGAAGGAAGGCTCATTACTGAAGACTGGAGTAAATACAACCATTCAACTGTAGTATTCAAGCCCAAAAATATGACAGTTGAGGAACTCATTGAAGGATACTATCTTTTAAAGAAGGAATTTTATTCTGTCTCAAATATCTGTAAAAGAATTTGTCGTTTGAGCGAAATCCCATATTTTGGTTTGGTCCAATTTTTTTATGCGGTCTTCAATAATATTGCAGGCAGGCAGATAACCCCGGAATCTGCTCAAAATAACTATATAACCGAGGCATAGAAAAAGTCATCCCTTAGATAACCCTTTATCCTCATTATTGGAATTTCACCTTCAAAATTTTTTAAATCCTTAAAGATTATTGATTCAAGAATTCCGGTCTCGTCATCCATTGTATAAAACGACATCAATCCCCTGTTTCTGGTAAGGATTGTCCTTTTTGCAATCACAAGGCAGGTCAATAGAAAATCTCTACCCGGAGTATTAATATCGGAAATCCTTTTTTGCCTTTCTGGATATAAAAATTCAAGGATATGTTGTGCCGGGATAAATCTCAGGACTGAAAATTGTGCCCTCAACTTTTCTGGAGCATCAAAATCAGAAAAATATTCTGTATCAATTGTTTCTTTAATAAAATCTACCTGTCCGGCAAAATTTGCTTTTTTTGTATATAATGACTTTTTGAGGTTGAAATATAATTTGGTCCAGGGTTCTTTAAAAGTATTAAGTGCCCCGGATTTTATAAGACTTACCCCTTCTTCTATATCTGGTTGAACAAGTATAAAGAAATCCTCAGGGGTCTTAAAAGGGCGAAGGTTTATTATCTTTTTTATTGTGGTATAAGATAGATTCTTTATCATACCGAGACCGGTCCTCACACAACCATTCTCAATTGTAAATCCTGCTTCGCTCTTATTTATGTCTGGTTCCAGAATCTTTATCCCCCATCTCCTTGCCTCATTTATATAGGCATAGAATGGATAATAACCACCCTGGTTATTGAGCAGGCGACAAAAGAATTCTAATGGATTGTATAATTTCTGGCAGGCAGAAAGATAGGCGAGTGTAGCATAGGTGATACTGTGCGTCTTGTTAAATCCGAATGAGGAAAATGAAGATATCCTCTCCCATACCCTTTCTATCTCTTCTTTATCATAACCCAGTCCCCGGGCTTGGGAGAAAAATCTTTCTCTTATTCCATCCATCAAATTTGATTCCCGCTTTTTGGTCATCGCCCTCCTTAAAAGGTCTGCGTCATCTAAATTGAATCCGGCAAAACGATGCGCCATATTGAGAATCTGCTCCTGATATACAGGTATACCAAGGGTCTCTTTCAGAATATCCTTAAGGTCTGAATGCGGATAATCTATCTTTTCTTCTTTATTCAACCTTCTTAAAAACCTCTCCTTCATTCCACCCCTTGCTGGTCCTGGTCTTATGATCGCAATGGCATTGGCAATATCCATAAGATGCTTCGGCTTTATCTTTTTCAAAATCTGGCGCACCATTGGGCTTTCAATCTGGAAACAGCCGAGTGTCTTTGCCTCAGAAATGAATCTGTATACATTCTGATTATCAAAATCTATACTTTCTTTTTTAAGATACAATTCAGGAAAACCCCGGACACCAAGGATATCAAGTTTTACAAGACCCGTAATACCAATTCCATCCTTATCAAAATGGGTTATCGCACCCTGAGGACTAAAATAGAGAGGCACATATCTGTATACAGGTTCAGGTGTGATAACAATACCACTGGGATGACAGGAAAAATAACGGGGATAATTATCAATCTTTTCAGAAATTTTCAATATTTCTGTGATAAGTTTCTCGCCCAGGTGTTCTTTGATTTTTTTTATCTCTGCTGGTGATATACCACAGGCACGCGCTGTATCCCTGAATCTTGCCCGGGTCTGGAAACGATTTATCATACTGATACGGGCGACATAATCATTGCCAAATTTTTTGTATATTTCACCAAGCAAATATTCCCTTTGATTGTATTCCACATCCACATCTATATCTGGTGGTTCACTCCTTTTCTGGTTCAAGAATCTTTCAAAAGGAAGGCAATATTTTATCGGATTGACAACAGAAAGACCTAATAGATATAAAATAAAGGAGGATGCAGCAGAACCACGCACATTCATACCAATACCCCTTTCTTTTGCAAACTCCTTTAATTCGTAGATTAAAACAAAATATGGTTCAAAACCCATTTCTTTGATAACACGGTATTCAAATTCCAATCGGCGCTTTTCTTCATTCCTCAAGTTATGACACCTTGCCTTAATTATCTCCATAAGTCCTTTATTCGTCCTGGGAAATATCCAGGATTCTGCCTCTGGAATGTATGTGCATTGTTCAGCAATTCTAAAAAGATTTTTTACTGCCTCTGGCTCTGTTCCATAAATTTTGATGAATCTGTCGGGCTTGAGCAGATAGGATATCTTCTTCTTTCCATCTTCGTTTTTAAATTTTTTTATTATAGACAAAAGTTTATATATAATTCGTTCTCCAGGGTTTACATAAAATATCTCATTGGCACTGATTAGAGGAATTCTTTTATCGGGTATAAAAGAGGAATCCGGGAACAGAAGAAAATAAATATCTGTAAATGCCGGGGATAACTCATTACAGAGATTTAGAGAATTGGATAAAAGGAGCAAACCAGTTGCGTGTTCTTTTATAAAATTTAAATCAAGTCTTTTGAATCCATACCAGGTCAAAATCTGACAGAGGTTAGTATAACCAGTCTTGTTTTTTACCAAAAGATATAATTTTTTTTTATCTACGGGACTAAAGTCCCTACTCCAGGTTGAACCAAGGTTTGTATTCTGGTTTTGTATTAATATCCTTGCGCCAATGATCGGTTTTATTCCATATTCAACAGCGTGTTTCAAAAATTCATTTAATCCGAAAAATGTATCGTCAACAATACCACAGGCAGGTATCTGGTATTGTTTCAGGGTTTCAAAAAGGGTTCTGAAATCAGAACCACCACAACCATAATTGCTGTGATAGAGGAGGGGGATATACATAAATGAAATTTCAAATTCCAATCCGCCACGCTTCTTGACGGACCAAAGCCCAAACAATAATCAAGCACCAATATCTAAACATTTATATCTAAGAATATTTGCCGGGAGAACGGCATTGAAGCCAAATTTTAATCTTATCCTATCAATGCCATAATTGAATCTGTTAAGTCGGTCATATTCTTTAAAGAATATTGAATTTTGAAAACCATTATAGCCCAATTTTGAAAGAGCGACACCGATAAGCCTGATCCTCTTATTCTCTTTTAGCATATCATAAAGTGCAGGCAAAGACAATTCATAAATTATTTGCTGGGAATTTGTGCCCGGATTTAATCTCACCCTCCTGGTTATGGTCTTAAAATCTGAAAACCTCAATTTTATTGTGCAGACCTCTGAATCCAATCCTGATTCCCTCAACCTCTGACAAAGGGACTCTATGAGTTGATAGAATATTGAGGTTATCAATCCCTTATCATTTGTATCCTCTACAAGGGTTGTCTCCTGACTTACAGACTTCATCGTTTGAATAATGTTATAATCACCACCATTAATAAGTGATTTTATGACTTTATAGTTTTTACCAAGGGCAATCATCAATATCCAATCAGGGGTATTAAAGAATTCACCAACTGTATTTATCTTCAAATTCTTAAGGATTTCAAGGGTTTTTGGACCTATACCAGGCAGGACATCAACGGGCAAAGGAAAGAGAAATTCCTTCTCCTGCCAAGGATTAACCAGGACCAAGCCATCGGGTTTTGATCGGTCACAGGCAATTTTTGCAATGACCTTTTTTCGTGCAATACCTATGGAACAGGGAAGTTTCAGGGTATCTCTGACCTCCTTTTTCAATCTTTCTGCCAATCTTACAGGTGAACCAAATAGCCTTTCTGTCCCTTTTATATCAACGAATGCCTCATCAATAGAACCCATTTCTACGATAGGTGAATAATGATAAAGTATTTGTTTAAATCTTTGCGAAATCTCTTCATATATGGAGAATTTTGGTTTTATAAATATCGCACAGGGGCATAGTTTATAAGCCTTAGAAATCGGCATCCCTGATTTTATGCCATATTTTCTCGCCTCATAAGAAGCAGAGGCTACAACACCCCTTTCACCGGGTAAAGCACCAACGACCACTGGCTTTCCTTTCAATTTGGGGTTCAATTCCTGTTCTACTGAAACAAAGAAGGCATCTAAATCAATGCAGAGAAACATATCATTTCACCTGCAGGAAACGCAGTATCACTTCGTTTGCAGAATCGCTGCGCTTGCAGGAAATGTCAAGCCAGGCTGCCCTGAAGGATTTCGTAGAGAAAAGGCGGTTCCTGCAAGTCTAGATTTATCTGGACGATACTGCGATTCCTCCATCTTTATATCTTCCTCACTATTCCCACTACCTTTCCAATTATCTCAAATGGCTTATCTATTATCGGATAAGAATCATTCTCAGGTTTTAGAAAAAAATTTCCGTTTGCCTTTTTTAGCCTTTTTATTGTGGTTTCACCATCAACATTCGCCACAATTATATCACCATCATCTGCACTCTTCTCAGGACGAACAACGACGAGATCACCATCATAGATATGGGCATTTATCATACTATCACCCTTCACTTTTAATAGAAAACAATCCTGCCAGGTTAGAGGATTGAAATAACCTTCAATCTCTTCAAATGCCAGTTCAGGTGTTCCTGCTGCAACCCTGCCAACTATCGGCAGTTTCTTGGGTTCTATCCTTAAACCCCTTGCTTTTGTTCCAAACTTTGTTATCAAACCATCCCTTGCAAGGTTATCAATATGAACCTTAACTGCCTTGGTGCTCTTCAACCCAACCACCTTAGCAATCTCACGGATTGTTGGTGGATAGCCATAATCCTTTAAAAAATCCTGTATCGCCTTAAGGATATGTTCCTTTCTTTTCATAAAACCCCCTTTTTAAAGTTTATAACCATTCATTAATATATATGTAAACATTTGTTTACATATATATTATAACAAAAAATTTTATTCCGTCAAGGGGGAAAGTGCATTTCTACCCTTGACAAAGTTCAATTTTTCAATATAATATATAGAGTGAAGGTTGAATTTTTTTTAAATTTTTGGCATTTATTCCCTATTATCATTATTTTTTTATTAAAAAACAACCTGAAAGGAGGTGTTAACTTAAATGACCAAAATAGTGGTCTATGAAGGCGAATCTTTTGATAATGCGATGCGCCGGTTCCGCAAATCTGTTGAGCGTGCGGGCATTCTTCGTGCTATTAAAAAACACGAAGTCTATGAAAAACCGAGCGAAAGAAGAAAGCGCCGCCTGCTCGCAGCAAGAAAGAAAGAATTAAAAAGGCAACGGGAGGAATTATAGAAAGAACCCATGCTGAACAGGTTCTTGAGTTTCCCAAAGTCCTAAATATTCTTGCAGATTATTGTCAAACCGAACCAGGTAAATCAAAAGCACTCAATATAACCAGGCTAAAGAGCCAGGAACTTGCTGAATTTGAATTGAAAAGGATTGATGAAATTAGAAAGTCAGGTGAACGCGTTGATTTTTACATTCCGTTTATGCCTGGTGAACTTAAGACATTGCTTATAAGCCAATCATATCTGAATGTAGATACCTTCCATACATTGCGCCTTTTTCTCACACACCTGCGCACTTTTAAAAATAGATATGACAAAGGGAAATTGAAAAACTACTTCAATCGATTCCATAATTATGACGATATAATTACCGAGATAAATGCGAAAATAGATGACAATAAAGAGATAAAAAATGATGCCTCACCTGCACTTTATAAAATCAGAATGAGAAAACGAACTCTTTATAACCAGATAAAAAATGAGTTGAAAGAGATACTCAATTCTGCCTCGCATCTCTTCACCGAATTAAATATTGTAGAAAGGAATGGCAGATATGTGCTTCCGGTCAAGGCAAATCTGAAGCATAGTCTCCCGGGCATTGTTCATGCTTATTCTAATTCCGGCGAGACCGTATTCATTGAACCTATGCAGATTGTTGAATTTGGTGCTGAAGTCATTGAACTTGAAAAAGAAGAACAGGATGAAATAGTGAATATCCTCAGGACATTGACCTCTAAGATAAAATTGATTATTGATGATATTGAATCGGACATTGATTATGCAGCAAATCTTGATCTGCTCTTTGCCAAAGTGAATTACGCTTTAGATTATAATTGTTCTATGCCTGTATTTGGAGACCATCTGGATATAAGGAATGGATACCATCCATTATTAAAACATTTAAAAAAAGATACTGTGCCTTTAAATCTTAATATGCCCACTAATAAGAAAGTTCTACTGATATCAGGACCAAATGCTGGCGGTAAGACAGTCGTATTAAAAACCGTTGGTTTATTATGCCTGATGGCAAAATTTGGAATGTTTATTCCAGCGGATGAAGGAACGGTCATCCCTTTCTTTGATGAAATCTATGCTGATATCGGAGATGAGCAGAGTCTTGAATCAGACCTCTCAACATTTGCTGCCCACCTTTTGCAAATAAAATATGCGCTTGAATCAAAAAATGGAAACAACCTTGTCCTCCTTGACGAATTGATGAATCAGACATCGGTTGAAGAGGGTTCAGCACTCGCTTCCGCGATAATGGGAGAACTTGCAAAAAGAAAAAATATTGTCCTGGCAACAACCCATAATGAAAGTCTCAAGATCTATGTGAGCAAAAAGAATGATATGATTAATGCTGGTATGGAATTTACCGATAGACCTACTTACAGACTCATACTTGGAATTCCTCAACCGAGTAATGCACTAAAACTTGCCGAACAAATGGGGCTTGATAAAGCAGTTATTGAAAATGCAAAGTCATATCTGGATAAAGAAAAGGAATCTCTAAACGAACTTTTTGAAAGTTTGTCTAAAGAATTGACTGTAGTCCAGGAAGAAAAGGAAAGGCTCAACAGATTGATTAATGAATATGATTCTAAACTCGCTGATTTCCAGTCAAAAAAGAAAAAAGAGATGAATGAATTAAAGGAAAAATATCAAAAAGAATTGCTAAAGGCAAAACATCGCATTGAAGAACTGGTGAGAACATTGAGGAAAGAAGGTCCGAAACCAGAGGTCGTGAAAGAAACAAAAGAGTTTTTTAAAGAAGAGTTAAAAAAAGAAGAATCAAAAATACCCTATTATCCTCAGATTGGTGAAATAGTCAAAATAAAGGGTTCAAACAGGCCAGGTATTGTCCTTGCCCAGCATCAGGGTAGATTCAAAATTGGTTTTGATAACCTATTTTTCTGGGCAAAGCCTGAAGAGATTGAACCTGAGGTGAAGTGATGGTTGAAAGAGAAAAAATAGACGAGATAATCAGGCAAACTGATATAGTAGATTTGATTTCTCAATACATTCAATTAAAAAAGGTAGGCAAGAATTATCGTGCACTGTGTCCTTTTCATTCGGAAAAGACCCCTTCATTCTATGTCAATCCAGAAAAGGGTATTTATTATTGCTTCGGGTGCAAAAAGGGCGGTAATGTAATAAGTTTTCTTATGGAATATGAACACCTCGACTTTCCTGATGCCCTGCGCAAACTTGCAAAGAATCTCGGGATTGAGATTGATACAACCAAGAATTTAAAATATAAAGAATTATACGAAGTTAATGAACTGGCAACCCAGTTTTATACACTAATGCTCACAAAAGAAATCGGACGAAGGGGTCAGAATTATCTAAAAGAAAGAAAGATCGACCCGGATAAATTAAAAGAATTTCGTCTTGGTTTTGCACCAAGTTCTGGTGGTTTGATGACATTTATGAGACAGAAAGGCGTCAATGTTGAAAAATTGATTCAGGCAGGATTGATTTCACAGAACCACGAAATATTTCACGATAGAATTATCTTTCCCATATTCAATCTTGCAGGAAGGGTTATCGGATTTGGCGGCAGGGGTATTGACGACTATATACAACCGAAATATCTTAATTCTCCGGAGACCCCCATCTTCAAAAAAGGTGAAATCTTGTATGGTTTATTCCAGGCAAAAGAAGCAATGAGGGCAAAATCTGAGGCAATCCTTGTTGAAGGCTATTTTGACCTTTTAAGCCTTTATCAATCCAATGTCAAAAATATCTGTGCACCACTTGGGACCGCCCTGACTGAAAATCAGGCAGTCTTAATCTCCAGATATGCAAGAAAGGCAAATATCCTGTTTGATGCCGATGTCTCAGGAATCAAGGCAGCACTACGGGCAATAGGTATCCTGATAAATGCCCAGGTGGATATCCACATTGTGGTGATGCCTGAGGACTATGACCCCGATGAATTTATCAAGGAAAAGGGAATTGATGCCCTAAATCATCTAATTGCCTCGGCGCCTGATTTTTTCACATTTTATAAAAACATAACTAAGACAAACAGCGTTGAAGATGAGGTTAACCTGATCAAAGATTTGATAGAAATCATAAGCAGGATTCAGGATCCGATAAGGCTCGACCGCTATCTGAAACATACTGCCCAGGTTTTTAATATTCCAATAGATCTCTTGAGAAAAAAGGTCGGTATGGATTTCAGCCCTAAAAAACCACTCCAACCAGAGAAAACTGCAATCAAGAAACATAATCCTGAAGAAAAATTGATTATTTTAATCTTAAATAATTTAAAATATTTCAACCGTGCAAAAGAAATTGTATCAAGCGATGATTTCAATGATACAAGAATAAAGAATATATTTGAAATACTATTAAAACATGAAAATTTTTCAGCACAGGACATTGTTGATTTGAAGACTGAAGAAGATTTGAAAAGCCGGCTCCTTGCCTCACTCATTGATTCCGAAAAATTAAATGAAGAAGATTTTGTTCAGTCATTGAATCTCTATAAAAAGAATATTTTAAGAGCACAACTAAAAACGAAAATCAGTGAGGCAATAAAAACCGGCGACGATGAATCTTTAAAGAAATATAAAGAATTACTTAGAAAATAAAAGGAGCAAAATGGTAAAATATTCTCAAAAAATCTTTGAAAAGGCAAAAGAAGCAGGGAAGATTACTATAAATGAAATAAATAATCTTATCCCTGAAAATGTAACGCCTGAGGAAATAGATGAAGTTCTTGATTTGCTTGCGCGCAATAACATTGTCATTGTTCAAACTGAAGAAGAAGAAGTCCCAAAGCCCGGTGCTCCAAAGGTTGCCCAGAGGGCTGAGGAGCCGATAAGGGCTTATTTCCGTGAACTTGCACGATACGATCTTCTTACCAAAGACGAGGAATACGAATTCTCAGTGAAAACTGAAGAGGGATATCGAATGATTGTAAAGGAATTCCTTCGTTATCCCTGTGCACTCTCTGAACTCATTTCCGTATGTAAACAGGTGGAAATGGGCAAAAAGAGTCTTGATCAGATTTCTCGTGTTGAAATTGAAGCAATAATGGATAAACATACCTTCTGGGCAGAAAGGCAGAAGTTCATTCGTCGTGTAAAATCACTTGAAAAAGATTACAATGTATTATTGAAATACTACAAAAATGCAGAAAAGGATCACTCAAAGTTGCTGCGCGGCATAATTTTCCATAAAGAAGAACGCGTTAGGAAATCAATTGAAAAACTTGCATTACAGCACAATGTATTAAATTCCGCAATACAAAAATTCAAAGGAAACCTTGAGCGTTTTGAGAAAATAGAAAAAGCACTTATCAGATTGCGCAATCAGGATGGCATAAGTGCATTTACAAAAGAAAAACGAAGACTGCTCTCTGAACTCGGTAATAATCCTGAACGGGCGCAAGAATCGTTAAGAATAATAGAAAATCTTGAGAGTATGATAAATCGTTCGCGCCAACGTATGATTGAGGGAAATGTGAGATTGGTAATATCTATTGCGAAAAAATATGTAAATCGCGGTCTTGAATTTGCTGATCTTGTAGGAGAAGGTAATAATGGATTGATTAAAGCAGTAGAGAAATTTGATTATCGCAAAGGATACAAATTCTCCACATATGCAACCTGGTGGATTAGACAAGCAATAACCCGTGCCATTGGTGATCAGGCAAGAACTGTGCGCGTTCCTGCCCATATTCTTGATACAATGAACAAAGTGGCGCGTGCCCAGAGAGATATGACCCAGGACCTTGGCCGTGAACCAACGATTGAAGAGATAGCCCAGCATCTTGATCTACCGACAGATAAAGTAAGAATGGTCCAAAATATCTCACTCATTCCCATCTCGCTTGATAAACCTATTGATGACGAAGAATCGAGTTTTGTGGGTGATTTTATAAGCAATCCATTATCTGAATCGCCGTCGAGAAGGGCTGCAATATCAATATTAAAAGACAGATTCAATGAGATTTTAAAAGATCTACCAAAAAGAGAAGAAAAAATTATAAGGCTCAGGTTTGGTCTTGGAAATGGGACACCAAAGACCCTCGAGGAAGTAGGCAGGATCTTCAATATCACAAGGGAAAGGGTAAGACAGATTGAGGCAAAGGCTCTGCGTAAACTCCGGCATCCGACAAGAATTCGGAAACTCCAGGTCTTCAAGGATTTGATTGAGATGGAGTAATAATAAAATATCCAAAATGCCTTATTACCTAAAATCTTAGGAACTTGATATGAATAAATGTGATGTAGCAGTCATTGGTGCTGGACCTGGTGGATACCCCTGTGCGATAAGACTTGGACAATTGAAGAAAAATGTCCTTGTCATTGAATCTGGTGAAATTGGTGGAGTCTGCCTGAACCGTGGCTGCATTCCAACAAAGGCATTGAGTTTTGTAGCAGAAATTATTGATAATATTCAAAAGGCACAAAAACTGGGTTTAAAAATAGAAAATGGAGGTGTTGATTTAGAACTTTTACGATGTCATACTGAAGGCATTGTGAAGAGACTGCGTGCTGGTATTGAATATCTCTTCAAGAGTAATGGCGTAAATTACAAAAAGGCAAAGGCAAGGATTATATCCGAAAACAAGATTGAACTTGAAAGCAATGGAACGATTGAGCAGATTGATGCTGAAAATATTGTGATCGCCACAGGAACTGAGATAATTGCCCTGCCTGGATTTGAATTTGATGGCAAGTATATTACAAATACAGATGATGCACTGAAACTGAATGATGTTCCAAATAGATTACTCGTAGTCGGTGCAGGTGCGTGCGGACTTGAACTGGCAAACATCTATGCCTGCCTTGGTTCCAAGGTGATGGTTGTGGAAATTATGGAGCAAATTTTGCCTGGAATGGAGACCGAGCTATGTGAGAATTTATCCAGGATATTGAAAAAGAAAGGGATTGAGATATTATTGAAGTCCACGGTCCAGGGTTATAAGATTATCAATAACAAAATCCAGGTTGAGGTCAAAACCCCTGAAAAAATAGAGACTGAAGAATATGATAGAATTTTAATAACAGTGGGAAGAAAACCCACAGATTTTGCATTTAAAGAACTCAATCCATCCCGTGATAAAAAGGGATATATCATAGTTGATGAATTCTATCGCACAAGTATAAAAAATATCTTTGCAATTGGTGATATAATCGGACCACCCCTTCTGGCACATAAGGCAACGAAACAAGGTATTGAAGTAGCAGAGATAATTGCAGGGATTCATAATACAAATAAAAAATACGCTATTCCTTCCTGTGTCTTCACCATTCCACCATTGTCTTCTATTGGTCTGACTGAAAAAGAGGCAATTGAAAAAGGATACAAAATAAAGATTGGCAAATTCCCTTATCGTGCATCAGGCAAGGCATTGTCAATGCTTGAAACCGAAGGGCTTGTGAAGATTGTGGCTGAAGATAATGGAAAAATCCTGGGCGTTCATATCCTCGGCGCTGAATCACCAAGCCTAATTGGAGAGGCGATACTTGCTATTGAAAAAGAATTGAAGGTGAGTGACCTTGCTGAAATAATTCACCCCCACCCTACCCTCACTGAAACGATAGGTGAGGCCGCAGAGAATTTTTACAAGAAAGCAATACATATTGTGAACTAAAATTCCAAAATACCGACTACCAATCCACCACACTTTTTCTTTTTGGCGGACCAAATAAATCATAAATTCTAATCAACAATACAGCATCATTTCTGTAGGAGCGGTTTCTAACCGCGAAGTCATTCGGAGCGGAGCGAAAAATTCTCCTGAGATTGCTTCGTCGCTTTGCACCTCGCAATGACAGAAAGAATAAAAACAGAGAAACTCGTAGGACAAGGCTTTAGCCTTGCAAAACAAAAAATCCTCGGTATAGATATTTAATAAATGTAAACCCTTGATAGTATAAAAATTCTGTATATCATTGGTTATGCCTTCAAAAAAAACAACTGGCGTAATTGCAATCCTCGGCGCAAGCATAATGTGGGCACTTGAGCCGATATTTGCGAAACTATCATTCCAATCAACAGACTTTTATAACACTTTTGCAACAAGGATTCTTTTCTGTCTTTTGATAATCACAATCTATGTATTCCTGACCAATCCCAAAAATCTCGTGGTCAAGAAGAAAGAATTGAAATGGCTCATATATCTTTCTATCACCGCAACCCTGTTTGCTGATTTTGTCTATACCTATGCACTGACAAAAGTAATGGTCGTAAATGCAGTTTTGATTGGCCATATCCAGCCGATATTTATTGTCATCTTAGGATATTTTCTCCTGAAATCAGACTGCCTAACAAAATTTGATTATTCAGGAATTCTCTTTATGATTTTTGCGGGTATATTTGTATCAACAAAAACACTTGATAACCTAAGGACATTAAATTTGGGCACATTTGGCGACCCTCTCGTTCTGCTTGCTACTTTTGCCTGGGCAACGACCGCAATCACCACAAGAAAATATCTTAAAGAATTGCCTGCCCAGGTAATTGCATTCTACAGATTTCTATTTGCCGGAATAATATTCTTTGTTTATCTTATGATAACACACGGAATCAAGATTACAAATATCTACCAGGTCCTGCTCGGCTTTGTCATTGGAATTGGCACAATATTATATTACGAAGGTCTGAAAAGGATTAAAGCTGCTCAGGTTGCTGCATTGGAACTCTCCACCCCATTCTTTGCCACCCTGCTGGGTTATATCGTATTAAAAGAATTCATCACGATGTTACAATTTTTTGGCTTATTATTTCTAATCATAGGGATTTATCTTATCTCAAAAAAAGAAAGGGATTAATAATATACATTCCATATATTTGCAGAGCCTCACCCCCACTTACGAAGTGGGGGATTGTTATTTAAATTTTATTATTCTTGCAAAATCTTCGGGTTTTAAACTTGCGCCACCAACAAGGACACCATCAATCTCTTTTTCTGCCATCAAGGCATCAATATTTCCGGAATTTACACTTCCGCCATAAAGTATCGTTATCTGGTTTTTGAACTGACTCCGGATTAGTTTGTGGACTTCGCTTGCCTGCTGGGGCGTGGCGGTCTTACCAGTTCCTATTGCCCAGACCGGCTCATAGGCAAATATAATCTTATGAACCTCTGATTCTATATCTTTTAATCCGGACTTCAATTGATTTAAAATGACCTCTTCGGTTCTATTAGATTCTCTCTCTTTCTCAGTCTCACCAATACAGAAAATAGAGATCAAACCAATCTCTAATGCAGTCTTCAACTTTTTGTTTATCATCTCATCGGTTTCGCCCATAATATGACGCCTTTCAGAGTGTCCAATGATTACATATTCACAACCAAGGGCTTTTAAAAATAGTCCTGAAATCTCGCCGGTATATGCACCGCTCCTTTCCCAGTGCATATTCTGGGCACCCAATTTGAATCTTGTATTTTTCAAGATTTCTGCAACCGTTGATAAAGAGGTGAATGGTGGTATTATTATGACATCACGGTCTTTTACATCACCAGCAAGTTCTAAAAGTCTCTGAATTAGAACCCTTGATTCACCAGGGTCTTTATTCATCTTCCAGTTTCCAGCAATAATTGGATCCATCAGAACCTCCTCATTCTCAAATATCTTCATACTAATCTTAATCAAAAATTTTAAAAAGTCAAGAATTTTTACCCCACTTCGTAAGTGGGGGTGAAAACCATATGGAATATCATAAGTTTTTGCCTATCTTTTTAAAACATCACCCCCACTTCGTAAGTGGGGGTGGACTCTTTGCATTTAGGAGTAGTTCTTTATCTTTCCTTCAAAACCTTAACACCAGGGAGTTCTTTGCCTTCAAGAAATTCCAAAGAGGCACCACCACCAGTAGAGACATGGCTCATTTTTGATTTCAAATCGAACTTCTCCAGTGCAGCAACTGTATCACCACCACCCACAATTGATATTGCACCCTTAGCAGTTGCCTCAGCAATTGCCTTTGCTATCTCCTCAGTTCCTTTTGAAAAATCATCGATCTCAAACACACCCATTGGACCATTCCAGACAATGGTCTTTGCCTTCTGGACAAGAGATTTAATATCAGAGATTGACCTCTCCCCTATATCAACCCCGATTGCATCAGTAGGAATATTTAAAACATCAACGGTTCCAATCTTCTGTCCGGACTTGATCTCACGGGCTATCACAACATCCTGAGGCAGATAGAACTTTTGATTTCCAAGCAGACCTTTTGCTTCAGAAATAAAATCATCTTCACAGAGCGATCTTCCGATATTCAATCCCTTTGCCTTATAGAATGTGAAGCACATCCCGCCACCAATTACGAGGTTGTCAACTTTACCAATTAGATTTTTCAGAACACCAATCTTGGTTGAAACTTTAGCACCACCGATTATTGCAAGCAATGGCTTTTGGGGATTCTTTAATGCACCCTCAAGGTATCTTAATTCCTTTTCCATCAAAAATCCGCACGCAGGTTTATCAAAATAATGGGCAATTGCCTCAACCGAGGCATGGGCACGGTGTGCTGCACCAAATGCATCATTTATATAAACTTCAGCAAGTGAGGCGAGTTCTTTAGCAAAGTTTGCATCATTCTTCTCCTCTTCGGGATGAAACCTCAAATTCTCCAATAAAATAATGTCACCGGCTTTTAGACCATCAACCATCTTTTTTACCTCTAATCCAACACAATCCGGTGCAAATTTCACTTCTCTATTCAGAAGTTCACCAAGTCTTTTTGCTGCGGGTTTTAAACTTTGCTTTGGGTCAACCTTTCCTTTAGGCCTTCCGAGATGACTCGCAACGATTAAGATACCTTCATTTTCAAGGATGTATTTTATCGTGGGGAGAGATTCTTTAATCCTTGTATCATCAGTGATATTTAGATTCTCATCAAGGGGAACGTTGAAATCCACTCTTAAAAAAACCCTCTTGCCTTTTATTGGGAGGTCTTTTACCGAAAGCTTGGGCATCATTCCCTCCCGATGATATATTCAAGCAGGTCAACTATCCTTAATGAATATGCCCATTCATTATCATACCAGGAAAAGGTCTTTACAATATTTCCATTGACCATTGTCAACTGTGCATCAAATATTGATGAATGGGGATTGCCGATGAAATCAATAGAAACAAGTGGTTCTTCGCAATATTGGAGGTATTTACCCAGTGGTCCTTGTGCTGCCTTTTTGAATGCCTGATTCACCTCTTCTTTTGTCGTTGGCTTTTCTACCTCACAGACAAAATCGCAGATTGAGACATTTGCAGTTGGCACCCTTATTGCTACACCATCAAGTTTGCCTTTTAATTCTGGAAAAATCTCACCAATTACCTTTGCTGCACCAGTAGAGGTTGGTATCATTGATAATCCAGCAGCCCTTGCCCGGCGCAGGTCCTTGTGAACCAGGTCAAGTATCCGCTGGTCATTTGTATATGCATGAATCGTCGTCAAATAACCATTTATAACTTTAAAATTGTCATGGAGGACCTTTACCATTGGTGCAAAACAGTTTGTTGTACAGGATGCATTAGAAACGATAAAATCTTTTTTAGGGTCATACTTATCTTCATTTATCCCCATTACAATTGTAGGCACCTTTGGTTCACCCTTTGCTGGTGCTGTTATTATCACCCGTTTTGCACCATTTTTAAGATGAACCTCGCACTGGGAACGGTCTGTAAACTTTCCTGATGCCTCGATAACATAATCAACACCAAGGTCTTTCCAGGGTAGTTTTGCTGGTTCTTTTTCAGAAAGGATTTTATACTCTTTTCCCTCAACAATTATAGCATCAGACTTTACCTCAACCTTTGCCTCAAATTTTTTATGGACTGAGTCATATTTTAATAGATGTGCCAATGTCGGTGCATCACTAATATCATTTATTGCAACAAAATCAAATTTATCACTTCTAAACCCGGCCCTAAAAACGAGTCTTCCAATTCTTCCAAAACCATTAATTGCGACCTTTGGTTTCATCAAAACCTCCTTAGTAGAATTATAGCCAAGAAAATTCTGAAGTCAAGGATGAAACTGACAACCACTCTTGACAATACCAATACTCTGGATAGAATACCATTAGAGGTTTAAGATGTCTTTCAGGGATAACGCCCTTAGAGATATATTTAAGATTCTTTTCTTTTGATGTAAATTTTTACAAAAGGAGAAAAGATGAGAAATAATTCTCAATCAAATAAAAAACCGTGTCACTGCCGGAGGTATTATGGGGGGGGTATGCAAGAAAGTTAGTGAAAAGAGACTCAAATACTTAAGGGCTTACCGTCGTGGTAAAATCTATAAACTGCAAATTGCCGCTTGGTATAGCAAACATCCCGATTATCATAGGCTCTGTTATTACAGACGAATCCAAAAAGATCCTGAATATTTCAGAAGGTACTGTCGACAGCATCGTAAGAAATTAAGGGAATACTGGCGTAGATACCGGCGAAAAGAGAGATTGCGTAAATATATGGAGTATGTTCATAACCAAAAACACCGTGCTGAAAATTCTGTTCACATAGATAAAATTAAGCACAATGGGTATAGTGGAACTGAATAAATGGAAGGCGCTAAATATTAAGAAAGCAGACAGACTAAACAAACTAAAAAATCCAAACAGTTCCGGTCCTGACCCCTGCGGGCTGGGCGCATCAGTAAGATGAGTGATTGAAATACCAGCCCATAGCGAGAAGGGTCCTTCAAAAAAGTCGTGCTACTCGGGGACCGGGGTTGATATTCTATCACAATATAAAAAATTCTGGCCAAATAAAAAGGAGGTAAAAATGGTTGAAGTAATGAACTGGGGCGGTGGCGCCCAGCCAGATGATGTAGCATGCCGTTGTTATTGCACATGTACATGTAATTGCTTCTGTTCGTGTTATGGAGAAATTGAACCATACCAACTTGGCGAAGTTAACAACGAAGCTGCATTACATTGTCGTAATGCAACTCTAAATTATAATGTAGGTGGAGAATGGAGTGCTGCTAAAACGGGTATTTCTCCATAAAACTGAATATTCGGGGATGGGTAATTCTCTTCCCATCCCCGTAATGTATTTATGAATCCCTTTATTCATAAATTTCAAAGTTTCGCTGGCAATCACTATATTTACGATGTAAGAACAAACCAATTTGTGAATGTAAACAAAGTGATCTATGATATTATCGATGACTTCGGCACTCTTCAGTATGATGAAATAATTTCTAAGTTTAAAAAGTGCTACGAGGTAGAATCCATAAAAGAAGCTTTACACGAATTATACAGATGTCAAAAAATGGGTCTATTTTCTAATAAACGTTTCAAAAATATGACATTTCCGTATGATCTCCACTATTTGCGAAAAAACCTGGAATCTTGTATTGGATATATGGTTGTAAACCTAACAGAATTTTGCAATATGAGGTGTAAATATTGTTCATTTTCTGGAACCTATATTTACGAAAGGTTACATTCTAATAAACGTATAAGCGACGCCGTTCTTTATAAGGCAATAAGGTATTATTTATCTCATTCAAAGCAATCAAGAGTGAAGTCAATATCTTTTTATGGTGGTGAACCATTGACTTCATTTGAGAAAATAATGTGGGTCAAAAGTTTAATTGGTAAGGAGGTTGAAATCCATATTGATTCCAATGGTTTGCTCCTTGGAAAAGAAGACATCAGAGAGGCTATAATCAAAAATAATTTTTATTTGCAAATAAGCCTGGATGGTCCAGCTGTATATCATGACCGTTATCGCGTCGATATCAATGGTAAGCCCACTTTTTCCCGGATATCAAGCTATCTAAGAAAAATACAAAAAGATTCTCCTAATTTTTATAGAAAAAACATTCATTTGCGGTAACTATGACTCCCGATACTAACATGTTTGAATTAAACGATTTTTTTGAAAACAACGATTTAGTTCGAGGACACCATATATTAGTAAATAACGTTAATCCATATGATACAACATTTTTTGACCGCTATACTGCCGAAGACTATGCCCGGCAGGAGAATCAATATAGAGAGTTAAGGAAAGATTATATAAAAAAGCGTATAAAATCCCAGGAGCCTACAATGTTTGAAAAGGCACTTTTTGAAAAGCCCCTAATTTTATTACACCTAAGGAAGATAGCAGAGCCCTATGATGTAATTGGATTGAATGGTTGTTGTGTCCCAGGATTGAGAAAATTTTTTGTTTATACTAATGGTAGAATTTATCCCTGTGAGCGGGTGATGCGGGCATATAATATCGGGGATGTTGACAAAGGAATAGAAATTAGTAAAATAATTAGTATAGCAGGAGAGTATGCTATGAATTCGAAAAACGATTGTATCAATTGCTGGGCAGCAAAGGTCTGCGGTGCCTGTTTTGCCACTGCGGTAAAGAACAACAGATTTGATATTGTGAGAAAACGGGAACGATGTGAGGTTCTCAAGATGGCAAAACACATTGATTTTGTTACTTATGCAACGATTATGGAGGCGAATCCAAATGCATTTGATTTTACAAAAGATATGGAAATTGCGTAAAATAAAAAAAGGGATTTTTTCCTACGTTTTATACATAACTTTGGGCATCAATCCTATCTTCGGTTTTGAGCCATATGAATTCAAAGCAAATAGATTTACAAAACCACCAGTGATTGATGGCTATCTAAATGACCCTTGCTGGGAACAAGCAACAAGGATAGATAAAAATTTTAGGATTTATCTAAATTTTGATGACCCCGAATGGGGTAAAATTGCGCCGATTAAGACAATCGCACTTGTTGGCTATGATGATAAAAACCTCTATCTTGGATTTATCTGTGCAGAACCACATGTGGAGGAGTTAAGGGCGAATGCTAAAAAGCATGGTGTATCAAAGGAAATGTTAGAAGATGACCGGATAGAGATTTTTATTAATCCTTCTAAGGATAAAAATGATATATATTGCCTCTGGGTAAATCCAAAAGGTATACACAACACACCCATCTTCTGGAGTTATATTGCTCCTGGACTTCTTTCTGAAAATGAACTCGTTGATATCATCTGGTATTCTGATGGCAAGATTCTTGACACCTGCTGGACTGTAGAAATTCAGATTCCATTCCAGAGTCTCAAGATTCATTCAAATTATATTGACTACTGGCGCATAGATTTTGGAAGGGTAAAAGCAGCAGATTTTTTTAACGTTTATCATCTATCCCCAAGGGTGCGCGAAAAATTGCCAAATACATATTATGCCCGAATGTATATAAATGATTGGATTGCCAAACCTGAAAAGATAGAATTTCTACCTTATGGTTTTGGTGGGCTATCCACTGATACTGTTACTAAAGAATTGAATTTTCGTGCCGGTTTTGGGGCAAGGTATTATTTCAATTATGAAAATATCCTTGATTTTGCATTACTACCTGATTTTTCCCAGATTGAGACCGATATGCCCCAGATTGATGTCAATGCGATTTCTGCCTTATACTATCAAGAAAAAAGGCCTTTTTTCACTGAAAGGAAGTCATTTTTTGAGGCACCCCTTGAGGTATTCTATTCAAGGATGATAAACGACCCTCTCTTTGCAATAAAATATGCTGGTAGTATTAAAGACTATTCATTCGGTTATATCTTTGCCATTGACCAACATTCACCATTTATCATTCCATTCAGGGAAAGGAGTTTTAGTCTTGTCAGCGATAAATACAGTTCGTGCAATGTTTTGCGGGTAAAAAAGAGTTTACTTTTAGATGCCTATTTAGGACTGATTACCACCGACCGCGAGATATTGGATGGCGGGTTTAACCGAATTTCTGGTCTGGATGGGGGATTTGGTTTCTGGGGTAAGAATACAGTAAAATATCAGGCATTATTTTCCTGGACAAAAGAGCCTTTTGATACATTATTATTCAATGGTTACGGAATTGAGTTTGATAGCAAGACAGCACGATTTGATGCTGAAGAATTCACAGGCAATGGAATTTTATTTGAGTTTAACCATAACCGAAAATATCTCAATTTTAAGGGTTATCTGAGATCCCTATCTCCAGGATTTCGGGCAGACCAAGGTTATATCAACTATAATGGTTATACAAAATATGGTGCCTCATTCAACTTTCCATATGTGATAAAAAAATCTTTTCTTTATGCGATTACGCCTGAATTGAAGTTTGAGTGGACGCATAAATATTGGGGAGAAAATACTGGCTTTATGCGCGGTGGTGCACTATCACTGCAGTTCAAATATTCTGTCAGCACTCAATTCTCCTATCAATTGGCTGATAAATTTTACCGTGATAATTGGTTTAACGACCTGTGGACTTATAGCTGGGTTCTATCAAGTTATGCCCTGAAATCCTGGACTTATGGAGTATTTTTGAATTATGGACGGGAAATAAATTATTTTTCTTATCCATTGAGTTTGGGTTATAGTTTATATCCTTATTTCTGGACCGAGTTCCACATTGGTGACTTATCTACCCGTTTTGAGCACTATCGTTATCTGTTCTGGACAGAAAGATTTGGTGAATGGATATATGACCAAAAGACTTATGGCACAAATCTTACTTATACATTTACCAGAATTATAGGTATAAGGGTAATTTGTCAGTATAATTCAGGGCTGAAGAACCTTTTAATTAGTCCTCTATTTTCGTTTACACCGACACCATTAACCATTTTTTATTTCGGCTCAAATCACAATTTTAGTAATGAAGCCCCATTAGATATATGCGAATATGAACATACAAAATCTCAGATTTTCTTAAAAGTCCAATACCTTTTCAGACAATGAAAAAAACGATCAAAGAATACCTCACATATTATTCAAATTTTTTAAAGATGTGTCGGGAATACGATAAATATGGTTATTTGTCTGTAATTTTGAGTTTAATAACCATCGTTTTGCAAATTCCTGGTCCACTTTTGACAAGATATGTAATTGACCAAGTTCTACCCCAGAAGAATCTACATCTACTCAACATCATTGTTTTGGGGTTACTCGTATTGATGACTTCCAAAATTCTTGCCGGCCTTCTAAATGAAATAATTTTGTTTCTATTCCGCAATAAAGCAATAATGAATATCCAATTGAAACTATTTACCCATATAATGGATTTGAGTATTCCTTTTCATAATGAAAAGACTGTTGGATTTTTTACCACAAGATTAATACAAGATACCGCAAATCTTCAGGGTTTGATTGCGGATACATTAATAAATTTTGGACGTAGCATCTTGACATTTATATTCGGTGTGGGTGCCATGTTTTTTATTCACTGGAAATTAGCTCTTATTTCTCTTTTATTTCTGCCTTTCTTTATCTATTCAGCCTATTTCTTTTCAGGGAGAATTAGAGAGATAAGACTATACAATTGCAGGAAGCCTGGCGTCTTCTCTCTGATCTATTCTTTGAGACACTATATTCCATCCCTGTGATAAAGGGATTCTGTTTGGAAGATACTCAAGTGCAAAAAGCACAAGGAAGGTTAAGTGGTGTATTTAGGATGAATTATGATTTAACTAAAACATCTATAATTTCTGGAAGTATAAGTGGATTTATCGGTGGGCTTGGATCATTGGCCATTCTCTGGTATAGTGGTATGGAGATAATTGCGAACCGACTTACCCTTGGAAGTTACTTTGCCTTTACGGCATTTTTAGGTTACCTATACAATCCAATTCAAACTTTAATTAGCATTAATGCAATTGTGCAAAGGGGAATAATCTCCTTACCCAGAATTTTTGAGATACTTCATACAAGAACTGAGTACGACGTTGGAGAAAGAATAGTTAATCTCAATGGACAGATAAATAACATTTCCTATGAAAATGTCGTTTTTTCTTACGATGGTTCAAAGCCTATTCTTAAGGGAATAACCTTTACTATTAATGCAAAAGATAAGGTCGCGATAATCGGCAAGTCTGGGGCAGGTAAAACAACCTTGATAAATCTGCTCTTAAAATTCTATAAACCCATATCTGGGGAGATTCTAGTCAATAATATTAACATTAATAAGGTGGATACGAAAGAGTTACGACAAAAAATTAGCGTTGTCTTTCAAACACCTTTTATCTTTTCCGGAACAATCGCTGACAATATCAGAATTGGAAATGTCAATGCAAACAAGGAAGAAATAATTCAAGCTGCAAAGGTCGCCGATATCTACGATTTTATTCTTTCTCTTCCCCAGGGTTTAGAAACTGAAGTAGGTGAGCGCGGCGTTAGACTTTCAGGTGGTGAGAAGCAGCGTCTTGCAATTGCCCGGGCTTTATTAAAGAAACCGTATATACTAATTCTTGATGAAGCAACATCAGAATTGGATGTAGAAACAGAGAAGAAAATTTTTGATTCTCTTTATGAAGCTTTTAAAAATATAATTATCATTGTAATAACACACCGGTTACACAACATTGTAAAAGCGGATAAAATTATTTATCTCGAAAAAAGTTCAATTGCGGGTATAGGCACGCATAATACCCTATATATTACAATGCCTGCGTATAGAAATTTATTCAATAATCAAAACTAACAACCTAACCTTTTATTCAAAATAGTTTCAATAGTCTACACTACTACTTAACTCGCAACTACAACACGATTCCGTTAGTGTTGCCCGTTAAGATCAGTTTATTCAGGTGTAATTCTAATTACAAATTCCTGTCCTGTTTTCGTATAACGCAGTATAGTAATCTTCTTAATCGGATTACCAAATTCATCAAAAGTTATTTCTCCAGAAACGCCTTTAAAATCCTTTATCCGCTGAAGTGCCTCTTTCACCTTTACTGGATTATCTGAATTTGCCTTCTTTATTGCCTCAAGTAACAGACAGGTGGCATCATAGGCAAGGGTTGCAAAGGCATCAGGGCTTGAACCATACTTTGCAAGATACTTCTTTACCCATTCCTGGACCTCAGGCCTTGGGTCATCAGGTGAATAGTGATTTGTAAAATAACCACCTACAATCGCATCACTGGCAATCTTGAGCATCTCGGGAGAATCCCAGCCATCACCACCCATCAGTATTGAATTTATACCCAGTTGCCTTGCCTGTTTTGCAATCAGACCAACCTTATTGTAGTAATCAGGAATGTATAGAATATCTGGATCTGCCTGTTTTATCTTTGTCAGTAATGCTGAGAAGTCTGTATCATCCTTTTGATATGATTCATAAACCAGGACCTGACCTCCACCCTGGGTAAAATTGTCACGGATAAATTCAGCGAGTCCTTTTACATAATCATTGCCAACATCATACAGAATTGCAGCTGTCTTTGCCTTTAAATTTTCAAGGGCAAATTTTGCTGCAACCTTTCCCTGGAATGGGTCAATAAAACAAGCCCTGAAGATAAAATCTTTTCTTGAACCGTCATCACGGACTGTAACCTTTGGATTTGTTGATGTCGGTGTGATCATTACCACACTTGCATCCTGACAGGTCTGGGCAAGTGGTATTGAACACTTTGAAGAGACAGAACCAATAATCAATTTTACACCATCCTGATTTATCAGTTTGCTACCTGCATTCTGTGCCTCGGTCGGGTCATTCTTGTCATCCTGTATAAAGGTCTTTATCTGTTTACCATTTATTCCACCCTGGGAATTCACTTCTTCAATTGCCAGTAAAAATCCATTCTTTGTAGATTCACCAAAGGTCTTCACATCACCAGTAAGCGGTGCAACAAGACCAATTTTTATAACATTCTCCTGTGGGCCACAGGATAAAATTAATAAACCAAGCAAAATAAAGCATATTTTTTCCATTTTTTCTCCTTTCAATAAAATTTTTGCCACTCTATTTATCGGACTGCGGCTATAATTATAAAAGGACCGGATTTCAAATCTAACCCGATGACTATTCTTTCCGGTATTTTTTCATACCTTCTTCATACAAATCGCCACCGTATGCATCATTGGCAACAATTAAAGGAAAGTCTTCAACCTCAAGTTCCCTTATTGCCTCTGCACCGAGGTCTTCATAGGCGACGACCTTAACCGCCTTAATATTCTTGGCAATGAGTGCAGCAGCACCTCCGGTCGCAGCAAAATAGACTGCTTTATATTTTTTCATCGCATCCCGAACTTCTTTTGAACGAACACCTTTACCAATCATCCCTTTCAACCCAATTTCCAGCAACTTAGGAGTATATGGGTCGCAACGGCCTGATGTTGTTGGACCTGCTGGGCCAATGACATACCCGGGTTTTGCCGGAGCAGGACCAGCATAATAGACTATCTGACCTCTTAAATCTAATGGAAGTGGCTCACCTTTTTCCGCAAGTTCAAAGAGCCTCTTATGCGCTGCATCCCTTGCAGTATAGATTTTACCAGTTATTAAAACACTATCACCGATTTTCAATTTTAAAACATCCTCATCGCTCAATGGCGTTTTAAGTTTGATTGGTTCTGACATAAAACCTCCTGTTTTTCACTTCTAACTTCTCACTTTTTACTTATATACTTATATTACCGCTGTTTTGTGTCGTGCTGCATGGCAATTGATATTTACTGCAGCCGGGAATGACGCAATGTGCCGGGGAAAGACCTCAATAAAAACATCAAGACAGGTAATCCTGCCACCCAATCCCATCGGACCAACACCGGTCTTGTTGATCTTTTCCAGTAGTTCTCTCTCTACATCTGCATAGAATGGGTCTGGATTCCTCTCACCAATATTTCGCAAGAGTGCTTTTTTTGCAAGATATGCTACATATTCAAAATTTCCACCAATACCTACGCCAACCACTATCGGTGGGCAGGGATTGGAACTCGCCTGGATAACCTGGTCAATCACAAATTTTTTCACACCCTCTATCCCAGCAGCGGGTGTCATCATCTTAACCGCACTCATATTCTCACTTCCACCACCCTTAGGTGCAACAGTAATCTTTATTTTATCTCCAAGAACTATTGTTGTATGGATTATTGGTGGTGTATTATCATTGGTATTCTTGCCTTTAACCGGATCAGATAATATTGATTTTCTTAAATACCCTTCGGTATATCCCTTTGCTACACCTTCGGTGATTGCCTGGTTTATATCGCCTTTTACACGCACATCCGAGCCGTGTTCAAGGAATATCACAGCAAAACCAGTATCCTGGCAGATTGGTATCTGTTCATTCTTTGCAATATCTGCATTCTTCAATAATTGGTTCAGTATATCCTTACCAACTGGTGACTCTTCTTTTTGCAACCCATTTTTTAAGGCATTATAAACATCATCACCCAGGAAATAATTCGCTTCTTTGCACAATCGGGCAACCGTCTCCACAATTGTGCTGTATTCTACCTCTCTCATTTATCCCCCTTTTTATTTAATTCGTAGATTAAAAATACTACTTGGTAGGATTGAGAACATAAATTGCTGTCTTATCCAGAAGGTTCTCTTTTTTTATCTCAACCTCACCACCCACCTTATTCACTTCTTTATTTTTTATGAAATCATCAACCGGTGCAATAGGAAAATCGCACTTGGCGGTCTTAAAATGCATTGGTATAACCACCTTTGGTTTTAATAGATTTATTATATCTTCCGCATCCTTTGAATCAATTGTAAAATAACCACCGACCGGAATTAAAAGAACATCAACCCTGCCAATCTTTTCTGCATCTGATTTTGTAAGGGTATGGCCAAGGTCACCAAGATGAACCACATTCATTCCATCAATCTCCATATTAAAGATAATATCCTTTCCCCTTTCTTTTCCTGAACTCTTATCATGATAGACCTCATATCCAGAGATATTTATCCCCTTGACCTCTTTTTTCCCTGATCCGCGGACAAATACAGGATTGCCCTTTATCTTTGTCTCATTGTGGTCATCGTGTTCATGAGAAATTGTAACAATATCTGCTTCTTCTGTAATTGGATTGTATTTTATCCCGCCGCCATAGCATCCGGGTTTATACGGGTCAGTTATAATCCTGACACCTTTTTCTGAAGTTATTAAAAAAGATGCATGCCCTAAAAATTTTACCTTCATAACTGCTCCTTTTTCAAAAACAATTATATTCCTGTGAGAAAAAAAATCAAGAATTATCTTATCGTATAATTTTGCAAAATTTTCAAAAATAAATTCTTGACAAACTTGAATTTATTGATATAATGCACTATGAATAAATCTACCCCTACCCCACACATAACCATTAAAAATATTATTGATTTTTCAGGGATTGAGAAATTCTATAAATTGTTTTTTCAGAATATAAATGCCTTGGTCTATATCATTGACACAAAAGGTAAAATTGTATATCTCAATGAATACGCTGAGAAGATTTCTCATTATAAAGTAAAAGAACTCATCGGTAAGCATTTTAAAAAAATTGTTGCGCCCGAATCATTGAATATTTCGTATAAAACATTTCTACAGCAGGTAAAAGGACATAACATAAAGCCCTATGAACTTGTTGTCCTTGATAAAAATGAAAAAAGAATCCATTTAAAGACGAGTGAGCATATACTTTTTAAAAGTGGCAAGGTTGAAGGAATATTAGGTATTGCAACCGATATCACCGAGCATAAAGAACTCTCAGAACAACTATCAAAGATGGTAAAAGAACTCTGCCTACTTCAGCAGATAAGTGCTCAAATCTCTTCAATATTTGACCTTGACGAATTGTTAGAGCGGATTGTCAAACACCTGAGGCAAACCCTGAATTATGAAAGAGCAACAGTTGCATTGATTGATGAACTGACAAAAACCCTTGTTGTAATGGCTGCGGATATGCCATACTCAAAAAAAATCCAATCCCGGTTAAGATTAAAACTGGGCCAGGGAATAACTGGCTATGTCGCCCTGACTGGAAAACCATATATTGCAAATGATGTTTCAAAAAACCATCGCTATTATATCTTTGATAAAAAAACTAAATCCGAAATTGCAGTTCCTTTAAAGGTCAGTGAAAAAGTAATCGGTGTTATTAATATTGAAAGTTACAAGAAAAATACATTCACTGAAAAAGACCTGGAACTCCTCACAATGGTGGCTAATCAGGCATCAATAGCAATCCGGAATAGTCAGTTATACAATTCACTAAAGCAGAGTTATCTGGAAAGTATAAAAACCCTTGTTTCTGCGATTGAAGCAAAGGACCCTTATACTGCTGGACATTCAGAACGGGTCCGGAGATATGCCCTAAAGATTGCCAGGGTTTTAAAACTTAAGCCCGAAGAGATTGAAGAACTTGATTATGCTGGCTATCTCCATGATATTGGTAAGATTGGCATAAGTGATGCATTATTGACCAAACCCAGCCCGCTTACTAAAGAGGAGTATGAATTAATAAAAGAACATCCCAAAATTGGTCATAATATTTTAAAACATGCCCACCATCTTGCCGGTGCCTGCGAGATAATCAAATATGAACATGAAAGATATGATGGGAACGGCTATCCAAATGGATTAAAAAAAGACAAAATTCCTATCGGTGCCAGAATAATTGCTGTTGCCGATGCGTATGATGCGATGACCACAGACCGACCATACAGAAAGGCACTGAGTAAAGAAGAAGCGATCCGAAGGCTCAAAGAAAGCAGTGGAACCCAATTTGACCCAAAAGTGGTAAAGGTTTTTTTGAGTATACTTCGCAAAAAATAAAAAAGTTGCTGATTACTTAATCCACTCTATTCCTTCTATTTTAATCATCTCTGCGCTAATATCCCCGACAACGACAAGACAAAAATCATCTGGTTTAAGATACTTCAGGGCTGATCCTTTGATATCATTTATTGTAATATTTTTAATCATTTGCTCAAACTTATCTGGATAATCAAGTCCCAATCCTTCAAGTTCAATCTTTACAATAAAATTAGTCATTTCGCGATAAGTATCAAAATTCAAGGGAAAATTCCCAATGTAATATTTTTTTGCAAGTTCAAGTTCATCTGCACTAACACCATCTGTTATTCGCTTTACCTCCTTAATGATCAAATCAATTGATTCGTTTGCAGATTCATTCTTTGTTTGAACCCCGGCGACAAAATATCCACCAAAATTGTAACGGTCAAAAAATGAATATACACTGTATGCAAAACCACGCTTCTCGCGGATCTCTGTAGCAAGCCTTGAAGTCAATCCTGAACCACCGAGTATATAGTTCATCAACCGCGCTGGCAACCAATCCGATGCCTTATTATCCGGGCCAAAAAATCCAAAGAAGATATAGGATTGAGAAATTTTCCTTTTTATTATCATACCTTTTTTGCCTATTAACTCGGGCAATTGAATGGAAAACTCAGGAATCCTTTTTCTATTCCAGTTAGAAAAATATTTCCCAATCTCCATTTTGACCGAATCTTTATTAAAATCGCCGACAATTATAATTGCAGAATTATTTGGGGCATAATACAAATTATAAAAATTCCTTAAATCATTAATATTGATCTTTGTTATTGTAGAATCGAAACCAAGCGGGTCGTGATTGAGTGGATGGGTTTGGAAGAGAAGATTTCTAAATGCAACCTCACCTGCATAAAATGGGTCGTCCAACTGGCTTATGATTTCAGAATATGTCTGCCTTTGTAGTTTTTTAAATTCGATTGAATCAAATGAAGGTGTCTTTAAACATTCTGCAACAATTTCCAGCAATATGGAAAGGTCTTTGCTCAGTGCACGACCTGAAATTTCAATGTAATCTTCTCGTGTATGGACATCAATATTTGCACCAAGATATTCAATTTTTTCTATTAGTTCATCGCCTTTATGCAATTCTGTTCCCCTTAATAACATCTTTGCACACAAATTCGCAATACCTTCTTTACCTGGTGGGTCATATACGCTACCAGATTTTACAATTAATTTCAGTTCAACCATTGGAATTTTATGCGCCTCGCTTAAAAGCATCACCAAACCATTTTCAAGGGTATCCCTCTCAATATTAATTGCAAAAGCAAGATCAACAAGAAAAATAAAAACTATAAAAAAACAAATGTGCTTTTTCATCTTTACCTCCGTGGTAGTAAATAACCTACTGTTCTATTGTCTTCAGTAAAATATTTTTCGGCAACACGAACGATGTCTTCCTTCGTTACTTCAAGGACCTTCTGCGGATAACTATTAATGTTATTCCAGGAACCACTCATAATCTCCCAGTGCCCGATCGTAAAACCAATGCCTGTTGGTGAATCCTGGCGGAATACAAATTGGGCAAGGGTCTGGTTCTTTGCCTTTTCTATCTCTGCATCAACTATATCACCTTTTTTCAATCTATCAATCTCTGAATATATTTCTTTTTCAAGTTCTCCAGTATCAACACCTGCCTGTGGTATGGCAAAGATAAAAAATGTGCCCTCATATTTTGAAGAAGATGGATAGAGATATATATTTGCCGCAAGCCCTTTCTGCCTGACGAGAATTTTTTCAAATCGTGATGATTTACCCGAAGAAAGTATCTTGCTCATCACATCAAGGGCATATACATCAGGGTGATTAATGGAAACTGTGCGATAATTTATTGCCAGAACCGGGGAATTTACATCTCTATACAATTTGAACATTCTTTCGCCATTCTGTGGTGGTTCAAAATATTCAATCTCTTTTATCGGATTCCCTTTTATCTTACCATAATATTTCTTCACAAGTTTTATTGCCTCCTCCCTGTTCACATCACCGCTGATAACAATTATTGCATTTGCCGGATTGTAGTATTTTTTATACCAGTTATATACATCATCACGCCGAATATTTTCGAGGTCAGACATATAGCCGATTACAGGATTCCTGTAAGGATGATATAAATAAGTCACCTGCTCAATCATCTCAAAAAGGTTTCCATAAGGGTCATTCTCACCAAGCCTGCGCTCTTCCATCACCACACCTTTTTCCGGAATGAACTCTTCTTCAGCAATGAGCAGATTCTGCATCCGGTCTGCTTCAAGCATCAATTCAAGTTCATAACGGTCTTTATATAAATTTGCCCAGTAAACAGTCTGATGGGTTGAGGTAAATGCATTCTCTTCGCCTCCGGCTTCATCAATAATCCTATCATATTCTTTTGGACCATATTTTTTTGTGCCCCTGAATGCCATATGTTCAAGGAGATGGGAAATACCGGTCAGTCCGTATGGTTCATTATATGAACCAACACGATAATGAACCTGGGTAGCAACGACCGGTGCAAAATGGTCTTCGTATATCAAGACCTTTAGCCCATTATCAAGATGATATTCATAGACCTGGATGGGCTGGAATGAGAATAGAAATATAATAAAATTCAGCAGCATATCACTCCTTTCATAGATGGAATTATAGTAAAAAAATTAGTGAAGTCAATCCTCGATATAGGATGCAAGATACAAGAAGTAAATTTATCGGCACTGGAAGTGCCTTCAACAAAAATTGTCTTCCGTTGGACGGTTTCGCTGCCCGCCATCCGCCAAGAAGTGGGGCGGATTGACAAACATTTTTCAAACTTCCAACATCTAAAAATTAAAAAGGGTTATAAAGGGTTATCAGGGGTGATAAGGGATAATCAGGGGTTTCTTTACCTTTGCATTCACGGTTCTCGGTAAACGTTTCACGAATTTTTTTCCCCTTCTTCACCCTTCCTTGTCGCCCTCTCTCTACTCTCTACTTACTACTTGCTACTCTATCTTAAAAGTATTGCCTTCTCCGTCTTCCTGAATT
>Ga0101945_1000129_pt1 | contig 172802 bp, 130 predicted proteins | sample DewCreD2012metaG_2_FD_75246 | JGI IMG/M metagenome (GOLD analysis project Ga0101945, IMG submission 75246) | Hot spring sediment bacterial and archeal communities from British Columbia, Canada, to study Microbial Dark Matter (Phase II) - Dewar... ... | reverse complement strand
GTTGCGTCGGCATAGTGACGGCAATAGCCTTCAGGTAATTCACCCCAACCCAACGTAATCACCGGATCATCGTACCGGATGTCACCGTCTTGCGGGTCGTTATGCGGATCGCCATTGCGAAAACGATCAGGGAAAATCTGGTAGATGACTGCCGTTCGTGCCCAGTTTGGCGAGGTGAATGCCGGATCGTAGAACATCAACGCATAGCTGAGGTCAACCACATCATCCGTCATACGTCCGCTGCCGCCATCGAGCGCGGCGGTGTTATCGGCGTAATAGTCGGTATCACTGCCATCGGTGACAATAAAGCGGTACCAGAGGTTGTTCGGTTGCGCCTCGTTCAGCGTAGCTGCCCAGAAATCGCAACGACGTGGCCCGTAATCGCCGTAACAATCGGTATTGGCAGCGACGATACTCATCGGAATGAATCGCTGTGCCCCGGCATTGACATCGTACACCCGCAGGGTTACCGCCGTGACATCATTGTGGAAGGTGCGGAGTCGAATTGTCACCGGTGTACCGGCAGGTACGGCACCTCCCGGCGTGCGATAAAGAGGATCGCGCGAGTTGTGGTAGACACCGTCCCACTCCACATTGTTATCAGGCTGCGGGAGCGCACTACGTACTTCCACACCAACATACGTAGTTGCCGTATTGAAGCTAAAAATGACAGTTGCCGGGCCGGTAACTGTAAAGGGAACATTGTTCCCAAATGCGCCATAATTTGGGTTCGCCCAGCTCTCATTTGTGGCAATCTTGAACTCATAATTGCCCGGTGGAATGGCATCAGTGGCAAATGTAAAGATACCATCACCATCGACATCACTCATGAACGTGCGCAGACAATCTGGCTGCCAGTCACCACTGCACCCGATCTCGTTGTTGAAGTTCCCCGGTACGGTGTAGATAGTGTTGCGCACGCTGTCGGCGATATAGTGGGTTTTGTGATCGTAATAGAACCGTACACTCTGCGCACTGCCGAGCGTCACCGGAATGTTGGGGCCATTTTGCTGAAAATTAGCCCCATAGTTTTCAGCCCAGCTCCCCATTGCGATCTTGTATTCGTAGCTCCCTGCCGGAATCGTCTGTGAGACGAACAGATAGACACCGTTACCCTGAGCGCTGAAGGCCGATGCGGCACATCCCGGATCCCAATCGCCACAGGCGCCGCCGGTTGCTTCCGATTGTAAATCACCTGCCAGGTTAACTGATGCCGGTAATGGCGTGTGATCGGCGAACGCAACCGGGGAGAGTGGTGCAATCGTTGCACCAAAGAGCACCCCAATCGCAAGGACGAGGTGCATCAGGCGGAGAAACATGCGCGGTCTCACTCGAAGCTCCTTTGCACGAATAGTGCTCTCTCAACACAGCGGCATCCGGTCGGGGATGCCGTGAAGCGGCGTCTTTGCACTGGCCGCACGTTGGGCGCTACGGAGCTGGGAAGGGCGCGGCGATTTTTGTTTTGTTCAAAATAGTTTTGTATGAAATAGATGCTTGTGCAATTTATTATATGAGACCATCGGCACGTTTGTCAAGGGGATGTTTCAGGTATGTAGATGCAACATGCACTTGCCGGCGGGGTTCCAGGCCGATGAGGTAGGGGACAGGGAAGCAGTGCGTTACCAACGAATGTGCTCTGGCTCATTGAGATGATGGCCAGTCAATCAGCACATAGATCTCGTCATTGGTGATCTCAACCGGGTAGGTAGCGATACGTAGCCCCACCGGTGGCACGATACTCTTGCCGGTACGCACATCGTATGTCCATCCGTGCCAGGGACATGTGACGGTGTGATCGATCAATACCCCCGCCGAGAGTGGGCCACCTTCGTGTCGGCAACTGTCGCTAAAGGCGTAGATGTCACCACCAACATTGGCGATCCCGATTGGTAATCCATCGATCTCAACGTACCGCATCTGACCGGGTAGTAATTCGTGACGATGACAAATTTTAAACCGTTCCACAGGCACCACTCCATTGACAGGCGAGGTATTTATGATTACAGTACCATTACAATATACGTCCTCATACGTTATAATACGCATTATACATATTACTGGATCGGAAACTCTTGCCACAATTCGAGGTGCCTTATGCCGCCGCTTGCGATCAATCAGCGCCAACTGGAAACGCTCAGTCAACTACTTATTGCCGGCGGTCACCACGAAGTGGCTGATCTCTTGCAGGCATCGCTTGATCGCCTGATCGCTTTCTGGCCGGCTCAGGCCGGTGCATTGCTCTACGTTTCGCCATACGGTGAAACGACGAAGGTGATGCACGGCAAACTCGATGCTGAAACGTTGTTGTTGATCGAGCAGGCGCGCGATGGCTTCACCCGTCGTGACGACAATGGCGAACCGATTGTCGGCTCGTATTCGATTGACGAGGGGCGTGACCTGATCGAGTTGCCATTACAGAGCGGCGGGCAGGGCGTGGGATTACTGCACCTGGTGGTGAGCCGTAACAATCAGCAGTCGGGGGGGCATCCACCCCTGGATGAGGAGTTGCTTGTGCTGTTGGTGCGGGCGATTGGTGGTGAAGCCGATAAGCTGGCTATGTTGCGTCGGGCCGAGCGGGATTTACGCGAGCTGCATCTACTCTACGAGATCGGCCAGTCACTGGCGGTGAATCTCGATCTCGCCAGCCTGCTGAACGATATTAAGTTACGCGCTCCCAAAGTTGTTGGGGCCGAGCGCTGCTCGATCTTTATTCTCGATGAAGAGGCAAATGAGTTAGTCCTCGAAATTCCCGGCGAGCAGCGCCAGTATCGGATGCCGGCTGATCGCGGAATTGCCGGTTGGGTGGTGACGCACGGCGTTGGTCAGATTGTGAATGATGTCGAACACGATCCACGCTGGTACGATGCGATTAGCCGTGAAGCCGATTTTGTCACTCGCTCGATTGTGTGTGTGCCGATGCGGGTGAAGGATCGGGTGATCGGTGCCATGCAGTTGTTGAATAAGGCGAACGGCCAGCCGTTCACCGACCAGGATATGCAATTGCTGACAACGCTGGCGGCTCAGGCGGCCATCGCTATCGAGAATGCCCGTCTCTATCAACGGCTGAAGGAAGAGCGTGACCGGCTGTTGCAGAAAGAGGCCGAGGTACGCCATGCCATTGCGCGCGATTTGCACGATGGCCCCACTCAGAGTATCGCGGCAATCGCGATGAATATTGAGTTTATTAAGCGTCTGTTCAAGGCCATGCCCGAACGGGTTCCGGCTGAACTCGATACGCTCGCTGAACTGGTGCAAAAAACGACTCACGATATTCGCACCTTACTGTTCGAGTTGCGTCCTCTCGGTCTCGAAACGCAGGGGCTGTTGGCAACATTGCAACAGTATGTTGAGCGTTGGCGCGATCCATCCGGTAGTGATACGAAGTTGCGCCTGGAAGCACCGGCCCAGGTACCACGCCTGTCACCCGAAGTTGAAGCTGCCGTCTTCATTATTTTGCAAGAGGCGGTGAATAATGCCCGTAAGCACGCGCACAGTGATACGATCACGATCTATTTGTATGTTGAAGAGGATCACTTTGTAGCCAGTGTCCGTGATCGCGGGCGGGGCTTCAATGTCGCTGCGGTGGAAAGTGGCTATGTGAATCGCGGTAGTCTCGGTCTGTTGAATATGAAAGAACGGGCACGTTTGATCGGTGCTGATCTGCGTATTCGCAGTGAGATCGGTCAGGGAACAACGGTTGAATTGCGTATTCCACTGAGTCAAGCGCGTTGATGCAGGGTCAGGCCGGGACAGCCGATGCTCGCTTTGCCGGCATCCCGGCCATCTGCCGAGACCTGCGCGGGTTGGGTTTGGTTGCCGTCTACCCGACCCAGCTCAACCACGACCTAGTTGGACTTCCTTCCTGATCAAATCTGGTGTCGCAGGGTTCATACCCCGTGATCCGACGCTCACCCTGCTGGTCACGATCATCCGACCGATCAAAGATGAAGAGGGTGGATTTCTAACCCACCCTCTCCCTATGCGTCATGCTACTATCACCCAGACTACCCGGCACGGGCGCTTAGTGCCTCTTTGACCAGGCCGGCAATATCGGTTGGCATCCGGGCAACGCGCACCCCGACACTCTCCAGTGCGGCGATCTTCTCCTGAGCCGTTCCTTCGCCACCGCTGATGATCGCACCGGCGTGCCCCATACGCTTACCGGGCGGCGCTGTCTGACCCGCAATGAAGCCTACCACCGGCTTCGTCACATGGGCCTTAATGTAAGCGGCGGCCTCTTGTTCGGCGGTACCACCAATTTCGCCAATCAGAACAATCGCCTCAGTTTGTGGATCGGCCTCAAACATGCTTAATACATCAATGAAATTTGTCCCGATAATCGGATCGCCGCCAATGCCGACAATAGTGCTCTGACCAATGCCCAGCCGGGTGAGTGCATCAACCGCTTCATAGGTCAGGGTACCCGATTTACTGACGATGCCAACCGGACCGGGCATCGCGATGTTACCGGGAATAATACCCACTTTGGCTGCTCCTGGCGTAAGCAAGCCGGGACAGTTCGGCCCGATCAGGCGCACGCCGCACTCTTGCACAAAGGCGTAGGTGCTGACCATATCCAGCGCTGGGATGCCCTCGGTAATACACACGATGAGCGGAATACCGGCGGCTGCCGACTCACGGATCGCATCGGGCGCAAAGGGAGCCGGAACGTAGATAACCGCAGTGTTGGCACCGGTGGCAGCGACTGCTTCCGATACTGTATTGAAGACAGGCACTCGGCCATCAATCGCCTTTTGACCACCACGTCCGGGTACGACGCCGGCAACGACATTTGTCCCATACTCGATCATCTGGCGGGTGTGAAATTCACCCTCTTTACCGGTAATTCCCTGTACCAACAGCCGGGTGTTGGCATCGATCAAAATGCTCACTCGTTCCTCCTTAATAACGTACAGATATACGATGCGATATGCTTTATCTTAACCCAAGTTGCCACCTACGCTGTGAGCAGGCCACGTGAGTCTGACTGCTATAATGAACAGCACGATGCTGCGCACAACACCGCGAAGCGTAACTGTATGCACCATGTGGGTAGTGGCCAATTCCCATCGACGCACTACGTCATGCCCTGAGATAGCCACTCGGATTATTCCCATCCTCTGTGTCCTCTGTGCCTCTGTGGTAATAAAAGTAGCAGCTTGGGTTAGCTTAATACGTGTCGCTATTTCGCGGTTCAAGGTTTGTGCCTTCAGCCTCTTGCACAATCGCAACACCTGCCGACGTGCCGATCCGGGTTGCCCCGGCTGCGATCAGTTCCTGGGCCATTGCCAGTGAACGCACGCCACCCGAAGCTTTAACGCCAATGGCTGGCCCGACCGCTGCCCGCATGAGCCGAATATCGGCAACAGTTGCCCCACCCGGCCCGAAACCGGTGCTGGTTTTAACAAAGTCGGCACCTGCCCGTACCGCCAGCATACAGGCCATCACCTTCTCAAAATCGGTCAACAGGCCGGTTTCCAGAATAACCTTTACTAACACGCCACTGGCATGGGCAGCATCGGTAACCGCCCGAATATCATCAACCACAGCGTGATATTCACGTCCGCGAAGTGCTCCAATCGCCAGCACCATGTCTACTTCACGTGCCCCATGCCCGATAGCCTGTACCGTCTCAAAGACCTTCACTTTTGTTGTGGTGGCTCCGAGCGGGAAGCCAATGACCGTGCAAACCCGCACTGCCGAACCACTGAGTGCACGCGCACAACGTTCAACATAACGCGGATTGACACAAACACTGGCGAACCGGTAACGCTCGGCCTCGCTACACAGTCGGTCAATCTGATCAACTGTCGCTTCAGGCTTGAGCAGTGTATGGTCGATAAAACTGGCAATAGGGGTATCTGAAGCAGGTGGGACTGGTGGATGCGCCAGGGGTGTACCAACCGGTAATCCAACCAGGGCATCTATGTGTGACCGCACCTGTGCGATTAGATCTTCCACGACGAGGCTCCTCTTGACGACTGGCGCCAGGTTCTGACATCATTCACGATGCTATTGTAGCATAGCCGCGCAAGCTGCTTGCTGAACAGCAATGATAGGCATGTGCTCGCAGAGGAGAGGGTATGACGCGATTTGATGCTATCGGCGTGGGAATTGCCAGTTGGGATCTTGTCGGCGTGACTGCAACGTCACCGGTGTTAGGTCAGAAGCAACCGCTTGCCGGATATACGGAGATGGGTGGTGGGCCGGTCGCGACTGCGCTGGCGACCATGGCCCGTTTCGGTGCTCAGGTAGCGCTGGTCAGTGCTGTTGGCGATGATCACTACGGTATGGCGATCAAGGCCGAGTTGACCAGATTCGGGGTTGACACCTCGTTCGTTGTGACCGGTCGTGGCTCTTCGCATATTGCGTTCGTGTTGGCCGAACCCGGGAGTGATCGGCGAACGGTATGGTGGTACAACGAGCCGACGGTGTTTGCCGATCTCTCATTTCCTGCCGAACTGGCAGGACAAACCCGTGCGTTGTTGATTGACTCTCACCTACCGGCGGCTCTCTCTGCGGCTCGTCAGGTACGGGCTGCTGGAGGACGAATAATGATTGATGCCGAGCGGGTCAATCCAACAGTGCTGGAATTACTACCACTCTGTGATGATATTGTCGTCTCTGCCAATTTTGCCCGTGCAGTCACCGGCCTTTCCGACATAGTAATGGCAACTCAGGCATTGGCTGAACGGTATCGTACACTGGTTGTCGTTACCGCCGGTGAAGCCGGTAGCTGGGCCTGTCACAATGGTGAACTCATTCACACGCCGGCCTTTCCCACTACGCCGGTGGACACAACCGGTTGTGGTGATGTCTTTCACGGTGCCTTACTGTTCGCGTTGTTGCGCAATGATCCATTGCCGGCAGCCTTACGCTTCGCCAGCGCAGCGGCTGCGCTCAAGACACGCGGACTCGGTGGTCGAACTGCGTTACCATCGCTCGCCGAGGTTGAGGCCTTGGTTCGCACTACCACTGCGCAGTAGCAAGATACGGTTAATGTGTATGGTGAGATCAGACAATCGGTAAAACTGCATCAGAAAGCAATATGTCGGTGGCGAAGACTGATACTTTGTAACAGGCCAATGGCGATCAGGGTGGTCACCATAAAGCTGCCTCCCGCCGAGACGAACGGCAATGGCAGACCGGTTACCGGCAGGAGACTCATGTTCATGCCAATGTTGATGACGGTGTGACTGAAGAGCATCCCGAAAATACCGAGCGCTATCAATCGGCCAAACTGATCACGCGCTTTGCCAGCAATAGAGAGTGTTTGCCAGAGAACGATCGTCTGGAAGACGATCAGCACTACACCGCCGATAAACCCTAATTCTTCGCCGATAACAGCGAAGATGAAGTCGGTGTGCTGCACCGGCACGTAATTGCCCTGACTGAACAGGCCACGGGTGAGGCCGGTGCCGGTCAGACCGCCGGAACTGATTGCATTGAGTGCCTGAATGACGTTATAAGCGGCATTAAAATCAACAGCCGCCGGATTAGTGAGCAAGTAGTAGAATGTACTGAGCCGAACTTGCTGATAGGTATCGAGCACGTAGTGCCACGCGATCCATGCGAGTGGGATGGCGGCAATGAACAGGGTGATCAACTGGACCAACCGCATGCCACCACCCCACGCCATCGTCAGCCAGATGCCGGCCAGAACCAGCGTTGTGCCCAGGTCGGGCTGGATAAAGATCAACGCCATTGGTACACCGGCGATCAATAATCCACCTATCTGCACCAGCCAGCTTCCACCACGATCAGCGTAGTGCTGCCAGTACGTGGCCAGCGCAATGATGAGCACGAGTTTGCCCAGTTCAGCAGGTTGAAACGTTCGTTCACCGATGGCAATCCAGCTCTGCGCACCTTCACTTACGCGGCCGATTACCAATACCGCACCCAGTAGTAGTATTGTGCTGACGTAGAGTGGGCGCGCCAGGCTGGAAAGCAAGCGGTAATCAAACGACATCATGGCGACCATGGCGATCAGGCCGACAACGATATATACGATTTGACGTCCGAAGACCGGACGTAATGGTAAGCCATTACCGGCCACTGCATTCAGGGTTGCACTGTGGAGTGCCAGGCTGCCAATAATCAGCAGGACAGCTACACTGACCAAAATGCCCCAATCCAGATCCCGCCAGCGCCGCGTTTCCACTGGGTACCTCGTTATGTCGTTGTTGTCCAGGTCGTGAACAACTCTGCTGGTATTGTATCTCTGCCGTGCTCAGTATCCATGTGTCAGATGTCTGGCGTTGGGAAGCCATGCTTCCGCGCCTGTCGTGCTCTATATTTGGATGCACATGGCACCTGCCGGACTTTGCCCGGATGGTTAGACTGCTATTAATTGTCAGGTGTGTCTATTGTGCACGAGCAGAAGCCTATATCAGCGCGCTATGAAACAACTGCTACTTTGTCTGAGCTACGTCACAACGCACCAGAGGTCGCTCGATGGCTGCTGCTACCCGATGCAATTGCTTCATCAGATCGGCAAAACTCTCAGGCACCAGTGACTGTGTCCCGTCGCAAACGGCAAAAGCTGGATTGTCATGCACCTCAATGATCAAACCATCAGCGCCGGCAGCAATGGCAGCTCGCGCCATCGGAATCACCATGTCGGCCCGACCACTGGCATGCGACGGATCAACAATGACCGGTAGGTGCGAAAGCTGCTTGATCAAGGGCACCGCTCCCAGATCAAGGGTAAAGCGCAGACTGTCATCGAACGTGCGAATACCTCGTTCACACAAAACAACGTTTGGGTTACCTTCGGCCAGAATATACTCTGCCGCCAGCAACAAATCCTTCACGGTAGCCGCAAAGCCGCGTTTGAGTAGTACCGGGTGGCGGGTACGCCCAACTGCCCGCAACAGCGAGTAGTTTTGCATATTGCGCGCACCGATTTGCAGCATGTCGGCATACTGCACGACGAGCGGTAGTGTCTCGGTGTCCATCACTTCCGTGACCACCGGCATCCCGGTTAACGCCCGTGCTTCAGCCAGAATTTGTAAGCCGGCCTCCCCCAATCCCTGAAAGGAATAGGGTGAGGTGCGCGGTTTATAGGCCCCACCACGGAGGATGACTGCACCGGCGGCCTGTACCGCTCTTGCTACATTGAAGGTCTGTTCGCGGCTTTCGACCGTACATGGCCCGGCAATGATGGTAATGCCCGATCCACCGATGGGAATGCCACCAACGTCGACAACGGTGTCCAGCTCTTTGAATTCCCGGCTCACCCGTTTGTAGGGTGCTGTGACCCGGATCAATTGACTCACGCCGGGCAACCGTTGTAATCGTCCGGCCTGTTCAATTGGGCCTTGATTTCCTGTAATTCCGATGGCTGTGCGTGTTGGCCCAGGCATCGGATGTGGAGTGAATCCCATCGCCCGGATTTCAGCGCAGACCGCTTCGATCTGCTCCGCCGTGGCATGTGCTTCCATGACTACTAGCATAGACAAGGCGGCGGTTGGCGGCAAGCATCAGGTTGCGCCAACCGCATTGACGGACGTAGTGTCCGTTATTCGGAACAACGACTATTCGTAGATCCAGTTGTCGAGCGCACGATTCCACTCGCCAATTAGCTCGTGCGGTTGGAAGAAGATCGCTGTCTCGCGCTCACCACTTTCCGGCGAGTCCGAAGCGTGAATCAGATTGCGACCAATGTCTACTCCAAAGTCGCCCCGGATCGTCCCCGGTGCTGCTTTGGCCGGATTTGTGGCGCCTACCATTGCCCGCACCAGCTCCACGGTGCCCGGCTTTCCGGCAACGACTGCCACAACGACCGGTGCAGAGGTGATGTAGCTGACCAGACCGTTGAAGAAGCTCTTGCCTTCGTGCTCGGCGTAGTGGCGGCGCGCCAGAGCCTCGTCGACCTGCATCAGCTTGAGGCCCTGAAATTTCAAGCCCCGCTGTTCAAAGCGGCTGATGATAGCGCCGATCAATCCTCGTTGTACGGCGTCAGGTTTCAAGATTAACAGTGCACGTTCCATGGATACCTCATAACATTAAGAAACAGGTCTGTTTCCCGCGGTCAGTATACCACATACAAAATGCTGACAAACAAAAATCGACAGGTTGTTACCTGTCGATCTGTGCTCTGAGCTACCATTGAAGGCGCGTTAGATCGGAACGGCCTCACTGATCCGTTTGGCCGCACGGCGCATTTCCATCTTGACCAGGCCGAGATTGACCGTGCGCTGTGTGATCACCACCAGGATTAGCTCTTTGGCTTCCAGCAGTAAGATCGAGCCGTCTTTGGCATCAATAATGGAGTCAACTAAATGTCCGACTCCGAGTCGGCGGGTCGCTTTATCAATTTCACCGAAGACTGCCGCGGACATTGCTCCCAGTATTTCGGCATCTTCTTCATCGAGCAGTGTGCTGGCTACGACCAGGCCATCTTTGCCGACCAGCAAACTGCCAATTACACCGTCGACCCGAATGAGATCTTCTACGATGCGGCGCATGCTAAACCTTTCTTGTGGTGCCATCGCGGAGTCTGCTTTCTCTACATAAGAAAGACGGATACCTCACTTATTCGGCAAATGTGACGCTGTAAGTGGCAATTGCCTCTTCCAGTCGTCCCTGACGCGAATATACATCACCAAGGATGCGATATAACTGACGAAGAACTGGCGTGTCTTCGATGGTGTTGATAAGATCTTCCAGCTCCTCGGCCATCCGATCAAGAAGTGTCGTGTGCTTGAGTAAGCGACGATAGATTACAGCCATCAGCTCAGCTTGCCCGGTTTGTGCACAGAGGCGGGCAATTGTGAACGCCAGAGTGTGATTGGCCGGATTGGTACTCAGTTGTCGTAAGTAATCGTCGATTGTTGCATTACCGGTTGGAATAAAGTCTTCTAGTGCCCGTGGCCGAATTGGTGCCCGTGCCGAACGACCACGCCCACTGGTCAGCGCTTCACGGCGCGCAAAACGAAGATCGTCACGAGTTGGTGCTACACTTCGTCGCTCTTCTCTTGTCGGCGTGCGCAACATCGGTTGTGCTTTAGGCCGTTCACTGAGTGGTGGCAACACGACCCGTGCCGGTTCGCTCGTCATCGGCTCAGGCGGTGCATTCCAGATGTCATCAAGCGCATCGAGTGGTTCCGGCACGAAGCCTGCATCTTCTGGTGCTGGCGGCGGCGGTGGTTCCTCCATTCGTGGGGTGGTACGTACAGCTTTTGCTACCGGTGCTGTTTCGGCGATGCTGAAATCAAACAGGTCATCCTCAGCCGACCCTGCCTCTGACGGTGGAGCTGCTTGCTGGGCCGCCTCAAGCTGAGCAATCTCTTCCGGCGACAGGCCCAGCTCTTCGAGGGAGAACGGCGTCAGCTCCGGTTCGGCAGGTGCGGCAGGTTGCGCCTGCTGCTGCTGGGCTGCCTCAAGCTGAGCAATCTCTTCCGGTGACAGACCGAGTTCTTCGAGCGAGAACGGCGTCAGCTCTGGCTCGGCAGGTACGGCAGGTTGCGCCTGCTGCTGCTGGGCCGCCTCAAGCTGAGCAATCTCTTCCGGTGACAGACCCAGTTCTTCGAGCGAGAAGGGGGTCAGCTCCGGTTCAGCGGAAGCTGCCGGCTGTGCCTGCTGCTGTTGGGCGGCCTCAAGCTGGGCAATCTCCTCCGGCGACAGTCCCAGCTCTTCGAGCGAGAACGGTGTCAGCTCCGGTTCGGCAGGCGCGGCGGGCTGGGCCTGCTGCTGGGCCGCCTCAAGCTGGGCAATCTCCTCCGGCGACAGGCCTAGCTCTTCGAGCGAGAAGGGCGTCAGCTCCGGTTCGGCAGAGGCGGCGGGTTGGGCCTGCTGCTGTTGGGCGGCCTCAAGCTGGGCAATCTCCTCCGGCGACAGTCCCAGTTCTTCGAGCGAGAAGGGCGTCAGCTCCGGTTCGGCAGGCGCGGCGGGTTGGGCCTGCTGTTGGGCGGCCTCAAGCTGGGCAATCTCCTCCGGCGACAGGCCCAGTTCTTCGAGCGAGAAGGGGGGCAGTTCCGGTTCGGCGGAGGCTGCCGGTTGGGCCTGCTGCTGTTGGGCGGCCTCAAGCTGGGCAATCTCTTCCGGCGATAGACCGAGTTCTTCGAGGGAGAACGGCGTCAGCTCCGGCTCGGCAGGCGCGGCAGGTTGCGCCTGCTGCTGTTGGGCGGCCTCAAGCTGGGCAATCTCTTCCGGCGATAGGCCGAGTTCTTCGAGCGAGAACGGCGTCAACTCCGGCTCGGCAGGCGCGGCAGGTTGCGCCTGCTGCTGTTGGGCGGCCTCAAGCTGGGCAATCTCTTCCGGCGACAGACCCAGTTCTTCGAGGGAGAAGGGCGTCAGCTCCGGCTCGGCGGCAGGTTGCGCCAGGGCTGGCTCTTCATCGAATGGGGTTAAATCCGCCGTCGCTGATGAGATTGCCGGAGCAGACTCCTCCTCATTTAGCTCGGCCTCCATATCAATAATCTCATCGCCATCCCGTATCTGAATACCGGCCCGGTAAAGCGACCAGCCGATCTGCTCAATCCGGTCAGCTTCCTGTTCGGGGTCTTTCACCACAGCGATAATATCAGTTAGATCGACATATCCCTGGCGATGCCCCAGTTTTATCAAACGGTTGAGATCGGGGTCGCCGGTATCGATCATCGGCTCTTCATCATCAGAGAGGACGACTGTCTCAAAATTACCCAGGCCGATACTGTCGATTTCATCAGGTGAAAGTCCAAGCTCACTACTGGTTGTTGCCCCACTCTCAATATCTTCAAACGAGAATGGCTCAAGATCGGCAAACTCATCAAGTGAGAAGGGTTCGACCCCAGGCAATTCAAACGACGACTCTGCGCTGGCCGTATCCAGATGTGCAAATACATCCTCTTGAGAACCGGTTGATGACAGCAGGCTATCGATTGGTTCATCGGTGAAGACCATCGTTTCACCTGTGGTCGCCGGTTGCTGGGCCGCCTCAAGCTGGGCAATCTCCTCCGGCGACAGGCCGAGTTCTTCGAGCGAGAAGGGGGTCAGCTCCGGCTCGGCAGGGGTTGCGGGTTGGGACTGTTGCTGTTGAGCGGCCTCAAGCTGGGCAATCTCCTCCGGCGACAACCCCAGCTCTTCGAGCGAGAAGGGGGTCAGCTCCGGTTCGGCAGGGGTTGCGGGTTGGGACTGTTGCTGTTGTTGGGCGGCCTCAAGCTGGGCAATCTCCTCCGGCGACAGGCCTAGCTCTTCGAGGGAGAAGGGGGTCAGCTCCGGCTCGGCAGGCGCGGCGGGTTGGGCCTGCTGCTGGGCGGCCTCAAGCTGGGCAATCTCCTCCGGCGACAGGCCTAGCTCTTCGAGGGAGAAGGGGGTCAGCTCCGGCTCGGCAGGGGCTGCCGGCTGGGCCTGCTGTTGGGCAGCTTCAAACTGAGCGATCTCTTCCGGCGACAGGCCTAGCTCTTCGAGGGAGAAGGGGGTCAGCTCCGGCTCGGCAGGGGCTGCCGGCTGGGCCTGCTGTTGGGCAGCTTCAAGCTGAGCGATCTCTTCCGGCGACAGGCCTAGCTCTTCGAGGGAGAAGGGGGTCAGCTCCGGCTCGGCAGGGGCTGCCGGCTGGGCCTGCTGTTGGGCAGCTTCAAGCTGAGCGATCTCTTCCGGCGACAGGCCTAGCTCTTCGAGGGAGAAGGGGGTCAGCTCCGGCTCGGCAGGGGCTGCCGGCTGGGCCTGCTGCTGTTGGGCAGCTTCAAGCTGGGCAATCTCCTCCGGCGACAGGCCTAGCTCTTCGAGGGAGAAGGGGGTCAGCTCCGGCTCTTTCGGCAGGTTGACCGGCTCACTCTTTTCACTCAGAGCGCGAACCGCACCGGTTGGCGCCAGACTCTCATCGATACTTGCCTTTGGGATGCGGAATGTACCGGTTAGACGCTCAGGTGTATCGTCATCCTCGCGAAGCGACACATCATCATTTGAGAAATAAGCGGCGACATCAGTTTCAGTTAGCTCAACCGGTGACAATGGTGGCTCCTCGACCGGAGGCAACGAAGCCGCCCGTTCGACCAGCTTACTGAAAATCGATGGGCCACCCTGCTCTGGCTCTTGGGGTAACTTGATACCACCACCGCGAGCTGATGGCTCTTGCCAGCTATAAATCCCTGGCTCGATAGACTCGGTGTGTGCTTCGGGAGATGCTGATACTGCATCATCAAGTGCCAGATCGTCGAGCGAGAAGGGCTGAAGTGTGGCCGGTAGTTCATCACTCGCCGATGTTGCACCGAAATCAAGATCGTCAAGGGAAAATGGTTGCAGACCGCTCAGTTCATCGGCAAAGGTGTCGGCTCCGCCGGTTGTTGTTGATCTGCCTTCGAGCTGGGCAATCTCTTCTGGTGACAGACCCAGTTCTTCGAGCGAGAAGGGTTGCAGGGTCGGTTCGGCGCTGGCCGCAGCAGCGGGCGCCTGACCTTCGAGCTGGGCAATCTCTTCTGGTGACAGACCCAGTTCTTCGAGCGAGAAGGGTTGCAGGGTCGGTTCGGCGCTGGCCGCAGCAGCGGGCGCCTGGCCTTCAAGTTGGGCAATCTCTTCTGGTGACAGGCCCAGTTCTTCGAGGGAGAAGGGTGTCAGCTCCGGTTCGGCGCTGGCCGCAGCAGCAGGCGCCTGGCCTTCAAGTTGGGCAATCTCTTCTGGTGACAGGCCCAGTTCTTCGAGGGAGAAGGGTTGCAGGGTCGGTTCAGCGCTGGCAGGTGTGGTTTCGGTTACACCTACTCCAATTTCATCAAGTGTCAGGCCGGTTGGTGTAGCTGATGAGAGGGGTAAATCCAGATCAAAATCGAACTCATCCCGCTCAGCAGGTGGTTGTGTCGGTTCAGCCACACTGGTTGCTGCTGGTGGCGAAAAGAGCAGCATAGCCAGCAGATCATCGTCTGAAGTGGCAGCTACTGCGGCTGCCACCGGGCTGGCTGCCGGTGTCAACCAGCCTGTCTCGGCAAAGAAATCGTCCGCCGGCGTCGATGCAGGTTGCTCCGCTGCCACTGAAGCTGCGCGTCGCGCCTGCCATTCGGCCTCGTCCCATGCCGGCAGGGAAACGTCAGGTGTTGGTATACCGACCGGCAGCGTGTCAAACAGAAGTTTTGCGACTGTCTGGTAGGGATCAATACGTTGCGCAACCCGCCAGTAATCAAGCCCGCGCTGATCGCCATCTAATAGCAATATTCCGCCGAGGATCAGATTTGCCTTGAGCAGATGGGGTTGTTGCTTCAACGCATCCCGACACACGGTAGCTGCTTCATCCAGTTGACCGTCTCGCCAGAGTGCTTCAATCAGACCAACCCAGGCATCGAGCCGGTCAGGATGCTCAGCAATAACCTGTCGAAATTCGTGGATAGCCTGTGGCAACATATGACCACGGGCATACAGGCGGGCAAGACCAGGACGGCTCAGGCGGAGAGCGGCATGCTCGCTGCCCCAGGCTTCGGTGTAGAGACGTACCAACTGGGCACGTAGTTCGGGCATATCAGGACGGATCTCCAGTGCCTGCTCGAACTCGGCAATCGCCTTATCCAGCCGACCCTGCCATTCATACGCCATTCCCAGACCGACGTGGGCCGGAATATTTTCGGGGTCAACCTGTAAGACCTGTTCAAACGTTGCCGTTGCCGCAGGCAAATCGCGTTTTGCCAGATATGCCTCACCTAAAAGTCGTTGAGCTTCCAGGTTGTCTGGATGGTGTTCAAGGATATGCTGGATCAGGCCGATTGCCTGCTCGATCTGGTTCGCCTCGAGAAATGTTCTGGCTTGTGTATAGGCGTCTTGCAGGCTAATAGTCGCCATCCTGAATCCTCCCACATCATTACTGTTGGCGCCGCCGGAAAGTGAAACATCATGCGTTGAGGGAACGCCAGAGCAATGCGAATGATATTCGCCGCTTGCAAGCAGTATAGCACCGAATTATGGCAGGTGTGACACTTCGCAGCAGCTTATGTCTCGCGGCTTCTCAAGCAACGCATACGGCAGCTTACTACGTTCATGCCTCATGACTCGAAATGAGCCACGTCCTTTCAGGAATGCGATGCAGTAGCTTGAGGAACACCCAGGTCTATTTTACGCCGGGCAGGAGTTCCAGGTTATAACTGGTAACGATTCCTGCTGTTCGGGTGCCTCGCCAAAAGGCGAACACTATGCAATCCACAGGCTCACATTGTAAACAGTATAGCATATACGTTCACTGCATGCAATGTTTTGTCGGATGCAAACAGAAAATGTTGATTCACAACCTGCCTGAACATCTGATCGCAGACTGTAACACCAGTTTGAATAACGAATTCTGCAATCCCGGCAGATCGGCGCTAGCACAGCACTTCGGCATCCGAAAGCGAAATCTGCACCAGGATAGTGCTTGCGTTCTACGACGTTTGTGCAATGATTGACACCATTTGGTATAAGTATCACCACTAAATCATCAATGATGTTGCAGCAAGCGTATGTTTATCTGAAACGAACGTTATGGTAATAACTGATATTATCACCATTGTTTGCAAATCTCGTGTTACACAGCGTCACTCAACATTGGGGAGATAGGACTGAGGTTTGCTCTTCTTCCTGACCGGGGGATTAAACGATAAGACTGGCGAGTAAACACTCGCCAGTCTTGTCTGGTCGGGGCGACTGGATTTGAACCAGCGACCTCCTGAACCCCATTCAGGTGCGCTACCGGTCTGCGCTACGCCCCGAACGCCCCTTGATTATAGCGCGGTCGAGGCGAAGAGTCAAACATCACGCCAGATATGCGAGGCGAAGAAGCCGAGCGCAGCGCCGAAGGGAAGCGCGCCACCACCCCATATCAGCACGGCAGGAAAGAGAACTGCCAGCCACTGCTGCCATGGCGCATCAGGGGTTAGCTGGCCGGTGAACAAACCGATGATGACGGTGAATAATCCGCCCAGGATCATGGCCAGGATGGCCAGGACGAGTGCCCCATACATAGACCAGCGTAAACGACGTGCAGGTGATGGATCCATATCAACACCAGTGAACTCATTGTTGTCAAAGTGATCCGATGCTGTACAGGTATGGTACCTGCAAGTGCCTGTCATCGTCAACTCTGAATGAGATCAAACAAGCTGGCTTTTCTTCATCGATGCGCTGGTGAAGGTGTTGTCCTGATCTATACTGTGGTGGACTGAAAATATGATCTGCCACAGCGTCTACCTCATCAGGAAGACCTGAGTCAGACCGCTGTCCTCCGCTCTTCCCCATTGCGGGAGAGGGGCGGGGGGGAGAGCGTTCAGGACGCCTAAAGACCTGCCTCTACGCTCGCATGTGCAGTCTGCCTTTGAATGCTGATGGAAGCGATAGGCATACCTCAACACGTACTTGTAAGACCATGCGAGTGTTGCCCCTTTCTGTTATGGTCTCCGCTGACCCGATTCAGTTGCATCGGCACCATTTCTCACTGACACCGGGCTGAGGCAGGGGTAATATCAAATCCAGAAGGTATGACACACCAGCTACGACCTTGATGCTGTACCCGAATGATGCACCGCCGGACACCAGGGTAGGCGCACGGTTGCCGTGCCCCTACCCACTGAGTGAATGCACATTGTTGAGCAAGATGTATCCAGTGTGAGTATCGTGGTGCTGGTGCGGCTGAGTCAGGTCGCCATTGCAGTGTAGGGACGCACGGTTGTGCGCCCCTACCGGGCATCGGCAACATCGTTCCTGGCAAGTGCAAGGCCAACACACTGTACCCGTGTCTCATCCTGATACCACGTGATGGTGTAGGTACGGCATCGTATCGTCGGGGAAACCGGCGGAGACGCCCATCACGTCGGGCATCCGTATGGGTTTTCAACCAGCCTCACAATCCGTCGGTACACCACCGCCCTGATGGTATAGGTTCCGCATGTACACTTCGCTTGCGAACGAAATCGGTCAAGATCATTCTTGAGTTCTTGATCAAATATATTGACAAAATTGCTGTTCTCCTCTATACTCAAGCCTGCACCGGTGCAATCGTGCTCTACCTGGAAGAGAAAGTGAGGGCAACCGTGCAGACGCTCCATGTTCGCACTGCCAGGGTTGGTTCTATCAGTTCATCGGTACGCTGCACTCAGCTTTATGAGGGGCACCGTTTTAATCGGGTTTGGTGCTGTCCATTAATCCCCACTGCCGGCTCCTGTTCGATTGGTTGTACCGGCGGTTCAACCCTCACATAATAGCCGCCTGCCACCTGAGCTAGCGCTATCTGGCTCTGTTGGCTACAGGAGCCTGGAACAGGCAGGCGTTCGACAAAGCTATTAATTCCCCAGTGCCACCGCTGCCATTTGGGAGACCGAAACTTTGCGGGCCGTAGCATCGATATGCTACGAGTGGTCTGCTGTACTCAATTACAGTCTTGGGATAAGGAGATGTTTGTGTCCACTATTCCAACAACCCGATCAGGACTTGTCGTCTGGTTTACCGGGCTTTCTGGCGCCGGGAAAACAACGCTGGCACGGGCGCTGGCGACGCTGTTGCAAGAGGCCGGCTACCCGGTTGAACAGCTCGATGGCGATGTCGTTCGTGAACATTTGTCGAAGGGGTTAGGGTTTAGCCGCGAAGATCGTGATACGAATATCCGGCGGATTGGTTTTGTAGCCAATTTGCTGGCCAAACACGGTGTGATCGTGTTGGTCAGTGCGATCAGTCCCTACCGGGAAACACGTGCTGAGGTGCTGGCTGCCGCACCCAGAAAACTTGAGGTGTTTGTGGAGGCACCGCTAGATGTCCTCATTCAGCGTGATGTGAAGGGGCTGTACGCGAAGGCGTTGCGCGGCGAGATTGCGCAATTTACCGGTATCTCTGACCCTTACGAACCTCCGTTGCATCCCGATGTCCATCTGCGCACCGATCTGATGAGTTTGCCGGAGTGTCTGGATCATCTGCTGGCTGCGCTGGAACGGCTGGATATTGTGGTGAAGGTGAGTCACCAATGACAACACAATACTGGGACGCGAACACCGACCCTCGTGATGTCATTCGCTGGGCACTTGCCGGTTATCCCGATCTGCTGATGACCAGTGCATTCAATCTTAACGGGGTCGTGCTTATTGAGCTGGCAGCTCAGGCCGGTTTTGCGGGCGAGGTGGTTTTTGTGGATACCGGCTACCATTTTCCGGAGACCCTTGCCACTCGTGACCATCTGATCACGCGCTATCCCCAGATGCAGTTTGTCACCCTAAGTGCCGACCTGCCACCTGAACCGTGGGGGGAAGAGCAATTTCGGAGCGATCCCGATGGGTGCTGTCGCGTGCGAAAAGTTGCTCCCCTGCGTGAATATCTGGCGCGCAAGAATCCTTCTGCTCTTTTAAACGCTCGCAGTCGTGATCAGGCCGCAACCCGCCGGGATCTGGGTTTTGTCGAGATTGGTGAGCGGGTGCGGATCAATCCACTGGCCTACTGGCGGCGGGAGCAGATAGAGGCATTTGCGCAAGCCCATCACCTGCCGGTGAACCCATTGTACTGGGCCGGTTTCAAGAGTATCGGCTGCTGGCCCTGTACACGGGCCGTGCGCCCTGGTGAAGATGTGCGGGCCGGGCGTTGGTCGGGGAAGGGCAAGATTGAATGTGGCCTATGGATCGGTGAACAATCGCTGTGAACGAGGTGAGGTGATGATACCACAAACGAGTTCTCTCCCGAAGCCGCACGGTGGTGTTCTGGTTGAGCGGATTCGGGTTGCACATCCACGCGAATATGACCATCTGCCGGCACTTGAGCTTGATGAACGGGCGTATGCCGATCTCGAACTCATTGCCACCGGTGTCTATTCGCCGTTAGAAGGTTTTATGGGCCAGGCCGATTATCTGAGTGTGCTGGAAGAGATGCGCCTGACGAATGGTCTGCCGTGGAGTATCCCGATCACCCTGGGGGTGTCGGCACAGGATGCAGCTTCCTATCGAAAAACAGTTCGTTTGACGAAGGATGGGCGAACGGTAGGCTTGCTTGATGTCGAAGAGCAGTATCGACCTGATAAAGAGCATGAAGCACTGGCGGTCTATCGCACCACGGATCTCGCCCATCCCGGTGTTGCGGCGCTGTTTGCGCGAGGGGATGTCTATCTGGCCGGTAAGGTGCAATTGCTGACCCTGGATCGGGGGCCATTCCCCGAACACCACTATACGCCTCGCGAGACGCGACAACTGTTTCAAGAGCGGGGCTGGCAGACAATTGTCGCTTTCCAGACCCGAAATCCCATTCATCGTGCCCACGAGTATTTGCACAAAGTCGCACTAGAGTCGCTCGATGGTCTGTTCCTTCACCCGCTCGTCGGCTCTACCAAGTCGGATGATGTTCCGGCCCCGGTGCGGATGGCGGCCTATAAAGTTCTCCTCGAACGCTACTACCCGCAAAACCGGGTGTTGTTGGGTGTCTATCCGGCAGCAATGCGCTACGCCGGGCCACGTGAAGCAATTCTGCACGCCATCAGTCGCAAAAATTACGGCTGCACCCATTTCATCGTGGGGCGCGATCACGCCGGGGTTGGCAACTATTACGGCCCGTATGAGGCGCAGGCCATCTTTGACCATTTCCGTCCAGAGGAGATTGGCATCCATATTCTCAAGTTTGAGCAGACCTTCTATTGCGTAACCTGCGCCGCAGTTGTCTCGCCGCGTACCTGCCCTCACGATACCCAACATCACCTTGTTCTTTCAGGCACGCGGGTACGTGAATTGTTGCGCGCAGGATCGCCATTACCGCCGGAGTTTACCAGACCCGAAGTAGCTGAAGTGTTACGCGCTGCTTACCAGACGCTGTAGCCGGTACGAGGGTAAGATGCTCGAAGTGTTGCTTGGTTTGCTCATTGCTGTCAGCATTGGTCTGACCGGTGTTGGTGGTGGCACGATCACCACATCGGTGTTGATCCTTGGTCTGGGGATTGCGCCGGAAGTAGCGGTAGGCACAGCGCTGTTGTTTGCGCTGTGCGCCAAAATTCCGGCTGGCCTGATCTACTGGCAGCAGCAACAGGTACATCCGCAGACCCTCGCCCGGCTGCTGGCCGGTGGTGTGCCGGCTGTTGTGATCGGTAGCTTTCTGTTACACGCTTTGAAAAGCTATCGCGATGTAGTGCTGCTCGGTATTGGTTTGATCGTGCTGGTGGCCGCAGGGATCAATCTGTTCGTGACCCTGATCAAAGTGCCCTCATTTCATCTCGCACCGGGTTGGATGATTGCCGGCGCCGGATTTATCGGTCTTGAAGTAGGCTTCTCATCGGCTGGAGCAGGGGCTTTGGGCACGTTGTTACTGCTCAATACGACACGGCTCTCACCCCAGGCGGTGGTTGGCACCGATCTCTGGTTTGGTCTGATCCTCTCGGCAATTGGGGGCGGAATCCATACCGTTTTGGGGCAATTCGATCTCTGGTTATTTCTCAAGCTGACCGGTGGCGGCGTGATCGGCTCGCTGGCGGGAGCCTGGCTGGCCCAGCATGTCAGTCAGCGGCCATTCCGCCTGGGACTGCTGGCGTGGATGATGGTCATTGGCTCACACCTGGTGTTTCGCAGCCTGATGCGCTGATTGAGGTGATGTATGTACTATCCGGTGATGCTGGATTTACGCGATAAAAAGGTGCTCTTCATCGGGGGTGGTATCGAGACTGAGGTCAAGGTGCAGCGACTGGTGGATGCAGGTGCACGGGTCAGACTCATCTCACCGTTTGATCATCCGGCGCTGGATGCACTCGTGCAGGATGGCCGGCTCGACTGGCAACGACGTGCGTATCACTATGGTGATCTGGTAGGCTTCATGCTCTGTTTTGTCCATCTGCCAGATACAACTCTCAATGCCACCATTGCTGCCGAAGCCCGTGAACGCGGAGTCTGGCTGAACGCAGTCGATGATCCGCCCCATTGCGATTTTATCTTGCCCTCGATTCATCGTCAGGGTGATCTGGTCATTGCCATCTCGACCAGTGGTGTCGCACCGGCGCTGGCAGTGCGGATCAAAGAGCATCTGAGCGCAGTGTATGGCCCAGAGTACGCGGCATTTCTGGATGTGCTGCGCTCGTTTCGCTCGCTGGTCAAACAGGCTTACCCACATAGCTTTGCCGAACGACGCGCTGCCTGGTACCGCCTCGTAGACAGTGGAGCGCTGGCTATGCTGCGGGCAGGCGATTACGTTCAGGCGCAGAACCTGCTCTGGCAGGCTCTGTACGACACTGCTTCCGCTGTACCGGTCGATCTCAGCCTGCATCAACAGGAGGTGGTATGAGCAAGGTTTACCTGGTGGGTGCCGGCCCTGGTGATCCTGAATTACTTACGCTCCGTGCGCTACGGGTGCTCGGCGAAGCTGATGTGGTGCTGTACGACCGCCTGGTGTCTGCGGAGATTCTGGCGTATGTCAACCCGCAAGCTGAACGCATCTACGTCGGCAAAGCAAAGGGTGACCAGGATCGGGTGCAACGTGAGATTCTTCATCTGTTGTTGCACTATGCTCGCGCCGGACGCACGGTCGTGCGCTTGAAGGGCGGCGATCCCATGGTCTACGGGCGTGGTGCTGAAGAGTGGCTCTTTCTGGCTCAACACGGCATTACCGTTGAGTTAGTGCCCGGTCTCAGTTCAGCGCTGGCGTTACCGGGAATGGCCGGTATTCCGTTGACATTACGCGGTATTGGGCGAAGTTTTGCCGTGATCTGTGGTCAGGAGCAGGGTGGTGCTGCGCCTGAGATAGCTCCCTATGCCCGGATCGATACTCTGGTGATTCTGATGGGGGTTGAACGGCGGGCAGAACTGGCGCAGGCGCTGATCCAGGCCGGTCGTGACGCCTGGGAACCCTGCGCTTTTATCGAGAACGGCTCTACACCCAACGAACGTATTGTGCTGGCAGCGCTGGAAGCTGTGGCGCAGGGGCGGGTTGCGGTTCAGGCACCGGCAGTCTGGGTAATCGGCCCGGTGGTGGCGGTGCGCGAGCAATTGCAGGCGGTGGCTGCTGATGAACCGGTACATGCAATGCCTGTTCCGGCTTACACCGGGATGCATCAGGCCAGGGACGTGGTCGTTGTTGAACGCGGATAGCAATCCGTGAAGCTATGAGTGCGGAGAAAGTTTATGACGGATACACCCAGGCTTTCAAAAGTTGAGCAGATCAAACTGGCCAGCCGGCATTTGCGAGGGCCGGTAGATCACGAGCTGCACGACGGAAACGATCACTTCAGTGATGAAGGGTATCAGATTCTCAAGTTTCACGGCATTTATCAACAAGACAATCGCGATGTGCGTAAAGCCCGCAAAGCGCGGGGATTGGGGCCGGAGTATTCATTTATGATCCGGGTGGCTATTCCCGGTGGCCGGCTTAGCCCGGAACAGTATCTGACCCTCGACCGGCTGGCGGATGAGTTGGGCAATACCACGTTGCGTTTTACTACTCGCCAGGCCATTCAGTACCACGGCGTGCGCAAGGGTGGCCTGAAGCCACTGATTCGCACGCTTAACCGTCATCTGCTGACTACACTCTCGGCATGTGGTGATGTGGTGCGGAACATTGTGGCCTGCCCTGCACCTTTTGTTGATCGTCAGCGGATCGAGCTGATGCAGTATGCGAAAGCTCTTTCTGATCGGCTGAAGCCAAAGACCCGTGCCTACTACGAAATCTGGCTCGATGGGGAAAAGGCGGCGAGTCTGGAAGAGGATGAACCGCTCTACGGTGCAACCTATCTGCCGCGCAAGTTCAAGATTGCCTTTGCCTTCCCCGGCGATAACTGTGTTGATGTCTATACCCAGGACATTGGAATTGTGCCGTGGATTGAAGAGAGTCTGCAAGGGTTCACCATTCTGGTTGGTGGTGGTCTGGGCCAGAGTCATGGGGTTAAGGAAACCCATCCGGCACTGGCAAAGCCGCTTACCACTGTAGCTCCCGCCCAGCTTTTTGAGGTTGTGGAAGCGATTGTGAAGGTGCAACGCGATCATGGCCGACGTGATGACCGCAAGCTGGCCCGGATGAAATATCTGGTTGAGAGTTGGGGCATCGAGCGGTTCAAAGCTGAGGTCGAGCGCTACGTTGGCTATGCGTTGCCTGAACCCAGACCGCTCACGTGGCTCAGCGCCGATGATCACCTGGGATGGCACGAACAGGGTGATGGCCGGCTCTTCTTTGGCCTGTTTGTCGAAAATGGGCGGGTCAGAGATCATCTCCGGGCAGCAATTCGGGATGTTGTGCAGCGTTTCGGCCTCGAAGTTCGCCTGACTCCGCAGCAGAATATCCTGTTCGTGAATATTCAACCGGCTGATCGTGCGGCCATCGAGGCAATCTTTCGCCAGTATGATGTCGCGCTACCCGGTACCATCCCGCTCGTTGTTCAGAATGCGCTGGCCTGTCCAGCTCTCCCCACCTGTGGTCTGGCAATTACCGAAAGCGAGCGGGTCATGCCGCAGGTGATTCGTGACATGAACGCCCTGCTGGATCGGCTGGGACTCCACGATGGCCCGGTTCCGCACGTCAGAATGACCGGCTGCCCCAATGGGTGTGCCCGACCCTATACCGCTGAAATCGGATTGGTAGGACGCAGCCTGAATTCTTACACCATTTATCTGGGTGGCAGTCCTTTGGGAACCCGCCTGGGAGAAGTCTATCTCGATAATGTCAAGCGCGAGGAGATTGTCGCGCGGCTGGAACCGATATTGCTACTCTATCAGCGCGAACGCAACCCGGGCGAGTCCTTTGGTGATTTCTGCCATCGGCTGGGCAGTGCAACCTTGCAACACCTTGCCGGGCAGAACGAATAACAAACCATCGGGGGTAACAGCAATGCGTTACCCCCGGTTCCTGACGGATATGGTGTTGTTGTGCGGATATTTGTCAACCGACCATCTCACGAGCGGAAGACGCTCAACGCCATATAAAACGAGACACACCAGTTCGGGGCATCAACGATCTGGCTAATGCGTAGATCACCGGCCAGACTGCACAGCACGTAAGCATCTTCACGGCTCAGGTGATAATTATCGGTAAGCCATTCAATCATATCGCGCACCGCATTGCGGGCGTTCTCCATCAGATCGGGGCCGATAGCCGTCGTCACGTAATACCCACGAGCATCGTATGCCGGCTGAATCGGTCCGGGTGGCGTGTAGAAGTGGTAGCGCCACGGCTTCAAGGAACGACCCTTGATCACATTGAAGCGCAGCGAGAATTGCATCGGGCACTCGATACCGGTGACGCACACTTCACCATCGCCCTGCGCTGCATGGCAATCGCCTGCCGAGAAAAGGGCGCCCGGCACGAAGACCGGCAGGTAGAGTTTGGCACCAACATTCAGATGGCGGGTATCAATATTGCCGCCCCCTTTGCCGGTTGGCAACACATCGAAGGCGCCAGGTTCGTCAAGGGCAACCCCCATCGTGCCACAGAATGGCTGAAGCGGAATATGGATGTCATCGCGGAGGGGAGCAGTCTGGCCGTTGCTCAGGTCGAAATGGCGGATATACGGTGCTGTGAAGTCTTGGGCCAGCAACCCTAGACCGGGAATGATACCCGTCCAGCCCCAATCGAGTGGTTGCAGACGCAGAATCTCAACTTCCAGAATATCGCCGGGCATGGCATCTTTGACAAAGATCGGACCGGCCAGCGGGTAGAGTTGTCCAAAGTCGAGATTGAGTAACACGCTGGCATCGCAGCCGGGTGTCACCTGATTATTCGTTACCTCTGCCGTTTCACAGTGTACGACGTCGCCAGAAGCGATCTCGATTGCCGGGGGTAAGCTGTTGTCCCACTTGTGATGAACTTTGCCTTTTTCCAGGACGTGCTCAGCCATGGTAATCCCCTTCTGTTGCTACACACTTCATCCAATGACCATGCAGGTAATTGTGCGCTTGATCCCGCTAATGGCGTGGATTTCACTCATCACCAACCGCCCAATCTGGCGTGGATCAGGCGTTTGCACGGTTGCCACAATGTCGTAGGGGCCAGTCACAGCATCGACTGCAATCAGGCCATCAATGGCGCGCAACGCGGTCAATACTTCACCGATCTTGCCCGACTCAGCCTCGATCAAGACATACGCTCGCGCTTCCATGACAATGCTCCTCTCTTGATTACGGTCGTGCAACGGCGCTCAACAGTTCGCGAATATACGCAGCGGCACCACTCACCCGGTCTTCAGGTGGCAGACGTTCCAGGCGATCAATCAAGGCACTGCCAACAATTGCTCCATCGGCAATCCTGGCTACTTCAGCAATATGCGCTGGCTGGCTGATCCCAAAACCGACAACCAGTGGCAGATTCGTCTGCTGGCGCACATTGGCAATCAGATCGGTCAGATTCCCGGCTAAAGTCTGCCGGGCACCGGTCACACCGGTTAGCGAGACGATGTAAAGAAAGCCACTGGCCTGGGCAGTGATCTGGCTGATCCGGGCCGGTGGGGTGGTGGGGGCGATGAACATTATCAGGTCGAGCTGGTGAGCAGCGGCAAGCTGACGGAGATCATCTGCTTCTTCGAGCGGCAGATCGGGAATAATCCAGCCATCGCCACCGGCTGCCGCCAGAGCGGCACAGGCGCGTTCGAGACCGTAACGGAGCAACGGGTTGTAGTACCCCATCAACAGCAGGGGGGCCGCCACCCGACGGGCCCGTAATTCGGCGACCGTTGCAATACAATCGGCAATCGTAATCCCGTTTTCCAGAGCGCGCTGGGTCGCCCGCTGAATGGTCGTGCCGTCTGCCAGCGGATCGGAGAAGGGGATGCCCAATTCAAACAGACTGGCGCCGGCTGCTTCGAGGGCCGGTACCAGTTCAAGGGTGCTGGTGCGTTCGGGAAAACCTACGGTCAGGTATGGCATTAGCGCAATACGCCCCGCAGCGCGGAGTCTGGCAAATGTTTCGGCTATTCGGCTCATAGTGTGTTCTACAGGTAGAGAGGTCAATCGCTGTACCTGACATCATACCACAGGTTCGGGCATGCGCCATGGTGTGGACAAAGAGTGTGTTCTGGCCGGGGTACCTGAACTGGATCAGAGGTGTGACGATACATCGGCGAGCAACTGTGTCATGTTGTATACAGCGAGCTATGGGAAGTCTGAATGTGTCAGGGCTATCGGTGGATGACCATTGCGCTCACCAAGGCAAGACAGTGCATCACGGCGTGTTAAAAGCCGAGGTTCATGTAATGGTGGTGTAAACTGAACCGACCCCACCTTATCTTCGCATGACATGGCGTGCTATAATACGACACAACACCGCGCTCTAGCCCAAGGAGCTGGAACATGGCAATGGCAGATACATTGCTACGCCCATTTCGTCAGGCCCAACACTGGCTGGCTGCCCGTCCTCGTTTGCGGATGTGGCTGCGGGTATTGCGCCTGAGCCTCTTCCAATTTGGGATGGGACTCTCGCTGGCACCGCTGACCGGTACGCTCAACCGTGTGCTGATTAACGAGTTAGGGATTGCAGCGTTCCTGGTAGGTTCATTACTGGCTCTCCACTACTTTATCTCACCGGCCCGCGCCATTGTCGGATTCAAGTCGGATGTTCATCGAGCTGCCGGACGCTGGCGTACCCCCTATCTGGTACTTGGTGCGATGCTGACCTACGGTGGCCTGGCGACTGCTCCCTTCTCGCTGATTCTGCTGAGTGGTGAAGGCTACTTACCATTCCCGTTAGCGGTCATTGTTTGTTTTGCGATCTTCTTCGCCTACGGTCTGGGCGTGAACATTGCCGAGACGATCTATCTCGCTATTGTCAGTGATGTGACGCCGGTAGAAGAGCGTGGTCGGGTGTTGAGTCTGCTCTGGGTGGCGCTAGTCTTGGGAACGATTGTCGGTTCGTTGCTGATCGGTGAACTGTTGATCGACTATAGCCATACCCGGTTGATCCAGGTGATGCAGGGATCGGCGTTAGCCTTTGTATTCCTGACCTTCCTGTCAATGCTCGATCAAGAGCGGTTGAAGCCGAATGGCGAGCTGGTTGATTTCACGCCGGTACGGGTGCGCGAGACGCTTGGTGAGTCGTTGCGCATGCTGGCAGCGCAGCGCCCGCTGCGGAACCTGTTCATCGTGCTGGCACTGGCCACGACCGGCTTTGCTGTGCACGATGTGCTGCTCGAACCATACGGCGGTCAGGTGTTGGGGATGAGCGTGGCCGAGACGACGCGCCTGACTGCGGTGTGGGGCGGTGGGATGTTGACCGCGATTGTCTTAACCGGCTGGCTGCTCTGGCGTGGTCATCCGGCGTTGCGGATGCTGGGAGGCGCTTCGATCCTGGGTGTGGCCGGTTTTGCGACCATCAGCCTGGCCAATACTCCCGATCACGTTGGACAATTCCTGGGAGGGATTGCTCTGATCGGAATGGGGCGCGGTATGCTAATTGTCGGTGGCCTTGCGCTGGTGATGGGGTTGTGTGACCGTTCCCACGCCGGTCTGTTCCTTGCCCTGTGGGGTATTACCCAGGCGCTATCGCAAGGGGTCGGAACGATTGCTGCCGGTCTGGCCCGCGATATTATCGGCAGAATGAGTGGCGTGGTTGCCAGTGGCTATATTGCTGTCTATCTGAGTGCGTTGCTGCTGATTGCGGTAGCCGGGTTGCTGCTCCTCGTCCTCAGTTTGCGCGGTCAGCTCCGCGCCGAGCAGGTGCGTTCGCCGTGGAGCAGCCTCGAACAGGTGAATGCCGATCAGATTATTTTCTAAGTCGCTTTTCAGCGCGAACGCCCCCGGCGGTTCTATCCCACCGGGGGCGTTGCCTTCCTCAGTCAGCTTGTCGTCGCCAGATCAGGCCGAGACCGATCACGATCAAGACCAGCGGCCAGACCCAACCAGCCTGATTGAAGATCACCTCCAGCAGCGTCACCCCACTTTCACCGATGATGAGCAACGATCCGATAGCGGCCATAATCCCGCCGGGAATGAAGGGCCACCAGACCCGTTCATTCGCGAAGAGTGCACTTAAGAGCGGGATCGCTGCCCAGCCGACCGCAAAGGAGAGCAGGAATACGCCACTTTCAGCCTCTTCGGCCAGCGGCAGCACATCGGTCAGAATGGCACCCAGGCCGATCCCGCCAAGAATACCCGCCGGAATAAACCAGCCGCTGCAGCGAGTGCGGATGCCGACTGCGGTGAAGATGATGGCCAGTGCGGGCAGGATCAGCAATCCGGTGTCGATAACATTTCCCAACAACAGGACGACCCCAATCGCGATCAGGGCAAGACCAATCGTTGCCCGGTCGCCATGTTTGGTGGTGGTCGTTTCGGTTACAGACGTTTCGGTGGTCATTGTCTACCTCTCTTTCGCTGACTCCCTTCGCTGCCTCTACTATACAAAGGAATGGGCTGAGCCAACAGTGTCAAAGGTCAGATGTTGGTCATATCGTGGTATATGACGGTTGGCATAGTGCCTGCCGTCGGTGATGGGCAGGTGTGAGCACGAAACTCTTCCCCGTGATCAACCTGCTGGTGAGTATCAAGAACGAGGATTATTCACTGTGCGCGTCTGCCTCTAGTGCGCATATGTGTAGAATCTGGAACCTGCTTTCGGTACGCATCTGGATTGCGGTAGGCAATGGTTTGTGCCAGGTTTTCGCCGACATACCTGCGGTACAAACCTGATTGCGCTCGCAGGTGCCGGCTTGAGGTATAGTAACCAAGGTTGCTACCTTACGTCACCATAGCGGTGCGGGTCGTTGAGCGCGACGGGGGGAGGGGTGGCACACGGATGGACGCGGGTTTGGCGGATGCACGCGGATAGATCGTCACCCACGGTGCTCCCTTCTATCACCACAGCGACACGGCGGATAGTCATACCAGATGTGTGTGACGTAGTGCGTCTACGAAACTGGCTGCGACCCAAACGATTCATACCGTTCAGGTACGCTGCATGATGTTGTGCGCAGTGTCGTGCCGTTCATCATCGCAGGTAGTCTTTCGTGGCCTGCTCACAGTGTAGGTGGCAACTTGGGTTATCATAGTCTGAATAATGCTTGTTGATGCTTACGGAGTTGCTATGGTTCCCGAACGCCTGATCGCCTACACGATTGCGGTTGCCATCCTGACTCTCATCCCCGGTGCTGACACCATGCTGGTGCTGCGCAATGCCCTGGCTCGCGGGCGCCTCGCCGGTATTGCAACTGCCTTTGGTATCGGGAGTGGTCTGTTCGTGCAGGCAACGCTCTCCGGTTTGGGGTTAGCCGCGATTGTGCTCCAGTCGGCACAGCTCTACCACGCGCTCAAACTGGCCGGTGCCTGCTATCTGGCCGGGTTAGGTCTGTGGACGATTATTACCACCTGGCGACAACGATCAACGGAGGAACCGCATCTGCCCGTCGGTCAAGAGCGCCATGCCTTTGTCGAAGGTTTATTGAGCAATGTCCTCAATCCAAAAGTTGCGGTGTTTTATCTGGCATTTTTGCCGCAGTTTATCGATCCAGGTGATCCGGTTTTGTGGTCGGCACTCGCGCTCACGACCATCCACTTCATGTTCAGCATTCTCTGGTTTTCAACCCTAACCTTTGTTGTCGCCGGGGTCAGTGTCTGGCTGCGCCGCAGTGACGTGCGTCGTCGGCTCAACTATGCCACGGGAGCGGTACTGGCCGGTTTGGGAGTACGGTTGGCGGTTGAGGCGTAATTCAAATGCAACTGACCGTTCTTGTGTGGGATGGGTACCCATCATGTTCACGAGATGACAGGTGCTTGTGTCAAATCTTGAGTGATGCTGTGCATTAGTCAGGTTGTCAGACCTGTGCGGGAGCGCTGCCAGGCGTATCACCAGCGAGTCGCCAGGACGTGTCGCAGATGCACATTCGCGCTCAGGTGCCGCACCGGGATGATTGATGGCAGGGGTATCGGGTGTGCGTTACTACCACCTACGACATCCCCCCAGCCTACACTGTCCCTGCTAGGGCGGAAGCACGTTCTCAGCTCCTCCCCCCTATGCATTACCCACAACTGGTGTCAACCACGTGCGTATTAGCGGGGATGATCGCTATGGGTGCTGTTGTGGGCAACTGGCCCGATGACAGTGCGCCGCCCCAGCCGTGCCGGCACGTGCTGGATGGATTGCCGTACCCGCTTGTTATGCACGTGTCGCGCAGTGTGGAGTGCGGCAGCCATGCTGCCGCGCCAGCCGTGCTCACGATTCGGTGCGTGTCACACTGTTCCCCATCCTGGTCACGGAAAAGCTGGATGTGATCGTTCCGATCATGGATTCGGTCTGGCATGAATGAGCTACCTGTGCGTAGACGTATTGTTGCACCAGGTTCGTACCTGCGCACCAGCGGCCACGGCTCGCAACTGCCGGCGGTGGAGAGGAATGCTTCCACGCAGGCTGGAAGCCTGCGCCACGGGAAGCCACCACGGGGAGCGCTGGCAGTCCAGCCTAACGCAGCGTGACATGTGGGTACTGCATAGCCAGCGGGGGGGGTTGGGAGGGGGCGTGCTGTGTCAGGTGACGAGCAAGCCGGAGGATCACGCTCCCAGGGGGAGCTGCGCTCGTGCACAGTGGTGGAACCCTCACAACCGTAGCGTCAGGGTGAAGGTATAAAGTCTGTCAGGACTTTTTGGGGAGTGATGTGTTTGACAGTGCAGTGCTGACATGCGACAGGATCGCTCTCCTATTGGCAGTGGCGCGCTGGATGGCGATCTGGTTGCACAGGCTGGATGATGTTGGAGACGGGTGAATTGCGACTATCACAACATCATATGAGGCACGTGGGGAAAGACACCGTCTGCACCCATCCGGGGCGATGTCGGCTGGGCAACCGCTGATTATTGTGAGCGGGTCGCTTCGTACATCAGGATGCCGGCTGCCACTGCCAGATTGAGCGAGTCGCTACGCCCCCGCATTGGAATACGGACAACCAGATCACAGGCGGCAAGCTGTTCGTCCGTCAGGCCGTGCCGTTCGCTGCCCAGCACCAGGAGCAGTGGTCGCGGGTAGGTTGTGGCCCGGTAGTCACTGGCTCCGCGATCAGAGCTGCCGACCAGGGCGATACGGTGCTGTCGTGCCCAGGTCAGCAGATCGGGCCAGCTCGTGCGTGCAATCTGTTGGCTGAAGAGGGCGCCCATGCTGGCCCGCACCGCTGCCGGGTCGAAGGGGTCGGTCGTTGCGCCGACCAGGATGACGCCGCTGAAGCCGGCACCATCGGCAGTGCGTAAGATTGTGCCCAGGTTGCCCGGATCGGCTACTTCAACCAGTACCACCCAGCCAACCGGCGCCGGCGACAGGTTGGGGAGGGGGGTGTAGTGTATGCGCCCGACGGCTGCCAGGCCCTGCGGGTTGTCTTTGTCGGCCAGGCTGCTGAAGACTGCTGCACTGACGGTCAGTATTTTGCCGCCGCCAGCAGCATAGGTGTCGATCAGTTCGTGCGCAAAGCTGCTGTTGAGCAGTTCAGGGGCAACGACCAGCATGTCGAGCGGTGCACCGCATTGAATCGCTTCGGCGACCGGGCGAATCCCTTCAATCAGGTAGCGCCCCTGCTCGTCGCGAGCTTTGCGTTGCCTGAGCGCACGCAGGGCTTTGATGGTTGGATTGGCGAGGCTGGTGATCATCATACCGGGAGTACTTTGCCAGGATTCAGCCGACCGGTGGGGTCGAAATGGGCTTTGATCTGACGTTGCACAGCAAGCTGGGCCTCACCGAGCGCCTGGGTCATGAATGGTCGTTTGAGGGTGCCGATACCGTGCTCTCCCGACAGCGTACCACCCACGGCCAGCGCCACTTTGAAGACGGCTTCTGCGCACGGCCATAATCGCGCCACTTCGGTCGGATTGCGGGCATCGAAGAGGATGTTTGGATGCAGGTTGCCGTCGCCGGCATGACCAAAGACTACGATAGGCAGGCCGTAGGTGGCGCTTACCTGCTTGATCTGGCCGACACATTCGGCGATGCGGGTCACCGGTACGCTGATGTCTTCACCCAATCGGTTAGGGCGAATGCGAGCCAGGGCCGGTGCGATCACTCGTCGTGCCTGCCAGAGGTTTGCTTCGTCGGTGGCGTTGCGCGCCACTGCTACCCGTTGTGCGCCGCCGGCCTTTGCCAGTTCGGCCAGGGCTGCTGCGTCGCGTTCAACCGCTTCCGGTTCACCATCGGCCAGCATTAATAACATCGCTCCGGCATCAGCCGGCAGGCCGATGCGCAGATACGCTTCCACGGCGGCGATAGTGGTGTCATCCATCAGCTCCAGACTGGCTGGAATAATCCCCGATGCCATGATCCGTTCGACTGTGGCACAGGCTGCGGCCAGATCGGCGAAGATCGCCATGGTCGTGCGGCGGGCGCGGGGCAGTGGGATCAGCCGCAGGGTTGCCTCGGTAATCACGGCCAGGGTTCCTTCGGAGCCGACAAGGAGTTGCACTAATCCATCGCTCTCACCCTGACCGGCCAGGCCATCGCCGTAGCGGGCGATGGAGCCGTCGGCCAGTACCGTCGTTAATCCCAATACGTAATCGGCAGTTACTCCATATTTCAGACACCGCGGCCCACCGGCGTTGCAGGCGATATTGCCGCCGATGGTCGAGGCCGCCTGACTGCTCGGATCGGGGGGGTAGAAGAGGCCAACGCGCTCGGCGGCCCGTTGTAGTTCGGCAGTGATGACACCGGCGCCCACGTGGGCAACCTGTTGCCCGCGATCAATAGTTATCTGTTCCATGCGGTTCAGGCCAATCACCAGGCACCCCGGTGTTGGTACGGCGCCGCCTGCCAGGCCACTGCCGGCCCCACGGGTAACTACCGGCAGATCATGTGCAGCCGCAATCTGCATCAGGGCGGCGACTTCAGCCGTGCTGGCCGGTAAGGCGACCGCATACGGCAATGCTTCGGCCTCGGCAATCGAGGCGTCCTGCCCGTAGACCGCCAGTTGGTCGGGATGGTGGATCAGGTAACGGTCACCAACCACCTGTTTGAGGGCAGCGATACAATCGCCAGGCGTCTGGTGCTTGCGAGGGGTCAGGGTTGGATAGGGCGGTTGTGGCGGTGGGCCAAACTCGTAACACGGTTGAGCGCCGAGTGTGGCTAGCTGCGCTTTCAACGTTGCATAGCGCCGGGCGTCAGGTAATGGCGTGACGTGGATGCTCCCTACACCCAGATCGCCCCAGATGGTGGTAGCGGCATCACCGATCTGCCGACAGGCGGCGATCCCCTCGGCCAGTTTGCTGCGCGGTAGTGTCATATCGAGGCGTTGGTCGGCGGGCAGAGCACAATGCCGGCGCGCAAGCTCTTCCCAATGCCGCCAGCCGTTGGCGGGGTCACGGGTAACGGCGAGCTGATGGAGATCTGCCATTGCCAGTACCTGCTGCGACTGGCGAGTCACCACTTCTGGCAGGCCGGCCAGGGCGATGAGGAGCAATCCACCGGCATCGAACGCTAATGCCCGCAGCTCCAGATTGGCGGTCATTAGATCGGCTGCCAGCATCAACAACCGGTCAAGCGGCCCCGCTACCAGGTACAGGGTGGTCATTGCCGGCAAAGGGCGCAAATTGAACGTCAATTCACGCAGATCACCGAGGCGCACGCCCTGCCCGGCCAGTGCGCGGTGCAGGTTGTAGCCAGTTGCCCGCTTGAGGGTTGGGCCGCCGACGTGCAACAGACCACTGGCGGTTTCCAGGGTTGCTGCCCGCACATAGCGACCGATTGGCCCGCTGTACAACCGATACCGACCACCACTGTTACAGGCTACCAGTTCGGCGAGCGTTGCGTCGGTGTGTAACGGGGCAACCGGCAGACAGAGACCGTATGCGGCCAGAGCTTCATTAAGGGCGGTTGCGGTTGCGGTTGCCGGTGCGCTTGCCAGCAGTGCACCGGCATTGATGGTGAAACCTGTGGACGTGGTGGTCATATCTGGTTGTGCGCTATAGTTCATGCGTATACGTTGGTTGGGTTGCGGTCGTTGACTTACCCGGCAGGATTATAATCTACTACCAGCGCAATTGCCGCAGCAATCTCATCCATTCTGATGGCCGGTGCTCGTCCGACCATCGTGCGCAAGCGATGCACCTCAATCGAGTGCAACTGTAACAGATCAACGGCGTGTGGCTTACCTAAGCGGGTCGGCCAGGTTCCCTCCAGACGCTGCAACCACACCATACCGGCAAACCGGTCTTCCCATGGGCGCAAGCGGGCGACCAGACGGATCGGCAGATGTTCAAAAGCGTCAGTACTCACTATCAACACTAACCCTGATGTTTGATCACCGAGATCGGCCTGCCAGATCTCACCACGCCGGGGCGATTTACTTGTGCTCACTCGTTGCGACCTCGTTTACAGAATCGGCGACAGACTGATAGAGATCGAGTGCATTGGCCGCCTGCGCAGCCAGGATCGCATGGCGTTCAGCCTGCGGTAGCCGGAGCAATTGCCGGCAGGGAACAGTGTGAGCTGGAGGTGGCGGTGGGTAATGACTTTCCGGCACATCCTCGGCCTGGATGGTTTCAGGAATAGTCTCAGGGATGACAGTTTCGGCGAAAACGGCCTGCGCCACACCGGTTGCCACCTCATCACCCAGCAAACGCTGCGCTTCTGCGGGATCGATCAGCTCTTCCGCCAGGGCGTGAAGGGTGGCCCGCCGCAACCAGAGCGGTTCTTCGTGTGGCAGTGGTTCCGGTTCTGCCATTCGCCAGCCCCGTTCACCGAATTCGATCATCCACTTGCGGAAGAGAGATGGACTGATAATGTCCAGCGTCTGCATGCGGTAAAGCAGCGCCTGGATGCTCATACCGAAGTGGTGCTTCATCAAGAGCAATTCATCCAGATGTAGATGATGACGGCGCTCACCGATAAAGGCGCGCAGATCATGGGCTGGCGCGAGAAATGCCGCTGCAAAGCGAAACGCAGCCTTCTCTTCATCGAGATTGTCTTGCGGTTGCAGCACCAGATGCGCCAGCTCGTGGGCGAGATTCATCCGCCATCGCGCACCATCATCGCTCCGCTGCGCAATCACCGCTGCGGCCAGCGGATGACCGTGTTCATCACGGGCAATTACAGCAACGCCATCGAAGCCGTCAATGGTTGCGAGTTCGATAACGTGCAAGCCGTGATCTTCTAACACGTCGGTCAAATTGGCAATCGGTGCACTACCCAGATCCCAACGGTTACGGAGAGCGGTAGCCGCAGACTCAACGTCGTCCAGATTCTTCACCGGATACTCCTGCAACGGGACATCGAGTACCCTGGTGTCGCCAATAAGCCGTTGTAATCGCACCCGTTCGCGCAATGCCTCTTCGGCCAACGCGGCGAGATGCTCACTCTGTCGTTTGCCGAGCGAAGCCCGTTTACGATAGGCAACGACATCTACCCGGATATTGGCACCGTCGAGGAGATCGGTCGGTCGGACACCGAGTGCCTGCGCTAAGCGCTGAAGCACCGTCGGTGATGGTTGAGCGTGCCCATGTTCATACTTGGAAATAGCCTGACGGGTAACAATGTGGTTGGTTGCCTGAGCCAGATCGCTGAGGGTCATGCCGCGCGCCAACCGCAACTGGCGCAATCGTTGACTAATCATGGCCAACTCCTTCCTGACAGTTGACAATTATCGCTGTTCGCTGACACTTTGTCAACCAGTGTTGGAAGGGGTGGAATCTGAAAAATACAATGTTTGAACCTCATCGCATGGCAATGTGAACAGGTACATGCACCGTCTGTGGGGGCTGAACCCGCCCCTACCTGCCCAATTTGATAGGGTGATCAGCGATGGGAATATCTCAAAACGGCTCCTCCGGGAACGTGAGTATGTGGATCAGGGAAACCGCTGCATCTGCCCCTGATCACGAGCCTGGCTGATGCGATAGCGTGGCTGCTGCACTGTAAACGACGCGACACAGGCAATCCGGTCGGGAAACCGTAGCTACGGCGTTTGATCCCACTGCGTGCGCAGCGGAAGCGCCGTTCTCCGTGTCCGTGATCAGGTCACTGCTGGCGTGAGGGTGTGATCACGAGCAATAACTTCAGCAACCCGGATTTGACACCCCTCGCCTGCAATCACGTGTTCTGTCCACCCCTAAAAACATAGAGAGAAAGGGATTAACCTCCCTTCCCCTCCCTAACATTCCCTATTTCCTATTTTCTACCTCCTACTTCCCCATCCCATCCCCATTACCGGTCAATTTCGGCAACAACTGCGCCGTTAGCAGCGTAGTTAATGCCGAAGCATCGCCGCCGTCGCTCTGGATGACAATCGGGCGTGGGGCGCGTTTCATCAGTGTTTCGGCCACCTGAAGCCGGCGCCGGGCCAATTCATATTGCAGCACAGCCCGATTGTCCTGGTACGCCTGACCAAGATACTCCAGACCGCGCGCCTCATTTTCGGCCTGGCGTAGAGTTGCCCGGCCACGCGCTTCGATCTCCCAACGCACGCGCTGCGCTTCGGCCTCTTTCTCTTGCAGCATACGCGCCACGTCTTCACGGGCTTTATTGATCGCTGCCCGTACCTCGACCAGTTTGGCGTCGCGCACCTTCCTGGCACGCTCAATCTCAAGTAGCAGACCGTCGATCCGTTGCTTTTTGATCAGTTCCCATTCACGTGCGTAGGCTTGCAACTCTTTCGCGACACGCTCGCGGGTCGCCAGGTGCTGCTGATACTGATCGGGCAATTGCACATCAGGAATGTTGGCACCGGTAATGCGGACACCGTAGCGGGCCAGTTGGCGGTTGAGTAGCTCTTGCATATCACCGACATCGCTGCCACGCAGATCGTAGGCGCGTTCGGTTTCAACCCGGCGTGCCCGCTGCCGAATGGCGTCCTGCACCGCACTGCTCAGCACCAGATCGAAGTTACTGGCTCCCAGGCGGCGCACAAAGGCGACGGGGTCTTCGATCCGGAACTTCAAGAAGAATTCGATGGACTTCAACGGCACATTTTCGCGGGTTGGCGCCGCCATCACCGGTGCGGTGTACGGAATCTCGGTGCTGGTGTCAACCACGGCCTCGACCTTCTCCCACGGCCACCAAAGGTAATGACGACCCGGTGACAGTGTACCGACAATCTGTCCCCAGCGCGACAGAATACCGGTTGTGCCCTGTTCGATCTCGATAATCGCACCGAGTACAAACGACAACCCGGCCCAGATAAAGAAGATCAGCGCCAGGAAGAGCGCCAGACCGCCGAAGACTCCCCCACTGAAGACGGCGACACCGATCAGATACAACCCGATGGCCAGTGGCAAAAGCCAGCGTGCCCGTCGGCGATCTCTGGGAATCACCACCGGCACCAGTTGCCCCTCTTCACCGGAGCGAAGGAGTTGCCGGATGCGGTTCCAGGTCGCTACTGCCTCGCGGATACGCGAAAATTCACGTCGTGGCTCACTCACCGCGGTTCTCCTTTCTCGCTGCGCTGTTCGGTCTCAGTGGTGACGACTTGGGCGATCTGTTCAGATCGGGCCAGGATGCGCTGGCGAATCTCTTGCATACGGCTACGGATGGCAGCGACATCTTCGGGCGAATAGAGCTGGGTATCGGTGATGCCCAGCATCCGTTGCGCCAGGGCCAGATAGTCGATAGCTGCCTCTTCACCACCACCGACCTGCACGATCTGCGGCAGATGATCGGCCACTGCTTCCAGGCGGTCGAGAATATCTTGCTGGTACCGGTATTGCAGAATTTCGGGATAACGTGCGGCACCGACTGCCCGAATATCGAGCGCCTGCGCTTCCAGCAGGGCAGCGTTGGCCCGGGCAGTACTCTCGGCTTCGCTCAGCAACTGGCTGGCATACGCATTAGCGCGGTACGTCTCTTTCTCGCGGGCAATATCGATCTGGGCCTGGTAGGTGGCAATTTCGGCTTGAATAGCCGACAACTGCTCGCGCAGGCCGGCCAGTTCCCGGTTCAGATCACCTTCATCTTGCTCCTTACGCAGAGCCAGTTCGTATTCGTAGGTGTACGCCTCTTTCGCGACCCGGATCATCTCCGGTTTGGCGAGATCGATCCGGTACTCCTGACTCGACGGCTCGGCGTGGGTGATGTTGGCGTTGACAAAGCGTACCGCTGGCAGAAATTGCTGGTTCAGCGTGTCAAGCAGACTCTGCGTACTCTCGCCTACCAGATCGTAGATGGCTTCAGCGCGCTGCTCATAGATCAGAGCGCGCGTCACTTCGCTAACCGCATTCTGGAGCTTCTCTTGAAAGCCTTTTGCGCCACCCAGGGTAAAGATGAACGCTGCCGGGTCTTCGATCTTGAATTGCAAGAAGAGATCGACCGAGGCATTAACCCGCGAAGCGGTTGGTGCTTCCCGGATCGGCGCGTTGTACGGATATTCGCGCGTCACATTGACGATGTAACTCACGCGCTTCCACGGATCGAGCAACACTTTGCGTCCTGCCGGTGCGATCTCCTCCAGCCTGCCAAAGCGGGTGATCAGTGCCTGGCAGCCGTCGGGCACCATAATGAAGGTGTTACGCCAGAGACTGTAGGCTACATAGCCGATGACCAACAGCCAGTAGTGCGGCCCGAACAAAACAAGGCTCAGGTTGGTGAAGCCCAAGGAGACGGTATCGATCAGCAGACTGAAGAGCCAACCGATCAGGCCGATCACTACCAGGATAGCGGTGACTGCGATCCAGAGCACCGAACGCGGATCACGGGGGATCACTACCGGTGAAATAACGTTGGCGACCTGCCCGCCTGAATCGCGCTGTTGCAGATTACGGTTCAGCAACTCAGCCGCCTCATCGAGCAGAACACTCATCTGCTCGATCCGGGTTGCTCCGCTTTCGTTGCCTGAACGCTGCGAAATGAAGTCGCTGGCCTTGATTTGCAATTGATCGAGTTCACCACTCTCTAACAATTGCTTTACTGCCGTAACGCTTCGTTGGACCCTATTCATGATTCACTCCTGTTCGCTACGATCAGCTTGCAGTATTCGATACGAGATACATCGTGCAGAGGTTGCAAGAGAACCTGCTTATGGGAGATGGCGAGTAGCGGGAAGGTGTGGTTGGACGTAGAAGTATCCATGTGAGTTCAGCAGTAATGCGCTATCGGCTCTGACAGGAACGGCTATCTGTGAGCACCGGCTTCGGCCTGTACAAAGCGATCAGTCCTGCCAGCAAGCGTCACCTGAGTGGGTGGGGTAGGCGCCGGTATGACCCTGGCCTACCCGTGTCTGTTGGGTTATGACCGTTGTTCGCGTGAAAGCAACTCTTCAACTAACCGGCGGCGCAGCAATTTACCAATGAAGCTCCGCGGTAGTGCTTCGCGAAACTCAATTTTGTCGGGAACAACCGGCAGATTGACGCGCTCGCGGAGAAATGCCAGCACCTCAGCTTCGCTAACCCGTTCACCGGGTCGGGTGACGACGAAGACGCGCACTTCTGTCTTGCCATTGGGCAGCGGCACCCCAACGACTGCGGCATCGATCACCGTCGGATGTTCGTACAGCGCCTCTTCGAGATCGCGAGGGTAGATATTGTAGTTGCCGGCGATGATCATCTCCTTCTTGCGCTCGATAATCTGAAAGTAGCCGTCAGGCAACATCCGGGCAATGTCGCCGGTGCGCAACCAGCCATCAGCCGTGAGCGCTTCGGCAGTTGCTTCCGGGTTGTTCCAGTAACCGGCCATAAGCTGCGGGCCACGTATCAGCAGTTCACCGATTGCGCCCGGCGGCAGGTCTTGACCGGTTTCCAGATCGACGATCCGCGCTTCGGTGTCGGGGATTGGCAGGCCGATAGTGCCGGCACGTCGTGCGCCGCGCAACGGATTGGCGTGGGTAACCGGCCCCGCTTCAGTCAGACCATACCCTTCAACCAGGCGGCTACGGGTGATGCGCTCGAAGCCTTCCTGCACCTCTACCGGTAGGGGTGCGGCACCGCTCAGACAACTCTTGAGTGACGAGAGGCCGTATTTGCGCACCTCGCGCACTTCGTTGAGCGCCGCGTACATCGGGGGGACGCCGGGAAAGATCGTTGGTCGTTCACGGCGGATGGTATGCAGCACGTTGTGCGTCTCGAAAGTTGGGAGCAGGATCAGGGTTGCGCCCAGCGCGATCCCAACATTCATACAGGCAGTCATGCCGTAAGCGTGCGAGAAGGGTATGACGCACAACACCCGCTCGTTGCCCTCTTCGGCATCGGCGTACCACATTCGTGTCTGATACGCATTGATGTACAGGCTGGCGTGGCGGTGCAACACACCCTTGGCGGCGCCGGTTGTGCCACTGGTATACAGAATAACAGCCGGATCGCCGGCGTCGAGCGTGGGCAACTCGCCGTCCTGACCGGCAGCCACCAGATGTTGAAACCAGAGCGCCTGGCTTGCCTGAGCATCGGGAACCCGGTGGCCTTCCTGCTCCTGACGCAGCAGGGTAAAGAGCAGACGCTGGCTCGATGGCAGATATTCCTTCAGATTGGTGTAGATCAGCCGAGGAAAGTGTAGTTCAGCCCGCACCTGCTCAACCAGCCGATGAAACATACTGAGCGCAATCACTGTTGTCGCCCCCGAGTCACGCACCTCGTGGGCAAAGCCTTCGGCGTCAAAGATCGGATTAGCCAGAACCACAATCCCCCCGGCAAGCAGGACGCCGAAGTAGGCAATGACGGACTGGGGAATATTGGGTAACAGGATGACCACCCGCTCGCCCGGTTGAAAGCCGGTACCGAGCAGGCCACGGGCAAACCGGTTGGTCTCTGCCCATAGTCGGGCGTAGCTGAGCGTGCGACCGTAAAAGGCGATGGCAGTGGCGTCTGCAAAGCGCTCGGCGGCCTGTTGCAACAGCACCGGCAACGGCTCTGGTTTCAGGTCAAGCGTTGCCGGCACACCCGGATCGTAATGGCGAAGCCATGGACGACTGGTAAAGAGATCGGTCATGCAACTATCCCTTACAATGCTGGTGAGGGAAGACCTGGCAGTTTCGATTATCAGCCGTGACTCTGCTGGTGTCAATAGCAATTTAGTGATGTACGGTGTAACTCAAGATTTGCTATGACACCTTCACTGCCAGCGCCCATGTGATGAATGAGCGAACGCCTAATCACGCCAGCTCCGTGGCCCTTCCAGAAAACGGTCGATCAGACGATTAACCGCATCGGGACGTTCGAGATGGGGGAGATGGCGAGTATAGCGCACGATTTCAAGCCGGGCGTTCGGCATTAATTGTTGACTCTCGCGGGCCTGGGCCACCGGGGCGATAAAATCCCACTGTCCGGCGATAATCAGCGTCGGTGTCTGCACCTGGGGCAAGACGGTTCGCCCGTTCCAGCGGAACAGCGTGCCGGCCAGTACCCGCTGGATAACCTTCACCGGCGCATAGGTTTTCGGCATCAAAATGGGCCGCAACCTCTCCAGCATTGCCAGCGAGATCGGCAACTTGACGATTCGCTCGTGGAGCGGATGCAGATGCATTTCTGGCCCGGTTGCAATCAGAATCAGCCGGCTGACGCGATGAGGCTGGCTGGCGGCAAAGGTGATGGCGATTGGCCCACCGAACGAGTGTGCCATCAGGATAAATGGCTCCTCAACTTGCAAGCGGGTTATCAACTGCGTCATGTCCCACAAAAACTCTTCGAGTGAGTACGCCGAATTGACGACTTCAGAGCGACCATGGCCGCGTAAATCTGGGGCAATGACGCGATAACGACCGGCTAAATGGCTGATCTGGTGTATCCACTGTTCGAGATTACCGGCACAGCCATGAATACAGACAATGGTACCCTGGCATTCACCATTGAGTGGCCCGATGTCCACGACGTTCAATCGCACCGGTGCTGTGCCGGTAAGCTGGATCTCTTTGCGGTAGGGTTCAAGGTTCATCACAGTATAACTTTCTGAATGCACCATCGCGAAACTGACATATCTTAACCCAAGTTGCCACCTACGCTATGAGCAGGCCACGAAAGACTACCTGCGATGATGAACAGCACGACGCTGCGTACAACATTGTGCAGCGTAACTAAACTGTACGAATCGTTTGGGTAGCAGCCAGTTCCGTAGACGCACGACGTCACGCACATCTGGTATGCCCATCCGCCGTGTCTTTGTGGTGATATAAGGTGACACCTTGGGTGCTATCCGCGTGCATCCGCCTCACCCGCGTCCATCCGTGTTCCACCCTCCCCCGTCGCGCTCAACGACCCGCACCGCTGTAGTGACGTAAGGTGGCAACTTGGATTATCTTGCCGCTTACGAGTCGGTCTCGGCGAGAAATGCGCGGAGAGCGCGGGTGAATGCCCGCGGTCGTTCGTCCATTGGGTTGTGGAGACTGACCGGAATCATGACATAGCGTGCACCGGGTATCACCTGGGCCAGACGGCGAGCGTGGGCAGGCGGGGCCAGACTATCGAACTGCCCGGTCATTACCAGGGTTGGGACACGGATCTGTTGCAGTCGTTCGTCTGCGCGAGTCGCGAAGAGCGAACGCAAAATGCGGTACAATCCTTCTGGGTCAAACGTGGCGAGGTACGATGCCCGTCGTAACCACGGACGAATCCAGCCGCCACCGTGCTCGTGCGGTATCCGCTGACCGAGCGGTCGAAACGCACGTCCAATAGCCTGGGTCAGGCGAAAGGTTGGCCAGCCGAGATGTGGCAACAGATAGATACGGGTATAGGCCGGCATGCGATAGGCGTCGACTGCCGCATCAATAAGAGCCAGGCGCTGTACCAGGTGGGGGTAGTGAAGAGTCATCTCGACGGCAACGCTGCCCCCCATCGAATGACCGACCAGAATGATGGTTGAAAGGCCGAGATCATGGCAAAAATCGGCAATCAACACGGCAATCCGCTCAATCTGGTCGGCCCGTCCAATCCGACTCTCGCCATGACCGGGCATATCGATGGCAAAACAGCGGTAATCACGGCCAAGGTCGCGAAGGGCGCTCCACCAGAGTTCCTTAAATGCGCCCCACCCGTGGAGAAACACGATGGCCGGGCCAGACTCACCGGCAGTCAGATAGCTGATCCCAAGCCGGTGGTGGTAGTGCTGCATGATTTGGACGATTGACATACTATCGCTACTGAACGGATTTCAGAACAGTCTTGCCCGATTGTGGCACTATTATACCTTTTCACCACAATCGAAACGGCAGCTATCGCTAGAGCAGGTATAATACTGATATGGCAAACGTATTAGTGGCAATGAGCGGCGGTGTTGATAGTTCACTGGCCGCAGCACTCTTACTTGAGGCCGGTCATCAGGTGACCGGCGTTACCATGCACTTGTGGGATGACGACGAGCAGGGCTTGCGCGAAAGTCTCTGCTGTGCGGCAGAGGCAGCGGCAAGCGCCCGCCGGGTCTGTGCGTTGCTAGGCATCCCCTTTTACGTGTTTAACTATCAGCGTGAGTTCCGTCGGCACGTGATCGATTATTTTATCCGTGCCTACACGCACGGTCTTACCCCTAACCCCTGCGTCGAGTGTAATCGCATGATTAAGTTTCGTGCTTTACTTGACCGGGCGCGGACATTGGGGTTTGATGCGGTGGCAACCGGTCACTACGCCCGCATCATCCAGGGCGAAGATGGTCGTTATCAGCTCTGGCGGGCGGTTGATCTTGAGAAAGATCAGTCGTATATGCTGCATATGTTAGGTCAGGCCGAGCTATCGCGCCTGATCTTTCCGATTGGTGCCTACACCAAGCGCGAAGTACGTGAAATGGCTGCCGCCCGTGGTCTGCCCAGCGCTGACCGTGAAGAGAGCCAGGATATCTGTTTTGTGCCCGACGGCGATTACCGCAATCTGTTGCGGATCGAATCGCCGGAGAGTCTGGTGCCCGGCCCAATTGTTGATCTCGAAGGACGGGAAATCGGGCGACACCGTGGATTGCCGCTGTACACGGTTGGTCAGCGGCGCGGTTTGGGTCTGGGTGGCGGCGAACCACGCTATGTCGTTGCGATTGACCCGGCCCGGAATGCGTTAATTGTCGGCCCAGCGGCAGCCCTCAATCGCGCGCGCTTTACGGTCATCGATGCATGCTGGGTTGATGATGCGCCACCGGCTGAGTCATTCACCTGTCTGGTGCAGGTGCGTGCCCACGCCGAACCACTGCCTGCACGTGTCTCGCAACAACCCGACGGTCGCTGGCTGGTTGAGCTAGAGCGACCACAGCGTGCGGTCAGTCCCGGTCAGGCTGCTGTCTTCTACCGCGGACAACAGGTGTTGGGTGGGGGCTGGATTGCGCGCCCGGAGGTCGCATGAGTGCTCTATCGCCGGCAGCCCTCCTCTTGTTGCTCCTGACCACAACCCACGCTGCACTTGCCCACGTCTTACTTGGCAGATCGTGGCGGCAGCTCCCTATCTTCTGGGCGACTGCCGCCGCAGGCTGTTTAATCGCCACCCTGCTTGGCTGGCGATTTCCGTTGAACATACCGGCACCAGCCGGAGTGCCAATGCTCGAAGCCTCGTTACTGGCATGGATACTACTCATAGTTGTTTCACGCTTACGGCTATGATATAATTCAGCGCACTATAGTGCCCTCACAGTCGCATCATGTGCGACCCGGTATGGAGGTAGCCCCGTGTTACGTTGGATTGGCATCGGTATCGGCCTGCTAACCGCGGTTTTGTTCGGGTTTATTATCGCAGCAATCTTCCTCGGTGAAGGATTCCGCGCAGCCTGGCGTGATGTGTTCATCGTGATCCTGGCGGCGTTGCAATTAATCGGCGCAGTGTTGTCAATTGCAATCCTGATCGCTATTCTCTACGCCGTTGAACAGATCAATCGCCTGGCGCGTAACAATGTGATACCGAAACTGGACGAAGCACTGGCAAAGGCAAATGAGGCGCTTGATGCCACCCGCACCATCGCCCACAACGTTCGCGACTCGGCCCAAACGGTAACGACAACAACGACCTACGTCGCTGAACGAGTGGTTTCGCCGATCATCCGCATTTCCAGTCTGGTTACCGGCGTCCGTGCCGCAGCCACAACACTGGCCCGCCGTGATAAGACCGATGGCCAGGCCGGGTAGCGCATGAGCTGCCGTTGGGTATACGCTACCGGTCATAGCTATCGCGTTGTATGGGCGATGTGGTCGTGAGAAGACGGTCGTACCAGGGGAATCACGCCAGGTTCGATACAGTTTGGTGCCTGCTGGTATGGTAAGATAAAAGGTAGTAGAGGTTTGCGTGCCCGTGAGAGAGCCGAGGCAAGTAGAAACCGATATGAGTGGGCAGCAATTTAAATACGGCGGTCAGGCAGTTCTCGAAGGCGTTATGATGCGCGGTCGTCATCAGGCGACCGTCGTTGTGCGTCGTCCCGATGGAAGCTTTGCCCGCCTCGACATGCCGGTTCCTCCGCGCACAGCACGCTGGCAGCGGTTGCCGTTGCTACGCGGCTTTGCTGCTCTGGCCGAGGCTTTCACGATTGGCCGCAAAGCACTCGACTTTTCTGCCACCGTCGTAGCCGCCGATGAGGAAGAGCAGTTACACCCCTGGCTCCAGGGCCTGATCTTCATCGTAACCATCGCAGTTGCGGTTGGCCTCTTTGTGGTGATGCCATCACTAGTAGCCAACTTCATCGGTCAATTGGGTGCACCGATCTTGTTGCGTGAAGTGATTGAGGCATTGATCAATCTGGCGATGGTCATTGCCTACATTGTTGCGATTGGCCGTATTCCCGACATCAACCGGGTGTTTGGTTACCATGGTGCAGAACACAAGGTCATCAATGCCTACGAGGCCGGTTTACCACTCACCGTCGAATCGGTCCGGCAGTGCAGTCGTATCCATCCCCGCTGTGGCACCAGCTTTCTGCTCGCAGTGGCCTTGATAGGGTTTCTGATCTTTCTATCAGTTGCAGGATTGCCCGTCTGGCAACGAATCATAGCGCGTATTGTCCTGATTCCTTTGGTGGCAGCCGTTGCCTTTGAGGTGCAGCAACTGGCTGCGAATCACTACCATCGGCCATGGGTGCGCTGGCTGCTGGCCCCAACCCTGGCAGCGCAGTACCTGACAACACGTGAGCCAAATGATGATATGATTGCTACAGCAATTGCTGCCTTCGAGGCAGTGTTGCATGCCGACCAACACGCTCAGGCGCAACCGGTTCAGGTAACTGCGAATGTGACCGGTCTGGTCGATACACAACCGACAATGTGAGGTCATTCACCCATAACCCGCGATAGCGGAGGAATGTATGGCATTGGTGGGGAACATCCGAGATTTTAGCTTGTCAGACTTTCTCTCACTCGTTGATCGCGGGTATAAAACGGGTGCGCTGCATCTGTCGTATAATGATCAAACGGCGCGTCTGTACTTCGAGAAGGGAAAATTATTGCTGGCGGCACGCCGTCCTGAAGATGAAAAACCGGATCTCCTGGTGCGGCTTGGGGTGCTGAATGCCGAACAAGTTGCTCAGGCATGTCAGACACTTGCAGCACGAGGCAATGGGACGACCCTCAGCCAGGTGATCATTGATACTGGTCTGGCAAGCCCTGATCGATTACAGCAAGCCTTGCTGGGGCACACCGAACAGTCAGTCTATGGGCTGTTTGCCTGGCCTGAAGGCGATTTTCTTTTCGAGCATAATCAGCGACCGGCGCCCGATGCACCCTTGGCGCCGACGCCGATCTCTATCGACCACCTGATTATGGAAGGGGTGCGACGGATCGATGAATGGGAACGCATCCGTGATCGCATTCCGTCGACCGATCTGGTGCCACGGTTTTTGGCCCCACCAGGCGAAAAGCTCAAGGGGATGCGCCTGGCACCTGATGAATGGAAGGTCTTCGCTCGCATTAATGGCCGTGATACACTGGCCGAAATTGCCCAGAAGACCGGATTGAGTGATTTCGATGTGTGTCGTGCGGTTTATGGGTTTCTGACCGCCGGAATGCTGGAGCTAGTGAAGCGACAGCGCGTGCTGGCTGCTGGAATGCCTCCGGTAGAACAGCCGCGTTTGAAGAAGAGCCTTGTTAATCGGATCATCAATCGGATCCGCAGCATGTAGCTGGGGCCAGAGCATCGGAGCGGAGGGCTGTGTGCAGACGGTAAAGATGGTGATCAGCGGCGCCGTGAACGCCGGCAAAACCGAGTTTATCAAGACGATCTCGGAAATTGAGGTCGTTTCGACGGAGCGCCGGGCGACCGACGATACTCGGCTGATCAAGAAGGAAACGACTGTCGCGATGGATTTTGGACGCATCGCGATCTCTGATGATCTCGTGCTCCATCTCTTCGGAACACCGGGACAGAAGCGCTTCGATTTTATGTGGGAGATCCTCGCCGAAGGCATGCTCGGGCTGGTGATCCTCGTCGATAGCACACGACCCGAAACGTTCCGAGAGACGAACCGGATCATCGACTTCTTCGTCTCGTATCGCGATACACCGTATGTGATTGCGGCAAACAAGCAGGATCGGCCTAATGCCTGGTCGCCGGAAGAATTGCGACTGGCTCTGCGTCAACCACCGCATATCAAGGTGTTACCGTGTACGGCAACGGATCGCGAGAGCGTGAAGAATGTGTTGCTCGAACTGCTCTACGTGATCCAGGAGCGCAGTGAAGACTAAGTTCGCCTCGTTTTCGGTGGCTTTGTAATGCGTAAAACTCGTTTTGCGCATTGCAAAGCCATAAAATATTGTTGGAAAATCTCAGATGCTGTTTATCGCATCAACAAGAGATACAGGTCTTGACAGATGCGGTATACTGCTTTCTGAAGAGATATTCAGGTAGGAGTGAATATTTAAGGAGGACTGCACCGATGCAGAAGACCGATTTCATTAAGGCTGTGGCCGAGCGCGCAAAGGTTTCGCAGAAGGAGACGAAGCTGATTATCGATGCCGCGCTCGAGGTGATCACCGAAGCATTAGCTCGTGGCGAGAAGGTGACGCTCACCGGTTTTGGGACGTTCGAGGTGCGTTCGCGGCAGGCACGGGAAGGTGTCAATCCGCAGACCCGCGAGAAGATGCATATTCCCGCTACCAAGACGCCTGGTTTCAGCGCCAGCAGCACTCTCAAAGAGGCTGTGCGAGGTTAAAGCTGCCGACAACGTTCCGTTGTATCTGTCGGCCAAGAAGAGTACGGTACAACCGTACTCTTCTTACTTTGTCTCGAAGGTATATCACAGGTGACAGCAGAGAACGCAAGGCACACTATCTCACCGTCATCCTGGCGTTGCACCGGAGCGTAGATGTGTTGAACTAGCGCTCCTGCTCCATAAGATCGCATTCCACAGCGGATACCGTAGCGTGTCGTGTGGTATCCGCTGTTGTAATGCCAAATCTTGCTCAACAATCTGCTCTGTTCAGGTGTGCCAGTAGGGGCACGGCATGCCGTGCCCCTACTGGTGTCCAGCGTGCAGTTCCCGCCGTGATCAGGTGTGATTGGCGTCGAACGGTACATCCTGGCTTGAATCTGCCGGTAACACTCTCTACCATATACCCTGCGTGTCTAGGGGATCGGCACGGCGGTAGCGGTGATCACCCAATCCGTGAATAGATCATCCAGGTCACATCCACACGCCTGACCGGCGATACGAATCGGTAGGGGCACGGCATGCCGTGCCCCTACTGGTGTCCAGCGTGCAGTTCCCGCCGTGATCAGGCGTGATTGGCGTCGAACGGTACACGTTGGCTTGAATCTGCCGGTAACACTCTCTACCATATACCCTGCGTGTCTAGGGGATCGGCACGGCGGTAGCGGTGATCACCCAATCCGTGAATAGATCATCCAGGTCACATCCACACGCCTGACCGGCGATACGAATCGGTAGGGGCACGGCATGCCGTGCCCCTACTGGTGTCCAGCGTGCAGTTCCCGCCGTGATCAGGTGTGATTGGCGTCGAACGGTACATCCTGGCTTGAATCTGCCGGTAACACTCTCTACCATATACCCTGCGTGTTTAGGGGATCGGCACGGCGGTAGCGATGATCACCCAATCCGTGAATAGATCATCCAGTTCACATCCACACGGATCAGTAGGGGCGACGCATGCGTCGCCCTGGCGTCGAACGGTACACGTCGGCTTGAATCTGCCGGTAACACTCTGCACATGTACCCTGCGTGTCTAGGGGATCGGCACGGCGGTAGCGGTGATCACCCAATCCGTGAATAGATCATCCAGTTCACATCCACACGCCTGCCCGGCGATACGAATCGGTAGGGGCACGGCATGCCGTGCCCCTACTGGCGTCCAGCGTGCAGTTTCCGCCGCGATCAGGTGTGATTGACATCGAACGGTACATGTTGGCTTGAATCTGCCGGTAACGCTCTCTACCATATACCCTGCGTGTCTAGGGGATCGGCACGGCGGTAGCGGTGATCACCCAATCCGTGAATAGATCATCCAGTTCACATCCACACGCCTGCCCGGCGATACGGATCAGATCAGGGCCGGCGATTTCCCGCCAGCGATACGTAGCGACATATTGTTGGAGAAAGTCGTTGAAGGCAGCTTCGCCAATGCGTTGGCGGAGTGCGTGAAAAAAGAGCGCTCCTTTCGCATAGGCAATCGGGACGTAACGCCCATTATTGAGCGCCGCCGGGGGAGTAGCCAGTGGCGCATCGCCGCCCCGCTCGCGCAATCGGCGGTAGCTGGCGCGGAAGGCTTCGAGTTCGGCTGTGGCCTGGGCAGGGTTGTCGATCATCTCGTAGTAGAGTATCTGGCTGTAACTCGCCAACCCTTCGTCAAGCCACGCCTCGCCCTGGGCGTCGTTCCCAATCAGCCCGTACCACCACTGGTGGCTGATTTCATGGGCGATGGTCGTCTCCAGTAAGCGGTCGTTGCGTCGGTACAGGTCTTGCTCGATCAGCACTACACCGGGATACTCCATGCCGTAAAACTGAGTCAGTGCCGCCTGGATAACTTCAAACTCGTTGTACGGGTATGCCCCGAAACGCTGGTTGAAGACCTGCAAGGCTGTGGTGGCAATCGTCAGACTCTGCTTACCGGCGGTCTGATCGTTCGGTTGCACGTAGCTGATCACCCGTATGCCGTCTATTTCAGTGCTGATCGGCATGAGACCCTGGAGTGCCGCCAGATAGAATTCTCGCATCGGCCCACTGACAAATCGGGCTACCTGGCGGTTGTGATCTGTGGTACGGTGCTCAATCCGACTCCCGCTACTGACCAGATGCCAGTCGGCGGGTGCATCAACCGTAACGTCGTAGAGCGCAGTTGCGCTGACGGTAAAATCACCGCGTGACACGATTGGTCGGGTATCCCAGCCCATACCGGGGATGTAGCGGGCCAGCAGCGGATAGAACGAGGCAATCGACCAGACCCCGGCCTCCAGATTGTACGCGCCGAAGATGCGTTGACTGGCGTTGCGGGGTGTGCGGGCCGTGAAGGTCATGGTGACCGTTGCGCTCTGGCCGGGGGGAAGCGGTTGCGGTGCGCGCAAGCCAATCAGGGTGTCGCCGTGTAAGGTGCGTGATGGTACCGGTACCCCATCGATCTGCGCCGAAGTCACATCGAGTCGTCCACCAAAATCAGGGTGGTTGGGGTAGAGATGAAACCAGATGGTATCGAAATCCACCTCGCTGCGATTGGTCAGGCGAACACTGACTGCACCGCTCAAGCGGGGGCCGGTTGGATCAAGCTGCACCGTGAGGGTGTAACGATCCCAATCTGCATCGGTAAGGTCGGCAGCATGCTCGGCCCGCATCGCCGCCGTTTGGGCCGTGATGAAGGGATCAACGATGGTCGTAGCCGCCGGCGGATCGTCGCGGAAGACGGCACCGGGGAAGAACGGGGTGACGCTACCAAATGCAATGATAATCAGAAGCAATAGTCGTATCATAAAGGCATCATACCACAGCCTGGCAGGGATGGTGAAACGCCAAAGCCTGGGAGCATGCGCCGCCGGCGCACTCCCTACCCGCAACAGCACACCGTACCCGCATCTCGCGAGGTATTGCAGGCCAGAACCGGTGCGCGACAGCGAGCCATACCGCACCGCCGGTTTCCGCCCCCGGCAGGGGTGGACTACAGCACACTGCGAGACGCGGTACCACCCATCAACACCGGTGCTGTCCTTGAACGTGAAGGTACGTGTACCTGCTGAACGTTTCTCGCCGCCATGGGCCGACGACAAGAGGATGGTTTGCTGCCTGCCGCTATTTGTCTTTGCCGGTTGTATTGTGATAGCATGCCACATCATCTACCCACCGTCTCCGTGGCAGCGTTTGTTACCCTGGAGGCAAAGATTCGCCATCGGTTACCGATAGCCGGCAAACTTCTCACCGGTTGGGCCAGGAGATAGTATCTGTCTGCCGGAGTGATGCCTGGGATACTCTGTGCGATAAGGGTCTGACACGTTCACAAGCTACAGGCAGTATCGCCCAAAAAGCAGATGTCAGGTTGCTCCTTTTCCCTGGTATGCTGAAGGTGTGTGGGTTGCCTGTTCGCCTATGTGTATGACTGGTTCGGAGCGATTCTGCGACAATGTGACGGTTGGACATTGTTTACTTCTCATGCGCCATACCGCTGAATGGAGGCAACGGCGATGCTTGACTGGCTGTTGAACTGGGGGAACCGACCGAAAGCGGGTGCTCAGCCGACGATTGTGCGTGGTGACCGTCCCGGTGTGCCGATACCGCTGAATGTAGCGCTAATTGTCCACGATCCACCTATTCCCGAACGAGGGAACCTGCCGTTAAGCAAGGTGATGGGCTGGTACGATCCTGAAGTACTGGCAGCGCAGTATATCGCCGATCTCCGTATTTGCTCAGGGGGGATTGCCGATTACCGGATTGTCGTGCGGCGCACGTTTACCGATTTTCCGGTGAAGATTGACGGCTTTCGCTACAATAGCGCGACCTATCTGGCTGCCTGGGAACGCCGCATCCCTTTTCATCAGCCCGATGAAGCAGATTATGAGCGATTGCTGGCCGAGATTGGTTTAGGCGATGCCATTGATCGGGGTGAGATTGACGAAATCTGGCTATTCGGTTTTCCCTATGCCGGCTATTATGAGAGTCGGATGATTGGCCCCGCTGCCTTCTGGTGCAATGCGCCGCCGCTGCACATTCCTGCCGCACGCCGCTATATTGTGATGGGGTTTAATGTCGAGCGTGATGTTGGCTGTATGCTGGAGAACTTTGGTCATCGGGTTGAGTCGATTATGACCTACGTCTATCGGCATCACCCGGCTGAACGCAATCTGTGGACGCGCTTCACCCGCCTTGATGAGTGCGGTAACGTCCATTTTGCGCCTTCCAGCACCCGTGATTACGATTGGGGAAATCCGCGTCGGGTGGAGTCACGGGCCGACGCCTGGTACCAGTTTCCCGACTTGAGCGCACCACCGCGACTGATGGATTGTGCCGAGTGGGGAAATGGCGATATGCGTCTCCATCATCTCTGGTGGCTCGACCATCTGCCGCGAGTTGCCGGTGAAACTGATGGCGTCCTCAACAACTGGTGGCATTACATTTTACAGCCGTGGGTCGTGCAATGATGTCGTCAGCACAGCAAACCGGGTGGTGGCAACGGTTAACCGCCTATTTCAATAACGGTCAGCATACATTAATGATGGCAGCCTATGCCGTCATCACGGTAGCGCTGGTTGAGTATATCCTCTTTCATCGTCATCTACCGGCAGAACGCTTTTATCCGGTCATAGTGCTCTTGAGTCTGCTGCTGGCCCTTAATGCGGCTTGGGATAGCCTGCAACTGCGCTGGGGTGATGTGGTCGCCAATCGCCTCTTTTTCGGGCTGAGTTCATTGATCTTTCTCGTGGTCAATTATCTTGGTCTCGATGAAGGCTGGACCTTCCTGCCCTTCATTCTCTTTGTGATTGGCTCGCAGGCCATCATCGGTCTCGGTATCTGGCCTGGTCTGGCGCTCAGCCTCTTGCTCTATGCCGGCTGGAATGGCGTGCTCTGGCTGCGTGGCGTGTCGTCAACCCAAATCCTGACCCAGGCGCCATCGATTGCGCTGGGTCTCATCTTCACCCTCATCTTTTCCATCGTGTTAGCCCGGCTCAGCGAACAGATGGCGCGCACTGAGCGTCTGGCGGCTGAACTACGGGCCGCGAATGAGGCGTTAGCAGCTTCGCGCGAGCGCGAACTGGCCCTGGCTGCTGCCGAAGAACGGGTTCGCCTGGCGCACGAGATTCACGATGGCCTGGGCCATCATCTAACCGCCCTGCACGTGCAGTTACAGGTCGCAGCCCGCTTACTCGAACACGATCCGGTTCGTGCTGCGCAGGCGCTTCATCTGTGCCGTGAAGCGGCACAGGCCGCCTTAACCGAAGTGCGTCAGAGTGTGGCTATAATGCGGAGCAATCCACTTGCCGAGCAGCCGTTACCGGTCGTCATTGAACGGCTGGTACACGATTTCAGCCGGGTCGCGTCCTTCCAGATCAGGTTTGAACAGGCGGGTGAGATTGGTGAGATTTCGCCGGCAATGGTCATGACGCTTTTCCGCGCTGCCCAAGAGGGTTTGACGAACGTGCAAAAGCATGCTCAGGCTACGTGTGTAACGGTGCGATTGATTGCCGATACCGAATCGGTGCGTCTCGACGTGATCAATGACGGGCCGCCCGCTCCTGCGATTGGCGAAACCGGTTTTGGTCTGGCCGGATTGCGCGAACGGGTGAGCCGGCTGGGTGGCGAGATACAGGCTGCACCGCAACCGGAAGGTGGTTTTCGCCTTGCGATTGTGCTTCCCCGCAGATCGAGAAATGCATGACAGAGTAAGGCGGAGAGCGCCCATGTGTATCGCTGAAAAACTCTTTGGCGTCAGGGGATCGCGAAGTGCGGAAGCCATACTTCCGCGTCACCCCGGTCTGGTGCTACGAGCGCCGGGGGTTTGTCGGACTACCTCCCGAAATATATTGATTGTCCGTCCCAGAACGGTGACAGGGTGTCCAGCGGTTAGAGCGAGAACACATCTTTGCATCCGCCGCTGACGCGCTCGCAGATGCTGTGCAGTGTCCGGACAGCGTCACCTGATACGTGGCGCTATAGTAACGTCAGGCGAGGGACTATGATCCGCATCCTGCTGGTTGATGACCAGACCCTGGTACGTCAGGGTATTCAGACCCTGCTCGATCTTGAAGCAGATTTGACAGTTGTCGGCACTGCCGTGAATGGTCAGCAAGCCATTGAACTCGTTGAGCGGTTGCAACCGGATGTTGTTCTCATGGATATACGGATGCCGGTAATGGATGGGGTTGCCGCCACTCGCGAGATTTGTCGGCGTTGGCCACACATCGGTGTGATCATCCTGACCACCTTTGATGACGATGAATACGTGATTGAGGGCTTGAAAGCCGGTGCCCGTGGCTACATGCTCAAAGATGCCGACAGCAGCGACATTGTCGCCTCAATCCGCATTGTGGCCCGTGGTGAGGCATTGATTCAGCCGAGTATCACCCGCAAAGTACTGGCCGAATTCTCTCGCCTGGCCGCTTCGGCACCGGCCACCCGGCCATCGCCGTTAGCCGAACCGCTTACCGAGCGTGAGATGGATGTGTTGCATGGCATTGCTGCCGGACACTCAAACCGCGAGATTGCCGATCAGCTCTGTATCAGCGAGGGTACTGTCAAAAACTACGTCTCTAGCCTGCTGGCCAAACTGGCCGTGCGTGACCGCACCCAGGCCATCATCCGTGCGCGTGAATTGGGGTTGTTGCCGTAATTCCAGCGAGTGCTTGCTATCTATGCAGTCAGCACCCAGATATCTCTGATCAGAAATGTCTGCAAGTCTTTAATCTGCTCGTAGAATTGCTTGCCGATCACAGATTCAGGCAGATCAACATAGTAAACTCCATCTAAACCATTTAAAGCGATTGTGTAACCCAGAAAATGGTTACTTTTGAATGTTGAACTAATCCCAAAAGGACTATTTCCAAACCTGGAACGCTGTACGTCGTGGAGAAAGATTGCTACAACCGGTACGTTTCTGCCCAAGATGTGACTGAGGAGATGCTTATCAAGAAAAATCTTGTCCAGACGATCTTTGCTTGTTGTCTTTACTGACGCAATAATTTCTTTTTCGTGAAGAGTTCTGGTCTCGGCAACAACAAGAGTACTTCCTTTTGAGAATACCAAATCTAACTCAAAAGACATTTCATGGTCAGGATAACCAGGTAGGGGCAGAGTAATCGTTCTCGAATCGCAGTCTAACCCTAATCTCTGAATTATCAGCCTGATAAATATCTCGAAAAGCTGCCCTACCCGTTTACGTGATTGGTTTGAGTTATCGAATGAATCACCAACACAACCGATTGATTGTTGTATTGTGTAGATGACTTTGTGAACTCCACGAGATTGCAAATATGCTGAAACGTATGGTCTTCTGATAACATCATCTCTGTCTGATTTTACGTCATCAAGAAATGACAAAAATTGATTGAATTCTTCATTAAAGCTGTTAGCATCTTCAATGAAGAGATTTGTGTTGATTGGACGTGTAATTCTGTATCCGTAGAATTGATCAAACTGATAAAAAATATAGTGATGGCGGTTAGGCGAAACGATAGGGGTAAGCTGCTGGCGATTGACGAATGAAAGAAAGTCGTAGCATAGTTTGTAGTATTCATCAAGGCTCTGGAAGGCAGTCTTATCCTGTACTCTGACTTGTAAACCAGATAATGTGACTGTGGTCATCGAATGGATTTCCTTCGTTCAGCATTCTCAAAATCGTATTGAATCCATTTTTCGATTGGCCAATCTTCTACTAATTCAATTCTTTGGACTGCCCATTGACAATATTCGAGCGAAATATCACATCCTTTCCACCGACGTTTGAGTTGTTCTGCAACGACCGCAGTAGTTCCAGAGCCAAGAAATGGATCAACGATCACATCACCAACATTCGAGGATGCCAGAACTAGCTTTCGTAGCAATTCTTCAGGTTTTTGGGTTGGATGCGGTGTTTTCTCGTGCATCCCGTTGCAGGTGGTTGGTATTTCCAGCACGTCTCTCGGCTTTGCACCGCGTGGATGCGGTCGCCAGACAGCCTGGCGTCGTCTTCCCCGGCTGTATTGGCTGGTCTCTGCCTGTGGATGGTCGGGATATTTCAGCGTGTGATGACCATAAGGGATGCGAATATCATCAATGTTGAATGTAAATTGTCTGTCTTTGCGGAAATGAAGGATACTTTCATGAGAACGTCCCCAGTCTTTTCCAAGGTTTGCTTTGTTTTTATAATGCCAGATCAGCCAGCGACATCCTTTAAAAAAGCGCGATGCCGGTAATTTGAGATCAGCAATAATTTCGGAAAATCCACAAATGTATAACGTACCGGTAGGTTTGAGAACACGAGCGGCTTCGCTGATCCACTCTAACGACCATTCAACATACGCTGCCTGCGACTCGAAGCTATCCCACTCTGCCTTGCGAATGTTATATGGTGGATCGGCAAAGATCATATCTACCGACTCGGTTTCAAGCGACCGGAGCCAGGCAATGGCGTCGCCAATCCAAATCTCTCCATGAGGGTGCGTGTAGTAGAGCACAGGTTCGTGCGGGTCTGATGGCACATCTTCGATATTGAGGATCGTTCCCTTTCGTATCGGCTGACCAAAGAACATGGGGAGTTCTTTGTTCCGCGTATACGATGCCGAAGCCTCTCTGACTTCGGGGAACAAAGGATATGAATCGTGGTGATCTTGCATATGATTTGCTATATCTCTGGGTGTATTGTCTGAGTTTCGCGTGGATAACACAATTGATGTTCGTCACTGTAGCAAAGAGGTATGGGTTTGTCAAGAACAGCATCTCTTCATTACTGATGTTTTGGGGTAGTTGTTTTCAATGAGACAAGGTTCTGCTTACTCCGTCTTGGTCGGGTCGTTTTGAGTGCGGAAGCCGTACTTCCGCACTCACCGTACTCTATATCGGACACCGCGGAACAGGCTGGCTTGCCTGTCGCTCTCACCAGTGTTGTGTACACGCCAATGTCTTAATGAGTTCGCTTCACCGTCTGCGTGCTGTAAGTGCTCTCGAAGATTTTATCAGCGTTGCCGGCCTCGAACCCTTCGCGCCGATGCTCCCGCCGCAGCTCGTGTGGCGGCAGATGGGCAAACTCATCGAGCGGACGCCGTTCGGCAAACTCAACATACGAACCGGCAATCTGATGACGTTCGCCGCCGGCAAACTCGGCCCAGATCATTTCGGCTACTGTGCTCGATTGCAAGAGCTTGCCGTCGGGGCTGACCTTAATCTTCCCACCGGCATCATTCAGCTTAAAGCCATGCCGTTCGAGGAACGCATTGAAATCGGCAATCGTGTTGTAGCCGGTCGGTAGATTGTGGACGGTGATCGTAAAGTGGTTAAGGTAGTAGCGATTGTAAATCACCCAGGCCGCATACTCGCTCTCGGCAGCTAGCCGCTGGTAATCGGCCCACGTCGGCAGGCGCCAGAGTGGACGGTGCAGAAACTCATCAACCTGCGCGGCATCGTCCAGATCAAGGGCATCGACCGGATCAGATGTCACTTCATCGGTATAGCTGTGAATGATGGCCGCTGCTTCTGGGGAAAGATCGTTCACCCGCAGCTCAGAAATGAAGATACGGGGCAGATCGGGGCGGGGCGGATGGTACCAGAAAGCATCGAGCTTCTTGGCCGGGAAGTGATACCGATCACGCCGCTCATAGCCGTAGTGCAGGAAAATCTTCTCCAGCGAGCGGATGCCGAGGTGCGGCACACCCATCGTGCGGAAGGCAATATGGTCGTTCTCGATCTGATCGGGTGAGGTAATAATCCCTTCGCGAACCATAGCCTGCGCAATCGCGCTGACATCAGGTACCCGTTCGCGATAACGGCGCATCAAACCGTCGAGTACCTGCTCAAAGATGCGGATACGGTCGGTGGTTGTGGTTGTCATAACTCCTCACACTACTCACACCACGCCTGCGTGGTGACTCTCTTGTAGAGGTATCTTACCCGATCACCGGCCCGGTTGTGGATACGCCAGAAGATGGATTCAGTTCACGGTGGTGACAGAGTAGCGCAATGGCAGCCAGACCCGCACTTCCGTCCCGTCGCCAGGACGAGACATAATCATACACTGACCGTCCAGTGCAGTTGCCCGTTCGCGCATCTGCCGTAAGCCGAGATGTCCGGCAGGTGGTTCCTCACCAGGATTAAAGCCAACCCCATCATCCCGCACGTGGATGATCAACCCCTGGTCGCGCACTCCCAGCTTGATCCAGACCCGGCGGGCCTGCGCATGCTTGGCAACGTTGTTCAGGGCTTCCTGCACAAAGCGAAACGCTGCCAGCTCAAGCACCGGAGGCAGATCGGGCGGCAGTTCGGCGAAGTCAATCGAAACGTCCCAGTCTTGCTGCTCGGCGAATTCGTTAATGAAGCGGCGTAGAGCGCCGGCAAAGCCCAACTGCCCGATCTCAATCGGCCGCAGGGCAAAGATTGCCCGTCGCAACTCTTCAATCTGACGGCGCAGATTGGCTTTGAACGTAGCAAACTCTTCGCGTAAACGTTCTGGTTCCTGGGTCAGCCAGTCTTCCCACAGATCAATCCGCATCCGCATAAACGCCAGCGACTGGGCAACACCATCGTGCAGATCACGCGCAATGCGGGTACGTTCAGCACTAATTGCCCGTTCAACCGCAGCAATACTGGCAATCGCCCGATCCCGGCGCCGGCTATTCACCACCGCCTCCGTCAGCTCTCCGGCCACCGTCGCCAGCAACGGCTGAAGTACCGGCTGACGGGTCTCGCGTAATGTGGCGGGACCTTCTTTGAGGAAGGCTTCGATCCATCCAATCGGGTGGGCATCGTGCTCTACCAATGGGAGCACCAGGCACGCTGCCCAATTGCATCCTAAATGCGGTGACAACACCACCGGTTGATCGGGGGGTGACGTCATCAAGCGCAACAGAAACGCTGTCCGGGCGCGTTCCAGCTCTCCAGCGTCGATCCCGGTCACGCGGGCCGTGTACGGCTGACCCTGCTCGTCCATCAGCACAATTGTGGCTGCACCGGCATTCACCAATCGGGCCGGCAGCGTGATCGCATAATCGAGCACCTCATCAAGCGTGGCGCTCGACGCGACCCGCTGATTGATCTCGTAGAGTAATTCGAGGCGCTCGTTACTCTCGCGCAGGGCGGCCAGCATACGCGCTTCATTCGAGATCCGCAACCGTTCCTGATGGATGGCCCAGCTCAACACACCCCAAATCGCGGCAAACGCCAGCAGCCCCCACACAATCGGATCAAGCGCTCGTCCGGCAGGTGTCTCCATCGCGGCATCAAAATACAACCCTTCCACCAGGCGGGTCAGCGCAAACAGCAACCCCACCACTGCCGCGAACGGCCAGCGCAGGCGTACCAGCAATTCAATCGTATCAGAGGGTGGCGTCTTCATGGGTCTGACTTCATCACACGCTCGAACGCCCGGTAGTGCAACGGCAGCGCCTGTTCCAAATGACGATCAGCCACTGCCCAGGTATGCGCCCCATCGGGCAGGGCCGCTATCGGAGTCGCATTGGCAATACCGAGGGTTGCCAGCGCCCGGAGCAGATACTCACCCCGGTAAAAGTTTGCCCCCCACGGCTCAATGTGCTCCGGTCCATACTGAATCATCCAGGTAATCCGCCGCAACGCAGCCCGATTAGCCCGCATCAACAGACAAATCGGGTTGTGATCGCGCAAACGATCCGGATCGCGCGGTCGTCCCAGTGCCGGATCGAACATTGACGCGGTAAAGAGCGTGTCGTAGCGTCGTGATCGCCGACCGTTGTCGCTGGCGTAAGGAAACGACCCATCATAGGCACTGACACTGACAAACAGCTCTGGATGCAGGGCAACCGCTTTCACGGCCATATAGCCACCGAGCGAAAAGCCAGTGATTGCCCTGGCCTGGGGATGCGCGTGAAATTCCCGTTCCAGCAACGGCAACACTTCCTCAAAAAAGAACGTCGCAAACCGACCACTGCCGATCCCTTCTGCATCGGTCAAATGTGGTGCCGCAAAATCGGCTAGCAAACCGGGAATCCGATTATCGGTACTGGCCAGACCGGGCATCGCCAGAATCAACGGCCCAATCTCCCCTCGTGCGCGCACCCGCTCATAAACATCAATAGCGCTCCCCATCCGGCTATCATCTTCGCGCCGATTAACCCATTCCCGTTCATGACCGCGCAGCAGATAAACGACCGGCAACGCCGGGCCGTGGGGATGGTACTCTGGCGGCGTATACACATACATCCGCCCCTTCACCCCCAGGCTACTGCTCTCCCACTCAATCAATTGTGCACGCGGATCAATCTCCATTGCCCTGCTCTGGTGGCGTGTTCAAAAGGCGCTCAAGCAGATCGGTCGCCGCGACTCGGCGGGGCAGCGGTGGCGGCAGATCAATGGCCGGCTCGTTCGGCTCAGTCGCCGGCGCATCACCAAACGCACGGCGCGGGCGCGGCAACGGCGGCGGCACAGCATCGGCCACCTGCTGCTGACGGGGCAACGGCGGCGGAATAGCCGCGTCGGCATCACCCGCAACAGCCTGCGACCCTTCGTCCAACACCGGCGCCTCCTGCTGCCCAAACCACTGCTGGTAGGCATAACCGATCACCGCCAGCACTGCCGGCAGCAACGCCAGCCACGCCACCACCTGAAACATCGCACCGTGCGGCGTATCGGGATTAAGCATCGCAATCACCGCTGCCGCCACCGCCAGCATCAAACCACCACCCCAAACCCGGCGAAACCAGCCCGCATCCCGCCAGAAAAGCGTCAGCCCGGTGACGATCAGCAGCAACGTAATCAACGTCAATATCGGCCCCACACCGGCCACAGGCCAGGTAGCCAGACTAAAACCACCCAGCACAAACACCAGACAACCAAATGTCCGCTCCGGCCCCCGCAAAAGAGCGCCCAATAACCGACCAAATCCCCGCATAACGGCTCCGTTGGCTTACCCTGTGTATAGTATACCATCCCACTCGCGCCCAACCCGCTCCCCGCGAACCGATAGACCGGTTGGATGGGGAAAAATAGAATCGGTACAGCGTTGACACCTGCACCGCTATAGAGTACGCCACAGCCGCAGCCCGCCACTGCAAAAACGAGATGGACACTGGCGCATTCCTGCGATCATTGCGGCGTGGATGTGGAGGAATAGTGTATCATAGGATGCTGTCTACACCCTATGATACACTTGTTGCGTGATTTGGCGTGCGGAAGCTATGCTGTGTTTTTTGGATCAGTCACCGGTTGGGCAGCCGAAAACGTTATGACAAGTCGAGTTACATAGACTCTGATGGACGAGGTGCTTTTGAGCTACCAGCACCTTCAACAATACTCTGATACGGGCCAAAATCTATCTGCCACTGATAGCGGGAACGCTGTCGCCATTGCGCAAATGCTTGTTTCTTGTGTTGCTCAAAAGTGTCTCGATCACACCTGTTAACATTCATAAAGTGCTGAGCTACTTTCTCATAATCAACAATTCCCTTAGCCGCATGTATCCCTGCAAGACCAATATGCTTCACCCGATGACATAAGGGACATAGCGCTATGAAACCGCGTAAGGTTTGAATGTGCTTTTCATCATCATATTCCCAACGTTCGTGACACTCTAACCGGCCTGTGGCTCCACAGATACCACACCTGTGTCCATACTCGGCGTAAACGCTCTTGCGGATGTTGTCCCATACTTTCCTGGGAAGCACTTTGCGCATGTTTGCGTACCAGGAAGTTGAAGGAACTAATTCGATGACCAGTCGTAAGTTCACAACTACATCTCCAGTGATTACTAGCACTTATTTCATAAAAGCTGTGCTGTCGTGCTCCCGGCTTTTCGCCCAGGCGCATGAACACTTGCCAATCGCCAACGATAGTCTATCCGGCTCCTGGCTCGTTGGCAGAGCGCAGCTTCGGTTGTGCCATCACGCGCTGAATTGGTTACCTTGCCCGCTCGTTATGCGCGTGGCGCGGCGTTTGCAGTGCAGAGGCCGTGCTCACGATCCATTGTGTGGCACGCCGTTGCCCATACTGGTCACGAGGATGCTGTGTTTGCTCGTCACGATCAACGGTAGAGAACATCTAACAGCAGTATACACCTCATTCACGACCTATAGCTGTTTTCCGCCTTCTCATCACCGGTCTCTGACATTCGGTTGGGAAAAGGTAACTTTATGCAGACGACTTATGGTACCATACGGTTGAAAGATACTATTGTTCGCGCACAGCAACGTGCCTCGTGGGAGATAGATCTATGCCGCGGGTGTTAATCTTGCACGCATCGGTTGGAACCGGCCATAAGCGTGCTGCTGAAGCATTGGCTGCTGCTTTTAGTCGTCGCCAACCGGGTGAGGTACGGGTTGAAGACGTACTTGACCACACCTCACGTCTGTTTCGCCTTGCCTACGCACGCTCGTATCTCGAATTGACCGACCGGGCGCCGCTAGTGTGGGGCTATTTTTATACTCAAACCAATGCCGATCCGAACCTGGCCGAGATAACGAATAATATCCGCAAGCTGGTTGAGGGCATTGGTACGAATGGTTTGAAAGAGGTCTTGCGGGCATTTCAGCCAGAGGTCATCATCTGCACCCATTTTCTCCCGATGGAGCTGCTGGTCAGTTATAAGCGCAGTGCGCGCCTGACCGAACCGATCTACTGCGTGATTACCGACTACGCAGCCCATACCTTCTGGACGTACACCGAGATCGATGGCTATTTTGTCGGTGACGAACAGACACGCGCTCAACTGATCGAACGCGGTGTTAGTCCACAGCAGATCGTCGTGAGTGGGATTCCGATTGACCCGGCCTTTGCCCAGCCCAACGATTGCCGCGAAGCACGGCAACGGCGCGAACTCCCGCTTGACGGGACGGTCATTACCCTCTTCGGGGGCGGGGTTGATGATGAACACGTGCGATTGATCGTCAGCGGTCTCATGCAGAGTTCGCTCAAGGCAACCCTGATCGTGGTTGCCGGGCGCAATACAACCCTGGTCGAGTCGTTAAGCGATTTTATTTCCACGCCGAACATTGATCTGCGTGTGTTGGGGTTTGTCGATTATGTTGACGATTTGATCACCGCCAGCGATCTGGTCATCACCAAAGCCGGAGGTCTGATCGTGAGCGAAGTTCTGGCCCGCGGTACACCGATGGTTATCATTGACCCCATCCTCGGTCACGAGGAATGGAATGCCGATTACGTCGTCAGTACCGGGAGCGGTATCCAGCTCCGTATGTGCGAGTCGACACCTCGGGCTGTGGTGAACCTCCTTAACCATCCAACCATGCTGGTTGAAATGCGCCGCTGTGCGCAGGCGGCAGCGCATCCGCGGGCGGCGCTTGACATTGCCGAAAAGGTGATTGCCGATCTTGAGAGTCACCGCCATGACTAATGCTATGAATCGACAACCGATTGATGTCCTGTTTGCGATCTCTGATACCGGTGGTGGTCATCGTAGTGCTGCGGTGGCAATCAGTGCTGCCCTTGAGCAGATGTCCGGTGCGAGCATCACCTGGGCAATTGAAGACCTCTTGCAGGCGACGAATGTTCCCGGTGTGCGCAGTGCGCCCGGTCTCTACGATCAACTCTCAACCCGCTGGTTAAAGCTGTACAATTTCTCGTTCCAACTGACCAATTCCCAATCAACGGTCAGCTTTCTATCGCGGATTGTCTACCTGATTGCCCGCCAGAACCTCAATCGTCTGCTGACCGAGCGGCGGCCACGACTGGTGGTTGTCACCCATCCCCTCGTTCATCGCCTGGTATGTGCGGCCCGGCGGCGACGGCAGCATTCGTTCCGCGTGCTGACCGTCGTGACCGATCTCGTCACCCTGCATGCCTCGTGGAGCTATCCTGGTGTTGATCTGGCATTGACCCCAACCGACGAAGCGTACCGATTAATGCACAAACGCGGCATGAAACCCAGCCAGCTCCAGCGCTGTGGTTTTCCGGTACATCCCAAATTTGCTGCCGAGCAACGCGATGCCCCAACTGCCCGCCGCGATCTTGGACTGGAACCGGATCGGTTCACCGTCCTATTGACTGCCGGTGGCGTCGGCTCTGGTCGTCTTGGCGAGCTGGTGCAAACCCTCGAACAACAGATGCCCGACAAACAATTCCTGGTTGTGACCGGCAAGAACCGGGCGCTCTACGAAGAGCTACGCAGTGGGCCACGGCTACCGCATACCCATGTGTTTGGTTTCGTCAACAACATGGAAGAGCTGATGGCGGCCAGTGATGTGGTGGTCACCAAAGCCGGCCCTGGCACGTTGATGGAAGCGTTAGTCATGCGCAAACCGGTCATCGTCACTGAGGCGGTGGGTTTACAGGAACACGGGAACATTGATTTTGTGCTGAACTACGAGTTAGGCTTCTTCTGCCCCACCAACGAACGGATTGTAGCCGCAATCAGCCAGCTCGAAGACCCGGTGCGCTACGCCGAAACCGTCGAACGACTCAAACATGCCGTACCGCGCGACGGGGCAATCCAGATTGCCCGCGTTATCCACCAGCAGTTGAGTTTGCAACCGGTTGGGGGATCATAACACGAATCCAGATTAGCAGCCTATAATTTCCACCTGTAATTCCGTACCATCTGCATCCATCCCGCAGGAGCTACTCAAAGAGCCTCTCCTGCGGGATGTTTATATGTTGCTGCCAAATTTACTCCTCTCTCGCATTTCTTAAACATGAATCGCTGTTTGAACGGGTCAAAAGGTCTATCCGGTACCGTGCTGGTCGTGTTGTCGGTCTGTATTAGTTGTGAAGCATTGCGCGTGTAACACCCGCAAAGGAGTGCCCGTATGATGCGCTATCGCCTCCTCTATCTCCTGATCGTCGCTCTCTTGTTGAGTAGTAGCTCGCCACTGGTCGTACAGGCGGATCGCCGAACACCCCTGCCGGTTTATGCCGGTACCCGTGAGCAGGCGGTTCAAGCAGCAGTGCGCGACCAGAAAGGAGTATCTGCGACAGCAATCCTCGAAGTTGGTTCTATTGCTGAGCTTAATGGCTGGACATTCGGAACAGTTGGCGTCTTCGCCGATAACGAACTGCCAAACGTCTATCTCTACCTGGCCGAGCAACGCACCGAAGGTTGGGCGGTGGCGATTGAATACACCGACCTGTTCCGGGCAGCGTTGAAGCACATTCCGCGAGATCTCCTTACGCCTGAGCAATGGGCAACCCTGGATTATAATCCTGCAACGTCGTTACAGAGCCTGATTGAATTACAGAACGACCGTTCGATGCAAATTTCCCTGCCCTGGCCGGTCGGTGAAAGTCGATACCTGACCCAGGGACCTCACGGTGCTCAATCAGCGGCACTTGACTTTGCCGGGCCTGCTAATGCCACTGTCCATGCCGCACGTGGTGGTGTGGCGTACCATGCCTGCCCTGGAGCCGCTGATACGCATCTTCGCATTGATCACGGTAATGGTATTTCGACAAATTATTACCATCTGGACGCGATCACAGTTGGTAATGGTCAGGCAGTCGCGCGTTGGGAAGCGGTTGGTCGACAGGGTACAAAGGTGCGCTGTCAGGGTTACGTAACCGGTGCTCATTTCCATTTCTGGATAACCATTAATGGTCAGAATATGCCTATTGATGGTTTTGAATTTGGCGGATGGCATGTGTCAGGAAACTGCATGATACGGATCCGGGATGCCACCACCCGTTGCGCATCAATCTACTTTACTGCAAACAATACGATTACTAATGAAGGCGCTATCGGTAGCGGCTACTCGATTGGACAAGGAAGTGGCCGGGAGCCGGTATTTGATCAGGCCTACAATCGTCACGGTGGCGCCCGAAATCTCGGTTATCCCGCCGGATTGGTTGTATGGTGGGGTAACACCAATCCCGTGATGATACAGGAATATGATGGTGGTGCCTTTGGACCATCGCTGCTAGTGTATGATCGCAACAATGACCCGGATCATTTACGAGGTGTGCCGGCTTATGTGCTCCGTGGCGCATTTCGTCAACACTATCAGTCAATCGGTGGACCAGATTCGTGGCTTGGCGTACCTACCAGTGACGAATACCTCAATACTGAAGGAAAACCCCAGCAAAGCTTTCGTAACGGCTTCCTCATCTACCATGGGCCGGGAAATATTGAGGCACGTAGCTGGCCGGCACCGCAGGATGGCCAGTGGCACGTACAATTTCGGAATTACGTCCATGATGTGTGGAATTTCCAGATGGGACCAACCTGGGTCGAGAATCAGTCCATTAGCTCCCGTAGCTCTTGCTGGGTGGATAACGCCCCTGGTAGTGAACCCGGTGCAATGCGGTGGGGGGTCTGGCCCGATTACTTCACTGTGCGCTGGTCGGGACGCTTCTACTTCGATGAGGGAGTGTATCGGTTCCGCGCCGCTGCTGATGATCGGGTGTACATCCGGGTTGATGGCAACCTGATCATTGAAGACCGTGACTGGGGACGGGTCAATGAAGAGTATACAGCAGATATACGGCTGAGCGCAGGATATCACGATGTAGTGGTCGAATTCATTGAGTTCTGGGGCCAGGCATGTACTGACTTTTCATGGACAAAAATTACGCCCGAACCACCCAGCAATCTGCGTCAAACCGGGAGTACCACAAACAGTGTTTCGATTGCCTGGCAAGACAACTCCAACAACGAGGATGGCTTTCATATTTACTGGTCGGATGGTAGCAACTGGCACCGCATTGCGTCAGTTGGGGCTAATGTTACCAGCTATACCATTCCAAATCTGAACTGTAATGGCTATTTCATCTACCGTATCACCGCTTACAACGGTGCGGGTGAATCGCCACCAAGCAATCAGGTTGAGACATGGTCGGCGGCCTGTCCAACTGCCACCCCTACGCCAACAGCGACCCCACGTCCAACGTTGACGCCTACTCCTACAGCGACGGCGCGGCCAACGGTAACGCCTACTCCGCAACCAACATTTCTTTTCATGCTCTACCTTAATGGGGATAATAACCTCAGTCGGTATATGCAAAACGCTATTCGCAATCTGGAGGCTCTCACCCTCAATTCTAATGTCAAAGTGGTTGCGTTGATAGATAGCAACGGGCGTGGTGATACGAGACGGTTGTTAGTCCAGAAAGATGGCCGATACACTCCAAATGTGAATTCCTGGAGTATGGGCGAACTCAACATGGGAGACGCGCAAACACTGCAAAATTTCGTCCAGTGGGCGCTGACCACGTACCCTTCCCAATACTCCTACCTGGCTATTGCCAGCCATGGTAATGGCATTGAAGGCTTCTCCTGGGACGATTCACACAACAGAGACAAGCTGACACCCGCTGAGGTGCGCACCGCACTACATAATGCGACAAATGGTGGTCAGCGGAAGATTGATATTGTCCACTATGATGCCTGCTCGATGGCATTGTTGGAGCAAGCCTACGACATACGGTCTTATGCGAACTACCTGATCGCATCCCAAAATCTGGCCTGGGCTGTCTTCGCTTACAACCTCTATGTGCCAGCAACCCAGCTCAGTAGTGGAGATGCAACAGCACTGGCTGGATTGGCCGATGCGATTGCCGAAATCAGTGCCGATACTACTCCACGTACCCTGGCTGGTCGGATTGCAACACTGTACTACAACCACCGTCTGATTAACAGTAAACCGCGAACAGTCTCCGTACTTGATCTGAGTCAGGTAAACAGTACACGTCAGGCTCTTGATACTCTGGCAAATGCGTTGCGAAGTAATTTGTCAGGAGTCACAACCTCTATGCAGAATGCTCGTTCGGCAGTTCAGAAATTCGACTCACGTGAGCCGCTATACAGGATCGATCAGGATGATGAGTACATCGACCTGTATCATTGGGCTGATACACTGGAACGGTACGTGCAGAATGCAACAGTGCAGAGTGCGGCCCGCCAGGTGAAGGATGTGGTCAAGAATCGGTTGGTCGTCGTGAACTACAGGGCAAGCGGGGTGTACAATGATATCTACATCGAACTAGATAACGCTCATGGGGTTAGTCTCTACTTCCCACGGCGGTCGGGATCGAATGATTATGAACAATATCTCGATCACCTCCGATTCCAGTTCACCCGCGATAGTAGCTGGGATAGTCTCCTCGCAGACTTTTTCGGAGTAGCTGCTTTGCCCCCAGAGTCACCGTTCAATCGTGAGGTGTTACCACTGCTCATTCCCAATGAGGTTGTCTACGTACCACTTGTTGTACGCGGACGGTAGAGGTTGACATACTGGTGGTAACATTACAACCCGCATCTCCGCGATAGTGCATCTTCCCTCTCTGCTCTCTGCCGGTAAGAGAGCAGAGGGGGAACCATGATGTCAGGTGTATGCTGGCGATGGAGTTGTTCGCTGGGAATGGGTATATCCTGTACTCTTATAGGTTAGATTGCAGCCTGTCTGGATGCCATTGTAAAGTCTTCCCTTTGACTGACAGCTATGATATCAAATCTGGTTCTGTAGGAGTCCTGACACACTACTCAGAGTCGCCCTGACGCTATCCTTGAGCGACGTATTACTATCTGCAAGAACTGAATGATTGCTGTGGTAAGGCACGCTATGCCGTGCCCCTATCTCGTGCCACCACATCGGGTTGCTTTGTCTTATCTAAAATCTGGGAGTGGTGAAAGCACGACATACGATCCAGCCATCACCCTGCACGCACCTGAGAACGGATGCGCGGAGTCGGTGCTCTTTCGACAACCTACTGGCGGCTCGGTCTGGTGGCGATTCAGCACGAGTACGCCCGGCTGAACGATGCACGTCTTTGCGCACAAGTTGCTGTTATCTACAAAGATCTATCTCCGATACTTTCTTTTGGTGAAGACGACACAAATACTCTCCCCTCCATACCCTGATCATTGCCAAAAACCACCTTTTCCCTCCGTCTCTTTCTCATAGTAAACCCTAATCTATCCAGGTTTGGGAGTGAACTATGCGTCGTCTTCTGTTGCTCTGCACGTTGATCGCGATACTGGGTAGTGTTTTACCGGTGGCAGTACCGCGAGTGGCCGCTACCCAAACGATTGGATGGCATTCCGATGTGCCGGTGGCGCGTCAGCACCACGCAATGGCGGCGAATGCCACAGAGATATTTCTGTTTGGTGGCACAGTTGTCGACCAGAATCCACAATTACAGAATGACTTATGGGTATGGCGTGAGGGGCGCTGGCAATGGTTAGGCTTCGGTGGACCTGGACCGCGTAGTCATACAGCGCTGGCGTATGATGCACGTCGTCAGGAACTGGTGCTCTTTGGTGGGTGGGACGGCCAAACGATGCTGGGTGATACGTGGGTATGGTCAGCCGGGGGATGGCAGCAACGCCAGCCCGCCCGATCTCCATCACCACGTCGTGCTCACGCCATGGTCTACGATCCTCAGCGCGAGCAGATCCTGCTCTTCGGCGGTTATGATGGCCGTTCACGGAATGATACCTGGGTCTGGGATGGCGTTACCTGGACACAACTCTTCCCGGACAGTGAGCCATCAACGCGGCACGAACACGCCATGGCCTATGATGCAGCTTCCCGACAGATCGTGCTGTTTGGTGGTGCGTCGGTCACCGATTTCGGTTCGCAGATACTTGATGATACATGGGTGTGGGATGGTACAAGCTGGGTTTTTCAGTCACCAACAACATCACCTTCTGCCCGTACTGATCACATCCTGGTGACAACAACAGCGGGTGTTTTACTGTTTGGCGGCGAAGATGAGCAAACCCTGCTTGACGACACCTGGTTGTGGCACAACCATTCCTGGCAACGCTTAACACCTTCTCTGTCACCTTTGGCGCGTAGTGGTGCAGCAGCAGCGTTTGCTCCTGTGCAGCAGCGTCTGCTCTTGTTTGGCGGGAATGGGCTTTTTGAAACATACGCCGATACCTGGTTCTGGAATGGGAGTACCTGGCAGCCGCTTTCCGGGCCGTCAGCTCCTTCCTCGCGAACACAGACGGCGCTGGCTGATGATGTTGGACGCGGAACCATTGTTTTGTTCGGTGGTATTGACGGTGAACCGCTAGACGATACCTGGTTATGGACTGCCGAACAGGGCTGGCGAATGGTATCACCGCCAACACGACCTTCCCCTCGTTTCGGCCACGCAATGGCCTATGATCCACTTCGTCAAGAGGTTGTCCTCTTTGGGGGGTACAGTGGTAGTAGCCGTAACGATACCTGGGTGTGGAATGGTAGCACGTGGGTACTGCGCACGCCGTCTGTGTCACCACCACCACGCTGGGGACACACCCTGACGTATGATGCCGCTCGTGGTCGGATCGTCCTGTTCGGTGGCGCTCAAGGCACAGCCGGCTTTTACAGTGATACCTGGGAATGGGATGGCCAGACCTGGATTGCGCTATCACCCACTGTTCGTCCGCCGGCACGCCGCAACCATGCTGCTGCCTATGATTCACTCCGTGGTCGGGTAGTACTGTTTGGTGGTTATGCGCTGCAGGGCGAAACACCAACCTACTTCGATGATACGTGGGAATGGGATGGGAGTCGCTGGCAGCAGGTGGTGGCTCGTGGCCCTGCTGCACGTATGGGACACACCCTCTTCTACGATGCCGTTCGCCAAAAGAGCATCCTTTTCGGTGGGATTGGTGATGACGAACTGAGTGAAGTGCTCTGGGCCTGGGATGGAGTGTCCTGGACGCAACTCCCTGATGTACCGCGTCCTCCTGTATTGTCATTCCACGCGGCTGCGTATCAACTGGCAACCTGCCGGGCCTTGATTGTTGGTGGCATACCAGAACGTGAACAACTTTACGTATGGCAACGTGCTGAGTCCTCTTGCTCGGCTTTGCCGACGGCTCGAATTGACAGTGTGTCACCGAATCCTGCTAATCGCAGTACTGATCGTATTCAGTTGATCGGGAGTGGTTTTGCCGCTAACGGGAGTGGTCGCCAGATTAATGCCTATCGCTGGTTGATCAATGGTGCTGTCCTGCCTGGCACAACCGCTCACCAGACGCTCAATGCGGCTGATTTCGCGGTCGGTGTCTACGAAGTCGCGCTGGCGGTGCGTGACAGTGCCGGCATCTGGTCGGCACCTGTTACTCAAACCTTAACGATTATCGATAATCCGCAGATTGTAGTGGCAACCGATCCAATTTCAGCAACCGTCGTGAGCGGTGAGCGTACTGAGCGATTGTTGCCGATAAGCAATCGTGGTGCCAGCCCGTTGACGATTAATTTGCGGGTTGAGGCTGGTACTGCAACCGCTTCGTCCCATCCGACTGCTGCAACGGATACCTCATGGACGTTGCCCCGTCTCTATCGTCCACCCGACCGTCTCGATGCTCGCCTTGCCCACTTTGCTCAAACAACATCAACGCGCCATGAGACCTATCTGGTCTACATGGATGAAGTGGCCGATCTGCGGGCAGCAATGCAAATTGAAGACTGGCGTGAACGGGGGCGTGCCATAGTCCGTCATCTTCAGGAAGTTGCCGCACGTAGCCAGGCCGAGACGTTACGCTATCTGGAAGGGCAGCGTCGAACCGGCGCAGTGAGTTTTTACTGGTCGCTGTACAGCGTAAATGCGATTGTGGTGCGAGGGGATGCCGAAACTCTGCGCACATTGCTGGCGCAGCCACGTGTTATTGGGATTACGATCAGCGAGACCTATGCGATTGATGAGATGCCAACTGGCGCCTCCCCGCAATCAACTGGCGTCAGATGGAACATTAGACGGATTGGGGCTGATCGGGTCTGGAATGAACTCGGTGTGCGCGGCGAAGGTGTGGTTGTCGGGAGTATTGACACCGGGGCGAAGCTCGATCATCCGCTTCTCAACGCCAATTATCGTGGTCGTTATCCCGATGGTAGTTACGATCACAGCTATAGCTGGTTTGATCCGACCGGTACTTTTCCCGACGCGCCCGGTGACGATAACGGACATGGCACGCATACGATTGGCACGATGGTCGGTATTGACGGTATCGGTGTCGCACCGGGTGCCCGATGGATCGCCGCTCGTGCCTGTAGTCGTCGCGCGTGTCAGGATATTGATATCTTGCGGGCGATGGAGTGGATGCTTGCGCCGTATCCGTCTACACTCGGCCCGGTGGCAGCTAATCCTGACATGCGACCCCAGGTGGTGAATAATTCGTGGGGCGGGCCGGGTGGTCGGCCACTGTTCCAGCAGATGGTAGCCGTATGGCGCGCCGCAGGTATCTTTCCTGCGTTTGCTGCCGGGAATTGCGGGCAGGCCCGTCCAGGCTGCCTTGTTACCGGTGTGGGTAGTGTCAGTTCGCCCGGTGATTATGCCGAGAGTTTTGCTACCGGTGCCACGCATGATAACGATACACTGGCAGCCTTCAGTAGCCAGGGCCCGTCGCGTTTGACCAGTAATGTGAAGCCGGATCTCGTTGCGCCTGGGGTGGCCATCGAGTCGGCGGCACTGAATGGTGGCACGCTTCCCCAGAACGGTACCTCGATGGCCAGTCCTCACACCGCAGGAGCAGTGGCGCTCCTGCTATCGCTTCGCCCCGGTCTGGCTATTGACCAGCTTGAAGCCTTACTCCGCACAACCGCCCGTGATCTGGCAGCACCGGGGCCTGATCAACAGACCGGCTATGGCCTGCTCGATGTCTACGCGGCAGCTCAGGCAGCTCGCACCGGTCTGGGCTGGTTGCGACTGCCACAAACCAGTGGCGTGATTCAGCCTGGTCAAACCCTCTCCATTCCCATTCACTTTGATGGTCGTGGCATGCCGGCGGGCACATATCGGGCTGTGCTCATTATTCAAAGTAATGATCCATCGGCTGCCGAAATTCGCATTCCGGTGAGTCTCATTGTACAGAGAGTACTTCGGCAATCGCATCCATTGATTACTCACCGTACCGCTGATGGCATGCTGATCCGCTGGACAGCGCCTGATGGTCGGATTGCCCGCCTGGAGTACGCCGTGCAGGAAGGAGGGCCGTGGATCAGGCAAGTCGGTACCGCGAGTGCCATTCCAGGAGAGACACTCTTCGTACTCCGTGGCTTACAGCCAGACACTACCTACTTCCTGCGTCTGATTGCGATGGATGGCAGCATTGAAGATAACGGAGGTCGTTTCTATCGGGTTACCACAGCACCTGCACTCCCCTTTGCCATTGACGACATCGTCACGCCGGTTCGGATCTATGTGCCGCTGATTCAGCGCTAAGTTGGGGAAAGGATGGTTCTATGCGTACACGCTCTCTCCGTCCATGGTGGCTATCGTTTGGGTTGATTGCACTGCTCCTGCTCAGTGTAGTGCGGCCAATCACGCCAGCACAAGCCCAAAATCAGGAGCAAAATCTCATCATGTCTGGTGATCCCAATCTGCCGGCCAGTGTCTATGTGTTGGCGTACAATACCTCGACCTACGGCATCTATTTCTTGCGCGATGATGCCTGGCATCTGGTTACGGCTGTTCCGGTCAGTTCCGTCACCGTTGATCGGGTGATTGCGAAGCTCTCCCCAGATCGGCAACGAGTGGCGTATATGGTGATTGATGGTGATACCGGGAATAGTGCGATCTTCGTGACCGATCTCTACGGTCTGGATACAACCCTCATCTACGCCAGTGAGGATCCGGCACTGGCGGCGACCTCATTCGCCTGGTATGGCGATCAGGTTGCTTATACGCTGGCCCGTGGCCCCTTCGCTGGCGAAGCTGATGCAAACGCCATCAACCGCATGGAACAGGCAGCCGTGGCCAGCTTCGCCGGTGAACTGTGGCTGAGCAGCGCCGATGGTCAGACCCACGAGCAGATTGTGGGTGAGGGTGTAGGGCAGATAGTGGCCGGGATTGCTGACACTGGCACGCTGTTCTATACCGTCGTCAATACCGAAACGCAGAGTCTGGTCGGTCTCAACAGCATTGATGTTGACGATGGTACCGTGCGCGATCTGCTCCGCAACGACGACGATACCATTTACCTCTCATTCGATATTGTCCAGACCGCTCCTAACACGACGCGCATTGCGGCTGTGACCACCAGTTCGCTCTTCTCCACCGTTCCTGAGAGTGGTACCAGCCTGTTGACGGCGAATCTTGATGGTAGTAACGTTCAAGAGGTCTACAGCGACCCGCGTGATATTGGCGCTGCGGTCTGGTCACCGCAGGGTGACAGGGTGGCGATTGCCCGGCGCTCGACCGGTGAGGTGCTCGTCCACGATTTGCAGACGGATACAACCCAAACCCTGACGGTCTCGGTGCAGACGAACGGTCTCCAGTGGAGTGAGGATGGTTCGGCGCTGATCGGCTTGCCAGCGCTCGATAGTGTGGCCAATCCTTTCACCAAAGGACTGGTTGTCTTTGGTCTGGATAACACGGAACTGGCTTCAGTTGAAACCCAGGCTACGGCAACGACGCTGTACAGTCGGTATATCGTGCCCGGTTTCGACCCAACGACGTATGCACCGTATGTGCATCAGAAAATCGATACACCGGCGAATTTTACCGGTAAAAACCAATCGTGTGGCACAGCATCCACAGTCATGGTGCTGGCCAGTCTAGGCAAAGTACGCGGTGATCTCGGCAACCTTGTCGTGCAATTCCACCACGGCCATTACTACAACGGCACCTATGTGCCGTCATCCTCATTCGGACGCGAACCCTCAGAACGGGCACTCCGCCTGTATGGCATTGATCAAAAGGGTGGTCCTCCCTACAATAGCGATACGCAGCAGCACCATATCTACACACTCCAGGGGGTAATCTACGCGCTCGAACGCGGTCATGCGGTCATTGCCGGCACCAATCTTTCCAGCGTCGGCCATATCGTAGTGATTATTGGTTATGAGCGGGCCGGCAATGAGGTGCGACTGATCGTCAACGATCCGGCAGGGAATGCCAATAACCGCCGTACCTATGGTACTTTGCGGGATGGGGCAGGGGTGGTGTACACCTGGGAACAGATGACCGCAACTTATCCTGGCTTCTTCTGGGCATTTAAAGTCAACGCCATTGCCAGCACCGGTTCGGTGGTCGACGCTTCGCAATGGCGTGGCGAATACTTCAACAATACGTCACTATCCGGGAGCCCGGTGTTAGTGCGGGGTGACAACACGATTAATTTTAACTGGGAGACTGGCGCACCAGCTCCTGGGGTACAGGCCGACAACTTCTCGGTACGCTGGACAAAAAAGGTGCGTGTTGATCGGAGTGGTGTGTATCGCTTCACCACCGCTTCTGATGATGGTTTGCGGATCTATGTTAATGGAAGGCTGGTGCTGAATCAATGGCAACCGCGATCCTTTACCCCTTCGGCCACTGACGTTTACCTCGCGGCCGGTGAGCATGTGATTAAAGTTGAGTATTATGAGGTAGTGCGTACTGCTGCGGTACGGGTAAACTGGCAATACCATACACCTGCCATGGTATGGACAGGATCGTATTATAGCAATCGCTTCCTGCAAGGAACACCGGCACTCACGCGCAATGATCCCGCTATCAATTTCAACTGGGGCTTGGGCAGCCCAGACCCTGCATTGCCACCTGATAATTTCTCGGTGCGCTGGCAGCGTTCACTCTTCCTGCCCGGTGGTGCCTGGCAGTTCTACACGCGCAGTGATGATGGCAGCCGGGTCTTTCTGAATGGCAATCTGATTTTGAGTCAATGGTGGGATCACGCAGCACGGTCGGCGTATTCATCCTACTACCGCCTCAATCCCGGCACACACAACCTGATAGTTGATTTCTACGAAAATAGTAGTGTGGCTTCGATGGAATTTGCCTTCTGGCCGAGGGTGTTCGCCGAATATTGGAGTAACCGTAATTTCAGCGGAACCTACCGCTCGGAAGTTCTCAATACGGTGAGCAAGAATTGGGGATTAGGCGGACCGCATGCGTCCAATCAAGACAACTTCTCGTCACGCTTCACCTGGCCGGTATCGCTCAGAGGCGGAACGTATCGTATCTGCGTCAGATCCGATGATGGCTTCCGGTTTAAGGTTGATGGGCAGGTGAAGTTTGAACGCTGGCGTGATAGCGTGGGGCAGACCTGTGCCAATGTGGCTATCAGTGCCGGTTGGCGAACATTCCAGATCGAGCACTACGAAGCCACTGGCCTGGCATATCTGGAAGTGACCTGGGGCCGTGCTGATGGGACGTGGTACGGTATTGCGCAGCCATCGGCACTGTCATCAGCGCAGATGGGTGCTCAGGGTGTTGCGCTGACCCAGCAAAGCAATACCGGCGATGAGGTTGAGACATATTTCCAACTGCTGCACGAACAGGGCACGCTTGGATTAGGTCTCGAAGCCGAGCAGCAGGAGCCGTCGGCCAGCTTTATCGTGCGTGTACCGTTGGTTCAGCGTTAGGATGTAGCTGCCAGCCCTCATCATCAGCTCATCGAATCACCGATGAGGGCCGGACATCTCAGCGAATGGCGGCCAGAGGGCTGCCATTCGCTATGGTTGTTGATACTGTCCACCGTGCATCCACTTGTAGATGCAAGGGTGTCGAGGATGATCGCCCGGTGTCACGTTTTGTGTGTAATAAAAGTTATGATGCCCTACCCACAGTCGTGCTGACACTGCACCTGATCAGTGCACTGCTGTGCGCAAGCGTTGGTAACCAGTAGGAGCGCACGCCACTAATACGCCCATAACCCGGTATATCACATACGGCTTCTCCACGCTGAACCGTTAACCCCCGCGCTCGACGATGCGGCGTAACCTTGAACAGGCTCGCGAAAGCGGCTACACCCCGAACCGTTAACTCCTGCTCCTTACAGGCGATACAGTAGCGGACACCATACGTCCTCGCCCCGGTCTCTCTCGCGCTGTGGGCTATGCATTACCCATACCTCGAATACTGCATTGCCCGCGTGCCGGAGCGGGTCGGGGGAGTGATGATGGGCGTGCTCCCCAGCCGGGAGCTGGGAGCGCGCGCCTCCGGCGCGCATGGTGCCGGTACCAGTGCTGGAGGGAGGAGCCAAAAGCAAGCTCCCGGCCCTGACGGTATTCACGGACGGCCAGGACAGATGAACGAACACAACGTCTACCCTATCAGGAAGCCATGAATCACACGTCTGCCCTCCCCTCACCCACCCCCGCTATGCATTACCCATACCTGGTATCAACCACGTGTGTATCAGCAGGTATGATCGCCATGGATGCTGTTTTGGGTGACTGGCCCGATGGCAGCGCGCCGCTCCAGCCGTGGTATCACGTGCTGAATGGGTTGCCTTACACGCGCATCATGTGCGTGGCGCGCAGTGTGGAGTGCGGCAGCATGGCTGCCGCGCCAGCCGTGCTCACGATCCGGTGCGGATTGCAGCGGACACCCGTGCCGGCACGTACCCCTGATGATGGGGATGGCTGAGCACAGGCCGGCAGCCTGCCCCACAGCGTGCTGGTGCCGGTAGTGTGTAGGGGCGGGTTCGGTAGGGGCGGGTTCGGTAGGGGCGGGTTCTCAACCCGCCCCTACGGACGGTGCCTGTGCCGTTCACCTGACCATCCACGGGATGCGGTGGACGGGAATGTCTTGCATCGCGTGCCATGGATGGTTGTTCAGAGGTGATCGCAGCCGCTACGCTCCCCGCTCCCGCGCAGCGCTATGCCTTACCCATACCCAGGTTGTCAACCGCTTCGCTCATCAGTCGAACCTATCTCATTGTGCGCGATCCTGGGCACTATCGCGTCACCCTGCTGTCGCGTGGGTCGTACGTTACGAACGGAAAGCGGATGATAGCAGCGGAGGTAGCCGTTGGATCAGACCATGGGGCAGACGTCCAGCCTGCGCACTAGCGGCTACGGCCAACCCCTGCCGGCGGTGGCGATGATGCCCGCACGCGGGCTGGAAGCCCGCGCCACGGGAAGCGCTTGCAGTCCGGCCCAACGCAGCGTGACATATGGGTAATGCATAGCGCTGTGGGAGAGAGGAGGTAGAAGCCTGCATTGGGGCGTCCTGATAAAGTAGAAATTGCGTTTTTTGTCCGTTCCTGAAGCTCTGCGAGCAAGGGGAGGTCGAAGCCTGCGTTGGGCCGTTCTGATGCGGTAGACATTGCCTTACCCCATACGGTCTATCCGCTCTTGAATCTTCAGCAGACAGATTGAGACTGCTGCGTGCTGCATATCACCTCTCGGCATTGAGCAAGCATGACAGGCTATCCAATCATCACCCTACGGCCTCGCCTGAGTGCAGATGCGCTAAACCGGTCCTCCTGTGCTGGTGACAACCTGCCAGCGGTTTGGCGGTGGCACGTCCGGTGGTGTTTCGGTATAAGTGTGACACCGGCACGATACGCATCGTTGTGTAAGCGGTGGTATTACGATGTCTGATAACTGATACCAGATTTCAATTGATCAAACATTCAGAGACACGATACAATCGTGCCTCTGAATGAATTGCAGTTGTGGCCTGGATATGTGTTACCGCACAATCATCGGTACATGCACATAATACTCGACGCTGAGCGGTGCTAATGGCGCGAGACCCTCATCTACTTCCGGGTCTCCCGGATTCAACGCTACGACACCGGCGGTTAAGAGTTCACTCCATCGGGTGTAACGGGTAAACTCAAACAGGTAATTATTGACATAACTGTTGAAGGTGGCGTTGCGTCTGGTGTAGTCAGGGTAATATATCGAGATACCATGCACATCGCTCAGGTCAATACGGTAACTGCCGTACCTTGCAGGCAAGGTTGCGATTCCAACTCGATGGCCGTTAGGGTTGGGTAAGATAAATGACTGTGTACCGGTCAATTCATTGATCAACTCGTCTGCCCGTTGTTGGATCGCCCGGTCTGAAATGCTGTCTCTGACGTTTCGGGTCCAGCTCAGGAGGTCCACGTATGCATCAGAACGGGCGTTGCGGTAGTCATTATCGCTGTTAAGATGGCTGCTGCTATTGCGAATGTTCTGTACCTGGTTGAAGTGTTCATTGCTGTTATTGGCATAAGCAGCTAACTCAGCAGCCAGGCGGTCAACGGTAGAAGCAACGGTTGTCACGCGACCGAGATCAAGGGCGGTAATAGTGAATGGTACTCGTTTCTGCACTGACTTATCGGCGTAGATCTGTACCACCGTGCGTGCAACCATTTCTGGTGTACTTGTTGCCGTAATATCGGCAACGTATTCGTCATACGCGAAGAAGCTCCAGCCCAGGTATTGCGAAGCGATGAGCAGGCGTGATCGGAGTGGCACTTCACTTCGCGGCCTCAGTTCAAAAGCGACCTCTAGCAGTCCCATCGAGCAGGCATCAAGGTGAATCACGTCAATTGGTGCGACGCCGGGTGCATTGAGCGCTTGACCAAGTTCTTTGATGGTGAGATACGCACTGTTGTTTCTTCTCCCATCATCACGTGCGTCACTCGTCGAGTCCCAGGCAATGCCCTGGACGCCCTGCCCATGATTGGCAATAGCCAGGTAGTAGTGCCGTGCCGGGAAGGTCTCTTGCCCCCAACGTAAGAAGTTCGCCAGTGTAAGTGGATCATCCATTGCTTGTTCTGATATGCTGTTCTCGCTGGGTGGTTGACCAGGATGAATAAGTATGCGACGAGTATCGTTGTTTTGTGGCCCATCGATCTGGATAGCGATCCGAATAGACGAATTACTGAGTTGTTTAAGATTTCTGATAGTGTTATTGAAAGATTTCAGTAATGCTTGACCATCGGCAGCATAATCGGCATCGAGGTAAAGGAGTATCGTCCAGGCCGGTATGTTCTGAATGCGTGGACTAACATACACTGAGAGACTGGTCTGTTGAGACCACTCGCCTTCATTATCCTGGACTTTTAACGTAATCGTGTGTGTACCGCTACTCAAACTGGCAGCCGGTATTGCTAATGTTCGGCTGGTGCTGATTTGACCATTCTGGTTTGACTCCCAGCGCCAGGCATGGATGGTGTTCGTTTCATCACTGTCTTGGCCCATACCCTGCACTATCAGCGTATCATCAGCACTCAGACTGCTCAGGTTGAGGTAACTGATCGTGGCGATTGGTTGTGTAAACCGCATCGGGCGATATATCTCGATCTGTCTCGTATCCGGATTGAAGGCATAGATGTTCCCATGCTGATCGATGTCCCATCCTTTCACCTGATTATTCAGTTCAATAGTGTACAACGGAGGGCTGGTAAGGTCGCTGTCACGAACCCGAATCGCGTCTTCACGATAGATATAGATGTTGTTATTAAATACCTGCAATACATTGTCGAGAGTAGGATCAAAGGTAGCTGATACCGTTCTCTCCACCGTCCCGTCCAGCCGCAATTTTTGAATACGCTCATTACCTCGATCAGCGACGTAGATATATCCATTTGAGTCAATTACCAGATCACTGGGTAAATAGAATCTTCCGGGTTCGCTACCCGTCCCGCCCCAGCTTGAACGGTATTGACCATCGGCAGAGAATTGCAAGACCTGATTATCGAGATCTTCCGCAATAAAGATAGTGCCGTTTTGCGCTACTGCAATTGCGCCTGCACTGACATCATTGATTGGAAATGAGAAGAGTTGTTGGCCGAGCGCATTGATTTTGTAGACGCGGGCAGTGGTCGAGCTTGATTGATCAAGGATATAGACCGAACCATCAGCAGCTTTGGTCATATCAACAATGCGTCTTGGGAGCGGATTAAGCGCCACTTGGGTCGATGTCACAGATTGCTGGAATGTCAACCGGGTAACCGCAGCCGGTTCACGATTGGCAATAAACAAAGTATTATTGGGCACGGTCACCGTTCCGATAACATCACGATACCGGCTTGATCTGCCCCATGATCGAGTTGTACCGCGTGTTGGGTCAAATACCAGCACCTTATTAGTGTAACTCGTCAGGTAAAGCTGACCGTTTGGTGCAATGGCCATATCGTTAAAGAGTTCACCCGGAATCGTCCATTGCTGTGCAATTGCGCCGGTGGTTGACAGACGGACGATACCATTGATCGGATCGGTCACCCAAAGGTTGCCACTTGGGTCAATTGCCATGCTTTGAATAGAGGTGAGCGGTGTGTTCAGCGTCGTCGTCAACTGACCGCCAGGGGTGAATGTATATATATCAGATTGTCCGGTCGTAATATACACGTTTCCATTGCGATCAATGTCGATGTCTGTGCCATGGATACCGGTTGACCATTGCCGCTGCAAATCACCGGTAGTGCTGAAGATGGTCACTCCCTGATTGTAGACAACGGCAATAGTTCCGTCGGGCGCCAATGCAAGATCATACGGGAACGGACACGATGAGAGTTGGGTACATAACATCCACGAATGCACATAGCGACCCTGTCGGTCAAATTTTTGGATGCGACGATTGCCGGCGTCGAGGATATAGACATTACGGCTTGCGTCAACAACTACGCGACGCGGTAGGTTAAATTGCCCTGGGTTTTGCCCGTAATGCCCCCACGGTGGTTGAAGAGGATTACCATTAGTATCAAAGGCCTGAATCTGATGCGCTTCTTGATCAACCACAAATACCTGATACTCAGGGTTGATTGCAATACCGCTCAGGCCGTCAAATTCGCCAGATATGCTGCGCAGCGGTATTGATTGCAGGGCTACAAAGTCATTGGGACTCCGGCGGGGTAACACAATGTCAACTTGTTGGCTTCCCGGTTGCACCTCATGAGTCAGGCTACGCTCTCGGTTGCCAAGTCGTGCCGTGATGGTAATTGTTTCACCGCTTTGCACTTGTAGCGGATCGTCACTAAGGCTAATCTCGTAAAATGGGACGTTGTCAACAGTGTTGATGTAGCGGGTGTACAGGGAAATACTGGTACCACGTGAGCTGGTGATCGTAATTTCGGCCCCCGCAACCGGCTCTCCATCAACATATACGATACCGTTCAGGCAGCAGGTGGTCTCTACTTCCCCCGGCGGTGTGACGCCGCCACAACCTCGTGGTAATGGGATAGCACCCGATTCTTGGGTGTCACCAGCCTGATTAGCACCTGAGGTCAATGGTGAAGAGTGTAGGATCGGCATGCTAAACACCGGTGCATTGAATGAGACCAGGAGAATAAACAATCCGCCTAACAGCATGCTACGGATACAGGACGCTGCCATAGTCAACTCCTCTTGTTGATAGTGATGGAGTTTCCAAACCCTCTTGATGTCACGTCACGAATCACATGGCTATATGTTTTCAATGTTGAATTTGCTTCATAGTTCGCATATTTCTAACAACAAGTTGACTGCTAGTGAACGCTACCGAAGATCGCCTGACGTAACACAGGCGCAACCAGCTTTCACGTTCGTCATTTCTGGTTAGTAGGAGGAAATGCTGATAGAGTCGGGCTGCTGGCGATAGATTTGGACTATTGCCGCGCACTGGTGTGCGCTGATCGGCAGCGGGGGGACGCATATCGGATCTCCTTGTTGCCTGATTCCTTCTACTACTAAAGAGAGCACGCAATACGTTGTTTTTGGCAGGCAGAGAGAAAACGCATTCCAACCGCTATGGCAAGGAATGCGTTGTCAATATGAATGGGTCAATTGCCGATCCAGGCGTTATGTTAGAAGCTGTGAAGTTCGCGAATGGTGGGATCGTGTTGCAGACGACGAAGGTAGTTTTGTTTGATCTGATACACTTGCTGCACTGTAGGAAATTGTTCTGGTAGTTGTTTGACAATATCTTGTGGTTTGTAACCTTGCATATCCAGAGTGAGAATCAGGAGTTCTTCCTCGGATAAGATTGCACGAATACGTTGCCAGAGAGCAATCTTTAATTCTGGATCACCAGGTTGCGCAGGTAAATGTTCATGTAGATGAGCGAACAAACGTTGGCGCTTCCTCGTGCGCAGTGTTCTTAACACCGTTGTTTGAACGCATTTTTTCCAGTATTTAATGAGTTTCGCCGGATTATCGGTAGCAGTCAGTTCCTCATGGCGTTGCCCGGCCTGATATAATGCGCACAATGCTTCGTGTATGATGCCTTGCAAATCGTCATTATCCAGATCCTCTATTGACCCCAGCTTTACAATGTGTTGGATCCAGGTACGCTGCATGCGTCCGAAAATGACAATGATGTGTTGCCAGGCATCTTGATCACCGGCAAAAGCGCGGCGAAACAGTGCCATACAGTACGGTGATAGTTGTTCGTTGGTTTGACGGAAGACAGTTCGTTCTCGTTCACAACCACAGATGAGCTGCTCAAGGGGGAGGTTGAGTAAACTATCTACACTCATTGTTCAACCTCAGTGCATGGTAAATGACGAAACCCTTCAGATATTTGGCCTGGCCGGGTCTCTCTTAATGGTTACTACTTGTAGTCGTTAGCGGGATCGTGGAGAGTGTAGTATTCGATAATGAAATTTGTATGACAAAACACTGATTGCTATTTTTGCTAAATATTAATGATAGTAGCAGTAAACTGAAAGTTTGTTCGGGGTTCTTAGAGAGGTTAAAATTCTTAGTCTTAATTGCAAGTGAAGGGCAAAGGATAAACCTACACGAGAGGACGTCTCGGAAACGTTACCGGATCATGTGGTTGGATGACACTTCTGGCTATATGTGGAAGTGTGTTTGTCTCCACGGCGAAATCCCGCACCGAATTGGAGACTTTCCGGGTTGCGTGATGCACGTGGTACACGGTTGGGCGTGCGGAAGCATAGCTCCCGCACGCCACCATCTCGTTAAAACCCGGTCGCAGCATCTGACCGGCGATGCCTGGAACGTTCTCTCCTCACCCCGACGCCGTCTCTGTGGAAACTGCGGTAGTTCCATGGGCTGCCAGTGCCGCAGCGATCCGCTCGCCTGCCTGCACACCGCTGGCCCAGGTTTTGGGCACTCCAACGCCGTCGCGGTAGCTGCCGGCAAACTGGATGGTCGGCAGGCGCTGTTCGAGTTGCACGAGGGTGGCAATCCGCTCGCGGTGCCCAAAGGTATACTGGGCAATGGCGGTTCGCCAGCGAGTAACATGGGTGAAGATCGGTTGCCCTCTGATCCCCAGGAGCTGGTGATGATCGCGAATGGCCGCTTCAATCAGTGTTTCGTCACTCCGTTCGGCCAGTTCGGGCCGGATAGCACCACCACTGAGGGTTGTGGTGAGGACATGATCGTGTGGTGCAACGTGCGGGAAGATGCTTGATGTCCAGAGAATGCCGAGGAACTGACGCTGTTCGCTTGAGGGGGCCAGCACACCAAAGCCGCTCAATTCCTGGCTGATCTGGTCACGACGAAAGCCGAGATGTACCACTGCTACCGGCGCATACGGAATGCCGCGTAGGGCACCAGCCGCTCTTTGATCAACCGACTCAATGAGATCAGCCGCCGTAAAGGCTGGGGTGGCGATAATGAGGCTGCGACTGATGAGTGTCTCCGGGCCGTTCACACCATCAATCGTCACTTCCCACCAGGAGTCGCGTGGTTGGAGCTTGACCACGCGCCGTTCTGTCCAGACATTGCCGGCACCCAGGGCTTGCGCCAGAGCGCGTGGCCATTCGGCCAGGCCACCGCGGAAGGTAAAGGTGCGGCTGCGCATCTTTGGCTCACTCACCTGAGTCTTCGGTTTGGGTTTGCTCAGCATGCCGCGCACGATGCTGCCACTGCGCTGGGCCGCTTCCCACAGTGATGGAAAGACTGCCGCAGTCGAGAGCCGTTGCGGATCGCCAGCGTAGACGCCGGCAACAAATGGATCGAGGAGGTGGGCGGTAGCCTCTGCACCAATCCGGCGGGTGAAGAAGGCAGCAACGCTTTCATCGGGATCGGTCGATCCACGGTTGATGAACGGTTCGGCCAGTACCCGCAATTTCCCCCGCCACGAGAGTAATCGCGTGGTAATCAGCCCGACTGGTGAGGTTGGGATTTCAACCGGTGTACCATTGATCAGGATGAACCGCCGTTTGCTACATGGCGCTGCCGGTGTGATCCGCTCGCGCAGACCCAGATCGATCAGTTCCTGCCACAATCGCGCATCGCCGGTACCCACCGTGTTCGGCCCACAATCGAGAATGTAGCCTTCTGGTGTGGTGATGGTCTGGATCACACCGCCAACGCGATTGGTCGACTCGATGACCAGGACCCGATAACCACGCTTGTGGAGCGTGTAAGCCGCAGCTAAACCGGCAATGCCACCGCCAATCACTACACTGTCGTATCCCGCCATCATGTGCGTTTCTCCTCATACTGTGCTCGAGAAGACCGGCCGTTCTGTTGCCTGTTGGAGGTATCGATCAAGTTCCATCGCCAGATTCCGGATAAAGAAGCGCCCGCGCTCGGTGACACGTAACCGGTGTGGTTCGATGGCTACCAGGTCATCGGCTGCGTAGGCGGCAATTCGTTCAATCTCAGGCGCCAGGACATCGCCTAACCGGTCGCCGTAGGGCGGAAGCGCGAGATCGAACGGTACTTCGAGGTTGCACATCAGATGCATAATCGCCTGCCGACGCATCAAATCGTCGTCACTCAAGCGCATGCCGCGAATGATCGGTAGCTGCCCCTCATCAATAGCCCGCTGATAGCGTCCCAAACCGGCATCATTCTGTACATAGCGCCCGGCCAGATCACCGATTGCACTCATCCCGAACCCGATCTGGTGTGGCGCCGGTAAGACAGTGTAGCCCATAAAATTGCGTTGTAACCGGCGCTCTCGGGCAGCGACAGCTAATTCATCACTCGCCAGCGCAAAGTGATCCATCCCGATCCATTCGTAACCAACGGTGGTCAAGGTGTCAATCGCCTGACGAAAGAGCTGAAACTTCTCGTAACCGGTTGGCAACTGCCGGGCATCGACGCGCTTCTGGTTAGGTCTGGCCTGGGGTAAGTGGGCATAGCTGAAGCAGGCAATGCGATCAGGACGCAGATCGATCATAGCCTGTAGTGTCGCCGCAAAGCTGGTTGGTGTCTGATACGGCAGGCCGTAGACCAGATCGATGTTGATACTGCAAAAGCCGGCGTCGCGCGCTGCCTTGACGACGGTTTCGGTCTGGTGGAGAGGTTGGATGCGGCCAATGGCGACCTGGACTGCGGGCGCAATGTCTTGCACGCCAAAGCTGATGCGGTTGAACCCCAGTTCGCGGAAGAGAAAAATCTGTTCACGGCTGCCGATGCGGGGATCGACTTCCAGCGCGACTTCTGCTGCTGGATCGAGCGTGAATGCTGTGCGGAGCATACCCATTAACCGCCGGCTCTGCGCTTCATTCAGAAAATTGGGCGTCCCGCCTCCCCAATGGAGTTGCACCACTCGACGATTGCTCCCTAGCGCTGCGATAACCATACTTAGTTCACGTTCGATCCGGTCGAGATAGTGATCAACAACGTCAGGCCGTCGGGTTGAGGTGGCATTGCAACCGCAGTAGGCGCAGCGTTCAGCACAAAATGGCAGATGAACATAAACGCTGAGCGAGTCATGTGTTACAGCAATGTCGGCTAACGCGGCCAGGTAATCGTCTGCGGTAAAGCTGTTACTCCAATGGGGAACGGTTGGATAACTCGTGTAGCGTGGGCCGGGTCGGTTGTAGCGATCAATGGTTTCGCGGGTGATCTCAACACTCATAACAGCCCCTCTTGATAGTTCATTGTAGTACTGTTTTCAAACTACAGCAACCAGACAAAATACCTCTTCCGCACTTTTCTTTTCAGGCCCATGATAGTTTTCATTTTAGCATGATAGTCAATCTTTTGAATGTTCAGGCAAAAAGCCTCTCGGCAGTAGATTTGCGGTTTCTGCTGATAGAAATGGGTAAAAGTGTAGTTCCTTCTTTGCGATATTGGTTGCGAAAGTGCAACCATCATCTACCGATTTTTCCTGGATGATGGGTGAATCCAATCGCTCAGGGCGTTATGCTAGATGCACCTGTCAGACGGGTAGAAGCCAGAAGCTCTTTTCGTCCATCCACGGTGCAATTGTGTGCTGGAATGAAAACCGTTCCCGCTCAATGGGCGCGTGTGCGTGGTTTGGCAGCAGCCGGGATGCCACACTCACCGTGCGCACGCTCAGGTGCGTATCGTATCGCTTACCCTGCAGGCCGTAGCAACACTCACCATTGGGTGTAATCCCCGCTATTAGAACTTATTTCATAAAAGCTGTGCTATCGTGCTCCCGACCACCGCCTTGCCAATCACCAACGAAAGCCTATCCTGATCCTGGCCTGTTGGCAGAGCGCAGCTTCGGTCATGCCGGCATACGCTGGATTGGTTGCTTTGCCCTTCTGTCATACCTGTGTCGCACTGTTCGGAGTGCGGCAGCCATGCTCACGATCCGGCACGTGGCACGCGGTTGACCCTGCTGGTCACGCGGATGCTGGGTGTGTCTGTCACGATCATAGAGTCGGTCAGGCATGTAATGAGATACCTTCTGGCAAACGTTTTTGAAATAGGTTCTACTATCGGATTTCCAGCCTGATCAAATTGAGTTAGGGTTATCCTCAGCTCTCGCTTCTCATGCTATACTGTGATGCCGCATCTGGGCGGTAATCAATGTGATGGTGAGTTTCATGAAACGTTCTCAACGACGACCAATTCGGCTGAGCGCGTTGCGCTGTATTGCGTATGAGGTGGCGCTCAATGGCTGGCGTATTTTGCGCCGTACTGTTAACGATTTCAGCCTCTGGCGATTAATTGAATACCCCTGGGCAACCAAAGCCCTCGATGTCCGGCGTGGTGATCTGGTGGTCGATATTGGTTCGGGTACGTCATCGTTTCCCCATATGCTGGCCAAGGAGGGGGTAGACGTTGTGGTGCTTGAACTCGATCTTGATCGGGTGCGCTGGCAGAAGCAGAAACGAGCAGCGACGGCCCGCCCCGGTGATGGTCGGTTCTTTCCGCTGGTTGCCAGTGCCACAGCGATGCCGCTGCGCTCTGATTCGGTTGCACGCATTGCTGCGGTCTCTACCCTTGAACATATCCCGGATGATGAGGCGGTTGGGCGCGAGATCGGTCGCGTGTTAGCGCCTGATGGTATTGCTGTTATTACCATCCCGTATACCAGCGGCGAGCGTACCGGCTTCTTCGAGGGCATCCGACGTTTCAAGCGCGTGGCCCGTAACGCTTTTGTCCAGGAAGGTAAAGCCGGTTCCTTTTTCCGTTTCTACAACGAGGCGGATATTCATCGGGTATATGTGCAGCCGGCAGGTTTGCAGATCAGTCCTCTGCGTGGTTTTGGCCGTTCAATTCTCAACTGGCGCTACCATGAAACCCGGCTGACTCGATTCTGGCGTACCTTCATTCTGAAGGATTTACTCCTGGCCTGGATTGTGCACCCACTGGAAGAACGCTTTGATCGCAGTGATCCTCTCTATGTGATGTTTACGCTGCGAAAACCATCCTCAGCCTCCCTCAAACAGTCGGGAACAAAATGACTCCCGCCAGCGTCTTCATCATGGTAAGATGGGTCTGGAAGTGACATCGGCTTATGCGCATTCTGTATATCTTACCGCGCTACGATAGTGCGGCGATGGGTAATCGTATTCACACAGAGGTTATTCACGCCTGGCGTGAGTCAGGAATTACTGCTGAAGTGCTCAGTCTGGCGGCCAATCAGGCGCAACCCACCCGCACGGTTGAAGATGATATTGTTGTGCATCGTCTGCCTTCACGCGGCACGTTTGTGACCCAGGTGGTTAATCGGGTGGTGAATCCACTCTTCTCCTATCCGTATCTGGCGAGTGCAATCGTTGGCTTGCGCCGGTTTTTGGCAACGACGCCGCCATTTGATCTGTGTCACATCGAAACGGCGTTTCCGCTGGGGGTTGCCGCGCTGTTTGCCGGCAGGTATGCTCCACCGTTAGCTGTGACCTTGCCCGGTGCTGATGTGATGGCTGAACCAGAGTACGACTATGGCTATGCCCGGTTTCGGGCGGTACGTGCCTTACTACCGTTGGTGTTCCGGCGTGCTCTGGTGATCCGCGCCGACTCGCCGCAGATTCGCGAGCTGGCCATTGTCCGTGGTGCTCCCGCATCAAAGGTCACAGCAATTCCGTACAACATCACCGAAGATAGTTTTCCGCCTGCTGATATGCCGTTGAGCGAGATGCGTGCGCGCAGTCGCGCAATCATCGCGACTCGTCACGGCCTTGATCCAGAACGTCCGATCATTGTCAGTCTCAATCGTCTCCACCCATTCAAAGGGATCGCGTATCTGGTTGAGGCAGTACCGACAATCCGTGCTGCCGGTCTGGCACCGCAGGTCGTGATTGTCGGACCAAATCGCTCGACGCCACGCTTCGGCGATTACGGAGAATTTCTCCGTCGCCGGGCGCAAGCATTGGGAGTAGCGGCTGATGTTATCTTTACCGGCGCTATTCCCCACCACGATGCCCGCACCTATCTGGCTGGCGCTGATGTCGCTGTCGTTCCCTCGGTCGCCGAGTCGTTTAGTCGGGTTGTGATTGAAGCCTGTGCTGTTGGAACGCCGCCGGTGGTAACCCGCACCACCGGCGCCAGTGCGTATGTGGCGGCAGCACAGGCCGGCATTGTGGTAGAGCCACGTTCCGGGCCGGCTATTGGTGAGGCAATTGTTTCGTTGTTAAAAGATCGGGCTGTATGGCAGGCGTATAGCGCACGTGCCGCAGCACTGGCACCGCAGTTTTCTTCACAGCGGATCGCTACCGAACTGGCCGATCTCTATCGGAACGCCTTACGCAGTAAGGCGTTCCCTGAAACGGTTGCTACTGGCCGCTAAGGTGCGGGTTTTGCCATCCGTCATTGAGGAGGATTTTTCATGGCACAACGAAACCGTCTACTCTCGCTGCTGGCAGTGGCCGCGTCGCTGATCGCGGTGAGTGCTGCCCTGTTCGTCGCCTTTCGTCCCGGTCAGGCCGAGGAGGGTGGGCCGATTTTGCAATATCCCCCTGAGCCACCGGCCCCGACCATCGGCCCGAATCCCACGGTGCCGGCTGGTCTGGCCGCCGGTCCGCAGTTCGTCGCCGATTTTGCGACCGCTGATAGTCTCGCCGCCTGGCAATCCGTCGCCCTCGATTTTGTTTTGCCCGAAGATAGCCCCAACTGGGTTATTGACAATGGCCGTCTACGCCAGGACTTTGCCGGTGAGCTGCGCAACAGCTCGCTGGCTCAGGTCGCCTTGCTGGCTGAGCCTGTGGTGGGCGACGGTGTGGTGCGGGTCAGCTTTTACGACGAGTTTAACGGTGTGGCCGGCATCGTGGCACGCTACCAGGGCGAGGTTGGCTACGAGGCAAACTATTACCGGGTACGCCTGCTGAAGAGGGAGTACGAAGCGACACCGAAATACGTCCTGGAGAAGGTGGTCGATGGGGTAGCCACACCGCTGGCAGCGGTGGAGGGGCCGGGCTTCGCACCGAGCCAGTGGCACGTGATCGAGCTGGAGCTGCGCGGCGGAACGTTACAGGTTCGTCTCGACGGTAAGCTTCTGATGGAGGCAACCGATGGACAGCCGTTGCCAGCCGGACAGGCTGGTGTGTATACCCGTGCCATCGGTGGCATGCTGTTTGATGACTTTATCATCGCCCCGTAAGTAGCACATACCTGAGGAGTAGATCCATGTCGATGCTCGTTCGCACCTTGCTCGTGCCGCTCTGTCTGCTGGCACTTCTTGCCGGCATCTTGCCATCGGCAACGCCATCAGCCGCCCAAAGTGGTGCACGATTATTAGTCGAAACCGTTCTTCCCAACAGCTCAAATCTCAAGCTGCCACAGGTTGCAACCTACGGTGATCAGGTTCATGTCATAGGGATTGCTGAGTCGAGTGGTGCCTCCGAAGGGAAAGCCCGTGTCTGGTCAAAAACCGAGACTGCACTGGCCTTCCCTACCCCGTATACGTTAGGAAACACGTCACGCACGACACTTAATGCCGAGTATATCAACAGCGCCATTGCCACCTCACCGGTTGGTGATGTGTTAACCCTCTGGATCGATCAGGCGGCCAAGGTTATTCGGTTTCGGAAACGTGATGTTGCCGGTAACTGGGGACCCGTCACCGAAGTGACGCGAAACGTCGCTTTTCCGGTACGTCCAGCCATGACTGTCGTGAACGGTGGGAGTCAGAGTGGTCGCATCATTGCGGTTTGGCGTGATGATTTTACCGGCAGTGATGCCTCAATCTATTACACCTTCTCAGATACCGGTGGAGCTTCATGGGCGCCAGTAACCCGTGCTTTTGGTGTGGAAGCGTATCGGGCTGTGGTGCAGCTTGCTTCAGGTACGAATGGCGAGGTTGCCCTGACGTTCACCCGTGATACACCACGACCGCTGCACGTGATGGTGTCAATCTGGCAGGGGAATGGTTTCAGTGTGCCGGTTGATGTCAATCTTGGTGATCCTGCCCCCTATGCCGATAGCAGTGTCGCTATTCACAATGGTACCATCTACGTCGGTTACCGTCACGCCGATAGCGGCATCTTCTACGCCGAGAAAAATATCAATAATCTGTTCGACAATCAACCCTGGTCCACTGCACGTTTGACAGGCGAGAAAGGCGATGGGCAGGTCTCGGTAAGTACCGATCTCTACGGCAATTTACATATCTCCTTCATCAGGACGCCGGGTAGTCGCAGCCAGAATCGGTTAAACTATGCAGTACGCCTAGCCAATGGCACCTTTCTGGGACCGATTGAGTCGGCAAGCTCTGGACCGCTGTTTAACGCCTGGGGTGTCAGCAGTGCAAGTAATGGCTTCTACATGCACGTAGCCCACGAGTTCTTCAATGGTGATACCCCATTTCTCCGCTACGCTCTTTTCCAGGCCCCCGGCTCGCCATTCGGCTCAGATCCGCTCATCGAAGGTGGGGCAGCACGGGTTGGAGGAGACGGCCGCACGTCGGTGAAGGTAACGTTCCCCGGTTTGGGTACAAACCCGCAAAATATCAGTGTACGCTGGCGGTGGGAAGCGCCACCAACTGATACCGAGAATGACTCGGGTGGTTGGGTATTGCTGAGCGAAAACGCAACTGCCAGCACCGAATTGACGGTGCCGATCCCCGCTGCGTTTCTCAATGTCAACGATTGTACACCGCGCACGTTGTACACTCAGTTGCGACGGAATGGCACCGCTTCAGTCATTGATACAACCGAACGCAAGGCGAGTGTGATCATTGATACCAGCGTCGTTGCCACCGCCGGTGTAGCTAATCCGTTGTTGTACGACTCGTCGAGCTGGTATGCCGGTAACTATCGAGTTTACGATCTCGATCCCGGCAGTACACCAGTGTCACAGATATTGCTTTCAGTAACAGATGGCGGTGATTGTTCACAAATCAGTCGGGTGCGCGTTGCCAGTAATGTGGCTGCCCTTGCTGCAACCAGCGATCTTGACGTAGAGGGTACGTTAAACGCGATTATTCCGCTCCCTGGTGTCACCTTCTCGCCACCGTCACCGGATGGTAATTACCCGGTTGTGATAAGAATTTATGACCAGGTAGGTAATTCGCAAACGGTGACCCGTACCATTCGACTTGATCGGACGCCGCCGCAAATGTCGTTGAGCGGAAGTGAGATCATTACCGCTACTGACTCGCCGCTGGGAGACATTCTCCAAGACCTAACGTTCGATCTCTCAACTGCAACGATTACCGAGGCGAACGGTATTCAGGGTGTCTTGATTGCCGTCAGCCCAAGCGCAGTGTCTAATCCAGCTACTGCATCGACCCTGCAATGGATTGAAGCTCCGGTTGACTTCAACGGTGGTCAGTTCACAGTGTCGAGCTGGAGTATGGCGAATGCCCCCGGAGTAACAATGGCAATGACCAGTGTTACTGAACAGACCTTCTATCTCTACATTCGCCTGATTGACCGTGCCGGTAATATTGGTGATGCGGTGGTAGAGACGACGGCAACCAGCACGCTCACGCCTGTCCGAACCTATGTACCCTTAGTAACGCGCTAGTGTTTGTACGTAGGAGATAGAAAATAGGAGATGGTGGTGGTATCACGCGCTTGTACCACCATCACCGTTCGGGGCGGCTACCAGAGCCGCCCCGCTATATTACGACCCTCTGTGTTTTCGGTGTCGCTGTTGTGCCATGCAAACCGCGAAGATACCATACATACCCACTGTGAAGTCCTGATGGCCACCCAGTTGCTACTATTCTCTGTGTCCTCGGTGTCGCTGTGGTGCCATTAAAAACCATAGCCCCTGGATACATTCACTGTGACGTGCTTGCCCAACAGAGGAATACTCCTGTCTTTTTCGCTGCTGTCATCGATTTGAGAATAAACAAGACAAATCCACCAAAATCCCGCGTTACTTTTGGCCGCTCAGAACGGTTTTATACATGAGCAGGAGGGAAAACGGGTGTCTTGTACTACGATACTTTATCGTATCGTTGCCTGAATACAGTTGGCGCAAAAATTTTACCATTTTCAGTACTTTTTCGTTATATCCTATCCCTATCAACATTGCCGGCTACGTTGTACAATGCAGGTAGTCTTCATGTGTAAGGAGGAGTCTACGATGTGGTATCGCCAGCCTCACCTGTTACTCACATCACTGCTGTTGGTGATGGTGGCAGTTTTCGGTGGTTTTTGGCTGGCACTCCGTCCCGGTCAAGCCGAGGAGGGTGGACCAATCTTGCAATATCCCCCTGAACCACCGGCCCCGACTATTGGCCCGAATCCAACGGTGCCGGCAGGTTTAGCCACCGGTCCGCTGTTCGTCGCTGATTTTGCTACCACTGATAGCCTCGCCGCCTGGCAATCCGTTGCTCTCGATTTCGTCTTGACCGAAGACACCCCTAATTGGGTCATTGACAACGGACGCCTGCGTCAGGATTTTGCCGGCGAACTGCGCAATAGCTCATTGGCCCAGGTTGCCCTGTTAGCAGCCGCGCCTGTGGTGGGCGATGGCGTGGTGCGGGTCAGTTTTTACGATGAGTTTAATGGCGTGGCCGGCATCGTCGCACGCTATCAGGGTGAGGTCGGTTACGAGGCAAGCTACTACCGGGTACGCCTGTTGAAGAGGGAATACGAAGCGACACCAAAATACGTCCTGGAGAAGGTGGTCGATGGGGTAGCTACACCGCTGGCAACAGTAGAGGGGCCGGGCTTTGCGCCTCGCCAGTGGCACGTGATCGAGCTGGAGCTGCGTGGCGGAATGTTACAGGTTCGTCTCGACGGCAAGCTTCTGATGGAGGTAACCGATGGACAGCCATTGCCTGCCGGGCAGGCTGGTGTCTATACCCGTGCCATCGGCGGGATGCTGTTCGATGATGTTATCATTGCGCCTTAGCCGATTGGATGTGGATAAGGTGAGGCGTGACCATTACTCAATAGAGCAAAATCACCGAACCCATCAGGAGAACGTTCCCATGTTGCGTACAACTTCGCTGATTACTGTTATCTGCTTCATTGTTGTTACGTTGGCCGGGTTGCTCCCTATTCCATCGCAGGCACAAGAAGGGGCCAGCTTCATCCGCGAAATTGATATTGCAGCCAGTAATACCAAATACCCCCAACTGGCTGTTGATGCCAATGGAGTGTATGTTAGTGCAACCGATGGCATTTCTGGCAGTGAAGACGGCACTGTAAAACTGTGGGTCAAGGGTGAAGAAGATGCCGCTTTTCCCGCACCATTATCGCTTGGTACTGTTGCTGCCGGGATTGCCCAGGACTGGGTGCAAACCGCGGTGGCAACTGCACCAACTGGCGAGGTCTACGTGTTGTGGATCGATCAGGTTGCCAAGACGATCAAGTTTCGTCGCCGTGAGCCGGGTGGAGCCTGGAATCCGGCAACATTTGAAATAATGCGTGGTCATATCTTTGCCGTGGAACCTGCAATGGCAGTCCGCACCAACGGCCAGATTGTCGCAGCGTGGCGTGATGATAAAAATATTAACTATGCCTTCTCGAATGATCGTGGCACTACCTGGTCTGCCGTAGGTTCAGTACCAGGTGCACTGGCGTATAAGTCTCAAACGGCAATGGCGGCTGGACCCAATGGTGAGCTGGCAATTACCTTCACTCGCGATACGCCACGTCCATTACACGTCATGGTTTCGCTCTGGACTGGTACAGGTTTTGGAACGCCTGTTGATGTGAACGGTAGCACGTCGGCGGTGTTTGCTGATGCCAGTGTTGCTTTCAGTGCCGATCCGGCACCAAATACGCGAATCGCGGTTGCATTCCGGGGAGCTGATGATGGCATCTTCTTCGCGGAAAAGCTGGTCAGTAATTTCAGTGGCCCCTGGTCGGCTTCTACACTGATCAGCGGAAAAGGTGATGGCCGAGTCAACATTGACTACGACCAGCGTGGGAATCTCCACATGGCATGGATTCGTCAGGGCACCAGCCGAAGTGTCAATCAACTCTTTTATGCCGTCAGGCCGGCGAATCAGGGCTTCTTGCCGGTGGTCAGTGCGCCGACCGTCGCGCCGGTCTTTAATGCGTGGGCTGATGCCCGGGTTGGTGCGCGAAGCTATATGCATGTCGTGCACGAATTCTTCCAGGGTACGGCTCCGCGTCCTCGCTATGCCCTCTTCCAGGCTCCAGGTGCTGCGTTCGGCTCACGCCCGCTCATCGAAAATGATGTTGCAGTGGTTGGTGGCGATAGTAAAGTGACGGTTAATGTGACCTTCCCTGACCTGACCACCTCGAATCTCCCCGATCAGGTGCGCTGGCGCTGGGGAGCACCTCCGACTGATACTGAAAATGACTCTGGTGGATGGCAGCCGTTCAACCCTAGTGGTCCAACCAGTGTGTTGACGGTGCCAATTCCCGAATCCTTGCGTACCGATGCCGGTTGTGTTGAACGTGTTCTCTACACGCAGTTGCGTCGGAGTGAGAATAATCTGATCGATCAGGTTCGCTCTGATGCGGTGATTATCGATGCCGGTGTTCTAGCCAGCGCTACTGTCGGAAACCCCTTCTCGCGCTTGAAGACCTCACCGTTTACCGGCATTACAACCGCTGATACGATTGGAGAAGGTGGGGCCAGTGATGGTCATCCTGACTACACTCGTGTGCCGGCAATCTACGTCGAACTGCGGAGTGTTGGTGATTGTAGTGGACTGCAAAATTTTGCGCTGGCTCCAAACGCAACGGCACTCAATAGCGTGAGTACACTGACCATTAGCGGCAATCGCTTTGCCAATATCCTGCCCTATCCTGATACGGTAGCTGAAGGACCGCTCCCGGTTGTCGTGCGTATGCGTGATACACTGGGCAATTCGATGCATCTTACGCGCACATTGATCTACGATGTCACACCGCCGGTACTCAATGGTGGTACCTTGCAGGTGCAGCCGATCCCGGGCAGTGCAACAATTATCGTGAATCTGGAGTTTAGTAATATTGCTGTAACCGATAATCTCTACCCTGGTCGCGGCTTCTGGGGCGTCTGGCTGGCCAATAGCCGGGTTCCGGTAGCTAATCCGGCAACTGATCCGAGCCTGGTCTGGTTCCCGGTTGCTGCCCCGGGTGACACCAATAGCTTTAACGTGGTCTGGAGTCTGGCTAGTGGCTTGCCGGAAGAACAGCTTACCCCTGGACCTTACTATGTCTATGCTCGCATCCTTGATGGTGCCGGCAATCCGAGTGTCAGCGGTAGCCCGACGACGACTGCTCAGCCCGCTGCGTCAGTCTTGCCCGCAGGTGTCATTACACTCGATCAGGTGACCTTCCCGCAGGTCTACGTGCCGTTACTGAATCGGTAACAGTGCGCTGACAGTGTTTAAAGCGCACAAATGACAGGGGCGCACAGATGTGTGCCCCTGTTATGCTGTATCAGCATACAACCGATAGTAAACACCAGCTCGCGAGACTGGCCTATCCCTATTCCTCGTGCCAGACGACTTTGTTTACCAGTGAACGACGGCGACCGCGTGGCCACTCATGAGCCGCAGGATGCCCAACGTAGAAGAAGCCGAGTAATCGGGTGCCAGGGGTAAATCCGACAACCTCTGCCACGTGCGGGTGTGTCGCACAGGCACCACTCGTCCATTTGCCGGCCAGACCCAGCGCACTGGCCATCAGGTGCATATTCTGGACTGCACAGCCGACGGCAATCAACTCTTCCCATTCGGGTCGCTTCGGATGGGCTTGCATGCCGATTGCAATCCAGACTGACGCCTGCCACACCCGGTTGCGTTGCCCCTCTTCACCGGGACTCCCGGCGGGCAGGTTGGGGTTGAGCAGACGAAATGCTGTACCAAAGGCTTCACTGAGGATTTGGCGTGCAGCACCGCTATAGACCACGAAGCGCCAGGGTTCTGTCTGGCCGTGGCTCGGTGCCCAGTTCGCCGCTTCGAGCATCAGCGTCACCGCCTCTCGTGCAATCGGCTCGGCGGTTAAATCTTGCAGCGCAAAACTGCGGCGATTGGCAATGGCATTGAGCAACAGATGGGGAAGTTCAGCATTGCGTATCGGCACTGGAGCCTCTACCTGAGCGCCGGCTTCCAGATGGTGACGTGCTTTCTGGGCCAGAGCAATGAGTGCCGGTCGAAGCTGTTCCGGGTGGGTGAGTGGTGGCTCAAATGGGATCAGGACGCTCGTTGTTCGTTCGTCGCCACTGACCTGTATCTCAATACCACCTGCTTCGAGGCGCGTTATCAGCGCTTGTTTGGCCCAGGCTATACCGGCCAGGCCACGAGCGTAGGCCAGTACAGCATCGGCGTGATCGCTATTCATGTGTTCGATTGCTGCCGCAGCAATCGGCGCAATCGGATCGGGCATCATGGTCATAGTCTCCTCTGCTTTTCTGTCTGATCGTCACGAATGGGCGATTACGTAGCGCTGTTGCTCACGTCGCTGCAAGTACTCGGCCAGATAATAACTGCCAATCACAAAGACCGCTGCTGCTGCTTGCAGACCAATCCCTTCCCAGGTAGGATACAACCCAAACCAGAATCCCGTCCAGTAGGGCAGGTCGAGCCAGCGAATCGGATGCAGCGGTAGCCAGCCGATCACCTGCAAGACATTGACCGTGTGACCAACCATTTGCAACAGCACTGCCCCAATTAGAATCCCGGTAACAATCAGCATCTTCTTGTGGGGCAGCTTTGCCTGCATAACAAAGACGGCCAGTCCCACGAACAGGGTGAGTGTCAGGCCGATACCGACACCAGCCAGAACAGTTGTAATGGAGCCTTCGAGGGTCAGTGCCTGCAAAAAGAGCACCGTCTCAAATCCTTCACGGTAGATACTGGCGAACCCCAACGTGATCAGGCCGAGCCATTGACCGGTTTGTCCACCGAGAATATGCTTTTTCTGCTGGTGGAAGGATGCCATCCAGTCTTTCCAGTAGACATCGTGAAAGAACCAGTTGGTGATCAAGAGCAAGACGGCAATTGCAATCAAGGAAACGATAGCCTCCAGCGTCTCACCCAGCCGGGCCATCGCCATTAATGCACTCTGCGCCAGAATCCACGTCAATACGGTTGCCAGCATCGCTACGCCGGCACCGATCCAGAGGGGGCGGCGGAAACGGCGTTGTCCTGGCGCTTTGAGACTACCCATCAGCGACGCCAGAATAAGTACTGCCTCAAGCCCTTCGCGGAAGACAATCACTGCTGCGTTGGTTGTGATCGCCAGTGGGGCATTGCTCCCGGCCAGTGCCTGTTCGGCTTCGGCTAATGCCTGGTCGAGCGCGGCACGGGTGGCGGCAATCTCAGCCGGACTTGCCCGTTGCTCGATGAGATAGGCCAGACCTTTGTGGTCATTCTGTCCGTACCAGAAATAGCCCTCGATAATCGGTTTGTACTGAGGAGCGAAGGCGATCAGCTTGGCTTCCGGGCCAATCTCCATAATCGCGTAGGCTTCCAGACGCGCCGATTCGGCAAGTGCATACTCGCCGGCACGTACTGCCTGTTCCATCTGATCAAGAGCTGACCGAATCACATCGAAGTCAGCACCGCTGGTTTGCTTTTGCCATTCGGGTGGCAAGAGAGTGCGTAAATCGCTGAGCAGCGCTTCTGTCGTTGAGCGAATTGTCGCTGGTTCGGCAATCTCCGTGCGGTTGCCGGTGTTGGCCAATGCGTTACCCAGCTCTGTGAAACGAGCGGCAACCGTGGTGGTCAGATCGGGATTGCGCTGTTCGAGCAGATCACGCAGGTCGCTAAAGGCAGCCATCGCACCGGCGTGAAAGGTGATCGCTTCGCGAATCTCTAAATCGACGGTAACCTGACCGTTTCGCACCCCTCGCTCGTACTCAATCGGCACGAGTTGCAAAAAGCGCAGCATTTGACCGCTCCGTCGCACCTGTTCGGCAGGGCTGAGTGGTGCAGCACGAAAGCCACGCAGAAGGTCTTGCACCTCTGCCAGCAGTGATGCAATCGGTTCACCGCGGTACGCTGCCTCTTGCAATGCGGCAAAGGCTGCCTGTGCTCTCATCGCTGCCGCTTCGCCACGCTGTTCAGCATAAGCAGGAGTCAGAATGGCGAAGTAGCCGGCGGCCAGCGCTGCTGTTTCAGCACGCCGGCTGGGAAAGCCTTGCTGATCGGCGGCGATGAGTGCCTGAAGTGCTTCATTGAGCCGGGCCTGATACGTGTCGAGCAGATCGGCGTTCACTGCGGCCAGCGCCTCCTCGGTTGAAAGCGCGCCGTTCGCGGCGGCGTATACCGCTTTCGTGGCATCGGCATTCGGGCGAGCAAACCGATTGGCATGGCGAAATTCACGCACTACCAGCCATTGTCGGGCGGTGAGTGTATCACCTTCGTGCAAAGCACCGCTCACCACGCCGTACCCACCGTTCAGAAGTGCCGTCCAGATTTGGGCGCGTGCCATTGCAAAACCGGGCATATCGGCAGTAGCCAGCGCATTTCCGGCAGCACGAAATCCGGCACGGATAGCGCTATCTGCGCTGGTATTGTAGTGACCGATGGTTGGTGCCAGGGCGGTGTATTCGCCGTACAGTTCGTTCAAGTGTGCCTGGGCAGTTGTGGGATCGCCGGCTTCGTGGAGTTGAATGGATACCAGGGTCGCTCGAATATGCTCGGCGATCTGACCGGGTGATCGGGTTTGCGCTGATACTGTCGGTGCAATCAGGGCGAGAGCTATTCCCATCAGAGCCAGCAATATCAGTCCGTAGCGGGTAGTGGCACATACCGGCTTGAGCTTCATACAGGAACCTTCCTGATTCTCTGGCTGAACGTCTATCGGAATATTTGGCGCAGGCATGACCTGCGCCACCAGGCTTTCTCAGATAAGCGCGTGCAGGGCTTATTCCGCCAGGGTGACCCCAAGGGCGCCGGCCATCTGGCTGATCTGACCGGTAATGGCAGTGGCCCGATTTTGCGCCTCAGCGCCTAGCGTGTCCGCCTCTTCCGGGCTAAAGCGTCGCCCATTGCGCTCTTGCGTGTAAATATCGGCCACAAAGGCGCGCAGATCACGCAGACCGGTTGCGATCTGCTCTGCCTGGGCAGGATCGACCGCCTCTACCCGTGGGCGCACTTGCGCATAGACAACCTCAAGCCCGCTTAGAATATCTTGAATATCGGCCAGACGCGAAATGACATTAAAATCACGCTGCGTTGAAGCGTCACCCAGGACAAAGCGCGAATCGCGCCACGAAGCAAAGTATTCGCTCATAGTAGGAACCATCACCACCAGCGCGGTAAAGGCATCCGATTCGGTTGGTGTCCAGTTCTGTGCGGTGCTATCCAGATCGTTCGCCATTTGGGCCAGCAGATCGGCACTGGCTTTCAACACATTGGCATCGGGCAGGGTTTCGCCGAATTCAATCGTGCCATCGCCGTTCCAATCCGCGCTAACCGGCGCGGCAAAAGCCGGATCAGTACCCCATAGCGTGCTTTCAGTCACACCAAACAGGTTTCCTGGCTTGGGCAGGGTGCGTCCATCGGGCAAGACGAGGTCGAAAGAGACCGCGTTTTCAGGGTCTTCACTGCCGGCGGCACCGGCATCGAGATCAACGTCGAATTGAGCGAGTGCCGGTGTACCGGCGACGATACCTTCCATCTTCTCGTAGATTGGGCTGGCAGTAATCCACGCTTCACGAGCTGCGTTAAGGGCTGCAATCACCTCACGCTGCTGGTTTTGCCAGAGGCTGGCATAGTCAAAATTGGTCGCCTGCGCAAGGTCGTAGTAACGGTTACTGGCTGTTTGCAGGTCAGCGGTAGCCGTGACCAGCGCACGTGTCTGGCCGAGCAGATAATCTTTGATGCCGCTGAGGTTGCTGGTGACGGGAGCGGTAGTGGGGGTTGGTGTGGTGACAGCGCTACATCCGCTGAACAACACAATCCACACCACGAGCAAGGCAAGCCGTAACTGGCGCGCCATAGTTCCTCCTTTGTATTCGACAGGACACAGGCATCTGGGGTTTGCTCTTCATCGAGCACGTGTGAATGTTTGCGGTTAGCATACTCTAATAAAAGAAGTTTGTCAACTTAAAACAACAAAAATCCCTTTACCTTATTCCTGTCAGCAAAAACAGCGCTTCGAGCGTGTCTGACGATTCGTCGTACAATAGCAGCGGGCAGCCGTGGTGCTGTCGGAGGAAGATATATCAAAAGAATCTACAATCAGGAGTAGCGGGACGTATGCGCACGTTTTTTGCCGGCCGCGACCTGGGACCACTGGTCATTATTCTCATGTTTCTTATCCTCTTGCCATTTAGCCTGCCGCGCATTGCGCTGAGCGATGAGGTGCAGTATTACGCCTATCTGCGTTCGTTCTACTTTGATCGTGATCTCAATTTTTACAATGAGTATCAGCACTTTGCCGAGATTGGCTTGAAAAACGATGATCCGGCAGTATCTAATGCGCTGCTACGTTCTGATGATGCGAATCCCAATCCGGTAACCGGTAAGCTACGCAACGTGGCGCCGATTGGCTCGGCGTTGCTGTGGGCACCGGGTTTTGTGGTTGCCGATCTGTGGGTGCAGATAGCAAATGCGGGCGGGGCGGCAATTCCGCGTGATGGCTATAGTCAGCCGTACATCGTTGCCGTTTGTCTGATGTCGGCGCTGTACAGCTTGCTTGGGCTGTTATTGACCTATCGTCTGGCCCGCATCTACACCGGCCAGTTGCCGGCCCTGATCGCGACCATCGCCGTGTTTTTGAGTACACCACTGGTCTTTTACACCTATCTTGCGATGGCCTGGTCGCATGCCAATGGCTTTTTTCTCTTTACCCTCTTCCTTACGATCTGGATGCGGGGTCGCGAAGGCAATCTTGGCCTCAGCGATGGCCAACGCCACTGGAGTGTCTGGCTGGCACTGGGTGTCGTGGCCGGTTTGATGGTGATGACCCGCGAGCAGTTAGGTTTGCTGCTCCTCATCCCCGCCGTTGAGGCACTGGCGGCCTACATTGGTGCCCTGCGCCGTCGGCAATGGTCGCTGCTGCGCAGGCTGTTTGCCGGTCATCTCCTGTTTCTTGCCGTCTTTGTTGTATCCATCACACCGCAACTGGCGACCTACTGGGTGCTCAATGGGCGGATTGGCCCCTCTTCAACCGTGGGTGGTAAACTGGCGTTCGTGCAATTGGGACCATTACCGATCCTGGTGAGTCCCCGCTTTTGGGATACGCTGATCCATCCGGCTCACGGTGCGCTGCTCTGGAGTCCAATCCTGTTTCTGGCCTTGGCCGGTCTCGCCTGGCTATTTCGCCGCGATGGCCCGTTGGCTTTACTGCTACTGATCGGTTTTCTCGGTCAGGTATATATCAATGGTGCATTCGGCACCACCTGGCACCTGAGCGGCTCATTTGGTTTTCGGCGCCTGATTGAATGCACGCCGATCTTCGTCTTGGGGTTATCGGCACTGCTGGCCTGGTTACAGCCACGGCTGGGGTGGAAGCCACTGGTTGTTGGCGCTGCGCTGTTTGTGGCCTGGAATGTAGGTCTGATTGCGCAGTGGACGTTCGTTAGAACCGAGTTGCGACGTGGTTTGATTTGGGATGATATGCTCTGGTATCAGCTTCAGGTACCGTTGCAGATACTAAGTCGTCTGGGCGATATTTTGTTCAACCGCTGCCGTCTGACGACCAATTGCTGAAGCTGGTAGTGTCATCGGTCTGGGTGAAGGGATTGGGCGCGGCAGCATCGTTGCTGCCGGTGTCCGACAGATCAGGGTCGGGCTGCCGGAAATATGGCCGCTACCTCGCATGTGGAGTCAGTCTTTGAGGTTGCTCCCCAGTATCCTCTGCACGTGCCTACAGCGCGTGCTGCTGTTCACGGGTGGTGGCCAAATGACCGAGATGGCACGCCTCGCTCAGGCTCACCAGGTAGGGCAGATCATCACCGTATTCAATCACGCTGATGCTGGCGTTGGTAACCCAGATGCGATTGATGCGATCCATATTCATTCCCAGAGCATCGGCAACCAGAATCTTAACGATGACATCGTGGGTACTGATCAAGACCGTCTGTCCGGCGTGTTGGACACAAATCCGCTCGCGGAAGTCGAGTACCCGCTTGAGTACGTTCGAGAAGCTCTCGCCACCCGGCATCTGCGAACGGGTGGGATGCTGCCGCCATTCGCGCAGACCATCGGCGTAACGCTCCAGAATCTCGTGCAGATACTTCCCTTCCCATTCTCCGTGGTTGATCTCAAGCAGCGCGTCGTCGTAGATGATCTCAAGACCGGGATGGTGGGCTACAATCGCCTGCGCAGTGTGGGCTGCGCGTTGCAGGCGGCTGCTATACACAACGTCAATCTTTTCGTGTCGTAAACGCTCACCCAACGCTGCTGCCTGCTTGCGCCCCAATTCAGAGAGTGGCGCGTCCTGCTGGCCCTGATAACGGTTGATCCGGTTCCATTCACTCTCGCCGTGGCGAACAATGATCAGTCGCATACGCTTCATTACCTCACTGTGGAAGAAGTAGTTTTTGCAAGCGCCATTATAGCCGAGATGGTATCATTCGCGGCTGAGGATAGTCGCTGTCTGAACGAGGAAGAAACCTATGGCTGCGCCGATTGATCGGAGTACCCGCCGTCTCATTGCCGCCTTTCGCTATGCCTTTGCCGGGATCGGTCATCTGGTGCGTACCCAGCGTAACGTGCAGATTCATCTTTTGATCGGCGCGATTGCAGTCGCATTGGGTGTGACCTTACGTATTGCGCATTGGGAATGGGTGGTATTGACGCTGACGATTGGCCTGGTGCTGGCGGCTGAAGGCTTTAATACTGCCATTGAGGCGACCGTTGATTTAGCGACTCGTGATCGTCATCCGCTGGCCCGGATTGCGAAAGATGTGGCAGCCGGCAGTGTGTTGATCTGTGCGCTGACCGCGGTGGTGGTCGGAGTGCTGATCTTCGGGCCACGCCTCTGGGCACTCTGGCTGATTCTGAGTACGTGAAGCCGGTTTGCTCACCTCTTGGTCTCGAAACCGGGGTATACTACACTTACTGCTGCGTTGTTCGCACGAGTTTCTGCCTGTAGATAGCTGGTGTTCTCATGTGGCCACTTGTTCGCCAGGCCCGTCATCTTGGACGCTACCGCGAAATTGCTCAGGTGCTGGTGCATCACGGTTTTGGCTATCTGGTCGATCAGCTTGGGTTGAGTGGGCTGTTGTCGTTGCCCCGCCGGGTCATTTTGCGGGCACCGGCACCGCCACCACTCGGTAGTGCAGCCCGGCTGCGCGAGGCGCTGATCGAGCTGGGGCCGACGTTCGTCAAGCTGGGCCAGGCTTTGAGCACTCGTCCCGATCTTCTTCCAGCCGATGTGGTTGCCGAGCTGAGTAAGTTGCAGGATACGGTGCCGCCGTTTCCCGGCGATCAGGCGGTGGCCCTGATCGAAGCAACCTTTAATCGGCCACTTGATCAACTGTTTATTGCCTTTGATCGTCAGCCCTTTGCCGCTGCCTCGCTTGGTCAGGTACACGCTGCCGTTCTGCCTGATGGAACGCAGGTGGTGGTCAAGGTGCAACGCCCGGATATTGCCTCGCGCATTCAGACCGATCTGGCAATCCTGGCCGATCTGGCAACACTGGCACAGGAACGTCTGGCCTTCGCCGCCCAATACAACCTGAGCGAGATTGTGTGGGAGTTTAGCGCCATGTTGCGCGCCGAGCTTGATTACGTCCGTGAAGGGCGCAATGCCGAGCGCTTCCGCCAGATGTTTTGCACAAATCCGCATATCTATATTCCGCGGGTGTATTGGGAATATACCGATAGCCGTATCTTGACCACGGAGCGGATTGTTGGGGTTAAGCTAAACGATATGGCAGGATTGCGTGCTGCCGGGGTTGACATGTCGCGCCTGGCGCGGGCAAGCCTTGATATTACGCTGGAAGAGATTTTTACCCACGGTTTCTTTCACAGCGATCCCCATCCGGGCAACTTCTTCGTACTCGATGGTGACGTATTGGGAGTAGTTGATTTCGGGCAGGTAGGCACGCTTGATCACGCCACGATGCAGGGCTTGCTCTGGCTGATGGGTGCGCTGGTCAATCACGATAGTCAGGGGCTGCTCAGATCACTCGAACGCCTGGAAGTCATACCCCGGCGAGCGGCAAATCTGGCGTTGCGTCGCGATCTGGAACGGTTCGTCGAGGGATTTGTGGATCGGCCCCTCGGCCTGATTTCGGCCCGCGAGACATTCGATGGCCTCACCACACTCCTACGGCGGCACCGTTTAACCATTCCCGGCCCTCTGGCCACGTTGCTCAAGACCATTGTGATGATGGAGGGGTTGGGGATGCAACTTGATCCGAACCTGAATGTCTTCGCTGCCGCCCGCCCGTACATTCAGCGCGCCCTTCGTGAGCAGATGAATCCAACCGCCCTCGGCGCTCAGGCGCTGGCAGGTGGTCGTGAATTGGGTGAACTGGCGTTTGATCTACCCATCCAGATCAGTCAAACTCTCCAACACCTCAACGATGGCGAGTTGCGCATTCAAACCCGCGAGCTTGAATTGCGCCGACTGGCCGCTGCGTTGATCGGTGCTGCCAATCGGCTGGCACTGGCGCTGGTTGTTGCAGCGTTTATCGTAGGGGTAGCAGCATTGGTCATTGCAATGCGTGCTTTGGACTGGTATGGCGTGTTGCCGTGGACACTGTTGTTCATCGGGATTGGTGGCGTGATCACCGGCGGAATTATGTTGACGCTGGCGTTGCTACGTCGCGAATGAGGTGAGTGACCGGTAGTAGTATCCGGTCACTCTCCGGCAAGTAAGCGGTTAACGGTGGCAACAATCAATCGTCGCTCGACCGCCTTTATCCGTTCGTGCAGCGACTCAACCGTGTCATCGGGTTGGATCGGAACCTCAGCGCGGGCCAGAATTGGGCCATCATCCACCCGCGGTGTCACGCGATGGATGGTACAACCGGTAACGGGCAAACCGAGCCGTAGTGCATCGGCTACCACGTGCGCACCACGCAATGCCGGAATAACCAACCCACTGGTGGTAGTCACGGTATCGCCGCCATCCGCGGGTAAGAGCGCGGGATGCTGATTAATCACCCGGTTAGGGAACCGCTCAAGGAATGCTGCCGAAAGCACCCGCATAAAGCCGGCGAGGACGATCAGATCAGGCTCGAAACAGGCGACAATATCGGCCAGCCGTTGTTCCCACTGCTGACGCTGCGGGCCGCGCGTTGCCCGTAGAGGGATATACGCCGCTGCCACACCGGCCTGCAATGCCCGTTGCAGACCGTAAGCTTGAGCACGGTCACTTGCGACCAGTACCACTTCACCAGCCAGATCACCGGCAGCCTGGGCATCAAGCAGCGCTTGCAAATTGCTCCCGCTGCCGCTCAACAATACTGCAATCCCTGGCACAACCTACTCCTGGCCGATGTCACGGCGAAAATGTTTGCCTTCAAAGCGAATCTGATCGGCAGCAGCGTATGCCCGTTCACGCGCCTGGCGCAGGGTTGAACCGAGACCGGTTACACCCAGCACCCGTCCACCGGCCGTACACAGACCATTTGGACCGAGCGTCGTGCCGGCGTGGAACACGAGCACCTGATCTTCGTCAAGCGCTTCCACACCGCGGATCAAATCACCTTTTCGCGGACGGTCAGGATAACCAGCAGCACACAAGATCACACAGACCGCGTATCCCTTGCGACGGCGCAGCAGGTTGGGTTGCATGTGGCCGGTAGCACAGGCATACAGGGCACCGAGAAAATCGCCTTCCAGCAGCGGCAACACCGTCTGTGCTTCTGGATCACCAAAGCGAGCATTAAACTCAAGCACCTTTGGGCCATCCGCGGTCAGAATGATCCCGGCGTAAAGGAGACCCCGGAAAGGTGTGCCCCGTGCAGCCAGCTCATTGACAACCGGCTGCATACAACGATTGACAATTTCGTCCAGTAAGGCCGGTGTAACCTCATCAACCGGTGCAATCACCCCCATGCCGCCGGTGTTGGGACCGCGATCACCCTCTTCTAGCCGTTTGTGGTCACGTGCAGGTGGCAACGGCCAGAGCCGCTCGCCATCACAGAGAGCCTGTACCGAGACCTCGCGCCCGTATAGTCGTTCTTCAAGCAAGAGATGGTGACCGGCGGGAATCGCACTTAACTTCGCAATCGCGGCCAGGGTCTCGTCAACCGTTTCCGCAACGATCACACCCTTACCAAGGGCCAGACCGTCAGCCTTCACCACCCACGCTTTACCGCTTTCACGGGCAAATGCTGCTGCCTCTTCAGCCGAGGCAAAGACATGACTCTGGGCGGTTGGCACACCGGTAGCGGCCATAATCTCTTTTGCAAATGATTTGCTGCTCTCGATCCGGGCCGCTGCTGCGGTTGGGCCGAATGCCGGAATACCGGCAGCCTGAAAGGCATCGACAATACCATCCGCGAGGGGGTTATCGGGGCCAACGACCAGGAGGTCAATCTTTTCCTGTTGGGCCAGATCGATCAGGGCCGGATAATCGGTGAGAGGAAATGGTACATTGCGTCCGTAGCGCCCTGTACCAGGGTTACCGGGAATGGTTAACAGTTTCGTAAATCCAGGCGAGCTGGCAATTTTCCAGGCCAGGGCGTGCTCTCGTCCACCGGAACCAATGAGTAATACGTTCATAGTCCTATCAATCACGATGGTCGGCGTCTTACAAGCCAGTGCGACAAGTATAGCATGATTAAGATGACTGAGTGACAGGGTGTTCAGGTGACACAGGATCACCGACGAGTGTTGGAGCGCGACGAATGGCGTCGGCCTTAATCCACTTCTACGCGAGCGATGGCGGGGTATCATCGGTTGGGGTGTGGAAGCCAGGCGTTCGTATTAGTCGAGTAGATCCCCCAGCCGATGGCATGCCTCAACCCGGTCGCTGGCGATCTGAACGATCCGACTGCACTCCACTCATACTTCCGGGACGGACAGAATATGTGAGTTAATCCCAAATTTGCTCAACAAAGTGCATCGTTCAGGTGTGATACCGGCGAGTAGAGGCGACGCATGCGTCGCCTCTACTAACGTCCAGCGGTGCATCGTCCAGGTGCAGCATCGGGATGATCGTTGGCTGATATGACATAACTTCATATTCCACCAGATTTGATAGAACACAACGTCTATCGCAGCAGGAAGTGCCAGCGCAGCTCTTTATGCGCCGTTCTCCCGCGTTGCTATGCATTACCTACATGGCACCCAGCAGCCGGTATAACACCTCATAGCACATCGTGATGGATACGGTGCGTCGTGAGTCACACACACCATGCGGTCATGCGCTCCGCAGCGTCCTGCTGCGTTATCAGCACGCCATCGCTGCCGTTCCTGTGGTGCGGCCCTCCCGTGGCATGCATCTCCCCGCCACGGCCGTCAGGTGCCGGATGTGGCCGCTGGTGCGCAGGCTGGACGCCTGCGCCACGGGCTGGCATACCGTCCCCTATAGCCCCACACTCCCCGCTGCTCGGTGCTATCCCGCCAGCGGCACGCCCTGCCAGGGCTACCCAGCAGCACGCCCGGCCCCAATCCCCGCCGGCAGGCCAGCCCCGAAGGGGCTTCGAGGAAGTGAGGCAGGGTTTTAACCCGCCGACTCGCCGCCATCACCCCTGCTCCCGCACGCAAGCTATGCAGTCTTCGAGTAATGCATAGAGCGTAGCGGGAGAGGGGCCGGGGGTGAGGGTCCTCAGAGCAACCTTGAGACCTCGCTCCTGCACGCCCTGACACCTTCTGTCCATCCTTGAACCAATCACAGCGAGCCACTGGCAGAAATATCCAGGATATGTCACGATGTAGGTGAACCGACTCAGACCTGACGATAGGCAACACGTGGAAGCAAAATCTTGCTTATGAAACTCCTTATTCTAACTCCGGCAATGGTCGAACATACCCCTGATCTACGCACGGAAGGAACCTACCTTTTGCACCTGTGGCTCAATCATCAACTGACACAGATCGCAATTGGTCGCCTGGGAAGGTTCGACTTCGCCCCTGGTCATTACTACTACGTTGGCAGTGCATTTGGTACCGGCGGTCTGGCCGCACGATTACGACGGCATATCGCCATTGAAAAGCGCTTTCACTGGCACATCGACTATTTGCGTCCTCACGCCGAGATACGCACAATATGGGCTGCACCCGGACGAGATCGGCTTGAGTGTCGCTGGTGTAAAGAATTGGCTAAAGTGCCAGAACTGATACGTCCGATCAGCGGTTTTGGTGCTTCTGACACTGGGTGTGGTGGTCATCTCTTTTTTGCGGCAACGGCGATAGCAGAAAGCAGTATACGCGAGCTACTACTGACAGGCTGATGATGCTCTTCCCTGTTTTCAGGAGCGGACAGAATATATGAACTAAAACAACTTCTGCTGCATCAGGACGACCCGGAATCGGCTTCTAGTCTAACTTATTTCATAAAAGCTGTGCTCTCGTGCCCCTGACGATCACACAGGCACATGAACTCCTGCCAATCACTTACGACAGTATATCCTGCTCCCAGTCTGCCGGTATGGTAGCGAGGAGGGCTAACGACCATCGTCAGTGCCATCACTCGTTGGATTGGTTATCTTGCCCGTTTGTCATGTGCGTGTCGCAGGGTTTGGAGTGCGGCAGCATGGCTGCCGCAGCAGCCGTGCTCACGATCCGGCGCGTGGTATGCCGTTGACCGTACTGGTCACGGGGATGCTGGGTATACTCGTTACCATCGTATAGTCGGTCAGGCATAAAAGGGATAACTTCCAGGAGACGTTTTTTGAAATAGGTTCTACCCTCTGGCAGCGCAATTCAAGGACGGACACGACATATGAGCTAATCCCAAATCCTGCTCAACAATGCGCATCGTTCAGGTGTGATCCCTGTGCCGAAGCGGTATCACGTGCGCTATCAGTCAGTTACAAGTGGGTTGTTGTTAGTCGTAGGGGCACGACATGCTGTGCCCCTACGCCAGGCGTCGTTCAAGGGCAGCATCAGGGTAATTTATTGGCTGTTGTGTCATGACTTCTGTTCTACTAGATTGAGTACAACACAATATCTACCGCATCAGAAAGCCGCAATGCAGACCTCTGCTCTCCCCTCTACCGCGCTGTGCTATGCATTACCCATACGCCACACAGTAGCCGGTATGATGTATCGGTCGGGTCACGGGCCACCGGGGATGTCCTGACCGTGCCCGGTAGGGGCGTACGGCTGCGTGACCCTACCCATGCCGGTGCAGCATGCTGCCGCCATCCCCAGGACGACAATGGTCGCCGGCTGGCACCTGATGATGTCCGTGTAGGGGGCAGCAGTGCCCAGGACGGGGTATGAGCACCCATCGGGAAAGCGTCCAGCCCTACTCTGCCCGACACGACGCCACCGTCCGCCACCACTGCACCATCCAGGTTCTGTCGGTGCGCCCTGGCGTGATAGGCGGATGCACCGGACATCTCCGGCATCACGACCGTGCTGGTGTCATGCAGTGATGCCCAGGGGAGCGCAGGCTGCGATACTCCCTGATGATACACGCAGATGGCACCTATCGCGTTATGGGTAATGAAAAGCGCGCTGTGGGAGAGGGGTCAGGGGTGAGGACCCGCGAGGCGGCGGGCTTAAAACCCTGCCTCAATTCGTGGAAGTCCCTCCGGGGCTAGCCTGCCGGTGGGGAGCAGGTGCCAGGTGCACTGATGGACAGCCTCAGCAGGGCTTTCACCTCGTGAGGGAGGGCATCAGCCCGCACGACCAGATCGGCGGGTTGGGTGAGGCGGAGGGGGGATCATACCTGACCATAGGACAGGTGTCCACCCTGTGTACTGGCGGCCACGGCAATCACCTGACAGGGTGGCGGGAATGCCGGTACGTGGGCTTGCATCCCGCATCATCGGGAGCCACCACATGTTACATGGGCATCCTATTGCCTACCACGTGACTTATGGGTCGTGCATAGATAGACCGTGCTACGGGAGAGGGACCGTGGATGAGGGCGTTCATCCTACAGCCAATCTCAATCTCTGTTATACGTGCGCAGGTTCGATTCGCTCCTGAAGTGTCCGTAGTAGTTATGCTGCACCACGAAACAGCAGGAGGGACGAATCACTGTTCGCCCCTCCTGACTCGCGCTTTGCCGCTACGACACGAGACTACTCGCGTACCGGTAGTCCCCGCTCGACAATCAAATCCATCGCCCGATCTATCGGAATATGCACCTTACCCTCCATCGTATAGCCGTAGCTATTGAGTAATGTGCGTGCATCATTGACATACGTTCGATACGTATTCCCGGTAACCGGTGCCGGTTGTGGGGTAAAGGGCAGACGCCCGGCCAGCAACACGACCAGACTCAACACCAGGAACACCATCAGACCGGCGATCATCAGGCGACTCAGTGATGGCTCTGCCATTGTGCGAGCCGTGCGAACCGGCTGTGCAGGTCGTCCGGCAGTATATCGTGATGCAGAATAGTTCGGGCGATAGCTCATACTTCACACTCCTCTACGTTAGTGGTGACCGCTGTTCTGTAACTGCTCCATATTTGGATCGCGCAGCGGTAGCAGTGGTGCCTGTTGGACGTTTGCAGCGAACAGAGCAATGACCAGGCCGATCAGCCCGATAGGTGCTGCCACGTCGGTAATTGCAATATCCCACAGATGTTCGCGAAATTCGGGGAGGATAATCCAGGCCATATCAACAAAGCGCATCACCACAATCCAGCCCGCAATCGTCGCTAGTGTGTTCAGGTTGCGCTTCGTACCGCGGAACAGCAAGACAAAGAACGGTAACGCGAAGGCGAAGAGCATCAGGGCCAGCGCGACAAAAACCCAGCCGTGCTGCGTCCGGTGAACATACCAGGGCGTAAACTCGGCCACATCACCCGACCAGATAATAACCAACTGACCGTAGGACATATACGTCCACAGCACGGTGAAGGCAAATATCAATTTCCCGATGTCGTGGATCGGTTTAACCGAGACATACTCGCGGAAGAGCGCGGCATCACGGACGCGGCTCATCATCAAGGCCAGAAATGCCAGCGTCATCAACCCGGCATTCGCCATATAGTGCGCACCGTAGATGGTCGAGAACCAGTGCGGATCGAGTGACATTGCCACATCGAACGAGAAGAAGGTCACCGTGATCACAAACAGCGCAACACCGATGCCACTCAGACGGCGCATCCGGGTTGCCAGCTTCTTCGCATCACCGCCGGCATCCTGCTGTCGCGACCATGCACGCAGGGTCAGAGCCAGAGCCGACCAGATGATGAAAAAGATCGCGATTCGGGCGGTCACCCACAACGGGCTAAGCCAGGGGACCTTGTGGGCAATGATAGGATCGAACTCGGCGCCACCAGGGGTTACCACTTCCGGGTTGGCCCACTCGTAGAGCGGATGCTCTAGCCCCAGCGCCTTGTACGTATCAAAATAACCGAGGGCAATCGGAATGAAGAGCAAGCCCATAATCGGCAACGTAGCAGCACCGGCTTCCAGCATCCGGCGTACCGTCACCCCCCACGCGCCTCCGGTCAGGTGCTGCACCATCAGAAAGCCCAGGCAGCCGAGAGGGATCGTCATTGCCACGTAGTAACCATAAATGTACGACTCGAAAAACGAGGTCGGACTGAGAAAATAGCCGGCGGCCAGAACGCCGATACCAATCACAGCAGCGGCCAGGCCAAGCATCTGTACCTGGCCGAGCTGGGGAATACGGGTCTGTGAGATACTTGTCGTCGCCATGGATTCTAACCTTCCAGCCTAATTACCAAGCTGTGCACGCTGATCGGGAGGAACATCATCAATAGTTGCATTTTGGCTCAACTGCAAGGCCCGGATATAAGCGGCAATCGCCCAACGATCTTCGGGGGTAATCCGTGATGCATAACCGTACATCGACTGATACCCACCATTCTCCGGATCACCGCGGTACACGCCATTTGTAATCACCACAAAGAAATGGCTGAGAGGCGCTTCGCGCAGGCGCTGTTGATGGAAGTTGGCCGGCACGATACCGCCTCGCTCAGCAACCATACTTGCCCCGTAGCCAGCCTCGCCATGACACACTGCACAGTAGATGTTGTACTTCAGTTGGCCACGTAAGAGCAGATCTTTGGTTACCGGGAAGGGCATTGCATCCACTTCCTGACCATCGATCAGACCGGTGTAGAGAAACTCGTCGGTCTTTACTACTTCAAACGGTGTCGTGCCGGGAACATTTGGGCGCGACGAACGGCCATCAGCGAAGAAGCTGCTCGGCTCATAGGTGGTGTACTTCTGCTGATCGTACATATCCTGGTGACATGCAGTCAGCAGCAGCACCAACAGGCCGACCCAACCGAAGCGAATCATGCGTGATGTCAAGCGAGGCTTTTGCATGGGTGTCCCTCAGTATGCCACCTCAGAGACCTGCATCGGGTTCAGCGAGCGCAGGAACTGTGAAGTGCGCGAACGATCAAACAGCGGATCCGTTGCTTCAATACACAAGAAGAAGGCGTCTTGTGACGCATACTGGAAACGTGGCACGTTAAACACCGGATGGTACGGTGACGGTAGACCATTAAGTACAATCATGCCGATGGCTGCCGCAAACGAAGCCAGCAGAATCCCGCTTTCAAATGTGATCGGGATCATGGCCGGCCAGTTGGTAATATCGAGCGGGCGACCGCCGACATTGAGGGGATAATCAACCAGATTTCCGATGTATTGCAGAATAAACCCAGAGGCAGCCCCAATCAGCCCAAAGAGCAGCACCAGGCGAGGCACACCGGTATCGCCATGGGCAATCTCCTCAATCACCTCTTCAATTGGGAAGGGTGAAAAGGCATCCATCTTCGTATAGCCGGCTGCCTTAGCCTTGCGAGTTGCTTCAATTAATGCCTCTGGCGTGGGAAACTCAGCCATCACGCCGTACACATCGTTACGCATCGCCTCACTCCTTTTAGTCTGCTGTCGCTGCACCATGCGCCGGGCTTTGCTCGTGCCCGTGGCCGTGCGCGCCATGCCCTGCCCGCTGCTTTGCCTTCTCCGTTTCCTGATAGAGGAACAACCGCATCTCAAAGATGTTAATCATCGGCAAGACACGGATGAAGAGGAAGAGCAGCGTGAAGAAGAGGCCGAAGGTGCCAATGTAGAGCGACCAGTCCCAAATCGTGGGAATATAAATATCCCATGACGACGGCAAGAAGTCGCGTTCGAGCGAAATCACGATAATCACGTAACGCTCAAGCCACATACCGACGCTAACAATCAAGGAGATAATCAGCAAGGCCGGTATATTCTGCCGCACCTTCTTGAACCAGAGCGGCTGAATCGCCACTGCGTTACAGAAGAGCAACCCCCAGTACGCCCACGAGCTTGGTCCAAACAGACGGTTGTACAAGAGGTATTCCTCGAACTCATTACCGCTGTAGAGCGAGGCAAAGACCTCCATGAAGTACCCGTACACGACAATCATCCCGGTCGTGAGCATAACCTTCGCCATCACATCAAGATGGTGCAGGGTAATGTAGTTCTCAAAGCCGTAGAAGGTGCGTACCGGGATCATGAGCAGGAGTACCATCGCGAAACCGGCGAACACGGCACCGGCCACGAAGTAGGGTGGGAAGACGGTAACCTGCCAGCCGGGCACCTGCGAAATGGCGAAGTCGAGCGAAATGATTGAGTGTACCGACACCACCAGCGGCGTTGAGAGACCTGCCAGCAAGATCGAAGCCATCTCGTAGCGGTGCCAGTGACGAGCCGATCCGCGCCAGCCAAGGGCAGCAATGCCGTACAGTCGCTTCACCCAAATATTCTTCGCTCGATCACGCAGCGTAGCGAAGTCGGGGATCAGACCTACCAGCCAGAACACCAGCGACACAGTTGCGTAGGTCGAAATTGCGAACACGTCCCAGGCCAACGCGCTGCGGAACTGTGGCCACATGCCGTGGGTGTTGGGGTACGGGATCAGCCAGTAGAAGAGCCATGGCCGCCCAAGGTGCAGAATCGGGTAGAGACCGGCACAGGCCACTGCGAACAGCGTCATTGCCTCGGCAAAGCGGTTGATCGAGTTGCGCCAGCCCTGGTTGAGCAGCAACAAGATTGCCGAGATGAGCGTACCGGCGTGACCGATACCGATCCACCACACGAAGTTGATGATGTCCATGCCCCAGCCGACCGGGATATTGATACCCCAGATACCGACGCCGCGGATGAACAGCCACGTCACCGACACAAAGAAGATCATCAACATGAAGAATGCCACGCTGAAGCCGGCTAGCCAGCCCTTTGGTGTCTTCAGCGGCGGCGTAAGGGGTACATCACCGATCTTCGCAGAGATCGATGTGTAGGTTTCTCCCGGCAACAGATAGGCTTCGCCATCGTCTTGTGGCCGGGTGCGGAGTGGTTGCGCCTGTGCCATCGCTAGCCTTCCACCTTTTCTAGTTCCTCAGACGGATTGCGGACACGGGCCAGATATGTCGTGCGCGGGACGGTGTTCAGGAAGCCCAACAGGCCGTAGTTGTGCCCTTCTGCTTTCCATTTTGCGACCCGGCTGTTGCTGTCATTAATGTCACCAAACACAATGGCACCGGTTGGACACGCCTGCTCGCAGGCGGTCTGAATGGCGCCGTCGCTAATGACATACGATGACTGACCGGCTTGCACTGCCGCTCGTTTGGCTGCAATACGTGCTCCGCTAATGCGCTGGACGCAGTACGTGCACTTCTCCATCACACCTCGGATGCGCACCGTCACATCTGGGTTGAACGCGAGCTTGAAGGTCTCGGTCGTGGTATCGCTGTATTGCAAGAAGTTAAACCGCCGTACCTTGTACGGGCAGTTGTTCGAGCAATACTTTGTACCGACACAGCGATTATACACCATGTTGTTAAGACCTTCGTAGTCGTGAACGGTAGCCGCAACCGGACAGACAACCTCACATGGCGCTTTTTCGCACTGCATACAGTTGACAGGCATCATGTAGATCGAGGGGTTATCAAGATCCTCACCTGCAAAGTATCGATCAATGCGTATCCAGTGCATTTCACGGCCACGCGAGACCTGATCTTTGCCAACGACGGCGATGTTGTTTTCAGCCTGGCAGGCTACGACACAGGCGTTACAGCCGATACAGGCGTTCAGGTTGATGGTCATTCCCCAGGCGTTGCGACCGGTATAGTCATCGCCGGGTTGAAGCGATTGATAGTTCGGCGTTTCTCGTCCGTATTCCTCTTGATAGACCTCTTTGGCAATGTACTTCGGGTCTTCCTTGAATTTCTTAAATTCACCAACCCGATAAATATCGCGTCCTTCGAGTGTCCAGTGATCTTGCGTGCTGACCAGCAGATAGGTGCGACCGGTGTTGGTTACGCGAGCACCAGCGCCAAACCACGGGCTATCACTGGTACGGATTGGGTAGACATCGATACCGACGTTGTTGCCCACCCGTCCGGCATGGGTGCGACCATAGCCGAGATTGAGTGTGATCGAGTCTTCGGCGTGACCGGGTAGGAGCCAGATCGGTATCTCGATGATCCCACCGCGATACTCAATGCGGGCTATCGTGCCGTTGACTTTCGAGAGCTGCTCAAGATATTGCTGCCGCTCACGATCATCGGCTTCAGTCCCAATCAGGCGGTCAGCATTGAACGGCAGACCAAGCAATTTGATGGCTGTGCGCGGACTCATCAAAGCCGCATTGTCCCAAACCAGTTTGGTGAGTGGACGTGGTAGCTCTTGCAGCCAACCATTATTTGCATAAAAGCCATCGAAAAGTGATGGGTCTGGCCGGAATACGATTTCGACGCCATCACCGGGCTGAGGAATCGGTGTCGCCCGGATTGCTCCCTCATTTAACGTTGGTTCGATAACGGGGGCAACCGTCTCGGCAATGACGCCGTTTGCCAGTGCCACCTGCCAGCCGGTTTCGCCAATTTGTTCCAGCCAGAATGAACGTACCAGATCATAACTCTCTGCTTCTGGCTGGCCGAGCATTGCCGCCAGCAGTTCGTTAGCGGTTTTTCCACCGTAGAGGGGTTCAATCAGCGGTTGCACAATACTGGCCGTACCGTCGAAGGCACGAGCATCGCCCCAGCTCTCCAGCGGGTGCGCTTGCGGAATGTGCCAGGTGGCACGTGCCGAAGTCTCGTCAACAAACTGGCTCAGATGAATAGTTAGCGGTACGCTCGCCATGCGGTCGGCGAAGCGGAGATCACCGGGCGCGTTGTAGACCGGATTCCCGCCAATCATGATCAGGGTTTCAACCCGACCGGCAGCCATCTCGCTGACCAGTGCCACCAGCTCTTCCGTCTGATTGGTTGGTCGGGCTTCAACCGGTTCGTGGTAGAACACTGTCTGGCCCACATTTCCCAATTCAGCATTGATCAAGTGCGCCAGTGCGTGGACGATAGGCGGCTGTTGGTCGCCGGCAATCACCACCGACTGACCACGATGCTCTTCCAGATCGCGGGCAATCGCACGCAGAAACTCTTCAGCCTTTGGCGACAATGTAGCCGGTGCGCCACCGACACCCAGCTCGTTCGCCAGGGCACCGGTAAAGGCAGCAATGGCATCGGCACGTAGTGGCAACCGGTGATCGGCAGCCGTGCCGGTGGTTGAAGGGCTGGCCTCAACCACGTACAGCCGGTTCATCGTCGTACTATCTTTACGCACCTTTCGCCTCTCGGCAAAGGCGCGGGCATAGGCGACAAAACCAGGGCCAGGGGCCAGAAAATCGGCATCCAGACTTACCACAACCTGAGCTGCCGACAGATCGTAGCGCGTCGTAACATCACGACCGAACGCCAGCCGGGCACCGGCAACCACATTGTCGCGGTTGATCGGCTCATACTGATACCAGCGGGCCTGGGGGTAGGCTTGCAAAAACTGCTCAATCTGGGCCGCTAACGATGGTGAAGTGATAGTCGTAGTGAGCAGGCGTACCCCCGCTCCCTGGGTGGCCCTGGCCGCAGTCAGAGCATTGCCGAGCGTGGTAGTAAACTCAGCCCATGTAGACGGCACACCTTGCCGCAACACTGTCGTCGAGCGGTCAGGGTCATACATGGTAAGAATCTCGGCCTGCGCGAAGAGATCGGTACCGCCGAGACTGGCCGGGTGGCGTGGGTTGCCTTCTACTTTCGTTGGCCGCCCTTCATTCGAGCGCACCAGAACACCGGTACCATACCCGCCAAGGGTCAGCGTCGAAGCAAAATATTGTGGTATGCCGGGTACTCGTCCCTCTGGCTGGCGATCAAACGGCGCAATGTACTGGCGTGGTTGATACGTACAGGCAGTGACACCGGCCAAAGCGAGGGAAGCTCCCATCAGCTTCAAAAAGGTACGCCGGCTGATTCCATCCTCCAGCTCGCTTGCACCACGCGGAAATTCACGCTCGATCAGCTCACGAAAGGCTGGCGCATCGGCCAATTGATCAAGCGAACGCCAGAACTGTGGGCCGCGAGCATCCCGCAATTGGGCACGAATAGCTTCGAGATCGGGTTGTTGCTGTGTCATAATCTTCTACCAATACCGTTGATAGCGATTCCAGCGGGCACGTAGATTACACCGGTCGATCAACCTGGCGAATCAGCGGTGACATACGTAACAATTGGTCAACTGATCAGGTGGCATGATGCCGTATTCCGCTACAAGCTGGCGACCGATCTCCAACTGGTTGGATGGTGGTACATAATCCATGTTGTACACCTCTTCGCGCGGTCGCACGTACAGCTCTGGATTGCGGTGGCAATTCAGACACCACCCCATATACAGGGCCTGTTGCTGCCAGACCACCGGCATATTGTTCACCTGACCGTGGCAGGTCGAGCAACCAATACCCTTGTTGACGTGGATCGAATGGTTGAAGTAGACAAAATTCGGCAGGTCGTACACCTTCACCCATTCAATCGGCTTACCGGTGGCATAGCTCTCGCGCACCTTTTCCAGGAGCGGGCTGTAGGTCTTGATCTGGGAGTGGCAGGTCATACAGGTTTCGGTGGCCGGAATGTTGGCAAAGTACGACTGATCAACTGAGGTATGGCAATACCGACAGTCAATCCCGACGACATTCACATGCAGTTGATGACTGAATGCCACCGGCTGCTCAATGGCCACGTTTACCTGTCGGAAATAATTTGACCGAAAGTAAACGCCGAGAATAAGAATCCCTTCAACGACGAGCAGAACGAGGGCGAAGATGCTCAAACGCGACAGAAGGTTGGCATTGCGGGGAAAAATCTGTGCCATGCTGCATTACCCTATCCAGGAAGTGAACTGCACGGTGTCACCTGTTCAGCTATTATAGAACCGTTTTGCTTTTGCGTCAAATACCTGGACGCCGGATTATTTTTCATTTCCTTACAGAATGCTGAAAACGCGAATCGTACAACGTGGTTTAGGTGACAGGTTTTTGCATATTTTGCATAACCTCTCGCTCTTATAACCCTTGATACGTGCCTGGCCAGACCCAGACATCGTGGTGTTGTTGCACCTCTCTTCTCTAATCATATCACAATTTTTTGTGCAAGCAGCGTGCAATTTCGTGACAAATGTCGCGAGGAATATGTGACATGGCGGTTCAAGTGGAACACCAATAAGAACCTCTCTCCATCTCCCACCGTTGCCTCACGTTCCAATCCAGCCCCCTCTTTCTACTTCCCAATACCTCCCTCCCATCTCCTCCCTCCTACCTTCTATTTCCTATCTCCTCCCCCTATTTCCTATTTCCTATCTCCTCCCCCTATTTCCTATTTCCTATCTCCTCCCCCTATCTCCTATTTCCTATCTCCTATCTCCTCCCTCCTCCCTCACTGCCTGCTCCCCATCCAGTTATGGTATAGTGTTCACCAATACACGACATTCGCACGAGGACATGCGATGAAAATAGCGATTATTGGCCTACCAAATAGTGGCAAAACAACCGTCTTCAATGCCCTGACACGCGGCCACGCCGAGACAGCCGCGTATTCATCGGGTCAATTAGAGCCAAACCTGGCAACCGTTAAAGTTCCCGATCCGCGGCTGGAAGTTCTGGCGCAGATGTTCAAGCCGCGCAAGATTACCTATGCCGATGTGCAATACGTTGATATTGGCGGCTTGAGTGGAAGTGGCCGGGCTGGAGGTGGCCTGCCACCCGTCTTGCTCAACTACATCGCCTCTGCCGATGCCCTGCTGCACGTGGTGCGCGCATTTGACGATCCGGCAGTACCCCATCCAAATGGTTCGGTCGATCCGCAACGCGACATTGCCGCAGTCGATCTGGAACTGGCTTTTTCCGATCTCGGCATCATCGAACGGCGTCTGAACCGATTGAACGCCGAGATTCCCAAATTGCCGGCCAAAGAGAAAGAGCTGCGCACTGCCGAACGCGATCTGTTGCAGCGTTTACGCGAGGCACTCGAAGCCGAAACGCCAATCCGGGCGCTCGAATTGACCGAGGACGAGGCGCGGCTGATTCGCGGCTACCAGTTTCTCACCGCGAAACCAATGCTGATTGCCCCGAACATCGGTGAAGCCGACATAGCCAATCCACCGCAGATTACATATCCGCATCGCCAGAGTGCGGTTGAACCGCTGTGCGGCAAGATCGAAGCCGAGCTGGCGCAGCTCGACGATGCCGAAGCGCAGGTCTTCATGGACGACCTGGGCATCACCGCTCCGGCCCGTGATCGGGTGATTGCAGCCAGCTATCGCCTGCTCGGACTGATCAGTTTTCTCACCGCCGGCCCCGACGAGGTGCGGGCATGGCCGATCCCGAAAGGTACGCCAGCAGTCGAAGCAGCAGGAACGATCCATTCCGATATTCAACGTGGCTTCATCCGGGCTGAGATTGTTGCCTACCACGATCTGATCAACGCCGGCAGCATGCACGAGGCGAAAAAAGCAGGGCTGGTACGGATGGAAGGCAAGCAGTACATTGTGCAAGATGGAGACATTTGCCACTTCCTCTTCAATGTCTGAGCGATTGTTGACGGCGTCGCTGCGGGCGGCCTGGTGGGGACCTGCGGTTACGCGGATCATGGCTGCTGCCCTGGCCGCGGCTGATCCGTTCCAGGCCACGCTCACCGCTCTGCAGCGCGACGGCGACTGGCTGATGGTCGGCGAGCGCCGCTACGATCTGCGGGCGTTTCAGCGTATCTGGCTGGTCGGTGCGGGCAAAGCCGGTGCAGCAATGGCACAGGCTGCGGTTCAGGTACTGGGAGATCGCCTGCACGGCGGCCTGGTCGTCGTGAAAGATGACGGTGCCCCACTGCCTGACCTGCCGGGTATCACCCTGCTACGCGCCGCCCACCCGACCCCAGACGAACGGAGTGTACTGGCCGGTCAGCAACTCGCGACCTTGCTCGCCGGGGTCACCGCACACGACCTGGTCCTGGCCCTGATTTCCGGTGGTGGTTCAGCACTGCTCAACCTGCCGGTACCGGGGGTCACCCTGGCCGACATTCAGATCCTCACTGCCGAACTACTGGCCTGTGGCGCACCGATTGGCGCTATCAACACCCTGCGCAAGCATCTCGATCAGATCAAAGGTGGCGGACTGGCGCGCATGGCGGCACCGGCAACACTCATTACCCTCATCCTCTCCGACGTTGTCGGTAGCCCACTTCAGGTCATCGCCTCCGGGCCAACCGTCGCCGATCCAACCACCTTTGCCGACGCCCTGGCGTTTCTCGAACAGTACGAATTAATGGAACGGTGTCCACCGGCTATCCTGACGTATCTGATGGCAGGTTCCCGTGGCGACCATCCAGAGACATTGAAACCGGGCGATCCCTTGCTCACGACGGTGCAGAACATTCTCATCGGGAGCAACGCTCAGGCCGCCCAGGCCGCACTTATTGCCGCCCGCGACGCCGGCTTCAACGCAATGCTCCTGACCACCTACCTGGAGGGAGAAGCTCGCGAGGTGGGGCACGTGCTGGCCGGCATTGCCCGCGAAATTGCCACATCCGGCCATCCACTGGCAACGCCGGCCTGCGTGATTGCCGGCGGCGAAACAACCGTAACCCTGCGTGGAACCGGATTGGGCGGACGGAACCAGGAGCTGGCGTTGAGTGCCGCCATCGCCCTCGACGGCCTCGACCAGGCCGCCGTCATTGCCCTGGCAACCGATGGCGGCGACGGACCAACCGATGCTGCCGGCGCAGTTGCCACCGGCACAACCGTCGCTCGTGCCAGAGCGATAGGCCACGATCCACTCACTCACCTGCGGCGCAACGACGCCTACCCCTTCTTCGCCGCCCTCGACGATCTCCTGCGCCCCGGCCCAACCGGCACCAACGTCAACGATCTGGTGTTTATTGTGGTCGGATGACAGCTTCATCCAGCGGTTTCAGCCTTCTGCGCTATAGCATGCCCGCCATCCACCCCTGCGGCCTCGTCACACGCGAGAGCGTTTCCCGCTTTCGATATGGGGGGCGTCAGTTTGGGGGAGTATCATATCTAGTGTAACATCAAATCTTGACTGACACTGTACATTATTCAGGTTGTCAGACCCATGATAGAGCCACTGTCAGGCGTGTCATTAGCAATCCGCCAGTGGACCAGCATAGACGCTCAAACTGGTTTACGGGCAGTTGCGTGCAGGGTCAGCGCCAGGGTAATGGTTGACGAGCGTGTAATGTTGGTGCTGCGTTCAATAGTGTTATACGACACGCGCCCTCACCCTTACCCGTCCCCGCCGGGGCAGGAGTCTCCGATGCAGGATGGATCCCGCTTTCGCACGCTGGTTCAGGTTTGCAATACCCCAATGAGTCGTATGTTCGTGCTTCCATGGGGGACACCCACACACATGCCTGTGCATCGCAGTGCAGCGATCCGACGGGCGGAAAACGTTTTGAATTGACGAACGATTTCCGGCAATCCCTGACGTTTAGCAGACGTGCTGGAAGGGGCGAATTCCGGCGGGGCGGGTGTCGTTGGCACGGGTTCCGTCGAGGCGGATTCCGGCGGGGCGGGTTTAGAACCCGCCCCTACAATCATAATGATCCCGTGGACGTGGTTTGGCATCACCACCAACGCATCCAACACCACTCCATCCACGTGATTGGGCAGGTCACACCACGTGCGTTGCACTATTTCTCCCAAGGCATTCAACCGCATTGCTCCATCTACCACCTCCCCGAACAGGCATTCACGGTTCTGCGTGCAGATGGTCACAAAATAGGCTCCAGGCTGCGCATAATCGTACCCCTTCAGGCGAATTGATCGGCGGTGGTAGGTGGGGGTATAGCTCATTTCAGCCTCGCTTTTGGTAAAGTGTAGTTTAGTAGTTGCTTGTTGTGCTTAGCTAGCCGGTCGAGGGATTGGAGTGTCAGACATCATACCATCCTCTCAATGATCGCCTCCGCATCCTTCACCCGTATTCGCCCCGAATGAGTTTTGGTAAAAGTGCATCACGCAGTGCGGCGAGAGTGCGGGATTCTGGGATATTGATAATTATCCGAATCGATGGACGACTACACGAACTTGTTAAAAACTCTACCATAAGTTCTGGTGGAAGAGTGAGTCTGTAGTGGGCCATTTGGGCTGCCTGTTCGGCGGTTATGCTGCGCTCCAGCCACAAGACGTTCAATATCAGTAGTTCGTCCGGTCCGATCTGTCTGCCTGTCCTCGTCCCTTCGGAGACGGCCAGAAAATATAAGCTAACGCAATGTCTTCCTTATCAGAGTCTCAATGCAAACTCTGATTTCCCTTCTTACACTTTCCATCACCGACGCACGTGCATACCCTCTGTCCATACCAACGTTCGAGGCACACGGTCGTGTGCTCCGACCAGGCGTCTCCATAACGCATCGGCGTCGCCATTCCCGTTACTCCATACCTGTGCCCGGTATACCCCTTGGCAATGGAAACGTGCGTGCTTCATCTGAAACAATCAGATCAAATGTTAACCGGTATAAGAGCCTGTTTCAAAAAACATTTACGAGAAGTTATTTCATTGATTCCTGACCGCCTCCATGCTCATAACAATCACACCCAGCATCCCCGCGACCAGCACGGTCAACGGCGGGCCACGTGCCGAATCGTGAGCATGGCTGCCGCACTCCAAACGCCGCGACACACGCATGACGAGCGGGAAAGGCAACCAATTCAGCGAGTGGTATGAAATTAGTTCTACTCTCTACAACCTACCCGCTACACCCCTTCAAGTTCTGACAATGCTTCTTCAACCGGAATCACGTGGGCAGGTCCTCCGATGGGGGCGACTACGGTTTCCAGGTTCAGGCCAAGGTCGTGGATCGCGGCGACGACGGTCGGTGCGTGATCGCGGTGGGTGATGAATACGACCGTCGGCCCGGTGTCGGTGCTGGCGTAGACCGGCACGCCACGGGCACGCAGGTCGTTGCAAAGCCGAAAGAGGGTGATGTTTTCCGGTTCCCAGCCGATGATTCGCTGCTCACGCGAACCAGACATGGTGACGCCGTGCAGGCGCATGCTGTCGAGTTCGGCCAGTTGTCCGATGGTCTGCCAGTCGCCCCGACGCACGGCACTGATACACTCGCGCACTTCGTCGCCGCGGGCCAGCATCCAGGAGCGAAAAAAGATGCTGTTTGGCGCATCGTGATGAGCCTGTTCGGTTTTCAGGCCGATCCGCGAGTCGATTGGCACGGTGATGAGGGCAACATCGGCGAGTTCGTTGTGCTGGTCGAGCCGCACGGCATAACTTTCAGTGGGGGAGATGCCGGGGTAGCTGAGCCAGAGTGCCAGGCCGCCGGCAGTACTGCGACACCCCGAACCGGCCAGCAGGCGGGCAAGGGTGGAGAGAAAGCGGGTGTGGCCGGCCAGTTCCGGGCCGAAGAGGGCGCTGATGGCCGCACAGGCCAGGGCCGCTGCTGCCGAAGCACTGGTGCCCAGTCCTTTGCCGGCCACCTTTGTGCGCAGTACATTGCGCGAGATGACCCGGGCACGACTGCTTATGCCGGCCAGTGAACGTACTGCATCGAGCACAGTAACCACGCGCTCAAGTTCGCGGCCCTGGGCGGGAATACCGCCGATTATGGCAGTGTCGGCCGGTAGTGCTGGATCAAACTCAACCAGGGTGGTCGTATGCGCCGCAGCATTGTTTAGCGAGATCGAGGGCAGAAAGGCAATCCGTTGTGTCCAATCGCTCAGGCCGTGATACTTCAGTACCCCTTGCATCGGGTAGGCACGGGCCGCTGCCATCCCTTGCGCACGGGCAGGAGGTAACGGCGGTGGAGGGGGTGGTAGCAGGTTGTGCTGTTGTAATTCAGCCAGAATCTGTTCGTGGGCGGTACGCATTGGTACCACGAGATCGCTTACATAATGTGGAATGGTAGACTGGTTCATAGTTTCTGGTGCTTTCCCGTGTTGAGATGAGAATCTGCTTCCAACTATGTTTACCCGATGAAGGTTGTGATTCCGGCGGTCTGCATCAGGTTTACGCTTGCAACCGCTGGCTTATGGTAACCCAGGTTGCCACCTATACTGTGAGCAGGCCACGTGAGGGCTGACTGCCAGGATGAACAGCATAACGCTGTGCGCAACATCGGGCGACGTACCTGTATGAACGATGTGGGTAGCAGCCAGTTCCGTAGACGCCCTACGTCACGTCCGCTTCACGGTAACAACTCGGGTTATGCCCATCCTCTGTGTCCTCCGTGCCTCTGTGATGACAAAGGTAGCAACCTGGCTTATGGTAACAAAGCAGTCAGATGATCGTGATGATCACGCCCGTTGTGCCTGTGACCGGCAGAATGACCGGTGCACTGTGCGCCGGCGATTGAGCGTGGTAGCTGCGGAAGTATGGCTTCCGCACGCCAAACCACGCGATACGTGCATCACGACGCGGAACGGTTTTCTGGTCAGCCTCGCCAGAACGGGTGCGCTGTGGTCAAACAGCGCACCTGGTTGCGTAGACACCGCTTACTGACGACCGCCATAATTCGGGGCCTGCTTGGTAATCACTACATCGTGCGGATGGCTTTCGATCTGTCCGGCAGTGGTGATCCGAATGAAGCGGGCATCGCGGCGCAGGGCTTCGATGTTGGCTGCTCCGACATAGCCCATCCCGGCGCGCAAACCACCTACCAGTTGGTAGACGGTATCGCTCAGTGGCCCTTTGAACGGCACCATGCCTTCGATGCCCTCGGCAACCAGTTTGCGCGCCTCGGTCACATTGGTCTGGAAGTAGCGATCACCACCACCGCGCTGCATAGCGCCGATGCTCCCCATTCCACGGTAGCTCTTGTAACTGCGCCCCTCGTACAGGATGAGTTCGCCGGGACTCTCTTCGGTGCCGGCGAAGATCGAGCCGATCATCACGCTGTGGGCACCGGCAGCAATTGCCTTTGGAATATCACCAGAATATTTGATACCGCCATCGGCAATGATTGGGATGCCGTAGGGTTCGGCGGCGCGTGCGCAATCGAAAATTGCCGTGATCTGCGGCATGCCGGCACCGGTGACGACTCGGGTCGTGCAGATGGAGCCTGGTCCCTGTCCGACTTTGACCCCATCGACCCCACGCTCGATCAGGGCAATGGTTGCGGCAGCAGTTGAGACATTGCCGCCAATGATCTGAACCCGTGGGAACAATTCGCGTAATTTGACCACGGCATTCAATACGCCACGCGAATGGCCGTGAGCGGTATCGATGACCAGCACATCAACCCCGGCGCGCACCAGTTCGGTCGCCCGCTCGATGTAATCGCCACTAACGCCGACGGCTGCGCCAACGCGCAGCCGTCCCATGTCATCTTTGCAGGCGTGCGGATACTCGATCCGCTTCATGATGTCTTTGACGGTAATCATGCCACTCAGCTTACCGCGTTCGTCCACAACCAGTACCTTCTCGATCCGGTGGCGGTGTAAGACCTCCTTCGCCTCTTCGAGCGTTGTGCCTTCGGGCACCGTCACCAGATTCCGCGATGTCATCAGATCGCGAATCGGGCGGTTACGATCGGTCTCGAACCGCAAATCGCGATTGGTGATGATCCCGACCAGATCGCCATCGGCAGTTGTGACCGGAACGCCGGAAATCTTGTATTCGGCCATCAGATCGAGTGCATCGCCCACTGTGCGGTCGGGCGGAAGGGTGATTGGATCGGTGATCATACCGCTCTCTGAGCGTTTCACCTTGCGTACCATTTCGGCCTGACTGGCAATGGGCATATTTTTGTGAATGATCCCGATCCCTCCCTCACGGGCCAAAGCAATTGCCAGCCGGTGCTCGGTAACGGTGTCCATCGCTGCGCTGACGATGGGGATATTGAGGCGAATGTTGCGGGTGAGCCAGGTTGAGACATCGACTGTGGCTGGTAAGACATCAGATTCTGCCGGAATGAGCAACACATCGTCGAACGTCAATCCTTCGCGGGTAAATTTTTCTTCCCAGGCAATGCCCATAGTGACCTCCACATCATAATGATGTACAAAAATCCCCCGCGGTCGGCGCAGGGGGATCGAAGACTACCGCATTGAGACGGTACCGTGCGCATTGGTGGATACCGTTTCGCCTGTACTATACTCCGAGCTGACTGCCTCGTCAAACCGGTGCTGACCCGGTGGCAATCTATCCTGAGCCACCGGGATGCCTGATAGCGCTATGTCACGACAATCTACAGTATAAATCCCATAACCTGGCATTGTCAGGTCGTGAAAGGTATTCTCGCCGTTACGCCAAAATGCTATGATAACAATAACACAGTGCAGCAATGTGGAGAGGAGTGGCGTCTATGATGAAGCGAATTCTCCGTAGTTTGGGTTTTGTGGCCGCGAATGTGATTGTGATGATAATTTTGCATGGTAATTCAAAGCAGTTCTGGCCAAAAATCCCCTACCTGAGCCTGCGGAATGAGAGCATTGCCGAGCATACCCGTCTCCTCTTTAATACAATGGCGCTGGTCACGCTCGGCCAGGCCCTCATCGGCAAATTACCACGCGAGCGCTGGTTGCCGCGTGGGATTGTGCTGGCAGTCTTTCCGGCGTTACTACCGGCGCTCATCTTTTTCGGGCAGCGGGTGTTGCGTTTGCAGGGTGATGCCGGCGAACGGTATAACTTGAGTCTGGTGCCGCTGTTGCCGATAGCGGCGTCGGTGGTAGAAGAGGTGCTAACCGCGAAGTTCAATCCGCCCGCTGCTGAACCGCACGCCGATTACAGTCATCTGGTCTAGGTAGAGAACTTATTTCAACCTGAGTTGCTACCTTTGTCACCATAGAGGCACAGAGGATGGATATAACCTGAGTTGCTACCGTGAGGCGTGACCTGGCGCGTCTTTGGGAACTGGCTGCTCCCCACATCGTTCATGTAAGTACGCCGCACGGTGATATGTGCAATGTCGTGCTGTTCATCCTGGCAGTCAGCCTCTGTGGTCTGCTCACAGCATAGGTCAACTTGGGCTAAGGTAACTGCTGGCGTCTGCTTCACCGCCATTCAGCGAACATCACATCACTCCCACGAGTAGGGACACCGACCCCGCCGCGTACCGGTGCTCCCTGCTCGTCGCGTACAGTGAACGTCACCTCCTGACGCGGGCGGAGGCCGCAGATGCGCGCATTTCCTGCGGCGTCAAATGCACTGCGTAGTCGCAATCCGTCTATCGAAACAACCCAACCATTGGTATTGACACCCCTGATCTGGATCAAAACGCAGCCTGCATCTTCCGCTTCGCTGAGCTTCACAAACCGTAGCCGCGGTGGTTCGGGGGGAATGGTTGGTGTTGGCGGTGGCGGCACGTCTGTATTGTCGATCAGCCAGCGTTCGATATAGCCACTCCGACCACTCAGGCTCTGATCATTACTGGTGCGAATGCGTATCCAGTACCATCCGGCAGGTTGATCACTCAAAATCTCAACTTCATCACCATTGCGGATCGGGTCACTTAAGGCACTGGTCGTCGCCGGTTCGGTGTACAGGCGAGCAAACGGCCCCAGTCCATCTTCTTCAATCCGTCCGGTATAGCGATATTCGGCACGGACACCGGCTACAGTGCGTACACTGATGTAGTCGCGCAGCGTCACGGCTGCGCCGGGTACCGGCGTATCGTTGAGTTCGAGCGTGAACGGGATTGCACCGGCCAGCGGGATGGTGAGATCGGGTAAACGCAGACGAAGCTCGTTGTCGCTACTACCATCGACAATTGTCAACGCAATCGGTTCATAACCGGCTGCGCGCAGAGTCGCCGTGCGCACATCGGCCAGCCTGGCACCCTGTACCGTAAATTCCAACGGTGTTGATCTGATGTACAGATCGGTGGGAACGATGCGGTCAATCTGAAACGATAGCACATACACCGGTGACGGTTGTGGGGTGGCCGTTGGTGAAGGAGTAGGTGGTGCAACCGTTGCTGTTGGTGCAACAACTGCCGTTGGTGAAACGGGAGTCGGCTCCGTAGTTGGGATTGATGATCTGTTCAGGCCAATTGTGGCCAGGACGGCAAGTAGCACAATGATCACAACCCCAATCCCAACCGGTACCGACCAGTTCAGGTTCGTGGATGGCGTTGTTGCTTTCAGGTCGGCCAGCTCTCGTTCGAGTGAGTCAATCGTCCGCATGACCTGCCCTACCCGTGGATCGTGAGCCGGCAACCGGTCGAGCGCACTACGGTAGGTGGCGAGGGCCTGTGCCGGCTGTCCCTGTTCATGGAGGGTAGTGGCATCGGCGATGAGCTGACCAACCGGATCGACGAGCGAAGGTGGCGATGGTGGAGGAACAGGTGCTTCTACCGTTGCCATTGCCGGCGACGGCAGAATCGCTTGCCATTCTTTGAGCTGCGGGCAGTTCATCGGGGTTGAACTTTGCCAGAGGCGGTCGAGCATTTGCGCCACCCCAAGTCCCCAGCGGCGCGCCAATGCCTCACGCAGAATGTGGTACCGTTCACCGGTGCTAAGCAGGTCATCGTGCGCGAAGAAGCTATCGCCGGCAGCGGCATTCCGCACCTCTTCATCACACCAGCCAAGCAGTTCAAGAATCAGCAGAGCACCGTTGAAGCGATCTCCAGCCAGCCCTTGCGCCGGAACAGGGTGGTGATACGGACTCACCGGTTGGGGAAGCGGTAAGCGTAGCACACCTACACCATGCATTGTCTCCAGATCGACAAGGGCGATAGGAGCCGCTGCACCTGGATCGATCAATCCCGGCAGCATCACATGCGCTGCCTGCAAGTCACCGTGAACCAGACCTCGTTGCTCAAGTGTGACCAGCAGATCGGTTAGCGCGCGAGCCAGACTCAAACTCTGCGCGGCACTGAGTGGCCGCCGATGGTGAATCAGTTCCTGCCAGGGCGGGCCATACACCCACGGCATCAGAATCGCGTACTCTAGTTCAGGTCGAGTCGTCGTAAGAGCTGGTTGGTTTGCCGTGGTAATGATCATCCGTCGTGCTACCTGTAAACCGGGAATGGCGCTGAGGGGCTGAATCTGAGTCGCGTGGGTGCTGAGGGTCTGATCGCGAATCTGCTCTTGTATCTTCAGGGCAACGAAGCCACCGGCGGTGCGTAGCTGGACAACCCGGCTGTATTGACCTTCCTGGATAAACGGACGACCGGGAAGGGCCGGGTGAGCACACACTTGATAGCTGATGCCGTCAATGATCAGTTGTTCGTCTATAGCAGGCTGAAAGGACATGGGTTTGGTCACAGTCTGAGCAGTTGCAGGCAGTCAAACACGTTCGTAACTACGCTGTAGATGATATAAGCAGTATACCATCTTGCTACGCTCTCGTTGATCAGGTTGAATGCTTTGAGGAAGGTCAGGCGAATAGCCATGCCTCTTGTTTCCAGAACATGGCATGGGGATGGATCGACGGTACCCTGTCGGATGCATGCTATGCGTGGCATTCATATCATCAACCAGAATTTGATCTTGAACTACACAGCAATTCTGCGCGTTATGCAAGTGTCTTCGGTCAGATGGTGAACAATTCTCAATTGTTGAGGTCTTGACGAATTGCGTTATACACTGTAGGCTATAGTATGCACCCCTTGTTATCTATATCACAACCGGTCTATTAGCATTTGCGTCAAGGAGGATGGTCGATGATCGACACTGCGCCCCTTGCCCCACCACGGGCGCCCCGCTCTAATCCGATTCGGGATCGAGTTGATTGGGAAGCTCAGCGCGCTGCTGCGCTGGCAGATCCCGGTGCCTTTCATGGCGCGATTGCCCGGACAGTTATCCACTGGTACGACCCACAACACCATTGCTGGATTCGCTTCAACGAGTCTAGTCAGCGTTGGGAAGGGCTGGATGCCGCTACCGGTGCCCCTGTAACGGTAGACTATCCCGCCGATTATCAGCCCTGGCAACAGGCGTTTGATGATAGTGAAGCGCCGTTTTACCGCTGGTTTAGTGGTGGGTTGACAAATGCCTGCTTTAATGAAGTAGACCGGCATGTCATGATGGGCTATGGCGACGAGGTGGCCTACTACTTTGAAGGTGACCGCTGGGATAACTCGCTCAACAATGGTCGTGGTGGTCCGGTTGTCCAGGAGACAATCACGCGGCGGCGCCTGTTGGTGGAGGTGGTGAAGGCTGCGCAGGTGTTGCGTGATCTGGGCCTGAAGAAGGGTGATCGGATTGCTCTGAATATGCCGAATATTATGCCGCAGATTTATTATACGGAAGCGGCAAAACGACTGGGTATTCTGTACACGCCGGTCTTCGGTGGCTTCTCGGACAAGACTCTTTCCGACCGTATTCACAATGCCGGTGCACGAGTGGTGATTACCTCTGATGGTGCGTACCGCAACGCGCAGGTGGTGCCCTACAAAGAAGCGTATACCGATCAGGCGCTCGATAAGTATATTCCGGTTGAGACGGCGCAGGCGATTGTTGCGCAGACCCTGGCCACCTTGCCCCTGACTGAGTCGCAGCGCCAGACGATCATCACCGAAGTGGAGGCCGCACTGGCCGGTGAGATTACGGTTGAGCGCTCGGACGTGATGCGTGGGGTTGGTTCTGCCCTCGCAAAGCTCCGCGATCTTGATGCAAGCGTGCAGGCAAAGGTGCGTACAGTACTGGCGCAGGCGCTGGTCGAGTCGCCGCCGCGGGTTGAAGCTGTGGTGGTTGTGCGTCATACCGGTCAGGAGATTTTGTGGAACGAGGGGCGAGATCGCTGGAGTCACGACTTGCTGGATGCTGCGCTGGCGAAGATTCTGGCCAATGCGCGTGCTGCCGGCTTTGATGTGCACAGTGAGAATGATCTGCTCAATCTCCCCGATGACCAGCTTATCCGTGCGCTCTACGCCAGTATTCCCTGTGAACCGGTTGATGCTGAATATCCGATGTTTATCATTTACACATCGGGTAGCACCGGTAAGCCCAAGGGTGTGATCCACGTTCACGGCGGTTATGTCGCCGGTGTGGTGCACACCTTGCGGGTCAGTTTTGACGCCGAGCCGGGTGATACGATATATGTGATCGCCGATCCGGGCTGGATCACCGGTCAGAGCTATATGCTCACAGCCACAATGGCCGGTCGGCTGACCGGGGTGATTGCCGAGGGATCACCGCTCTTCCCCTCAGCCGGGCGTTATGCCAGCATCATCGAGCGCTATGGGGTGCAGATCTTTAAGGCGGGTGTGACCTTCCTCAAGACAGTGATGTCCAATCCGCAGAATGTTGAAGATGTGCGACTCTATGATATGCACTCGCTGCGGGTTGCAACCTTCTGCGCCGAGCCGGTCAGTCCGGCGGTGCAGCAGTTTGGTATGCAGATCATGACCCCGCAGTATATCAATTCGTACTGGGCGACCGAGCACGGTGGAATTGTCTGGACGCATTTCTACGGTAATCAGGACTTCCCGCTTCGTCCCGATGCCCATACCTATCCCTTGCCCTGGGTGATGGGTGATGTCTGGGTGGCCGAAACTGATGAGAGCGGGACGACGCGCTATCGGGTCGCTGATTTCGATGAGAAGGGCGAGATTGTGATTACCGCCCCGTATCCCTACCTGACCCGCACACTCTGGGGTGATGTGCCCGGTTTCGAGGCGTACCTGCGCGGTGAGATTCCGCTGCGGGCCTGGAAGGGTGATGCCGAGCGTTTCGTCAAGACCTACTGGCGACGTGGGCCAAACGGTGAATGGGGCTATATCCAGGGTGATTTTGCCATCAAGTACCCCGATGGTAGCTTCACGCTCCACGGACGCTCTGACGATGTGATCAATGTGTCGGGCCACCGTATGGGCACCGAGGAGATTGAGGGTGCCATTTTGCGTGACCGCCAGATCACGCCCGACTCGCCCGTCGGTAATTGTATTGTGGTCGGTGCGCCGCACCGTGAGAAGGGTCTGACCCCGGTTGCCTTCATTCAACCTGCGCCTGGCCGTCATCTGACCGGCGCCGACCGGCGCCGTCTCGATGAGCTGGTGCGTACCGAGAAGGGGGCGGTCAGTGTCCCAGAGGATTACATCGAGGTCAGTGCCTTTCCCGAAACCCGCAGCGGGAAGTATATGCGGCGCTTTTTGCGCAATATGATGCTCGATGAACCACTGGGTGATACGACGACGTTGCGCAATCCTGAAGTGCTCGAAGAGATTGCAGCCAAGATCGCTGAGTGGAAACGCCGTCAGCGTATGGCCGAAGAGCAGCAGATCATCGAACGCTATCGCTACTTCCGGATCGAGTATCACCCACCAACGGCCAGTGCGGGTAAACTCGCGGTAGTGACGGTGACAAATCCGCCGGTGAACGCACTGAATGAGCGTGCGCTCGATGAGTTGAACACAATTGTTGACCACCTGGCCCGTCGTCAGGATGTTGCCGCAATTGTCTTCACCGGACAGGGCGCCAGGAGTTTTGTCGCCGGCGCTGATATTCGCCAGTTGCTCGAAGAGATTCATACGGTTGAAGAGGCAATGGCCCTGCCGAATAACGCCCATCTTGCTTTCCGCAAGATTGAGCGTATGAATAAGCCGTGTATCGCGGCGATCAACGGTGTGGCGCTCGGTGGTGGTCTGGAATTCGCCATGGCCTGCCATTACCGGGTTGCCGATGTCTATGCCGAATTCGGTCAGCCAGAGATTAATCTGCGCTTGCTACCTGGTTATGGTGGCACGCAGCGCTTGCCGCGCCTGTTGTACAAGCGCAACAACGGCACCGGTCTGCTCCGAGCGCTGGAGATGATTCTGGGTGGGCGTAGCGTACCGGCTGATGAGGCGCTGGAGCTGGGTCTGATCGATGCCATTGCTACCGGCGATCAGGACTCACTGTCGCTGGCATGCGCGTTAGCCCGTGCCGCAATCGGCGCCGATGGTCAGTTGATCGAGTCGGCTGCGGTGACCCAGGCTTTCCGCCATCGCCACGAGCAGCTTGACGAGTGGCGCAAACCAGACCCGCGCTTTGCCGATGACGAACTGCGCTCGATTATCGCCCATCCACGTATCGAGCGGATTATCCGGCAGGCCCATACCGTTGGGCGCGATGCGGCAGTGCATCGGGCACTGGATGCAATCCGCTATGGCATTATCCACGGCTTCGAGGCCGGTCTGGAGCACGAGGCGAAGCTCTTTGCCGAGGCAGTGGTTGACCCGAACGGTGGCAAGCGTGGTATTCGCGAGTTCCTCGACCGCCAGAGTGCGCCGTTGCCAACCCGCCGACCATTGATTACACCTGAACAGGAGCAACTCTTGCGCGATCAGAAAGAACTGTTGCCGGTTGGTTCACCCTTCTTCCCCGGTGTTGACCGGATTCCGAAGTGGCAGTACGCGCAGGCGGTTATTCGTGATCCGGACACCGGTGCGGCGGCTCACGGCGATCCCATCGTGGCTGAAAAGCAGATTATTGTGCCGGTGGAACGCCCCCGCGCCAATCAGGCGCTGATCTATGTTCTGGCCTCGGAGGTGAACTTCAACGATATCTGGGCGATTACCGGTATTCCGGTGTCACGGTTTGATGAGCACGACCGCGACTGGCACGTTACCGGTTCAGGTGGCATCGGCCTGATCGTTGCGCTGGGTGAAGAGGCGCGACGCGAAGGCCGGCTGAAGGTGGGTGATCTGGTGGCGATCTACTCCGGGCAGTCGGATCTGCTCTCACCGCTGATGGGCCTTGATCCGATGGCCGCCGATTTCGTCATCCAGGGGAACGACACGCCAGATGGATCGCATCAGCAATTTATGCTGGCCCAGGCCCCGCAGTGTCTGCCCATCCCAACCGATATGTCTATCGAGGCAGCCGGCAGCTACATCCTCAATCTCGGTACGATCTATCGCGCCCTCTTTACGACGTTGCAAATCAAGGCCGGACGCACCATCTTTATCGAGGGTGCGGCGACCGGTACCGGTCTGGACGCAGCGCGCTCGGCGGCCCGGAATGGTCTGCGCGTAATTGGAATGGTCAGTTCGTCGTCACGTGCGTCTACGCTGCTGGCTGCGGGTGCCCACGGTGCGATTAACCGTAAAGACCCGGAGGTTGCCGATTGTTTCACGCGCGTGCCCGAAGATCCATCAGCCTGGGCAGCCTGGGAAGCCGCCGGTCAGCCGTTGCTGGCGATGTTCCGGGCGCAGAACGACGGGCGACTGGCCGATTATGTGGTCTCGCACGCGGGCGAGACGGCCTTCCCGCGCAGTTTCCAGCTTCTCGGCGAGCCACGCGATGGTCACATTCCGACGCTCACATTCTACGGTGCCACCAGTGGCTACCACTTCACCTTCCTGGGTAAGCCAGGGTCAGCTTCGCCGACCGAGATGCTGCGGCGGGCCAATCTCCGCGCCGGTGAGGCGGTGTTGATCTACTACGGGGTTGGGAGCGATGACCTGGTAGATACCGGCGGTCTGGAGGCTATCGAGGCGGCGCGGCAAATGGGAGCGCGGATCGTCGTCGTTACCGTCAGCGATGCGCAACGCGAGTTTGTCCTCTCGTTGGGCTTCGGGGCTGCCCTACGTGGTGTCGTCAGCCTGGCGGAACTCAAACGGCGCTTCGGCGATGAGTTTGAGTGGCCGCGCACGATGCCGCCGTTGCCGAACGCCCGCCAGGACCCGCAGGGTCTGAAAGAGGCTGTCCGCCGCTTCAACGATCTGGTCTTCAAGCCGCTAGGAAGCGCGGTCGGTGTCTTCTTGCGGAGTGCCGACAATCCGCGTGGCTACCCCGATCTGATCATCGAGCGGGCTGCCCACGATGCACTGGCGGTGAGCGCGATGCTGATCAAGCCCTTCACCGGACGGATTGTCTACTTCGAGGACATTGGTGGGCGGCGTTACTCCTTCTTCGCACCGCAAATCTGGGTGCGCCAGCGCCGCATCTACATGCCGACGGCACAGATCTTTGGTACGCACCTCTCAAATGCGTATGAAATTCTGCGTCTGAATGATGAGATCAGCGCCGGTCTGCTGACGATTACCGAGCCGGCAGTGGTGCCGTGGGATGAACTACCCGAAGCACATCAGGCGATGTGGGAAAATCGCCACACGGCGGCCACTTATGTGGTGAATCATGCCTTACCACGTCTCGGCCTAAAGAACAGGGACGAGCTGTACGAGGCGTGGACGGCCGGCGAGCGGTAGCGCGGATGGGTATTGAACAGGTAACGGACGGAAGATCGAACCTTCCGTCCGTTATCTTTTGGCCGTCGAAGCGTGCTGAGCCGATTATCGTTGCCGTGGTTGTCCCGATGGGCAGACGCGCTCGAACCAGATGATACCACCGACGGCTATCGTCACCAAACCGGCGAAGACCAGGTAAGCCTCTGAAGGACGCGCCTGCGTAATGTACACTCCCACCAACCCGCTCGCGCCGGCCAGCAGGTAGCATGTGAGCACAGCTTCACGCTTTGTCATCCCCAGCGCGTGCAGGCGATGAGAGAGATGATCTTTGCCTGCGGTTGTAAAGGGATTCACCCCGCGCCGGATACGGGCGACAGTCACCAGTGCCAGATCGAAGAGTGGTAAGCCGAGCACACATACCGGTACCAGCCAGGTCACCAGGGGGATGTTGTTCAGAAAGCGGAGTTTAATTGCCAGGGCAGCCAGAATAAACCCGATAAACAGGCTACCGGTATCGCCCATGAAGATACTGGCCGGATTGAAGTTGTAGCGGAGAAAGCCGATACAGGCACCGATCAATGCCGCCGCCATCGCCCCAACCAGTACCTGCCGCGGTTGATTCATGGCCGCCAGCAGGAGAAAAAACGCCGCCGCGATAATGGCAACACCACTCGATAGCCCGTCCATGTTGTCGAGAAAATTGATGGCGTTGGTAATAACAACCACCCACAAGAGCGTCACCATCCAGTTGAGGATCGGCTCCGCGAAGAGTTGCACCTGGGTACCGCCGAGCAGCAAGACGGTTGCCGCCAGGATTTGACCGCCGAGCTTGACAAGTGCCTTCATTCCCCAGCGGTCATCGGCCAGACCGAAGAGCGAGACAATAGTAGCGCCGAGCAAGATGCCGATCAGTTCACGAATATGCGCCAGGTCGCCGAACAAGAGCAGGGCAGCCACAAACGCGGCATAGATCGCCGCACCGCCGAGGAGCGGGATCGGTGTGGAGTGACTATCACGGCTGCGTGGGATCGCAATGAAGCCACTGCGCAATGCGGCCCGTCGGGCCAGCGGCGTCGCCAGGATCGAGAAGGTAAGGGCGGCGATGAGGATTAAGGCAATACTGGCCATATCGCGGGTTCCCCGGTCTTGCAAAGGAAAGCAATCTCTTGCGAACCTGTCCTCTCGCCTTACGATGTGGCAGTATGGTGTGCAATGATCATTGTCGCACCTGTTCCAGTACCGTAATGAGCTGTTCGACCTGGGCTGCTTCGTTGTTGCGACCACTGCTCTTAAGTATCGAGAGCAAGCGTTGCGCTTCGGCGACAGCCGCATCGTACTGAAGCGTTTCGCTCAACACCAGGGTGTATTGCTGGCTGAGCGCAGTATTGGTGGGCTGGATGGCTACGGCACGGGCGTATGGTGCCACCGCACCGGCGATGTCGCCGGTCTGGACTGCCAGGCGGGCGACGGCGGCATACAATCTGCTCGCCTGGTCGGATAGTGCCGGCAGTTCAATCGCCCGTTCGGGCTTCCCTTGAGCTTCGGTGAAGATTTGGTCGGCGCGTTCGGCCTGCACAGCGAAGGCCGAACGAAGCTGGCTTAGTAAATCAGGCCGGCTCTGCAACGCACGAGCAATGCGATCGAGATTATCAACCATCTGCTGCGGTGACCGTTCAATAGCCTGAACGTAGAAGGTTGTCGCAGCGTCCAGATCGCCGGTACGGAAGCGCACCAGGTCACCCCGCCGCAGCGCCGTATCGCCGTAGCGCGGATCGAGACGGGCCGATGTCTGCAACAGTTCATCAGCCTGCTGGAAGAAGGCACTGGCCTGCGCCGTATCGCCGTTCGTCGTTGCATATTCGGCCAGTTGCATCAACACACCGGCGCGCTCGTTGATCAGGGTGACATCACGAGGTGCAATCTCTGCCACCCGTTCGTACCAGTCAAGCGCCTTGTACAACCGTTGGACATCACCCGTCCAGCCGTACCAGAAGGTGTTGATCCGTCCTGAATTGGCATAATGATCTTTGTTCAGCGGGCTGATCTGATGGGCACGGAGTAGCGCTGCTTCGGCATGAGCCAGCAAACTGAGGGGTGTCGAGCGTTGAACAAACGCCGTGATTGCCGGTACGCTATCAAGACGGAGTAAGGCGTCAAGATCGGGTTGACCGGCGTCACCGATAGCGACACCCTGATTGCGCAGCCCGTCAGCCAGCGTCATCAGCGTGCGGGCAAGGTGGAGATAGTAGAAATCCTCGGCGGGATTGGCCCGAATCGCGCCCAGATATTCATTCAGCGCAGCCAGGATGATCTGCGCGGATGGGTTACTCTGTTCGCTGTAACTCTGCGCCTGCTGAAAGCGCATATCGGCGTAGACCGGTTGGACATTGAGCCACCAGACCAGTGCAACGGTGATCAGGCCGATCAGGCCGGCCATCCCGAACGTTGCGCCATCCGGTCGCTGAGCGCCGATCTGGCGTGCCGGTATTCGTTGCGGATTGCGCCGGGCAGGCTGGCGTCCGCCTGTCTTTGTCGGCTGGGCTGCCGGCTCTGGAACGGGTATCGCTGCCTGAGCATCTTCTATCTGCTTCGCTGCCACACTCAAGCCCAGCAACATCCAGAACATCATCAGCGTTGCCACAATCGGAATGCCGGTCAAGCCTTCAACCAGATGGGCTGTGATCGCACTCAGCACACCAATGATCAGCAGGTGATGACGCCAGCTCATCGAGGCTTGTAGTTGCCGCCAGCAAAACAGCACCAGGCTTCCGATCAGCCAGCAGTAGGCGGCTAACCCTAAGAGACCTTTCGTCACGACCTCATCGAGGAAGGCTTGATGCGAGCGGTCTGGTGACGCACCCCGCGCTTCGACATTAGCCAGCGACGGCGGATAGAAGCGGTTGAACGCGACAAACATACTCTCTGGCCCCCAACCGATGATCAGCCGCAGCGGATCACTGGTAATCAGGCCGAGCGTACCGCCGGCGTGCTCGTCACCTACCCAGATCAGACGACGCACCAGCCCGGTACCACTCTCCACCTCCAGCAGTCGCCCCATCCGTCCCACATAGGGAATCTCGCGCAGACGGTTGAAGAAGGGCGCATCCGACAGATTAAACGCGATCAGGAAGCCACCAACGATCAACGTGAGAGCGATCCAGCCGGCCAGCATCTGACCCAGACGGCGACTGTTGCGTTCATCACCGGTCGCCGCCAATCGTCGTTTCCCAAACCAGAGCGCGAGCGAGATAAACAGAAAAAGACCAGCCCCCAGGCCGATCCATGGGCCGCGACTCTGACTGAAGAAGATCGTCAGCAGGATCAGCACCAACGCCAGCGCACTGGCTACCGCCTGCAACTGCCAGGTCAGCCGCGACGGTTCAGATGGTATCTTTCCGGCGAGACGTAATCCATAGCCGGCCAACAACGCTACCACCGCCCCCGCAAGCCAGAGCCACCAATCCAGCGCATTGGCCGCGATCTCGGCAGAGGCAACCTGCTGAACACCGGCGGTTGCATTGTAGGCAAAGCTGATCCCAAAGCCGAGCAGGAACAACAGGGTCACCACTAGCGGCCAGCGCGGTAGGGCCGCACCACGGTCGACGGTCAACAGCCACCACAGGGCCGTCGCACAGCCAACAGCCCCTGGAAAGAGCCACCAGTACCGAAAATCAATGGTGCGAATAGCAACACTAAACTTGACCGTCGCGAGAATGAGCAGGGTACCGGCCAGCCAGATCAGCAACTGGCTGCCTGCCCAACGCCATTCAGTTGCCGGCTGGCTCGCGCCCGGCGCCTGGCGGGCAGCCGCCAGTGCGGCCACCATGCGGTAGAGTGCCAGGGGCACGATCATGATCAGATAAGCGGCCACAAAGATCGAATTGCCCAGGGTTGAAGCTACACGCGCAATGACGTCGCCGCGCCAGGGCAGGGGATCAAGCTGATAGTGCTGCATGATCCCATAGATTGCCACCACGGTACCGGCTGCCAGATTAAGCGAAATAAAGCGCTCGCGTTGGGTGGCTGTGCGGAGCGTGGTTGCGATCAGCACACCGAATATGACATACGAAAGAAACGTATACAACCCCTGCATCCGCTGGTACGACCCCCACAGACTGGTCGCCGGTGTCACAGAGGTAATCGTTGTGAGCACAAAGACCGCGGTATAGCCTGCTACCGGCCAGAACAGCGGATGCCTGCGCAGCGCCGTCCAGTTCCAACCGGTTGTGGTCTGCCCGGCAGGACTCCGGCGATTGATCTGGTCGATCAGCCAGACCAGTGCCGCAGCCAGCCCGATCAGAGCCAGCGAACGCAACACAGCAGCTTTATCAGGTTCAAAGTGGCGCGCCGAGTAGAGGTTGAAATAGATCGGCACCAGCGTCAGTGCCAGCAACCAGCTTGCCTCGATAATCCGTGCGCTCCACCGGCCAAGAACACTATGGGAAGGCATAGCGAGTGTAGTAGCCTCTCTTCATCAAGTGATACACAGGGAACAATGGCTAACGTTCCGGAATTAATTCAGCCTGGCGATGCATCTGCCACGCCTGCGCCCGTTCGAGAATCTGACGGGCATTGGCGCGGCTATGATCGTTCGGAACACCATCAAGCATCGCTGCAATCTCATCAATCCGTTGTTCGGCGGATAATACCTCAACCGCTGTGCGGGTACGCCCGCCAACGACTTCCTTGCGAATATGGTAATGGGCATTGGCGAACGCAGCCACTTGTGGTAGGTGGGTGATACACAACACCTGATGGCGGCGACTGATCATCCATAACTTCTGCCCAACCACATGACCGGCGCGGCCACCGACCCCAACATCAATTTCATCAAAGACCAGGGTTGGCACTTCATCAACTTGCGACAGAATCGACTTCAGCGCCAGCAACAGCCGGGCACTCTCGCCACCTGATGCGATACGCGCCAGTGGTTTCAGCGGCTCACCAGGGTTAGGCGAAATTAGAAACTCAACCCGGTCGATACCGTTGCGATCACAGGCCAGGCGCCGACCATTGATCAGCGGCCCATTTGGATCATCCTGGTGATCAATCTGGACGGCAAACTGAACATTTGGCATCGCCAGGTCTTTCATGGCCATACTGATCTGCCGACTCAACTCTTCACCGACCTGCTTCCGCCGTTGCGATAGTTCGGCGGCCCGGCGCGCCAGCTCTTGCAGCAGAGCATGTTCTTGCGCTTCCAGAGCCGCAATCTGGGTTGTAGCACTACTCAATTGCTCGATCTCGTCGCCAGCGCGAGCAGCCTGCTCGATCAGCGTCGCCAAATCAACCCCATACTTGCGTTGCAGATCGCGCAGCACCGTCAACCGATCCTCAATCACCTCAAGTCGGCGCGGGTCAACATCAAGATGCGAGCGATAGCTCCGCAGGGCAATCACCAAATCTTCAAGCTGGTACTGAAGCTCAGTAGCCTGCTGGGCGAGCGGCGCAGCCCGATCATCGAAACGGCTCAATTCATTCAACGCATCAACTGCCAGCGCCATCGCTTCCGAAGCCGGTCGCCCACTGCGGCCCTCGCCACCGCTATACAAAGCTCGATACGCCTCATCGGCCAGGGTTGCAATCCGGGTCGCATTCTGCACGATACTGCGCTCGCGCAACAACTCCTCTTCTTCGCCTGGCCTGAGCTTTGCTGCCGCCACATCATCGCACAACAGTTGCAACTCCTCGATGCGGGCCTGGCGTCGCGCCTCACCGGTGCGTAAATCGTTCAACTGCGCCTGCACGGCACGCAAGGCAGCTAACTGATCGGTCACCTGTTGCCGGAGCGGCAACAGATCGCCGAAGCGGTCGAGCAGATCAAGATGCGTGCGTGGATTAAAAAGCGATTGCCCCTCGTGCTGCCCATGAATATCGATCAACCGGCTGCCAATCTCGCGGAGCACCGCACTATTCACGGCTCGACCATTGACACGAGCCACACTGCGCCCCGACTCAGCCGACATCTCACGGGTCAAAATAAGCTGACCGTCGTCTTCATCGTACAGATCATATTCAACCAGCAGAGGCACCAGGTGAGGGCAATCATCAAGACTAAAGACCCCCTCAACGCGGGCGCGCGCACAACCGGCGCGCACAAACGTTGGATCAACCCGGTCACCACGCAGGGTACCGAGCGCATCAATAATGATCGACTTACCGGCGCCGGTTTCACCGGTCAGCACATTGAAACCCTGCTCGAAGCGCAGATGCAGTCGGTCAATAATCGCAAAATCCTGGATCTGCAACTCAATCAGCATACGGCAGGCACTGCTCGCGTAGGCATATCTGCACGATTGTTATCACTGTTGTGCATTGTACCACAATCGATTGGTAGCGGGGGCATTACGGCGATGATAGATGCGGGAAGCGAAAGGTGAATCACGCAGAGATGTTCACCAACAAATACGCGAACTTATGTCATAAAAGTGGTGCTATCGTGCTGCCAGACGGTCGTCCAGGTGCATGAACGTTTGCCAATCACACACGACAGCCTACCCTACTGTTGGCCTGTTAGCAGAGAGAAGCTCTCATCGTGCCATCACGCGCTGGATGGATTGCCTTGCCTGCTCGTCATGTGCTTGTCTCGAAGTTTGGAGTCACGATCCGGCGTGTGGCATGCCGTTGACCATCCAGGTTACGGGGAGTCTGGATATGCTGGTTACGATCACAGAGTCGGTTAGGAATGAATGAGATGCCTTGCTGTACTGGTAGACGTTTTTGAAATAGGTTCTAGTAGAAACGTTTCCCCCAAGTAAGATCCACCGCCTGCATTTGCCCGCTTCACTTGCTCTCTTTAGCAATACTGGCAGCTAACAATATTACTCATCTCACTTTCGTCTAATATCTCTTACCAGACCGTTAGACGGCCTCCGCTCTATGCTTACAACGAGAGCGAAATGGGGAATGTCAGTCTTTTCCACGCTTCTGCACTTCCTGCTGGAGCTTATCATGCTGCTGCGCTCATCGTCAAGAGGTGATCATGCACGCCCAAAACTCCTAAAGTGCGCAAACCTATCCGCACCGAAGCAGCACATGCGCAGCGGAAGCGACATAAGGCCAGGGTCAACCGCTGTCCACAGGGAGACCGACTGACAACGCAGGGTGACAAGACCGCTGCCAGTTACGTCCCTGATCGTCGATAAACCGTATGCCACGTCCATTTCCTGCACTGTGGACAGCGCTGCAGCCGTCGTGGGCTACCCCTGGCCTTCCAGCGGACGCCTCCGCTGTCCCAGATAGAGCGTTCAAAGCCGCAGGGACAACGCATCATCCAGCTTTGCGACTCAGCGCGCATCGCTTCTGCCCAGGCTTGGGGTAGGATAGCGGTCCAGAACTTTTGCACGAAGGCCATAGTTGCTCTCCTCCAGGCCGGTTACCCTGTCTCAGGCAACAACGGTCTGCTGCCTGATACAATTGGCGGGATCGATAGGGCATTGGTGGTTTTTTGGGGATGGATTGCAATTCACCAGGCGGCGATATCCCTGCGCTGCATCGCACGGGTGGGGCACAATCGGCTGGGTGCAATGGTGAGAGGTAACCTGGCGGTGAATGCAGGGGCTATGCCACACCCGGACACGCGCCGTCAATGTAACCTGCCCAACCGCGACAGTGTCGGTATGTGCTGCCTCATGCGATACTTCGCCGATAACAGGCTGAACATACAAATGTGTTTTGTATGCCATTGTCTGCCATACGGCAACCCCTATCAAGCCTGCTTGCGTCACCAACATGCTATGTTGACACGGTCGATGATATTCTTGATGTCGTCGATCAAGAGGGTCCGAAGACATTCAGAAGATCGGTGGTTCTGAAGCTCTGGACGAGCCGTATTTGCAGATCGTGCCCCGCGAATGATCCGCAAGCACGCCGACTGGCTGGTCATTTTGTTTACGTTTCTGCCGCTGATCATCTCCAGCGCGGCCGTTCCGATTCACAGGTCGCGACTCTGGTTATGAGTCATCTGCGCCATAATAGGCGATCAGACCCTGGAAGACTTCTTCACGGCAAGCCGCAGTTTGCACCAATGATGCCAAAGTGCTATAATGCAGCGTACTCATTACCATATCCACGCAATAAATCTCGCGGTCAACCGCTGCATCTTCGGCTGATAAATTCTATCAGGCGATCCTGCGGGCTAAGGGAGAAGCTAATTTTGTTGACGCCGGATGCATCGCAGTGTATCCGGCGTCACTCAGAGAGCAGATTGAGATAGGGGCATGCGCCGACAGAGTGAGGAAACCTCGATGAACACAACCTCCTGGCTCTTTTGAGTGCTACTCCCGGCGGTCTTCGCGGCACTCAGCCCGATCTTCGCTGAGATTGGCGTCCATGGCATTGACTCTGATCTTGCTGTCCTGATCCGCACCGCAGTCATCCTGTTCGTGCTAGCTGGCAGGCAAATGGTTCAACCTGCTCACGCTCAGTGGCAAGACCCGGGCTTCCTGATCCTCTCGGGTCTGGCCACTGGCACCGTGTGGGTGTACTACTTTTGGGCACTGAAGATCGATGAGGCGTCGAAGGTTGTCCTGATCGACAAGCTTAGTGTCGTACTGGTAACAATCTTCACCTTTCTGTCAGAGCGATCCTCGTCGCCGAATGGCTGGATATCAATGGTGCAGGTGGGCGTTGTAGTCCTGGTCTTGCAAGCCTAGCGGTGAGGTATTGATAATGTCTGTGCCACTCTTAAGTACTCCAGAGTTGGTGCTCTTTATAATCACGCTTATCGGACTTGGATTGATCGTTAGCAATCGGCTCCGCGCCGACCTTGCCGCACTTCTGGTGTTAATCGCTCTCGGAGTCACCCGCGTGCTTACTCCGCAGGAAGCCCTGAGTGGCTTCAGCAATAGCGCCGTCGTCACCATCGTCGGGCTCTTCGTCATTACGGCGGCACTAGAGCAGACCGGCGTGGTTGCGTGGCTCGCCTCCCGCCTGGCTGCGCTCAGCGGCCAGGACGAGGGTCGCATGGTTGCTGTGTTCATGGCTGCGGGGGTCATCCTTTCACTGGTGGTAAACAACATCGCAGCCGGAGCCGTGCTGCTCCCTGCTGCGGTACGTATCGCACACCAGAATCGGGTGCCGCCATCGAAACTGCTGATCCCGCTCTCGTTCGGCACCTTGCTCGGCGGTATGGCCACTCTCTTCACGACCGCAAACATCATTCTCAGCGGCAATCTGGTGGCCCAGGGCCAGCGTGGGCTGACCATGGGCGACTTCCTTCGCTCTGGCGGGCCGCTGGTCGTCACCGGTATGATCTATATGCTGCTCGTCGGGCGCCGGCTCTTGCCAGCTCGCGAGAGTGTTGGGAGCACCGCTGTCTCCACAGTAGATCTTCGCAGCATCTACCGCCTCGACGAACGCCTATGGGAAGTGTGGGTTCCAGAGGGTGCCGATGTGGTTGGTAAAACCCTGGCTGAGAGTGCAATCGGCACACACACGGGAACCACTGTGCTGGCGATCTGGCGCAGCCACGAAGCGAGGCTCAACCCCGCACCAGATGATCGGTTGCTTGCAGGTGACATCCTGCTTCTGTTAGGGCAAGAAGCCAACGTTCGCCAGCTCGCGTCCATCGGCCTGCAGATTGGCCGCAACGGTGTGTCCGATCTGAACCGGAACGTACCAATCGAGCTTGCCGAGGTGGTGATCGGGCCACGGGCGCCTGTTATCGGCCAGACGCTCAGGCAACTCCAGTTCCGCACCAGGTTCGGGCTGACTGCCGTGGCTCTCTGGCGCGATGGACGAAGCTATCGCACCAATGTGGGCGACTTCCCGCTTGAGACTGGCGACGCGCTGCTGATGACCGGCTCGGCGACGCGGGTACGTCAGCTCGCTGCTGAGCCCGGCTTCATTGTGCTGGATACACCCCATGTTGCCCCGTCTCCCGGACGGAAGGCCTTCTGGGCGGCACTAATCACTGCTGTGGTGCTGCTCATTGCTGCGGTGGGCTGGGTTGCGACGTCCGAGGCGATGCTGGCCGGAGCTGCGGCGCTGGTACTGGCCGGCTGCATCAGTATGGACGATGCCTACCGTGCAATAGAGTGGCGGGTTGTGGTACTGATTGCAGGGTTATTGCCAATTGGCACAGCGCTTGTCTCGACCGGCTTGGGTGCACGCTTGGGTTCTATCCTCACTGAAAGTCTGGCAGCATACGGTCCACTTGCGCTGATTGCGGGGTTATTCCTCGCCACCGTGCTGGTAACGCAACTGGTTGGGGGGCAGGTCGCTGCGTTGATCATTGGCCCTATAGCAGTCAGTGCCGCGATGAGCGCAGGCACCAACCCACAGGCGGTGGCAGTGGCGGTAGCCATGGGCTGCTCCGTCGCCTTCCTCACTCCGATTGCCCACCCGGTCAACGTGCTAATGATGGGCCCAGGTAATTACCGCTTCGGCGACTTCTTCCGTGTCGGTTTCGGGCAAACTGTGGTTTGTTTCATAACTCTGCTGTTGACCATGCCTCTCGTGTGGCAACTCTGAGCCGCCCTCTCCGATATCCACCACACCTGTATACGGACTGGACTGGTTGCGCTGGCCCAACAGTATGCCCGGCCAGTCGAATAGCGCTCGCTACGACTGAGCCTGACCAGTTGCTCGATTCAAAGTTCGACCCGGTAAGCGATAGGTGCTCGCCAGCTACACAGAGCATGTTTGAAATTTTCAGGAATTACGCAGTTGAGAGCTGGGTAGAGCGTGGATGGGCCAGGTAGGCTCGTATCGCCTCACGGACAATGGCGGCTGTGGCCTCAAACCACGACGTGCCTGTCCGCAACCGGTGACATTCCGGGCGGAGGAAGGCCCGCAGCGCCAGACCGATATGATTCCGCTGGGCACGAGCGGCGCGGTACTGGGCGCGTTCGATGCCGCAGTCCTGCGTGCTACCGCGATGGTACGCTTCGATGCGCCATCGAGAGCGGGCGTACTCCGCCCACTGGTCAGCACCCATCGCCAGGTCGCTCGTGGCCCAGTCGTCACTGCCACCGGCTGGGGTGGCCAGCGCGACCACCGTGCTGACGCCATCGCCCGTCAGATGCACGACCGCGCCCGCAGCCGGAATCGGTACGTCCCTGATCGGTCGGTTACCCGACCCATCGGGATCAACCAGACGATTGGCGTTCAGGTGGGTCAGCCACGGCCAGTGGAGCGAGCGCACCAGGTTCAGGTGCTCCAGGCTGGCATACCAGCTAGCGACGGCGAGCAGGCGAGGCAGAAACCCGCGTGCCGCCGCTGCCTGCACTATCGCCCGGATGTGGTCGTGCTTGGTCAATCCGTCGTGTGCGTTGTCGTAGATGCGGACGTCGCAGGGCAGGTGGACGTTCCCATCAGTCCACAGCATACTGATCAGATTGATACCCACGACGACTCGCTGATGGTTGCCCAACCACTGGCGCGTGACGAGCGCAATCGCCCGGCTCTACGGCGTGTCCAGCGTCGTGTCGTCGATCATCAAGCAGCCCGTGGTCACCGACACACAAGGGCGAACCGCTTCCCACACGGCAGTGCCATCCGCACAACACCGGTGCAGCAGACGCGTGGAGGCAGCATGCGCCGGACCGTTTGTGGGCGCTCCCGGATGGCAGCGTGCTGCTTCGGTCGTGCTGACCACGTGCTGCGCTGCGACGAGAACGTGGATATAGTCCAGTTCGTCACACGTTGGTGGGTTCATCAGCGCACACCTCCATCATCAGCCAGGAACACGGTAGACGGAGCGACGAGTGCAACAAGCGAGGACACGGTTTGTAGCCTCACGTATACACCATCAGTCGGGAACTGCGTAACTCCTGATAGATAACCAACCAAAAGTACCTGCGATGTGGTCAAGCAAGACATTCTTGCGCTATCGAACGCATGAAAAGCGCTAACGCTTCAAATTAATAATGCATCTACCGTAGCCTAATCTATTGAAAACATATGTTCGTCTAAAATCAACCCAAAAATGTGTGCAACTATTTGACCAATATTCCGGTTTTATATATACAAGACTATTTTCTTCAGACAAGGAGATTGATATGCGCCGGAGCTTGATGAGATTGGGCCTACTCACCCCTCCACCGCCGCCTGCACCACCATCACCGCCGCCAGATGTGCCTGATCAGCAAGCATTGTGGTTAGAGGCACAATGTGAGCAAGATGGACGATTACTAGCGTCAACGCCATTCTGGCATCCAAAAGCAATCCGACGCATGTTGCGATTACCAATGGCGTGAAAAAACCAGCAGGTTTAAAGCCTCACCTTGACACCTGGAAATCCCAGAGAGGCTATCATAACAACGTAGGTTGCTGCGTCCTGTTTTCTTGGCGGAAACACCACAGATACTCGATTGAAGTCAGGCAATTCCCTGCCTGACCTCTGAAATTCATGCAGGGAGAAGTGCGATCACCATCACCATACAGGCGTGGTCGGTCGCAACCCGTCGCCCGCAGCGGCGGCAGGCGGCAATGGCGGGCTGAGCGCACGAGCAGCCCCATCCGTGACGTCAACTCCCACCACATTCCCACGGCAGCAAACGCGCCATTACCCAACAAAACCGACTGGGCCGCATGCCCGACAGCATCGAGCTGCACACGTAACCAGACAATGAACGCCAGGCCAGACTGCCACGCCGTACCAGACAGTGTCGCTGCCGGTCAGGCGCATGCAGGAAACATCGGCAGGAACCGCACCGAGATCGTCCGTGTGAACCCGTCCACCATCGCCGGCAACCAGGACCGGGCAGGCACCGCTGGGCCAGGCGCATCCCGCGCTTGAAGATGGGTGTACACGTGGCTTGCAGTCAGCTCCTCCCCGGTACTGTCTGGCTGGTGCATGAATACCGAACTATATCAAATATTGACTCCACTGTGCATCGTGTGGGTTGTCAGTCTTGTATCGGCGCACTGTCAGGGTGTCACCGGTGAATCGCTGGAAGTTTGTCACCAGCACACGAACCGCTTCACGGGCAGTTGCGTTCAGGTGTAGCGCCAGAGTAATGGGTTGCGAGCGTGTCGTGATTGCACTGCATCCAGCGGTGCCGTGCGATACGCCCTACCCTGCCTCGCTTTCGGGGGTAGTTCTTTAATGGCGTGTTGTGAGTCAAAGTCATCCGTGATCCGAGTACAGATCAGGATCGCCCAACCAGGAGGATGTGTGCCTGAGTTACAGCCTGCTCTAGCGGCCATACCTGACCGATTTGCCAGAAAGCGCTGAAGTCGTCCGGCGGCATGCGCAGACGAAGCGTATCGATCTCCTGTTGCGTCCAGCGAGATTCGAAGCGAGGTGCCCACAGACCGCTTCCCTGGCGAAAACGTCTGGCTGCACTCCACAGGCAGAGAGCGTGTACCGGCTCTTGCATAGCCAGCGCAACGGCAGCCGACAGTTCGATACCCGTTATCATGGCGGGTCGATCATGAAGCACCGCCAGAATCTGCAGCGCCTCTTTCAGATACTCCCTGGCCGCCGGGACATCTTGCTGGTGGAGGGCGATTCGCGCACGATTGAGGTCAGATGCGCAACGGAGTTGGCGATCGATTGTGTCCTCGATCAAGCGATCGGCGGCAGCCTGGTGGGCAACGGCGGCTGCCAAATCATGATTGGCAAGGGCAAGCCGAGACAGATCGAGCAACAACTCGGCCACACTATGCGCATCAGCCACCTCCTGATAGATTGCCAGGCTGGACTGAAATGCTGTGATGGCAGATTCCAGATCATCTTCGTGGTAAGCAAGACGGCCAAAGTCCCGCCAGATTTGCGCGATGTACCGACGGTCGCCCAATTCGGTAAAGATGCTCAGTGCTTCCTGTAAATAAGCACCTGCCTCTCGATAATTGGCTTGTGCTGTTGCGCTTTCGCCCAGGCCGCGCAAGGCATAGGCAATTCCACGCTGATAGTTGAGTTGACGGGAGATGAGCAGTCGCTGCTCAAAGAATCGCGTCGCCTCTTGCAGGTTGCCTTGAAACGCCTCGATCCATCCCATGACCCCATAGCCATCGGCAAGGCCGCGCAGGTCATTCAGTTCTGCTGCCAGTTGCAGTTGCTCCCCGGCAAATCGAGCCGCAGCGTCCAGATCGAGCTGGAGCCGTGCGAGCACGCCAGCGCCATACAACAGGCGGATGCGCACCTGCCCGGATGGAGCAGTACGCGTGAGCATTTCCTCTAGCCAGCGGCGCCCCTCGCAATAATAGCCACGCACCAACCAGAAGCGCCAGATGCGGGATGCCAGCAACGCGGCAAGTTGGGCTGGTACCCCGGCGTGATCGCAGCCCCAACTTAGGGCGGCGCGTAAATTGTCGTGTTCACGCTCCATCCGATCCAACCACGATTGTTGCAAAGCGCCGGATAAACCCGCCTCCGCCGTTTCTACAAGATGCGCGTAATAGCGCAGACGATGTTGCTGAATGCGGGCTTCTTCTTCCTCGCTTAGCATTGTCAGAAGGTACTCGCGTAGCGGCTCCAGCAGTCGATACCACGCTTCACCTTCGTTCCGATGATCGACCGTAATGAGCGACTTGCTGACCAGGCGATTAAGTATGTACAACAGTTGATGGGTGGCGCTAAATCCCGCTTCGCCGGCAATTGCTTCTGCGATTGCCAGCGACCAGGTGCCGCGCAAGACAGCCAGATAGCGCAACAGTGTACGTTCGGGGTCGGTAAGGAGGCGATAGCTCCATTCGATGGCGGCACGCAACGTCTGGTGGCGGGGCAATACACTGCGACGTTGATCCACCAGCAAGCTGAAGTCCATTTGCAGATGCTCTGCAAGCTGCTGCGGCGCCAGGGTGGACATCCACGCTGCCGCCAGTTCGATTCCGAGCGGGATACCGTCGAGCCGCTGGCAGATGGCGGCCACTGCCGCCGCATTGGTGTCAGTCAAAGTAAAGGCGGGAAAGACAGCCTGACTGCGCGCTACGAAGAGTTGGATCGCTTCATACCGCATGATCTCGGTGGCGGAAGGGGAACTGCTGCGCCAGACTGGAGGAAGGGACAGCGGCTGAACGTGGTAATGAACTTCACCCGGTACAGACAGAATCTCGCGGCTGGTTGCCAGGATCTGCAGTGACGGGCATCGCTGCAACAACTTCAGCACTAGAGTCGCAACCGCTTCTATAAGGTGTTCGCAATTATCCAGGACAAGCAACATGCGCCGGTTACTCACAAAGTTGCTCAATACATCGAGCGGATGATCGGTGGCGCCGCAACGTAATTGCCAGCGTTCGAGCATAAGTTGTGGCAGCACATGCGGCTGCTCCAACGCCGCAAGCTCGACCCAATGCACGCCGTGTGCGTAACCAGGTGCCACCATTTCCGCCACACGCAGCGCCAATCTGGTTTTGCCACAGCCGCCAATGCCAGTGAAGGAGAGGAGGCGCACATCTGGGCGCTGCAAGAGAGTGCACACCTCTGACACCTCTTCGATACGCCCAATAAAGGAGGTAAGTTGGAGCGGCAGCGCCGGTGTGGGTGAGTACGCAGGCGACTCAGCAAAGGTGGACTCTGTTGATCGGGCGCTCTCAGACCGAGACGAGGGTGTAGATGTGCAAAGGGCTAGCCAACGCGCCACCGTCTCCGGCTCCGCCTGGAGTTGTAAGGCCGGCACAAAGAGCGCCAGCAGCGAATGACGGTCGAGAGGACGTTCGTTATTTTCGATGCGGCTAATGTGCGATTCGCTGTAGCCGGTAGCGATCGAGAGTTCGCGTTGCGACAGGCGAGCGCGACGGCGCAATAACCTTAACGCCTCTCCACACGTGGTGCAGGTGTCCAACGCAACATCTGTTGCAGACACAGGACACATCCTTTCGCGAACAAGAACCGTGATGGTGCAGATTATAGCGCACCTTACACCACGTTGCCTCGCCGTTTTGGCAAGAAATGGCAAAAAAGGCAAGTGGGTCTGTGCTATCGTTGTACGCAATCAGAAGGTCGCATATGTCTGGGTTGGCAGGAACAAGTGAGGGTAGCGTGTAGAGACCGTTGTTAGCGTGCTGAAGATTATCCATACCCTCACTTCTATTCCGATGGTGTGTCCCTGCTGCACTCTCGTCGCCGTCAATTAACGCATCTGATTGGGGCTGCCGTTGGGCAGGCGGGTAGGTACTTATATCGACCCCTCGCTTGTCATGTGTCAAGACACTGCTCTCGTATCAGGACTGGTGCCAGTGCTGCTGAGAGGAATGGGGATGAAGGACTGACAATCAACCCGATCCTCGGACTCAAGCTTCTGCTCCTCCTGATCATTGCTGGACTGTTGACATACGTCCATGCGCTTCTCCAGCCGCGTATTAACGCGCTGTTCGTGCGGGCAGGCGGCAATCCTGTGCCTCATGACCTCGACCGACAGATTGACGCCTTTCGCTTACGCCGCAAGCGCATGGCCTTGATCTGCATAGTTGTTGTGATCACGATTGCAATGCCTGGCGTGCACGTGTGGATATCCTTCCCATCGTGGTTGACCGTCGTCCTGGTGATTACCATTGGCGTGTTTACGTGGCGAGCCTACAGCAGCGTCAATGCATATGGATGGGTTTACGTAGTATGGTGAGATATTTTGCTGGCGTGTACTTGCCGGTGGATGGTGCAAGTACTGCACATAGAAGGATTGGAAATGGCATTCTTACCAAGAGACTATTTGCAGCGAGAATATGAGCTACGAGTGAACTATCTCAAAGACCATTTAAGCCGAATGTGGATCCGTTTCAACTTCTTCTTGACAATCAACACCGGTCTCTTTGCTATCGCCGTTGCCCAGAGTACCCTAGAGCTGTGGTTGCTTGCCAGCATTCTGGGCATCGTCATGAGTATCTGTTGGAATCAATTTGCGGCGACCGACAACTATCTGGTGGACGTCTACCGACGGCAAATAGCCCATGCCCATTTCTTGCTTACTCAAGATGCGGCATTCGATGGGATTCGGGCTGTTCAAGTTCCGCCTGAACTGAAGACGTGGACGTATACCGGAGCGATCGCCACCGAATACTTTGATCCGACTGACCGACAAATAAAGCCCATACGACAGAGTTTTTTCCAGCGGCGTATTCCCTGGCTCAGTGCAACCGAGCTTGGCGTCATCATCTCCTCACTCTACGTATCTGGTTGGTTCGTGTTGCTGATGGTTAAGGGTTGACAAAGCGGCGCGGGAAATTGGCGCTGCACCTCTTCTACGGCGTTTGAACTACTGTCAACCGGTTTGTAAGGCTCTGCAAACAGAGGAAGGAAAACACTCTATATAGCAAGATAGGTCCTTAAATAAGGAGGAATTCATGTCAACGTAACCGATCAAAGAGCTTGTCAATCGTGAGTTTCAAGTCTGGAATAAAGGCACGATCAAGGTGATTGATGCGATCTTCGCGCAGACCTACCATAAGGAGAAAGCCCATGTCGCCCCATGATGCAAAATCTGTGATCCGTCGCTTCGTCAAAGAGGTGCTCAATGACAAGAATCTGGCTGTGATCGATGAAATCTGCCCGCCCGATTATGTTGAACTTGACCCCTTACCTGGTCAGGGTCCCGGAGCTGCCGGCCTCAAAGCCTTTCTTGGCGAATCTTTCTTCAAGGCCTTCCCTGATCTCGTATGGGTGAATGAGGAGATGGTGGCCGAGGGGGAGTATGTGATGGCGCGCTCGACCTGGACGGGCACGCACCGCGGCGAATTTCTGGGCATCCCTCCCACCCATCGCGCTGTCAAGGTGGCGGCCTGGACTATCGATCATGTCGTCGATGGCAAGTTTGTCGATAGTCGCATACTGGTCGATGCGTTGAGCCTGCTGCAACAGCTCGGTGCGCTGCCAGCCTGGCCGCCGCCGCCGAAAACCTTTCAAGCCATGGTCGACGCAGCCTATCGCAGCGTGCCAACTATCAAAGCCGCCGATCTTCACCGCCGCTTGAAAAGAGAGCCAGACTTGCTCATCATTGATGTGCGCGACGCAGCAGAAGTCGCCCAGACCGGTGCGATCCCCGGCGCCATCAATCTTTCTTACGGCACACTGACCTACGCGGCTGATCACACAGCCCCGGAAGACTGGCGCGACCCCCGGCTGGCCGACCATGCCAGACCTATCGTGACCACCTGTGGCCTTGGGCCGTTAGGCGCGTTGGGCGGCGGACTGCTCCATGAGATGGGCTTCACCAATGTGCAGATTCTCGAAGGCGGTGTGCAGGCATGGATCGATGCCGGGCTGCCAGTAGTAAAGCCTGGTGATCAGTGATACTGAAAGTTCCATTGCACGGTGATCTCCGGCTGGAAGATTGTCGGCGAGCAGCGTTGAGCGTAGAGGCAATTCGCACGCTCACCGGCGCCTTGATCGAGAATTTCAGGACGGAGGGCTGGCTAGACATGTTTCGTTAACACTAACCATTGCCGTAGAACTCATCTCAATCAGGCAAGGAGAAGGCTTATGACCAACCAGATTGAGAACATCATAGGCAAAAACCGATGTTCCCGACAAGGCGCAGCGGTCACTCGAGAACGGCAAGATTGATGTGATCACTGTCGGAAGGCTGACATTCTACCGCGAAACCCTTAAACCTGGCTGGCAATGGTCGAAGAACGTCAAGCCTGTCGTTGGCGGGGAAAGTTGTCAGCGATTCCATGTGAAGATCTTCCTCACAGGTCGTCAACGAATCCGCATGGATGACGGTACCGAGATGGAATTTGGTCCAGGAGATGTAGCAATCATGCAGCCGGGACTCGACGCCTGGGTTGCCGGTGATGAACTGAATGTGTTGATCGAACTTGCAGACATCGTCCGGCGACTAAAAGAATAAAGGAGGTGAATAACCATATCCGACACCATGCATGCAGATATGCTGACGACATCCCCGCTTGAAGTGATTCAACGCTTCAACGATGCCAGCAACCGGCATGATGTTGACGCCATGATAGCCGCAATGACCGATGACTGTGTATTTGAAAACACCTATCCAACGACAGATGGCGAGCGTTACGCGGGACAGGTAACCGTCCGTGCCTTCCGGGAGCGTTTCTTTGCCGCCTCGCCCCACGCAACCTTATGAAATTGAGGAAAGCTTTGCTTGTGGAGGATCGCTGTGTGGTGCGCTGGCTCTATCGGTAGGTTGAACAGGACGGCAAACACCGACACGTCCGGAGAGTAGATGTTTTCTGCGTGCGGGATGGGAAGGTGGCCGGATTGCGCGACACACGCGCAATCCGGCCCAAATGTGGACGTTCGGCCCGTCTTGACGCAGACTACCGTCAACGTTGGGATGTGGAATAGTGCTTCAGTTGGATGGATACTTGCCGTCGATTGGTGGTGCATTATGATAGTCAGGAGTTACGTAGTTGAGAGCTGGGTATAGCATGGATGGGCCAGGTAGGCCCGTATTGCCTCACGGACAATGGCGGCTTTGGCCTCAAACCATGACGTGCCTGTCCGCAACCGGTGACATTCCAGGCGGAGGAAGGCCCGAAGCGCCAGATCGATAGGATTCCGCTGGGCACGGGCGGCGCGGGGCTGGGCGCGTTCGATGCCGCAGTCCTGCGTACTACCGCGCTGGGACGCTTCGATCAGCCACCGGTATCGGGCGTACTCCGCCCACTGGTCAGCACCCATCGCCAGGTCGCTTGTGGCCCAGTCGTCACTGCCACCGTCTGGGGTGGCCATCGCGACCACCTTGATGAAGCCATAGCTCTTTAGATGCACGATTGTGCCCACAGACGGAATCGGTACGTCCCTGATCAGTCGGTTGCCCGACCCATCAGGATCAACCAGGCGATTGGCGTTCAGGTGGGTCAGCCACTGCCAGGGCAGCGAGCGCACCAGGTTCAGGTTCTCCAGGCTGGCATACCAGCGGTCGAAGGCAAGCAGGCGAGGTTGAAACCCGCGTGCGGCCGCTGCCTGCACCATCGTCCGAACGTGGTCGTTCTTGGTCAACCCGTCGTGTGCGTTGTCGTCGATACGGAAGTCACCGGGCAGGTGGGCATTCCCGTCAGTCCACAGCATCCTGATCAGATTGATACCCACGACGACTCGCTGATGGTTGCCCGACCACTGGCGCGTGACCAGCTCCATCGCCCGGCGCTACGGCGTGTCCAGCGTCGTGTCGTCGATCATCGAGCAGCCCGTGGTCACCGACACACAAGGGCGAACCTCTTCCCACAAGGTGGTGCCATCCGAACGACACCGGTGCAGCAGACGCGTCTAGGCATCATGCGCCGGATCGTTTGTGGGATCTCCCAGATGGCAGCGTGCTGCTGCTGTGGTGCTGACCACGTGCTGCGCTACGACGAGAACGTGGATATAATCCAGTTCGTCACCTTTCGGTGGGTTCATCAGCGCACACCTCCATCATCAACCAGGAACACGGGAGACGGAGCGACGAGTGCAACAAACGCGGACACGGGTTATCGCCTCACGTATACACCATCAGTCGGGAACTGCGTAACTCCTGATCCTATCATTCCGGAGTCACAAGACAAACTTCGTCGGGTCTTCAGTGAATGCTGTCCAGGCAATGACCGTGTGGGGAGTAATTGCGAACAGGCCACCGTTATCCCACTGATGGGGATCAGGCGCATAGCCCATCGTAGCGTATTTCGTTGTATAGGCTTGCGCTACGAGGGTGGCTACTTCAGGGGCAGGTGTGTCGATGGCACGGGCAATCCCTTCGACAATCACAACATCCTCGCCGCTTTCCAGATGAATCACAACGTGAGGGTTTGTCGCAATGTTTCGCGCGTGGCGTGTTGCCGGGCTGCCGTCAAAGTAGAGCTTGCCATCCACCCAGACCGCCCACTTGGGCACAGCATGCGGACGGCCATCTGGCCGTACCGTGCATAACCAGTAATTGATGGCGTGAGTCAGGCGTTGTTCGACATGACTCCAGGGTAGCAATTCTCTAGCACGTTCGACGTATCCCGGCGGGAAGTGGGGGCGAGTAATGCGTGGTGAACTCATTGGCTTTTCCTCCCTAATACGTTGCAATGATTTCGCGTAGGGGCTGCTCGACTTCCCAGTTTTCTAGCACTTCTTCGATATTCAGAGCGAATATACGTATAGCCATTTTACCTCCGTATAATCCGATTACTTGGCGTTCTCCAGGGGAAAAACATAACTGATTTGTAGTGGATACAATGATGGCGTGTCTTTTGTGAACAGTTCGATGTAAAGCTTATGCAACAAGTACAAGGGGCATCGAGATGGGCTATCTGTTGTGATACGTACAGCCAGCAGAATGCAATTCTACACCTGTTTGCTGTAGTATACCTGTCGTATGTGGCATGCGCAAGAAATTATCTAACGTGAGTTTTGGTTAAGCGGATAGTGACGCACGGTTGGCGAGTGACGGCTTGCGCGGCTGGTGGCAGTAAGCAGCCAAGCCGCACACCAGATTAACCAGAAAGTTGACCGGACTACGATGGCGCGTGTGCTCGATCTGTGAGACGTTCTTGAGTTGATCAATAATCGTCTCCATGATAGCGCGTCGGCGCATCACCAGTTTGTCAGCCAACAACATCAGTTGATTCTTCATGTTGCGCCTGAGGGTGGTGATAAGCTGCACGCCGTAGGCTTCCAATACTGTCCTGCCCATCGCCGCAGACAGATAGCCCTTATCGCCAAAGAGCTTGCCGAAGAGCCGTCGCGCAAGCCGCGGCAAGGATGTCAGGTCATGCGCGTTCCCCGGTGTGAGCAGGAAATCCAGCAGCTCCCCTCGGTCATTGCAGACCAGATGGAGCTTGAATCCAAAGAACCAACCGGTTGAACTGCGACCGCGTTGCGCTAGACCAGCGAATACTTTGTGTTGGCGGATACGGGCATTGTGACACACTGCGATAGGGGTTGCGTCGATGAACGATATGCCGGTACATTGCCCAAACAGGCTACGCAGATACGCGCACAGTGGGATGAGGGTATCGGGGATCAACGCCACGAAGCGGGAATAGCTGACTAAGTGGGGGAATTCCGCACGCCAGTAGCGACAGACGTGCGCCAAGTAATAGGCTTTAAAGTTTCGATACTGGGAATGGTGGAACGCAATCAGGATGGTCATCAGCTCGCTCAGACACAGTTCACCGGATCGGGAGCGTTGCCGTATGCCTGCGGCTTTGAGGGCAGCCCGATAGCGTGGCTCGAAGACGTTGCAGAAGTCATCCACGTGGCAGAACAACTCGAGTAACCTCATCGGTGGAAACCTCCTTGGTTGCTTGGCGTTGACGCCTCAAGTATACCCAAACGAAGCTTCCTTATCCAAAACTCACGTTATCTAGTGTTTGACAATTTGCATCCAATGGCTGTCTTCTGTAAGGGACAGAAGTGTCCCACGCAAAAGTCGGTGTGTCGGGTACAAGAGATTCATTCAACCTATCGTGCTAAAATTCAGCACAAAAGTTCTTGACAGCTCAATACGCCTCTGTTATAATTCCGAACAAGTGAGCGATTGAACTTTTGTTCTAAGCGTGTATTTCAGAGGAGGCCCGCCATGGCAGTGACCAGTCGTGAAATCCGCTCACCACGTCGAATGTCTTCGATTGCCGTGCCCAGGCCGGCACTCGGCAATTCTGCATACATCGTCACCGGTCTGCTGGCAGTTCTTGCCCTGTACGTATTGGTGAGCGCTCTTGTTGGGTGGGGGCAGACGCTACTCGATGATTGGAGATACGGACGACCACGTACATTCCATCTCACGGCAGAAGTGGGGCGGGCCGAGGAGACAGTCGGTCCTACCCGTCTGATCGCAATGAATCTTGACCGTCAGGTGCTTATTCTCGAGATTCCCGGTGGTGATGTGAACAAGACCCGAACAATCGTAGGTCCGTATCTGGTTGGTGCAAATGAGGATCTGACACCGATCACGATGCGTCTGGCTGATATGAATAGTGACGGTCTGTCAGATTTGATTGTTGGTATCAAGAATGAGGAGATTGTCTATCTCAACCGTGGTGATAGTTTTGGTCTGGTAACCGCTGAAGAGCGTCAGCAGATTTTGCGCCAGATGCCTGGCCGATAAATCTGGCTGGTATAAATGTATCGCAACCCAAGTTGCCACCTGCACTGTGAGCAGGCCACGAAAGACTACCTGCTATGATGAACAACACGACGCTGCGCACAACATTGTGCAGCGTGCCTGACCGGTATGCATCGTTTGGGTAGCAGCCAGTTCTGTAAACGCACTACGTCACGCACATCTGGTATGCCTATCCGCCGTGTCTCTGTGGTGGTATAAGGTGGCACCTTGGGTGACGATCTATCCGCGTTCATCCGCCTCACCCGCGTCCATCCGTGTTCCACACCTCCCCCGTAGCGCTCAACGACCAGCACCGCTGTAGTGACGTAAGGTGGCAACTTGGATTATCGTAAGATTACCGGTACTCGCACATGCTCAATGGCGAGTCGAGTCAACTCCATCCTTGTGCTATATTCATGGACGGATAGAAAATATGAGCTAACGCAGCTTTTGCCGCATGGGGAAGCCCTGAAGCAGGCCGCGGGTTCCCGAATCTCCCGAACCGTTCAGGAGCGGACAGAATATTTGATCGAACACGTCTTCTACCACATCAGGAAGCCATAGGTAAAGCCTCTAGTGTTCCTATCAGGAATCACCAGCGTTGCTCTCCACACGCTCCTTATCCCTTATTGCAGTAGAGGAGCGTGTGGAGAGGGCTTTCAGTTCGCCCTCAAACCCTATCTCACGTGTCCTTTTGCAAGTTCTGTCCGCTCCTAAACTCGCTGATAGGGGATGTCGCTACACTGGATGCACGCATCGCTCGAAACTATTTTCGATGTGCTACCTGCCACGCCGTATCCACGGTATTCCAATTCTCTCAAGCTGCCCGGACTGCCAATCCTGACGTGGATCCATTCTTTGGAGATACCCCATGCTGTGGAGGCTTGTGTGTGACAGGCACCCACCAGTTCTTCCTTTCGCAGCACGACAATCTTGCACAAGACCACAACAACAATATAATCACAATGGCTCCTGTTCAAAAAAAGTGGTGCAGCCAAACCAACTAAGAGCTACAACGGGGAGCTATACCACACCCACAGCTCGGACAAGTTAACGCTTGCAGATAGCAATAGCCCCTTAACTACAGTGCACTGCGCACATCTCAAAACGGTCAACCATCGGTGTTTACTGCGGTGTAAGGGCTGCGTAGTCCCCTATTGCACCGAGTTTGAACATGAGCCAACCACAATTTGTATAACGTACTGTCTACAGAAAAGCATTTGTCTGCCTGAGCAAATACCTTTCATGATAGCGAGCGCTCATTGCGTTGATGCGAGGTTACCATCATTCCGCACACCGACATCGTATTCCTCGATCACGAGCGTATCTCTACTGCCGGGTTCCCTCGTTTCATCGTCGTTGCTGCTCCGGCAAAAAAGCCACCGGCGAGCGTAATGCATAACCAAATCCACGAATCGAACAAATAACCGGTTTGTCTGGGTCAACCTCCAGCTTTTGGCGCAGATAGTGGATACGCGCTTTGATTAGCTCGCGGGCTTCCGAGCGCGAGAATGCATGCGGATACAGAACCGCAGCCAGTGCTTCAAATGACGCTTTCTGGTGCGGTGACTCGGCAAGACAACGTAAGAGGGCAATGTCACCTTTGCTCACTTTAATGACGGTGTCGGCAATAAAGACGCTCCCTTGATAGGGATCGACCAGCAATGGTACCGGTACCTCATAGGTCGCCTGCGCCTGTGGTTCGGCGAGGTGTTTCCGCTTTTGTGCTGCGTGCAGCGCTACTTGCTGTTGGATGTGGTCGATGATCGCCTGGACAGAACCCGATCCACCACGTTCCGACAGGTGTGATTGATAGCATGGAGAGGGGGAACTCCCGTTGTACCATATGGTGATCACATTCGGGCATTGTTGCACATACCTTGCTGCTATGCGCCAGTGGACCGACGATAACAGGTCTACATTGAAAATCAACAGATCAAAGGTGCGTGTTTCCAAACAATGAAGCGCAATTGCAGGGTCACTCACCGCCAAAATAGCCCAATACGACTGGCTCAGGCCACAAATCAGGGCATCACGGCGGTGCGAATCACGCTCAACCAGGAGAGCGGTTCCATGGAACATGATGACAACCTCGTGATGAATTCATTGTGTATGGGGCTAATCATACAATAATTCGACGAAACTTGCAATCAACCATAACTCCTACCAATATTTAGTACTACCTGTCGCTACGCAATTCATGTTTTTGATAGTATATACTCGTGCCTCACAATCATTAAATATATAAATTCCACGTCGATATTGATCGATATGGAATGGGAGTCAAATATTTTTGGCATAGATAGATTGGACTCATTATCAATATCTACTCAGTATTATGTACGCAGTGTGTATGGACTGTACCGCTTGTCCATGACCGGCAATAACCGTCTTGAGTGGGGGTAATCCAGGCAGTCCGGATTCTGAATGAATTTCCCTACGTAAAACGATACCGATGATAGCTATACCACAACTGGTATCAGCACGTAAATGTTCTCTTGCTATGGATGTGGCTTGTTGCGATTTGCGCCATATACCGCTGAGGTGCTGCCGACGGTGCGATATGCGTTATTCACCCGTTGCTCTTATGCTGTAGCAGCTCACGGAGGCCGACTACCAGGATGAACAACACGACGGTTGCGCTCAATGTCTTATGGCGTAACCGCAGGGATCAATGAGGGCAAGAGCGTTCTAAGCAAGCTGCCGGTCCGCTTGACGGACGTGCGAGAGGACGACGGCAAAGAGCTAGCCACGGTGGCACGGGACACCTGGCATTTTTCTGAGGACCGGGAGCACGCAGATGCCGGCCTCAGCACGTACATCTAGGTAATCGAAGGAAGCATCCTCCAGGCTGACGGTATCGCTGTAGCTGCCTGAGGTAACGACGAACTCGACCGGATAGCCGTTGTGGGTAAACATCAGGTGAATCGTGATCCTGGAGAAGGAGCACTACTTGCTGGCTGAATAGCTGCGATCCATATGTGTCCTCGGTGTCTCTTTGGTGAGAGGTGCACCACAGAGGCACCGAGAGCATAGCGGGTGAGAGAGAACCTATCAGGAGCAACCCGGAGTGCTTATAGACATCCTCTGAGTCTCTGTGGCGAGAGGTGCACCACAGAGGCAACGAGAGCACAGCGGGTCGTAGCGGTACGTAAGGAAGCAACCTGGAGTGTAATACCAGACGAGCAGTACAAGGACCGCTCATCAGTAGCAGGAAACGCAACCTGTCTCAGAGCAGCGTCTCGTGCGACGACGTGTGCATCGAGTGGCGCCGTGTCGTGTTACGTCGTAGCTCCTCCAGGAATATCCCGTGGCGCGTGCCTGAACTGGACATGCGTTGCTGGCAAAAGCCATGTGGCGATAGGAACTATGGTAGTGCTCCGTCACGTATCGCTTCTTCAGAGACCGGTATCTCAACCTCGTGTGATCCGGCTGGCTCCAGCGGCGCGATCACGAGCCGAAAGCCGACCCCACGAACCAGGTGCAGATACCGTGGGGCGGCAGGATCAGCTTCGAGCTTGCGTCGCAAGCGCTGTATCCGGCTGCCAATCAGCCGGCGCAGTTCATCGGTGTCGTAGACATGCAGTCGTGGATACAGCAACCGGGCGATCTCGAGAAAGGTGCAGATACGGCCATTCGCCTGGTACAGGTAGTCAAGGATGATCAGTTCGCTCTCGCTGAGCGTAATCACCCGATCATCGATCTGCACGCGCTTCTGGATGGGGTCGAGGCGAAAGACTGGCTGCTGCTGCGGTGCTGGCACCAGATCAAGGCGATAGGCCAGCTCGCGCACGACTGCGAGCATAGTGGTATCTGGGGTAATGTCCATCGGTGTAGTGGGCATCCACATCACGTGGGCCGATGATTGCGGTGGGCGCAGCGGTGCCGGCGAGTCATCGACCAGCATAATGACGGTTTGGTCTGCCGATACCGTGGCGAGGAAGCGCGATAGCGCTGCGGAAGTATGTTCCAGATCGGAGAGATGTAGAATGCACAATGGCACCACACAATGCTGGACAATGTGGGTGGCCATGTCGAGATTGGTTACATTGAGCACGGCCCAGTACCATTGATGCAAAGTATGTATCAGGTTCATCCGGCGTGTGTGATCCGGTTCCAGGAGAAGTGCAACCCCGCGATGCATGATGGATATACCTTAATACCTTACGTTGTTACAGCATCGATTTGTTAGGCAGATTATAAAAGAGATGATAGGTTTATGCAACTAAAGATATTGATATATAACTATGTATACTTACCCTGAATTCAGATTAAAAACTCACTGGCTACGATACAGAACACGTCGCCGGGCATCGCCGTCAAGTGAAGACGTATCGTGTCAGTCTGATCTCATTGGCTACTGTTTCCGCCCATCATAGCCGGTGCTCCGTCTTTCTGGCTGCGCAATGTGCTCTTCAGGCGGAGCACGAGTCCGATCAAGATAATGCCTTCAATCAACCTGTTATCTGCACTCCGGGCACCTCACAGATCAGATCTGGCCCATACAACCCTGCCGGTGTATGAAAACCTGCCTCGTAAGTACCTGCCAGAACACGGCGCACAATGAGCAACGCTGTTGCCACCGTAAGCGAATATCCTTCAGGCCCGATAAGCCGACCGGTAACTCGCTGTCCGGTTCTGTCGGTGACTTCACCGACGATGATACTCTTTCCTTTTGCCCGTGTTGTGGTATCCGGGCCATCAAGCGTATGGCGTAGCCAGTTCTGGAGACTGGTGCGGATTGGTTTGAGGTGGATCAGGGGAAGTATGGCGCGTACCAGGCCGAGCCACGGCAGGTTTCGGCGCGAAATGGCGACAAAAACCTTGATGTTGGGAATACCAGTCGTGTAGTAGGCCGTAGCAACATCGCCCCACGGAATACTCACACACGGTTGTGGTCCACGCCCGAAATCAAAGGTTCGCACCTCATGGAGTGGTGGTGTGCTGACAAGCCGCCCGTCTCGCCGTTCGCATCCGCGATGGGCCATGGTCAGCATTGTGATGGCTGTGCCGCGTGAGATGCTGCCGAGCGCCTGAAATGCCAGCACCAGATTGTTCGCACCCGGTAGGCGACGTGCCAGATGCGCCGCCAGACAATCGGAGGGTACGACATCAAAGCCGACCCCTGGCATAAGCATGACTCCGGCCTGGCGGGCAGTCTGATCCTGACGTGCCAGTGCTTCAAAAACACTTATCTCACCCGTGATGTCAAGATAGTGGACACCACTGTTCAGACATGCCTGCACCATTGGCGCACTGGTCTCCTGGAATGGGCCGGCGCAGTGGAGAACGAGCTGCATGCCTTCAAGCGCACGACGCAGGGCTGCTTCATCATCCAATCGGCAGATGGTAAAGGGTAGATGCAGTTCATTTGCCAGCGCCGTTATCTGTGTTGCATTGCGCCCGGCGAGCCGTGGTCGCAAACCTGCCTGCACTGCTGCACGCGCGATCAGTCGTCCGGTATAGCCGTTGGCGCCGTAGATCATCCATTCAGCCATGGTTGTTGCTCCGTATTGACGTTGCGGTACCACCTTCCTATTATCACCCATCCCGGCGGGTGCAGCGTTGCCGGCACGTGTTGTACGTCAGTCTGCTACAATTGCTGCGCAGCAACGCTTTTGATCAGGGAAGAGGTACACCTATGACTGATACCGGGCTATGTCTCCAGCCGGCTACCACTATTGCGCACCTGATTCGACAACGCGCTGTTTCGGCGACTGAAGTGCTGGTTGCCCATCTCGAACGCATCGCCACGCTGAATCCGCTGGTCAACGCTATCGTGACCCTCGACATTGATGGTGCCCAGGCTCGTGCGCGAGCGGTTGATGAAGCTCTTGCCCGGGGTGATGATCCTGGTCCGTTAGCCGGTTTGCCGGTCGCTCACAAGGACCTGGCCGAGACGAAGGGGATGCGAACAACCTATGGTTCTCCGATTTTTGCTGATTTCGTTCCCGATTTTGATGCGCTGATCGTTGCCCGGCTCAAAGCAGCCGGCGCGGTCACGGTTGGGAAGACGAATACCCCGGAATTTGGTGCCGGTTCGCAAACCTTCAACCCTGTCTTTGGCCCTACCCGCAATCCCTACGATCTGAGTAAGACGTGTGGGGGGAGTAGTGGTGGGGCTGCCGTTGCCCTGGCTTGTGGGATGATTGCGATTGCCGACGGCAGCGATCTGGGCGGATCGTTACGCAACCCGGCCGGCTACTGCAATGTCGTGGGCTTTCGTCCTTCGCCGGGAAGAGTGCCGGTCTGGCCTGACCCGACCCCTTTTCTACCGTTTGCTATCGATGGCCCGATGGCACGCACGGTTGCCGATATTGCCCTGATCTTGCAGGCTATCGCCGGCCCCGACTTGCGAGCGCCGCTCTCGATCAGTGAACCGCCCTCGCTCTTTGCCCAACCACTAGAGCGTGATTTGCGCGGTGTACGTATTGCCTGGAGTCCTGATTTGGGTGGATTACCGGTTGATCTGCGGGTGGCTGAGGTTATCGCTGCCCAACGCGATGTCTTCACCCAGATCGGCTGTATTGTTGAAGAGGCAACACCCGATCTCAGTGATGCTGACGAGGTCTTTCAAGTCATGCGCGCTTTCCGCTACGAACTGACCCTTGGCGAGTTACTGGATCGCGAACGTCACCGCATCAAAGACACTGTGGTCTGGAATATTGAAGCCGGACGCGCCTTAAGCGGGCCGCAAGTTGGGCGAGCTATGCGTCTCCACGCTGCTCTCCTGGCCCGTGTGTATGAATTCATGCAAACCTATGAATTCATCATTGCCCCGGTGAGCCAGGTGCCACCGTTTCCGGTTGAACAACCGTACATTACCGAGATTAACGGGATACCAATGCAGAACTATATTGAATGGATGCGTTCGTGTTACTACATCTCTGTCTGCAACCTGCCGGCCATTTCGGTACCGGCTGGCTTTACCCGCGATGGACTACCGGTTGGGATCCAAATCATCGGCCGTCCACGTGCCGATCTAAGCGTGCTCCAACTGGCGTATGCCTTTGAACAGGCGACGCAACACTGGCAACGCCATCCCCAACTGGCAACAGGGTGAAATTGAGAGTGCTATAATGCAGATGTGCAAACGACATCAGCGCCAGTGAGAATACCACCTGTCTTGGGGCGGCCACAGATCATCTTCTTCTGTGAATTGGAAGGGCCGCCCCTGCTTGAGTTACTTGCTACGCCAGGACTACTCTCATTCCTGGCGGCGGGCGAGTATGGTGTTGCCGTTGCGCTCCACAACCTGTCACACGAGACAGCGCAGGCGATTACGACGCTCAATCAGCATCGGATTCCGGTTATTGCGTGGCTGCTCTTGCCGGCAGAAGAGGGTTTCTGGTTCAACCTGCAAAATTATCCACAGGCCATCGAGCGTTACCGGTCGGTACGGCAGTGGGCACAGGCACACCAGTTGCAGTTCCAGGCCATTGGTCTTGACATTGAACCGCCGTTGGGTGAAGTGATTGCCAGTCGCCGCCGTGGTATTCGTGATATTGCCCGCCGTATCTGGCTGGCGCACGAGAATGTGCTCTACGAGAGTGCGCGTGCTGCCTATATCGATCTGATCGCTGAGATTCATCACGACGGCTACGAGGTTCATACCTACCAGTTGCCACTCATCGTAGATGATCGCCGTGCAGCAACAACGACGATTCAGCGTGCCCTTGATATCGTCGATCTTCCGGCTGATGTTGAGGTGCTGCTTTGCTTTAGCAGCGTTCCCATCAACCAGTTGGGTAACGATCTTGGTGGTGCTCTGATCGATAGTTATGGTCCTTCTGCCGATGCAATTGGGGTCGGATGTATTGTGGGCAGTGCCGTGCGGGCCAGTAGTGCCGAAGATCTGCCACCGTTGACGTGGGATGCCCTGGAACGAGATTTACAACTGGCGGCGCACTATACCGATACAGTCTACCTCTTTTCGCTGGAAGGATGTGTTGAACGAGGGTTATTACCGCGTCTGCAACAGATTGACTGGACAGCAACGCCACGACCTGATGTTAGCCGGCGTTTGCTTGTCAAAAGCCTGCGCGTGCTGCTCCTGGTGGTGATGCTCGCAATGCGCTTTAGCCGTCCACTGCTCGCCTGGTCGGGCTGGATTGTGGCGGCGTTCTTGCTCATTCGCTTACGTCAACAGAAACGCTATGACAACCGATCTTCCTCTTGATGTTGAAACGGCATTACGTGCCGAAATGGTTCTTTGTGGTCGTTTACTCTACGAACGTGGGCTGGTGGTTGCCGGCGACGGTAATCTCTCGGCACGCCTGCCAGATGACACCATCCTGATTACCCCTGCCGGCCTGGCTAAGGGGATGTTGACGGTTGACGATCTACTCGTCATTGACCTCGATGGTCGATTGGTGCGTGGTGCACCGGGCCGCCAACCGTCATCAGAGCGCTATCTCCATCTCTTTGTCTATCGTCATCGGCCCGACATCATGGCGTGTATTCACGCCCATCCGCCTACAGCGGTCGGAGCAACCCTGGCAGGTGTCAGTCTGGCCGAGCCATTATTGCCGGAAGCGCTGATTGCCCTTGGCCCGATCCCAACTGCCCCATACGCACTGACCGGTACGACCGAGATGGGGGCAGCTATTGAGCCATTTGTTGCCGATCATGAAGCGATCTTGCTTGCCTATCACGGTGCCGTAACATACGGCACAACATTACTGCAAGCCTTTCACCGTATGGAGCAGATTGAACACTGCGCACGCACGTTGCTGGCAGCTCATCTGTTTGGGGGAGCACGTCCTTTGCCGCCAGAACGACTCGCCGAATTGCAGGAAGTGCGACGTGCCTTTCGCGCTGCTGGTCGGATTTAAGTGACGAGGAGGATGGTATGAAGCTCTCACCAGCAAAAGTTGAGCAATTAGCTGCAATGCTGGTTGATGTTTTGGCCGAGACAGATGGGGTTTTGTTTCAGGCCAGTGACCCCGAATTGCGGGCAGCGATCCGCGAGATCATGACCGATGAGCTGGAGGTCGAAGATCGCCTGAATGCCGAGGTTCATCAGTTACTGCAAGCGTATAAATACGAGATTACGCAAGGCCGCCTTGATTACGATACCCTCTTTCGGCGTATACGACAGCGGCTGATCACTGAGCGCAAAATTGTGCTCTGATGCTGTGATTCGGCTGTCGTCTGTTTGTTGGGGAAGCCATACATTGCTCTCGTTTGGGCTGCCCTAACAGAAAGATTCGGTATATGTTGCAAATAGAGTCAGATCAGCGTGAACAAACAACTGCGGCAACCGATCTGATGCTGGCTATCGCAGCGCTGGCAGCAATTTGGCGGTTACGCGCAGGTACCGGCTGGCGTGCTCGTGTCTGGCAGGCAGCCTTTGCTCTGCTGGCGGTCAGTAGCCTGCTAGGCGCAATCATTCACGGTTTGCGCCTCTCGGCACATACCCGTGAACGGCTCTGGCAACCGCTGAACGTTCTGCTTGGCTTGACGGTGGCCCTCTTCACCACCGGCGCCGTAAGTGATCGCTGGGGAGAAATGGTCGGACGCCGAACCTTGCCCGTCCTTGCCAGTGCGGCTCCTGCGTTCGCCTGGTTCAGTCGGCGCCTCCAGCGGGGGTTTCTTGCTTTCATTCTGTATGAATTGGTGGCAATGCTCGCAGCATTGAGCATCTACATCGATCTTGCCTATCGTCGGCGATTTCCAGGTGCCGGATTGATCACGTCCGGTATCCTGATCACCATCCTCGCTGCTGCCATTCAAACCAGTTCACTCGAAGTACGGTCAGGTAAGGTTATCATTGATCACAACGGTCTATTTCATCTCGTGCAACTGGTGGCATTACCATTGCTTGTTGAAGGAGTACGTGCCGGGTTAAAACCGGATCGTGATGTATGAGCTATTGGATACGAGCATTTTGTTTCCTGGTAGCCGTGCTGGTCGTTGTTGCGTGTAGCAGTGGAGCAGCACCGGTACGGGAAACCCAAACTGTCGATGGCCTGACGATTACCCTGGAAACGCCTGATCGTCCACGTATCAACACTGCGGTCGATTTTGTTGTATTGCTGCATGATCAGCAAGGAAATGCGATCAACGACGCTTACGTCTATCTCGACCTCGACATGCCGGCGATGCCGATGGGGGTCACGCGACCGGTAGCCACTCCGGATGGGCCGGGGCGCTACTGGGCACGTACTGCATATACAATGGAAGGGTTATGGGAAATTACCGTCGTGGTTGAATGGGCGGCGAACACCTATCGGGCCACCTTTCAGCGCGACGTTCTGCAATAAGATGGAGTTCATCATGACGCGCCAGCATCTTTCTGTGTTCTTGACTGCCACGTTGTTGATGCTCGTTGTGGCGGGGTGTGGTCAACCTGCGGCAGCACCAACCCCTGCGGCATTGCCAATTGCACCGGTGATCGCAGCATCCGAGCTGGTCGTTGGTGTTAATCGCCTTCCGTTTGGTTTACTGCAGGGTGGTGTACCGCTGAACGATCCTGACCTGACCCTCGATGTGACCCTATATTACGTTGGCCCCGGTGGTGATCGCACAAAGCCGGTAGCGACAACCCAGGCAGTGTATCGTGGTCAGGGACTCCCGGTCGGTCTCTACGTTGCCTACGCCACCTTCGACCGGGCGGGTGGTTGGGAAGCCGAAATCACCATTCCGCAAACCGATGGGCCACAGTCTTCGCGTATTCGTCTTGACGTCAGTGAACGTGCGTTCGCCCCGATGGTAGGCGACCGAGCGATCCCCGTGCAGAATCTGACGGCTGCTGATGTGCCTGCACTTGATCAGCTTACTTCTGATCCGCGTCCTGACCCGGACTTCTACCAGATGACGATTGCCGAGGCGATGAAGGCTGGCAAGCCGTTCGTCGTCTCTTTTGCGACACCGGGTTACTGCCAGACAGCGGTATGTGCACCAAATATGGCAGTCCTGAAGCAACTCAAGAGCGAATTCGGTGATCGGGTCAATTTCATTCATGTGGAAGTCTATCCGTACCCATTTGGCGAGTCATTTCAGCAGGCCAGAATGGTCGATGCAATGAAAGAATGGAACCTGCGCACCGAGCCATGGACATTCCTGGTTGATCGCGATGGCATTATCCAGGCCCGGTATGAGGGCGGTATCACGTTTGCCGAACTACGACCGGCGATTGCCCAACTTGCAGAGGGGCAACCGGTCAATCCTGCACCGTAAATAGCGAGCCGAATCCCGCATCGGGCATGATCGAACGTTCGCGCGCTGCGTCCAGAGGAGTCAAAACGGGCGATACACACGTGTCTAATGAATCAAAGATAGCCTGCCATTCGTGCAGCGGTCGTTGGCGAAAAATGTCAGACAGAGCGCTGATCACCATTGGTTGTGCTGATCGATCATATTGGAGTGGGATTAAATCTGGTCGTTCGATAACCGTACAGACACGTTGCCAGAAATGCGCTTCCAGGGCTGCTACGGCCAGATACCGGTGGTCGGCAGTCTGGTAGAGGCGATAACAGGCGAATTGACCGTTGAGCGTATCATCAGTCAAGAGACCGGCCAGGGCCAGGGCAAGGGCAGGCATATTCAGCCACTGCGCAGCACTCAGCAGTGATGTTTCGATCCGCCCGCCGCGATTAGACGTGTGGCGAGCTAACAATCCTGCGAGCACCCCGGCTGCGGCGGCCAGACCACTCACCATATCAGCCGCATGCACTCCTGGTGTGCGCGGATCATCTGCACTTGCAGCGAGAACACCGGCAAGAGACTGGGCATTCAGGTCATGCAACGCCATATGGCGATGAGGGTGTTCAGGTGGTAAACCACTGATCGCCACAATCAGCAATCGGGGATTGGTTTCCAGCAACGTTTCATCTGTCAGACCAAGTCGACCAAGCGCACCGGGACGGAGACCATCGATCAACACATCAGCAGATCGGATCAGATCATACAGCTTCGTCTGGTCGGCGGGTTGACGCAAATTTAGCGTGTAGCATTGCTTTGTGCGGTTCAGGATCGCAAATAGCGGATGCTCACCACTATGATCAGAGGGTGGGAAAGCACGCATTGGGTCGCCACCTGGACGCTCAATCTTCACCACCGTTGCGCCGAGACTGGCCAGCAGCGCACCACACAGGGGGCCTGGAATATAGCTGGCAATTTCAACCACTGACACGCCGTCTAGGATATGCGAGAGTTTCAGCATAGCACCTCATCAATCATGCTTACCCGGATCATCTTCATCGTATCACAACCGTGAATGGTCAAAAAAGTTGTAAAAAATCCATTCAACCGATCAAACGAAGAGGGGCGTTTTATCTCTTTCTGAAGGGATGAAAGTTGATTTTTGAAGACCTCTTGACAACCTACGACCGACGTGCTATACTACGCGAGCTGGAACGAACGAGGTCTCACTCGCAGACAGCGAGGTAGACCAAACAAGTGGAGAGCGAAACCGAGCGAAACGCGCTGAAGACAATTCAGAGACGTCGCCAGGAAACTTCAGTAACGCTGAACTTTCCTGGTTTTGTTTTCTCCGACGTTCCGCGCAAGCACCTTCACAACTGAATGACGAGAATAGCCGAATTAAGCACCACGTCAATTCGGTGAAGGGAAGCAGCGAAATGCTGTAACTCAACACCAACAATGTAGAGTTTGATCCTGGCTCAGGACGAACGCTGGCGGCGTGCCTAATGCATGCAAGTCGAACGCAGCAGGCGTGCCTGGCTGCGTGGCGAACGGCTGAGGAACACGTGGGTGACCTG